>Ga0209018_1003185_pt1 | contig 10669 bp, 9 predicted proteins | sample YNPBryBLVA2012_FD_185814 | JGI IMG/M metagenome (GOLD analysis project Ga0209018, IMG submission 185814) | Anoxygenic and chlorotrophic microbial mat microbial communities from Yellowstone National Park, USA - YNP Bryant BLVA 2012 (SPAdes)... ...
AAGACGTTGCTTTCCGGGTCTTCCAGCACCTCCGGCTGCCAGGTATCGCCGAGTTGGCGCAGGATGACCAGGCGGGCAGCGCCGGGCTTGGACTCGGTGACCTTGCCTGCCGCGTCCTTCTTCTCGATGAACTGGGCCTGCGCCAGCAGGATCGTGGGGCGGAGCTGTACGCGGGCCGGTGGCGGCGCTGCCGCGGGGGATGTCGGTTGCGTGCCGTCAGCGCACGCCCCGGCGATGAGCAGCGCGGATAAGACGAGCAGCGCGAGCAGATAGAAGACGGCCTGCATCCCGGTGGCTCCTCTCGATCGCACCCGGCCGGCGCGCGCCGGCGGACGGCCGTGACTGCGGGCCCGGGGTGCGAGACGGGATTCTTGCATCAACAGCCACGCGCGTCTACCGGCGATCAGGGGAGCACGTCCATGCCCTCGCCGGCAAGCACCTCGCCGACGATCCAGAGCGGCTGGCCAGCCTCCTGGAAACGGCCGTGCAACTCCTCGATGCGATCCGGTGCGATCGCGGCCAGCAGGCCGCCGGAAGTCTCCGGCGTGAAAAGCAGTTGCAGCACTTCTTCCGGCACGGCCGGGTCGCAGGCCACCTGTCTTTCGTACGCCTGCCGATTGCGACCGGTGCCGCCGGGGAAGAGCCACATGTCAGCGTACTCCAGCGCGCCCGGCAGAAACGGTATCTGCGCGGTGTGAAGGCGCAGGCGCACGCCGCTGCGCTCCGCCATTTCCAGTGCATGCCCGAGCAGGGCGAAGCCACTGATGTCGGTGCACGCGTGCGGGGGCGCGGAGTGGAGCAGCTCGGCGGCGGCGCGGTTCAGCGTGAGCATGGACTGGACGGCCGCGGCAACGTGCTCGGGTTGCGCCTGGTCGCCCTTCAGCGCGGTGGTGACGATGCCGACGCCGAGCGGCTTGGTCAGAACCAGGACGTCGCCGGGCCTGGCGCCCGCCTTGGTCCACATGCGTTGCGGGTGCACGAAGCCCAGGGCGGCAAGCCCGTATTTCGGCTCTTTGTCATCGACCGAGTGGCCGCCGACGATCGCGCCCCCGGCCTCGGCCACCTTCTCGGCGCCGCCGCGCAGGATCTCGGCGACGACGGGCAGGGGCAGGCATTGAGAGAGGCAGGAGATGTTGAGGGCGAAGGCGACACGGCCGCCCATGGCGTAGATGTCGCTGAGGGCGTTGGCGGCGGCGATGGCCCCGTACTGGTACGGGTCGTCCACGATGGGGGTGAAGAAGTCGACCGTGGCGACGAGCGCCAGGTCGTCGCTGAGCCGGCAGACGGCGGCGTCGTCGCAGAGCGGACCCAGGCCGACCAGCACCTGCGGGAACCGCTCGGCGGGGAAGAGGGCAGCCAGAGGGCGCAGGACCTGCGCCAGCGCGTCGGGCGCGGTCTTGGCCGCTCAGCCGGCGGCGGTGGTCATCTGCGTCAGTCGGACAGCAGGACGCTCGGGCATCAGCAGTCTCCAGGCATGCGTCGCGGCGGCGCACCCGGGGCAGGGCGCGCACGGCGGCGGCGCCAAGGTGGCAGCTCGTTTACGCTCCCAGCTTTGAAATCCGCTTGCTCACACTCCTGACTCCGAAAGCCGCCGGCACACGCCGGTGGCCGGGATCCGACGTCGGGTCCGTGTTCCGGGGCTACAATTCCTCCACGCGGTCGATCGGGACGCCGGTCGCCGCCAGCAGCTCCCGGCAGCGGGCCTGGTCGGCGGCGGCGATCCGCACCGCCGACCCGCAGTCGCTGCTGAGCTGGCGCGGGGTCGGGATCAGCTTGACGGTCAGTCCGGCACGCTTGAGGACGCGCTCGGCCTGGATCGCGTGGCTGGTGCTGTGTACCAGGATTACCGCGTAGTCAGGCACGGGGTCGGGCCTCGCTGAGGCGGGCCACCGCGGCGAGGGCTTCGTCCACCTCCTCCGCGGTGGTGAACGGTCCAGCGGAGAAGCGGACGGTGCCCTGCGGCAGGGTCCCGAGGGTCCGGTGGGCCAGCGGGGCGCAATGCAGCCCCGGCCGACACATGATCGCGAACTGCTCGTCGAGCTGCTGAGCCACGTCGGCAGGCGAGCGCTCCTGCACCACGAATGAAACGACGGCGGTCCGGCGCCCCGCGTCCCGCGTCCCGATGACCCGGACGCGCTCCATGGCCGCCAGCCCGTCGATCAGCCGCTGCGTGAGCGCGCCCTCGTGGGCGCGAATGCTGTCGACGCCACGCTCGAGGACGTAGCGTACCCCCGCGGCCAGCCCCGCCAGGCCGAGAATATTCGGTGTGCCGCCCTCGTACTTGTCGGGAAGGAAGTCGGGCTGCCACTCGTGCTCGGAGCGGCTGCCGGTGCCGCCGCAGATCAATGGCGGCAGCCGGTCGATGTCGAAGCTCTCGTTGATTACCAGGCCGCCGGTGCCGGTGGGGCCGAGCAGGCCCTTGTGGCCGGTGAAGGCGAGCAGGTCGATGTTGTCGGCGTGCAGGTTGACGGGCCAGCAGCCGCCGGTCTGCATGGCGTCGACCAGGAAGGGAATGCCGTGACGTCGCGCGATGGCGCCGATGTCGCGGATCGGCAGCACCGTGCCGCAGACGTTGGAGGCGTGGTTGGCGATGATCAGGCGCGTCTGCGGTCGGAGCTGCTCGGCCAGGGCCGCCGGTTCCAGGGTGCCGTCGGGCCCGCAGGCGGCGACACTGAGCGCCACGCCGGTCGCCTCCAGGGCGCGGAGCGGCCGCATGACTGCGTTGTGCTCCATACCGGTGACGACCACATGCGCGCCGGGTGCGAGCAGGCCGCGGATGACCAGGTTGAGCGCGGTCGTGCCGTTGAGCGTGAAAACGACGCGGTTGGGGTCGCGTGCGCCGAACAGGCTGGCGACGGCCTCCCGGGCATCGAAGCGGAGGCGTTCGGCCTCGTTGGCCAGGCGGTGCCCGCTGCGTCCGGGGCTGGCGCCGACGTCGCGCAGGTAGCGGGCCATGGCTTCCAGGACCTGGGGAGGTTTGGGCCAGGATGTTGCGGCGTTGTCGAGGTAGATCACGCTTGCGCTGCTCCGGGCCCTGCGGCGCCGGCTCTGCGGAGCGTCAACTCGTATGCGCCGCCTTTCTCTGTGCAGACGGCGTGCCAGCCGAGCCTGGCGGCGGCACGCGTGCAGTTGTGCACCTGCGTCATGGTATCGACCAGAACGATGATCTCATCCGCATCGCACTCCTGAATGGCCTTGCGCGTCAGGAGCACAGGCTGCGGGCAGGAGAGGCCTCGGGCATCGACGCTCGCACTCATGGGTTCACCTCACGAGGGCCGGTTTCTCGCGGCCCAGCAGGCCGATCAGGCACACGATGACCAGCCCGATGATCACGATGTACGGCGCCAGCGGGCCCGCGCCGACCATCAGAAAGTTGTGCGCGACCGCGGCACCGGTCAGCATCCCCAGCACGAAGACCGCTGCGTCGCCGTCGCCCTCGCCGGAGAGGAATATCTGCCGGCCGGGACACCCGCCGGCCAGGGTGAATGAGAGGCCTGCCAGTACCATTCCGGCGAAGTTGAGCCAGTGCGTCGTGTGGGCCGCGGGCTGGCCCTCGAAGCCCGGCTTGAACTGCCCGTAGATCAGGTTCAGGACGAACGCCGCGAGCAGGAATGCGATTGCTCCGCTCAGCAGGTGGTAGTCGCGCATCAGGATCACGTCCCGGATCCCGCCGACGGTGCAGAAGCGCGTCCGCTGAGCCAGAAAGCCGATGACCAGGCCGACGACCAGTGAGGCGACCAGCGGGGCGGCGGCAGCCCCCGGCGGCAGAGGCGTACCAGCGGCCGGGCGGGCGCTGCGGAAGAGCGCCGCGTTCTCGCCGAACTGCGGATAGAAGATCGCCAGCAGCAGCAGTACGAGCATCACGAACGGCATGGCCAGGCCGGCCAGCGTGCGCGTCGGATACGATCGCCCGAGGCTGAACCCGGCCCGGAGAAACCCCACGCCGGCGCCGATGCCCGTCGCCAGCCCGGCGATGCCCAGGATGGCGTTCCCGTCGCCGCCGGCCAGGCGCAGCATGGCACGCCACGGACAGCCCAAAAATACCAGGGCGCCGATCGCCGCGAACATGCCCAGAATGAAGCGCACGACCGGCGCCGAGCCGGTCCGCGGGCGGAATTCGCCGAACAGCAGCGCCGCCACGAATGCACCGAGACAGAAGGCGGGGATTTCCGGCCGCAGGTACTGCACGGCGGCCGCGCGGTGGAGTCCGAGGGCGCCGGCGATGTCGCGGGTGAAGCAGGCGACGCAGACGCCCATGTTCGGCGGGTTGCCCAGCCGCTGGAGCGTTGCGGCCAGCGCACCGAGTACCAGGCCGGCGAGGATGATGCCGGCCGTCGTGGCCAGGGGATCTCTGGATTTGGTCACGCGGTGGGCCTCCTCTGGTGCGGCTTGCGGGTGAAGCGCTCAGTCCGCTGCGTCCTTCCGGTTGCGGGTGGCGGTGAGTAACGAGTGTCGATGAGCGGGGAACGAGTGCGTCGCGGAGTGCAACCCGGCACTCGGAACCCGGTGGTTCGAACCCGCCGGGCCGGCTTGGTCGGCGATTGGCCGGTCAACGGCGCGGCACGTGCGGGACGAGGCGGACCGGCTGGGTCATGCAGGCGCAGAGCGCCGCGCTGGCGCCCCAGGCGCGTCTCAGGCGGGGCGGGCTGGAGCGTGACCGACCCTGGACCAGGGTCCCGGTCGGCGGCCCTCATGTGTGTCGTGCGAACAAGGATCGCGCCTCCCGCTGATTTCCTGCTCAAGTATACGGTTATCGGGCAGCCCGGCCAAGGTTCCGGGGGCGACTGTGTCCGGCGGCCGCCCGGGGACTACCGCTGTCCGTAGCGGTTCGTGCTGAAGATCTCCTCGGGCCGTTTGCGCCGGTCGTCGGTGATCTGAAAGATCAGCCCGGCGCGCGACGGGTAGCCCACCGGCGTCATGGCGACGACCTTCACCTTGCGGGGCACGTCCAGAAGCTTCTTGACCTTCTCCTCGTCGAACGCGCCGATCCAGCACGTGCCCAGCCCCTGGGCCACCGCTGCCAGCGTCAGGTGGTCCAGCGCGATCGCCACGTCGATATCGACGCTGTTCCCGTAGCCGCCCATGTGCTTGTAGGCCCGGTCTGGCAGGCCGCAGGCGACCACGGTCAGCGGCGCGTCGGCCATCCAGGTCTGGTCGTAGGCCGCCAGCGCGAGTTTTACGCGCAAATCCTGGTCGGTGACGAAGATGAAGTGCCAGGGCTGAAAGTTGCACGCCGAGGGCGCGAAGCGCAGCGCCTGCCGGAGCCGCTCGACGACCTCGTCGGGGATCGGCTTGGGCGCGTAAGAACGGACGCTGCGTCGCATGCGGATTGCCTCGAGGACCTCCATACGGCTCGCCTCCGGCTGAGAAACAGCCCGCGGTGTGCGCTGCTGCGCTCCCGACCGTCAGGGATGTCAAGCGCCCCGGAAACGGCGTCCCGTTATGCGCTTGGGCGGCGCCGGGCAAGCGCTGCTGCGACGTGGCGGCCGCGGCGCGCGGGGTCCGGGGCATGTCCATCCCCGGGCGGGGCCGACCGACGGGCGTCAGGCGCTCCGGCGCCGACTGTCGCCCACTTATCCTAACGTGCAGGGCGCGCGGCCGCCACACTGGCGCAGTGGCCCGGCGCCGCCGCGGGCATCGTCGCGGCAGGCTTGCCAGCGGCGCGGCGCGCCGGCGGACGGGCAACGCTGCCGGCCGGAAGCCGCGCCTTGCAGCGCGGGGTGCCTGATCGGTGACGATGATATAGAATGACTGGGCGGGTAGCGCGGGGCAGCAGGGTCGGACGGAACAGCGATGCTCTTTCAGTCGCCACTGCCGGCGGAGTATGCGCGGCTGTCGGAAGCCGAGCTGTGCGCGGGGATACGCGACTTCAAGCGCCGGCTCGGTTCGCGTCTGGTGATCCTCGGACACCACTACCAGCGCGACGAGGTGATCCAGTTCGCGGATTTCACCGGCGACAGCCTCAAGCTCGCCCAACTGGCCGCCCAGCAGACCGAGGCCGAGTACATCGTATTCTGCGGCGTGCACTTCATGGCGGAGTCGGCCGACATCCTGACCAGCGAGCGCCAGCAGGTGATCCTGCCGGACCTGTCAGCCGGTTGCAGCATGGCGGACATGGCCCACGTCGACGAGGTGGAGGAGGCGTGGTGGTACCTGACGCGGGAGGTGGGGGCGCCGCTGACGCCGGTGACGTATGTGAACTCGTCGGCGGCGGTAAAGGCGTTCGTGGGGCGCAATGACGGCGCGTGCTGTACGAGTTCCAATGCCAGGATGGTGCTGGAATGGGCGCTGCACGGGGCGGCGCCTGACGGGGATGCGGACGAGGGGCACAAGGTGCTGTTTCTGCCCGATCAGCACCTGGGTCGCAATACCGCCTGTGCCCTGGGCTGGCCGCTGAGCAGCATGGTGGTGTACGACCCGAAGCTGCCGGAAGGGGGGTTGACGCCGGAAGACGTCCGCGCGGCGCGGCTGATTCTGTGGAAGGGGCACTGCTCGGTGCACCAGTTGTTCACGGTGGCCCAGGTAGAGGCGATCCGGGCCTTGCCGGAGCCGTACCGGATCATCGTTCACCCGGAGTGTGCGTGGGAGGTGTGCCAGCGGGCCGATCAGGTGGGCAGTACGGAGTACATCATCCGCGCAGTGCGCGAGGCGCCGCCCGGCGCGTACCTGGCGATCGGCACGGAGGTTCATCTCGTCGGGCGGCTGGCGGCCCAGAACCCCGACAAGCACGTGCGCTCGCTGGCGGGCATCCAGTGTCTGTGCACCACCATGTACCGCATCGACCTGCGGCACCTGTACTGGGCGCTGGAGCAGCTTGCCGCGGGCAATGTCGTGAACCGGATCGTCGTCGACGCGGAGACCAGGCGCTGGTCGCGCGTCGCGCTGGAGCGCATGCTCGCCCTGCGACCGGCCCAGCCGGTTTCCGCCCGCTAGCCCCTGAGAATCAATCGTGCAGGACCACCCCGCGGCCGGTGCGTCCGTCCACCCGGACGCGCAGGCGGGTCGGCGTGCGCACGTGGCGCACGAACTCGGTCTGGGTATCGGCGGGCAGCGCGTCGAGCCACGCCCAGTCGATGCGGCAGGGGCCGGTGTGACGGACGGTGAGATAGGGTACGCGGAAGCTCGTGATATTGTGGAAGAAGTGCGAGCCCTGACTGGGATCGACGTTCATTTCCGGCAGCGTCGCTTCCACGATCGTCCGCGCCCCGGAAATCTGCGGCCAGGTGACCGGCGTGCCGAGCCAGGGGTCGCTGCTGCCCCAGCGGCCGAAGCCGATGAGCAGGTACGGGCGACCGGCCGCGACCAGCCCCGCATTGATGTCGGCCAGGTCGGCGGCGATCGCCCGGGTATGCCGGGCGGCGAAGGTCTGCGGCCGGACGTAGACCACGTCCTGGATGGTATCGACCTCGCCGTTGCCGAGTGCGTTCTCGGTGGCCAGCAGGACGTCCGGCCGGCGCAGCTCGCTTTCAGGCACGTCGATGCGCTCGTGGGCGACCAGCATGGGCCGCAGTTGCAGGAAGCCGAAGCGGGCCGGCAGTCCGTGCTGGCGGTCGAGCGTCATGGCGAATTCGATCTCGACGTCGCAGCGCAGGGTCTGTTTGCAGCACGCGGACAGGCGCTCGAGGATGGCATTCAGGGGCACGGTGCCGAGCTCCAGCAGCGGAGCGAAGGTGAGCACGCGCGGCCCGGGCGTGCCCGTCCCGGGCGTCAGCCGGTCGGAGTCGGCATCGTACGTCGAAGCCAGGTGGCGCAGGACGCCGTCGAGTTCCGCGTCCGCCAGCGATCCGCGGGTCAGATACTCGGTCTCACTGATCGGGTCGTAGGGCGGCGGCGGGCCCATGTTCACCGCCCAGAACTCAGTTTGCGTGTTCCGCAGCAGCTCGCGTGTCGAGCCGTAGGGTGGACGATGCCGCGGGAAGCGCGGGGAGTAGGTCCACACCACGCCGCCGTCCACGATCGTCTTTCCCAGCCCCAGCGCCAGGCTGACGACGCCGTCCTCCGGTCGCGCCTGACCGCTGGGATAGAAGTTGTGCGTGCGGAGCACGCCGGAAAGCGACGGATAGAAGCGGTCGCCGCAGCGCTGGCCGACGATCTCCTGGATGATGACCGCCATGCGTTCGGCGCGGATGTCGCGCCCGATCGCGCGCAGGTAGCGCTGCGCGTCGCCGAAGAACGTGGAGGCGTAGACGAACTTGATCGCCTCGACCAGGCGCTGAAAGCGCGTCTGCACGTCGGCCTGGTTGTTGGGGATCATCTTGGTTTCGTACGTCCCGGCGAAGGGATGGCCGAGGGCATCCTCCAGCAGACCGGAGGAGCGGACCGCAAGCGGGGTGTGCATCTGGGCGATCAGAGCATGGAGGTCGCCGACGACCAGCGCGGGCAGCTCGGCCTTCTGGAACGCGTGGGCGATGCGCGGGTCGGGCAGCTCCGGCAGCCCGATGTCGTACAGCCCGTTCTGCGCCATGAAGCGCTCGAACACATCCGTCGCGAGCACCGTGAGCCGGGGGATGCCGACCTCAACCTCGCGGAACATCCCCGGGGGACAAGCTTCGGCCAGGAGCTGGCGGGCGAACGCCAGCCCCTTGGCTTTACCGCCGATCTCGCCGCCCCCGATCACCGTGAAGTCCTTGTCGGAGTCCAGGAAATGGCGGTCGAAATGGGGGTAGAGGCTGCTCATCCGCGTGTCGGGCGGCGGCGCTTCGCGGTGCCGGAGATGCCCGCCTGCGGCGCCGCATCCGCAGGATTCTAAGTCCCTGCGGCGCATCCTGCGACGGGGGCGACCGCCGGGCGTCACCACAGACTACGTGCCCGCCGCGTTGACACCGCGGGACGCCGGCTTCTATCCTAGCGGTTGCGCTGCCGGGCCGGAACGCGCCGCGGGGGGCGACGGGCGGCGTGGAAAGTGGACCGACGCGCATGGCGGCCGCGGGTGTGCGCCGCCTGCGGCGCAGACCCGCACGGCTGCTTGAGACCTGCCCGCCAGGGGACTGTCCGGATGCTGTGACAACCTGTTGCCGCGGCGAGGAGCAGAAGGGCCGGGGTGTCCTCGGCGACGGTGTGACCCGCGAGGATGACGGAAATGAGTTCCAGGCCGTTCAATGCGTTTCAGATGGCCCAGGCGCAATTCGACCGGGTGGCCGATCTGCTCAAGCTGGATCAGGCGACGAAGGACCTGCTGCGCTATCCGCTGCGGGAATACCAGTTCAGTCTGCCGATCCGCATGGACGACGGGACGGTGCGCGTCTTCCGCGGCTTCCGTGTGCAGCACAACGACGCGCGCGGGCCGGGGAAGGGCGGGGTCCGCTTCCACCCGCAGGAGACGATCGACACCGTGCGGGCGCTGGCGATGTGGATGACCTGGAAGTGCGCCGTGGTCAACATCCCCCTGGGCGGCAGCAAGGGCGGCGTGGTGTGTGAGCCGCACAATCTGAGCATGCAGGAGCAGGAGCGTCTGTGTCGCGCCTGGGTGCGGGCGGTGGCGCGGAACGTCGGCCCGGTGCTGGACGTGCCCGCTCCAGACGTCATGACCGGTGCCCAGCACATGTTGTGGATGCTGGACGAGTTCGAGCAGATTCACGGCGGCAAGTATCCGGGCTTCATCACCGGCAAGCCCGTCGGCATGGGCGGCTCGCTGGGGCGCACGGAGGCGACGGGTTATGGCGTGGTGTTCACGATCCGCGAGGCGCTCAAGGAGCTGGGCCTGCGGGCGGACGACACGCTGGCCTCCGTGCAGGGCTTCGGCAACGTCGCCCAGCACGCCATCGAGCTGTACCAGCAGATCGGCGGCAAGGTCATCTGCGTTTCCTGCTGGAATCAGGAGGACCAGACGGCCTACTGCTACCGCAAGCGGGAGGGCATTGATCTGGCGGCGCTGCGCCAGATCACCGATCGCTTCGGCGAGATCAACCGCAAGCAGGCGCTGGCGCTGGGCTACGAGGTGCTGCCGGGCGAGGCCTGGCTGGAGCAGGACGTCGATATACTGATCCCGGCCGCTCTGGAGAACTCGATTACCGGGGATAACGTCCACCGCATTCCCAGACGGGTGAAGCTGATCGCCGAGGGGGCGAACGGCCCGACCACGCCGGAGGCCGACCACATACTGCGTGAGCGGCGGATCTTCGTCGTTCCGGACTTTCTGGCGAACGCGGGCGGCGTGACGTGCAGCTACCTGGAGCAGGTGCAGAGCAACATGAACTACTACTGGGCCAAGGACGAGGTGCTGGGCAAGCTGGACGTGATGATGACCTCGGCCTACATCGACGTGAGCAATATGGCCCGCAAGCGCAACCTGTTCATGCGCGACGCGGCCTACGTGATCGCCGTCGCCCGCGTGGCCCAGGCCTGCCGCGACCGCGGCTGGGTATGAGGACGTCAACCGGACGGGCGACGGCGCGCCGGGCGCGCGCTGCCGGTGGCGTAGCGGCGGTCCGACCGGAGCCGGACTGCCTGTGCGGCAGGCGCCCCAGCACGGTGCCGGGCGAGGCCCGGACCAGACGCGTGGCGCGATGGTGACCATCGACGGCTCACAGGGTGAGGGCGGGGGACAGATTCTGCGCTCGTCCCTCGCTTTGGCGCTGGTCACCGGGCAGCCATTCCGTATCACGCGCATTCGCGCCGGGCGCAAACGCCCGGGCCTGATGCGCCAGCACCTGACCGCCGTCCAGGCGGC
>Ga0209018_1003188_pt1 | contig 10654 bp, 8 predicted proteins | sample YNPBryBLVA2012_FD_185814 | JGI IMG/M metagenome (GOLD analysis project Ga0209018, IMG submission 185814) | Anoxygenic and chlorotrophic microbial mat microbial communities from Yellowstone National Park, USA - YNP Bryant BLVA 2012 (SPAdes)... ...
GGGCGTCCGCCTGCGCGGACGCGCGCTTTCGCCTGCGGAGGCAGGCGACCAGCCAACGGTTCGCACGGGGCAATTTCAATCGCGGGTATTTTCAACGGAATTCCCCAGAAACATGCGTTCACCAGCGTTCGGATGAAAATGCGGATGATGTAGGACAAATTTGGAAATTTGTCCTACATTTTCAGGAGAGACAACAGTGGACTGGAACCACACCATCAATCAAGTGACCACTACACTGCAAGACCTCTTGCGCTTTGACACAACGAATCCGCCGGGCAACGAAACGCCCTGCATCGAGTACATCGCGCGCCGTCTTCAAACCGAAGGCATCACGCCGCTGGTATTCGAATCGGCACCCGGACGCGGCAACCTCGTCGCGCGCCTGAAAGGCGATGGCTCGCTGCCACCGCTGATGCTGATGGGGCACGTGGACGTGGTGCCTGCCGAAGCGGACAAGTGGCAGCGCGCGCCCTTCTCCGGCGATCTGGTGGACGGAATCGTCTGGGGACGCGGCGCGACCGATATGAAGCAGATGGTCGCGATGGAACTGGTCACGTTCTTGCTCGTCCAGCGCGCGCATCTGCCACTCAAGCGCGATCTGATTTTGATGGCGAACGCGGACGAGGAGACCGGCGGCGCGCTGGGCGCGGCGTGGATGGTGCAACATCATCCCGATTTGATTCGCGCCGAATACGCCATCAACGAAGGCGGACCGACCAGCATGGTCTTAGGTAACCAAATCTTTTACTTTTGCTCGACCGCCGAAAAAGGCACGGCGCGTTTCACGCTACGCACGTACGGCGAACCCGGTCACGCCTCCCAGCCCAACAAGAACAACGCGCTGCTGCCACTCGCGCGCGCGGTGACCCGATTGATCGAAACGCCGTTGCCATTGCGCGCGTGTAACTCGGCGCGCGCAAGCATCGAAGCGATGGCGCGCGCGGTGGACGGCGACTTGCGCGAGCATCTCCTCGCCCTGCTCGACCCGACCCAGCACGAACGCGCGCTCGACGCGCTCCCTATCGCGGCGCCGCAAAAACGTCGCCTGTTTGCGTCGCTGCACAACACCGCCGTCCCCACGATTCTGCGCGCGGGTAGCAAGATCAACGTCATCCCCGGCGAAGCCGAGTGTCAGGTGGATTGTCGTACGTTGCCCGGCACGACGCGCGAATCGCTGGAACAGGAATTGCGCGCGGTCATCGGCAATGACATCGAAATCGAATTCGCTCCCTTTTCGCCCGCGCTCGAATCCGATCCGCACTCACCGCTCTTTGAGACGATCCGCCAAGTGGTGGAAGAACACGAGCCCGGCGCGCGGTTGGTGCCTGGCCTCATCACCGGCGGCACGGATGCCAAAAGTGTCACGAGACTGGGAACAAAAGTTTTGGGGTTTATCCCGATGCGCTACGAAGGACCTGCAATGACCGGGCTCTCGCACAATCACAACGAGCGCATCAGTGTAGCCAATCTGGAATTTGGCACGCGCGTTTTGTACGATGTGGTGACGCGGTTTTGTGTGCAAACGTGAGACGTGAAGCGTGAGGCGTGAAACGTGAAACGTGAGGCGTGAAACGTGAGGCGTGAAACGTGAAACGTGAGACGCAGGAGGCAAAGGTAAAGCGCGTGAAAGAGACCCGGACGGAATCGTTCGCGGTTCGAAGAGACGTGGATATGGATAAAACAACACCAGATACCGCTACCTTTACGGACATAGCGATATATCTTCGCACCGCGCAGGCGCGCGCGCGGGAACGCCACAAGCAACTTGAGGCGCGACGGAGGAGAGCCACAGAAATCGCCGTCGCGGCTGCCGCGATTCTCAAGCAAGACTATCAGGCACGTCGCGTTGTTCTTTTCGGCTCTGCGATTCATCCACGGCGCTTTCACTCGCGTTCCGATATAGATCTCGCGGTGTGGGGATTGGATGAACGCGAGTACTATCGGGCTGTGGCGCACCTGCTGAGTCTGGATCCATCGTTTGAGGTGGATCTGGTCCAGATGGAGTACGCGCGTCCACTGTTGCGCCAAACCGTCTTACAAGAAGGAGTACCGCTATGAGTGAAAACCTCGCCCTGGCAAGCCGGATTACCGAATCGCTCTTTGAATTGGAACGTCTGGTTGAACGGGCACTGCGGTTGCGCGATAAAGCCATGACCACAGGCGACGACGGCTATTGGGATGGTGTCGCGCTGAATTTGCACGGCTTTTACACAGGCGTCGAGCAAATCCTGACAGACATTGCACAGACCGTTGATACGAGTGTGCCCGCCGGCTCAGAGTGGCATCGCGATCTGCTCTTGCAGATGTCGGCTGAAGTGCCGGCGGTGCGTCCTCCCGTCCTTGCGCGCGACACGCGTCGCTGTTTAGACGAGTACCGCGGATTTCGACATGTCGTGCGCAACGTGTACACCTTCAATCTGCGTCCAACGCGTCTGCAAGAACTGGTTGATGACCTGCCCCGATGCCTTGAGGCAACCCGGCGCGATCTAACCCGCTTTGTTGCTTTCCTGGAACAGTTAGATCGGCATGACGAGCAGGCAAAATGAGCACGGATAAACGACGCAACGGGGAGGAGTCAAAGGATGGGAGAGGCGCGGTTTTGTATGCAAACGCGAAACGTGAGGCGTGAGGCGTGAAGCGTAGGAGGTAAAGTTGAAGCGCGTGAAAGAGACCCGGACGGAATTGTTGGTTGTACCGACGGTTCAGCAAGGTGTGCGCCGTGTGCATCGTGCGAATGAACTCGATGGCAAAACATGGACAAAATACTCGATTAGCATTTGGAGCGACATCAAAAAGTCGAAAGAAGAAATGGAGTTGGGACATCCCGCACTGTTTCCGCTCCAACTGGCGCAACGACTGATCGAATGTTTCACCACCGCAGAAGACACGGTAATTCTGGATCCATTTGCCGGAGTAGGGACAACGGTCATCGCGGCAGACCGTTTGAACAAAATGGGCATTGGAATCGAATTGTCGCCGGATTTCGTAGCCATCGCAGAAAAACGTTTGGGACAGCGCGAACTGTTCAGCGCACCAGCGCGCGCGAGCAAAATCTATTGTGACGATGCGCGCCACTTGCTCAAGTACGTCGCGCCGAATTCGGTAGACCTTGCGATCACCTCGCCGCCGTACTGGGATGTGTTGTTGCAAAAACGTACCGCTGACTACAAGGAGATTCGACATTATGGAGACGCGAAACTCGACCTGGGGAAAATCAGTGATTATGCCCAATTCCTCGACGCGCTGGCAGACGTATTTCGGCAGGTGCTTGTTGCGCTCAAGCCACGCAAATACTGCGTTGTCGTCGTAATGGACTTGCGAAAGAAAGACAAATTCTATCCATTTCACGCTGACCTTGCGCGCAAGATGGAAGAAATTGGTTTCATCTTCGATGATCTGATCATCTGGGATCGTCGCCACGAGTACAACAACATGCGTCCGCTCGGTTATCCATACGTGTTCCGTATCAACAAAGCCCACGAGTATATTTTGATTTTCCAGAAACCATAAGTGAGCGAGTCTTTGGAGAATTACCGATGATCACAGAAAACTATCTGGATGAAGACGTAGCGTATCTGCTTGGTTTGATTGTGATGCGTGGGCAGTTGTACGATCGCGGTTCGGAACGTGGAATCACGATTGAATTTCCATTCAAAAGTCTGGAGGTCGAAGGATACAATCAAGAACTGTATCTCCAGTTGAGTGTAAATCGGATTCGAGACCGTATCCAAGAATTGGTAGAGTCGCATGTACGCGTGGATCAGGTGGGCGAAGCATTTGTCTTCTCAATTCGATTCCTACAAAACCCGGTCACCTGGCGAAATCTTCGCTATTTGTTGAGCAATCGTCGTTCGTACAAAGAATTTCAGATTCCAGAGAACGTGATGAACGCTCCGCGTGCGGTACAAATCGAGTTTCTACGTGGCGTGGCTGATGTCGGCGGATTCATTCGCGAAAGCAATCGCTACGTGGATGGGCGACGGCGCGTGTATCTCGAAGTTCATAACCGTAACTGGCTTTTGCCAATTCAACTCTGCGCTTTGCTTCAGCAGAAACTCGATGTACCCGTCCAACTGATTCAGTGGGGACATCCCAACACGCGCGAGCCCGAAGGTGGACACAACTGGGCGCGTGAGCATCAAGTCAAAATCTTTGCCGAAGCGTTTGAAACCGTTGGATTCACAATCGAATACAAAAACGAAACACTGGAAAAATTTGCGCGCCAAGATCGTAAATTGCACGGTGCGCTTCACAAGTGTAATCCCAACCCGGAGATACGACGAGTCAAAAAGAAGAAACGCCATGCTGACGAGAAGAGTTCAACGCTGCCCGCGCGTTTGCGGAATCATCATTACGACGCGTACTGGCAAATTTGCCGTGCGCTGGGATGCAAACAATGTGTATCTGCCACATCACCTCTTCCGTTTGAAGATGACGTAGACGAGGAGGGTGAGATTGAAAACGCGACAACGAGCGATTAACTGGGGTTACCGTAACGAACGTGCGATGTATCCCGAAGTGTGTGTATGGCTTCGGAATGTACTCACGTCGCAGTTTCCGAGGTCCACTGTTATAGTTGCTGACACCTCTCGAGTTACATTGGGCGATTACCTAGAGCGTGAGGGGTTGAGCGAATTATTCTCCGATTATCAAACTTACGAAATCAATGTAGATGTCACAGGGATCGTCAGGCGGAAGAATCCTTGCCTCGCTTTTGTCGAATGTAAACTGACAGTTCTCACGTTACGCGATTTGAGCCAACTGCTTGGTTATAGCAAGGTGGCAAAACCAATTTACTCTATTCTCATTTCACCCGTTGGGATGAGCAAGGCATTATCACTCTTGCTGAAAATCTACCGCCGCTATGATGTACTCGAATATGCAGACAACCAACGACTAAAAATCGGCACATGGGACGCTGTTCGCAAGATGGTTGATCCTGCGACGATTATCCCAGCCGGCGAGCATTTCTAAAATCCCATTCATCAACCTCCCGGAGTATCCAATGAATCTTAACACTCTCGACAAAACTCTCATCGCCGAAACGTGGACTTCACGTGAGTTGTACGCCAACCTGGAGACGCTGTGCGAGTTCGGCAGTCGCTTTGCCGGTACTCCCAGCGAAATTCAGGCGCGCGATTTTATCGCAGAAAAATTCCGCGCCTATGGCTCGAGCAACGTTCACCTCGATCCGTTCGAGTATCTGGGTTGGTGGCGCGGCACCTGCGCGCTGAACGTCGTCGCGCCGCGCGCGCAGTCCTTCAACGCCATCTCGCTCGTCTACTCGCCCTCCACGCCAGCAGGCGGCTTGCGCGCGCCGCTCGTGGACGTGGGAATGGGCACGGAAAAAGAGTACGCGCGCAAAAAGGACGCGCTCAAAGGCAAAATCGTTTTGTGTTCCAGCGCGAATCCAGACGAAGGGCGCATCCCGCATCGCCGCGAAAAGTACGGCTGGGCGGTGGACGCCGGCGCAGTCGGCTTTGTGTACGCGCGGCACCTGCCCGGCGGTCTGCCCGAGACCGGCTCGCTGCGCGCCGGCAAACTGGGCGAGATTCCCGCCGTCGCCGTGTCGTACGAAACTGGCGCCGCGCTCAAACGCCTCGCCGAAAAAGGCGAAACGGTTGTGACGCTCGACGTGCAAAACACATCGCATCCCACGACCGCGTGGCACGTCGTCGGCGAAGTGCGCGGACAGACCGACGAGATCATCGTCGTCGGCGCGCATTACGACGGGCACGACATTTCGCAAGGCGCGGGCGACGATGCGACCGGCACCTGCCTTGTGCTGGAACTCGCGCGCGTGCTCGCGCCACTTCAGGGTCAATTGCGGCGCACGCTTCGTTTCATCGCCTTTGCGTGCGAAGAGCTGGGCGTGCTGGGTTCAACCGAGTACGTCAAAAAACATCGCGACGAGATGAAACAGATCGCGATGATGATCAACCTCGATGGCGCAGTCGGCAGTGGCAGCAAGGGATTCAACACCAGCGGCTTGGAAGATGTGGAAGCGTTGCTCAAAAAGATTGCCCATCAAACTGATTACGCGCTCAAGTTGAACGAAAAAGTGGTGACCGCCTCCGACAACTTTCCATTTTTCATCGAAGGTGTGCCAGCGATTGCGATGTTCGCCAGGGAAACCGATCGCGCGCTCGGTCGCGGCTTTGGACATACCGCGATGGACACACTCGACAAGGTGAACGCGCGCGATCTGCACGAGTGCGCGATGGTCGCCGCGCGCGTGGCATTGCATCTTGCCGCGCATCCCGATTCGATTGGACGCCATCGCACGTCGGAAGAAATCAAGCAGATTTTGATGGAGCAAGATCTAGAAGCCGCTTTGCGCGCACAAGGGAAATGGATTTGGTAACACACACTCTTGACCTCAAACACCGCGCGCTCGCTTTCATTGATGCGCAGCGCGACCACTTGATTCACATCAGCACGACCCTGCACGCGAATCCCGAAGTCGCGTTCCAAGAGTTCAAATCGTCCGCGCTCTTGTGCGACGAACTCGAACGCGCCGGGTTTGCCGTCACGCGCGGCATCGCCGATTTGCCCACCGCGTTCCGCGCCGAAGCGTACGGCAACGGCGCCGGTCCCACCATCGCGCTCCTCGCCGAGTACGACGCGCTGCCCGAATTGGGGCACGCGTGCGGACACAACATTATGGGCACTGCAACGCTCGGCGCCGCGCTCGCGCTCAAAGATGTGCTGGCTGAACTGCCGGGATGCGTCGTCGTCATCGGTACGCCGGCGGAAGAAGGCGGCGGCGGCAAAGTGCTTCTCGTCGAGCGCGGCATCTTTAACGATGTGGACGCCGCGATGATCGTGCATCCGTCCAATCGCAATATGGTTGCGCGCGGGTCGCTTGCTTCCACGCGCCTCTTTTTAGAGTTCAGCGGCAAAGCGTCCCACGCCGCCGCCGCGCCCGAAGAAGGCATCAACGCGCTCGAAGCGGTCATCCTCACTTTCAACAACGTCAACGCGCTGCGTTTACACCTGCGCCCCGATGCGCGCGTGCACGGCATCATCACACACGGCGGCACCGCCGCCAACATCATCCCCGATTACGCCGCGGCGCAATTCAGCGTGCGCGCCGCAACGCAGGGGTACGCGCAAGACGTATTGCGGCGCGTGATTCAGTGCGCGCAAGCCGGCGCGGCGGCGACCGGCGCCACGCTCAAATACTCCACCAAGCCCAGTTACGCCGAACTCATCCCAAACCTGACCCTCGCGCGCGCGTTCGCGGAAAATTGGAAGACGTTGGGCATTGACATCACCGACCCGCGCCCTACGGATCGAATGGGCTCGACCGATATGGGCAACGTCAGTCATGTTGTCCCCGCGATTCATCCGTACATCAAAATCACCACCGAAGGCATCGGCGGACACACCCCCGAATTTCGCGACGCCGCCATCTCGCCACTCGGACACGAGGGGATGATTCTCGCTGCCAAGGGAATGGCGATGACCACGATTGATTTGTTGAGCGATCCCGCTTTGATGTCGCGCATCAAAGCGGAATTCACCGAGAACGTACTGAAGCAAAAAGTCGAACGACTCGGCAGATTCGAGTAGTCAAGCCAAATGTGCCAAATTAGCCAAATGTGCCAAAGATGCCAAAGATGCCAAACATGCCAGAATAATCTTTTTAGTAAATTTGGCACATTTGGCACATTTGGCACATTTGACCAGGAGGGACAATGCCATCCAAACTTTCCGTCCATCTGAACAGTTACCCCAGCAACGCGTTCGATGTGCTGGAACGAATGCAACCGAGCATCGTCAAGATTTTCAACCAATCGTCGGAGATGAACATTGACGAGATTCGCCGGCGCTGCCCCAACACGCTCATCGTCTATCGGCACTATAGCGCGCGCGACTATCACGAACCCGCCGAGCGCTTTTTCGACGAGATGCGCGACACGCTCAACAAACTACGCGGGCGCGGCATCATCTGGGAAGGCATCAATGAACCGATTGTGGAAACGGCGGACGACGCGCGCGCGCTCAATGCGTGGACGGTACGCTTTGCCCAATTGATGCGCAACGAAGGCGAACTCGTCGCCGGCTTTTGCTGGTCTACCGGCAATCCCACGCCGGACAAATTGCCGATGGTGCTGCCGCACCTCGTTGATGCCGCCGCCGCGGTGGACGTGCACGCGTTCCACGAGTATTACAAACAAAACGGCGGACAAACCGATTGGCGTCGCTATCGCGAGTTCGAGCGCGCACTTCCCGCGCACGCGCGCAAGCCCATCCTCATCACTGAAGCCGGCTGGGACGATAACGGCGACCCGCGCACCGGCGGCTATCGCGGCAAAGTGAGCGAACAGCAGTACCTCGAAATTCTCAAGCAGTACGATGCCGTGCTGATGCAAGACCCGTACGTTCTCGGCGCGACTGTGTTTCAGTGGGGCGATGGTGCGTGGCCCTCGTTCGAACTTGCACCGATGATCAACCTCTTTGCCGCGTACGTTCAGCAAAGCGGCGGCGGACTCGTCACACCCAAACCGTGGCCCGTGCCAACCTTCGAACCGACGTTCACGGTGACGCCGCAGACCATCACCGCCGGGCAAAACGCCACTCTGCGATGGGACATACCCAACGCGCGCGAGGTGCGCCTCGACGGGCAACGCGTCGACGCGTCCGGCACCAAAACGGTTGCACCAACGCAAACGAAAACGTACACCTTGCAAGTCACGTTCAACGACAACACCACCCAAACGCTGACGCAAACGTTGACGGTCACACCCGCCGGCACGCTCCGCATCACCAACGTCACTTTTTCGCCCACGACTCTGCGCGCGGGCGATCTGCTCAACGTCAGCATCACCGTCGTCAACGGTACCACCGAAACGCTGCAAACGCAGGGTCCCAATCCCGGCTTGGTGTACGAAGAAGGCGATACATTCCGCTCGCGCGGCTTTGCCGAAACGCGCAACGCGATTCGTATCGGCGTAGATTTGGACGCCGCGACCACCGTGGATCATCCGTATCGGTGGGGCTTGGGCGCGCCGCTGGCGCCCGGCGAATCGCGCACCATCACCGGCGCGATTCGCGTGAAAACCGGGCGCGCGGTGAGATACTGGGTAGGTCTCGTGCGCGAGCAAATCGCGTGGTTGCAGGATCGGCAAGGCGAGCAAACGATCACAGTGACCGGCGGCTTGAGCGGCATCGTCGAAATCACCAACGTCACCTTGACGCCGACGACAGTGTACGCGAACGAGGTGTTGAACGTCAGCATCACCGTCAAGAACGGCACCGCCGAAACGTTACCCACGCAAGGACCCGATCCCGGTTTTGTCTACGAAGAAGGCGATACATTTCGCTCGCGCGGTTTTACCGAAACGAACGGCACGTATCGCGTGGGAATTGATTTCGAGGGACGCGGCATACTCACGATTGACCACCCCTATCGCTGGGGCTTGGGCGCGCCACTCGCGTCCGGCGAATCGCGCACGATTACCGGCGCAATTCGTCTCAAGACGACGCGCGCGGGCAACTATTGGGTAGGACTCGTGCGCGAAAAAATTGCGTGGCTACAGGACAAGCAAGGCACACAAAAAATCACTGTCACGCCCGCGCCGCAACTCGCGTTCACAGCGACCCCCAGCACCATCGCGCCGGGACAATCGTCCAAGTTGGAATGGAACATCACCGGCGCGCGCAGCGTCACGCTCGATGGGCAAACGGTTGCCGCGCAAGGTACGCGCACGGTCACGCCAACGCAAACGACCACGTACACGCTGCGCGTCGCCTTGAACGACGGCAGCGCGCGCGAGTTGATTGCCGTCGTCACCGTGACCGGTTCGCAACCCACGCGCCCGCCCACTGTGACAATCACGCCGGAGAATGTGGCGCGGCTCAAAACGTACCCGCGTCCCGCGAACGACAACGGACGCGGCTTGCACTTTCACCTTGACTTGCGCGATGCGACCATCGCCGCAGTGGTGCCGCAACTCGTCTCCATCGGTTGCAAGTGGACGCTGATTTACGCGCCCGACGAAAATCAGGCGCGGCGCGCGGCAAAGGGGTGCTGGGACGCCGGCATTCTGCCCATCGTGCGCATCGGCAAAAAAGTGGATGAACCGTTCGACCCGGTGGTGTACGTCAACAAACTCAAAGAGATTGGCGCGCCGCCGTACGTGCAAATCTACAACGAACCCGGCGACGATCGCGAGTGGAAGAACTGGCCCGGCGATGACCGCTGGGCAGGCATCTTTGGCGCGCGCTGGGCGCAAGCCGCGATTGCCGTGTACGACGCGGGCGGTTATCCGGGCTTGCAAATCCTGGGACGCGAAGAATTCGACGCGGCAGTGAATTCGGTCGCCGCACAAGGGCGCACCGATCTTTGGCAACGCGCGTTCTTTGTGCTACACAACTACGGCGCGAATCATCCACCGAACTATCCGTACGACCCACTCAACAACAAAACGATTTTCGAAGACGATGTTTCGGTGCTGGTCTTTTTGGAATACGCCGCGTGGATGAAAGAGAAAATCGGTTGGGTACTCCCCATCATCGGCGGCGAGGGCGGCTGGCAGTACGGCGCGCAGGAAGACGCGCGCTATCCCAGAATCGAAGCCGCGCTGCACGCGCAGTACCACGCCGAGATGTTCGATTGGTTTCGCACGCGCGTTCTCTCCAACGGCGA
>Ga0209018_1003190_pt1 | contig 10643 bp, 8 predicted proteins | sample YNPBryBLVA2012_FD_185814 | JGI IMG/M metagenome (GOLD analysis project Ga0209018, IMG submission 185814) | Anoxygenic and chlorotrophic microbial mat microbial communities from Yellowstone National Park, USA - YNP Bryant BLVA 2012 (SPAdes)... ...
TTAGCCTGGCCGGCTATCAGCTGACTGACTCCGTGTACTTCAAGGTCACCATGCCTTTGGTGAACGACGGGCGCGAGGAGTTCTTCCTGATCTCCGAATCCACCCCTCAACCCCCGCCGGAGATCCCCGAACCCGCGACCTCCGCCCTCATCGGCGGCGGGCTCATCGGCCTCGGCCTTCTTTCGCGCCGCTTCCGCAAGCAGCAGTAAGCTGGCACTCCAACGCGCCGGCAGATCCGGCCTCACGGGCAAAGCCGCCGTCATCGCCCCCTCGGGCTGGGACGGCGGCTTCGCTCTTTCAGGTCCAACCTCCGCCGCTATCGGCTCTGGACAGCCGCCGCCTCCGCGAATCAGAATAGGGGCGGCAGTCCAGACGCCTATGTTCAATCTCTCCCGCCGGTCCTTCCTCGCGGCCGTCCCGGTGGCCGCTCTCCCTTCTCAGTCATCCACGGCCTGGCATCAGCGGATCCGCCGCGTCGGTCAGGTCAACTTCAGCGAAAAGGACGCCGCCGACGCCGACGTCGAAGCCTGGGCCGATTACTGGGCCTCCTGCCGCGTCGACGCCGTCCAGATCAACGTCACCGGCATGATCGCCTTCTACCCGACCGCCGTGCCCTTCCACAAGCGCAGCCGCTGGCTCGGCGCCCGCGACCTCTTCGGTGAATGCGTGCGCGCCGCAAAACAGCGGGGCATCCGCGTCATCGGCCGCCTCAGCCCGGACCTCCAATGGGAAGACGCCCTCGACCCCCATCCCGAATGGTTCGTCCGCGACCGTCAGGGCCGCCCCGTGCCCCCCTTCAGCGGCACCCCCGGTCTCTTCCAGACCTGCATGTTCTCCTCCTATTTCGATCAGCAGACCCCCGCCATCCTCCGCGAACTCAACGCCCGCTACGACATCGACGCCTTCTACGCCAACGGCTGGCCCAACTGGAACCTCCCGGAATGCTGGTGCGACGCCTGCCGCCGCCTCCCCCCGCGCGGCACGCCGGAGTTCCGCGACCGCTTCATGGATCGCGTCATCGAACTCTGGACCCTCTACGACAAAATCGCCAAAGAAAAAAGCCCGGACAACCTCTTCTTCGGCAACCTCGGCGGCGGCTTCCGCACCGGCGTCGATCTTCACCGCCTCGCCCCTCACTGCTTCTGGTTCAACGCCGACAATCAGGGCCGCTCGAGCCCTGCCCCCGTGTGGGGCGCCGCCCAGCAGGGCCGCGTCGCTTGGTCCGTCATGAAGGGCCGCACCATCACCAACGTCACCGGCGCATGGTCCACCGGCTCCCCCCTCTGGCGCAACGCCGCCAAGAGCCCCGCCGAGGCGGAGATCTGGATGGCGCAATCGGCCGCCAGCGGCATGGCCGTCTGGTACCACTGGCTGGGCGCGCAAACCGGGCTCGGCGAAGACCGCCGCTGGCAGGAGACGGGCCGCCGCTTCCTCACCTGGCATGCCCGCCACAACCCGCACTTCTATAACTGCCGCCCCATCGCCAACATCGCCCTCCTGCTGCCCCAGCGCACCCAGACCTTCTACCGCCATCCCGCCGGAGACGATGCCGGCGATCACCTCCAGGGCTGGTACGCCGCCCTCCTCGAAGGCCGTCACGCCTTCGCATTCGTCCACGAGGACGACCTCTCGCCTGAGACCCTCGCCCCGTTCAGCCTCCTGATCTTTCCGAACGCCGCTTTGCTTTCGGATGATCAGTGCCGCCGCATCCGGGACTTCGCCGCCCGCGGCGGCGCCGTCATCGCCGACTTCGAAACCGGCCTCTATGACGAGCGCGGCGCCCCGCGCCCCGATTTCGCCCTCGCCTCCCTCTTCGGCATCCGTAAAACGGGCGCCCCCGCCGGCGTCCGCGGCTTCTACAACTCCTTCTACGCCCGTATCGAAGACCCTCGCCACGAAATCCTGCGCGGTTTCGAAAACACCCGCTGGCTCGCCGGCGCCGAGTGGCGCGTCCCTGCCCGCTCCGCTTCACCGCCCATCCTCTCCGTGGTTCCTCCCTATCCCGCCTACCCCACGGAAGCCGTCTTCACGGAAACGCCCCGCACGGAAGAAGCGGCCCTCGCCCTGCGCGAAGAGGGCAGCTCCCGCTGCGCCTGGTTCGCCGGCGACGTCGGACGCACCTTCTGGCGCTGCTTCCATCCCGATCCGCTCCGCCTCATGCTCAACACCATCGAATGGGCGCTCCGTGGGCGCCGCCCCGTGCGCGTCGAGGGCGAAGGACTCGCCGAGCTGTTCGCCTGGGAGACCGAAGCCGGCTTCGCCCTCCACATCCTCAACTACAACAATCCCAACGCCCACCGCGGCGTCTATCTCCGCCACTCCCCCATCGGAGCCCAGCGCATCCGCTTCGAACTCCCCCGCGACGCCCGCGTCCGCCGCGTCACCGCCCTCCGCGCCGAACGCCCCCTGCCCTTCACTCAGAAAGAGCGCATCGTCGAATGCACTCTCCCCGGCGTCGCCGATTACGAAGTCGTCGCCCTCGAATAGCTACAGCAGCCGGATCATCTCCGCCACGAACTCCGCGCAGTACCTCCCGGCGATCCTCTCAAACACGGGGTGCTCCCACTCCGTGTCGGACACCATCCGCACCGCCAGAAACCGCACCCCCAGCCCCACGCACACGCCGTGCGCGTACGCGCTCTCCATGTCCTCCGTGTCCGTCCCGTACGTCCGGTGCAGCCAGTCGATGTGGTCCAGTTGCCGGTTGTATTGAAACGCCGATCCGATGTTGCCCCGCAGCACCCTGCCCCGCGGGTTCTTCACCCGTTCCGCCGCCTCCAACAGCTCCGCGTCTCCCGGGAAGCTCGCGTACGTGCGCGGCTCGCCGTCCGCCCCCCGGATCACGTGCGGCTTCGGCTTCCACGCCTCCGTATCCACCCCCGCCCCCGCGTCGCCGTGCGGCGCCTCGTGCGCCGCATAGTCCGTCGTCTTCTCCCCCAGCACGATGTCCCACAGCCTCAACGCCCGGTTGTGCCCGCCCGCCGTGCCTTGGTTGATCACCGCCCACGGACGGAACTCCCGCACCGCCAATGCCGTCGCCGCCGCCGCGTTGACCGGCCCCACCCCCGTCCGGCTCACGATCACCTCCTGCCTCCCGATTCGCCCTCTCCAGAAACTCCAGCCGCCGATCCGCTTCTCCCGCGCGCTGCGCCCCAGCGCCTCGAGCAGCGGCCCCAGCTCTCCGTCCACCGCCCCCTGCGCCACCAGCGGCCCCCTGCGCTGCGCCGCCGCGCCAAAAGAAACAAATCCGGCCAGAAATGTTCTTCGATCCATCCTCGCTCCTCAACCCTGACCCAGATAGAAGAACCGCAGCAGGAACAGCCCCGTCAGCACGTACACCAGCCAGTGCACCTTCCGCCACTCCCCCGACAGCACCCGCAGCAGCGTATGCGCCGTGAAGCCCAGCGCCAGCCCGTTGGCGATGCTGAACGTCAGCGGAATCGCCGCCAGCGTCAGGAACGCCGGAATCGAGCTCGCCGGCTTCTGCCATTCGATCTCCTCCGTATGCACCAGCATCAGCGCCCCCACCACGATCAGCGCCGGCGCCGTCGCCTGCGCCGGCACCGCCCCGAACAGCGGCGCCACCGCCAGCGCCGCCAGAAACAGCAGCCCGCACACGATCGCCGTCACCCCGCTCCTGCCTCCCGCCACCACCCCCGCCGCGCTCTCGATGTAGCTCACCACCGTCGACGTCCCGCACGCCGCCCCCGCCGCCGACGCCCCCGCCGCCGACGCCAGGATCCGGTTCACCCTTGGGATCCGCCCGTCCTCCCCGATCAGCCCCGCCCTCGTTCCCACCGCCACCAGCGTCCCCACGTTGTCGAACACGTCCACAAACAGGAACACAAACACGATCTCCAGCAGCCCCAGGTCCAGCGCCCCGCGCACGTCCATCTTCAGCCACGTCGCCCCCAGCGCCTTCGCCGAATACTCCCCCGGCGCCCACTCGAAGTAGCCCAGCGCCGCCCCCGCGCCCGCCGTCGCCAGGATCCCGGCGAGCATCGCCCCCTTCACCCCGCGCACCAGCAGCGCGCAGATCAGCAGCAGCCCGCCCAGCGCCAGCAAAGTCTTCCCGTCGCGCAGGTTCCCCAGCGTCACCATCGTCGCCGGACTCGCCTGAATCAGCCCCGCGTTCCTCATCCCGATCATCGCGATGAACAGCCCGATCCCCACCGCCACCGCGCTGTACAGCTCCCGCGGAATCGACTCCACGATCAGCTGCCGGATGCCCGCCGCGATCAGCGCCAGAAAAATCAGCCCGCTCACGAACACCGCCCCCAGCGCCGTCTGCCACGGCACCCCGTGCCCCAGGCACACCGTGTAGGTGAAATAGGCGTTCAGCCCCATCCCCGGCGCCAGCGCGATCGGATACCGCGCCAGCCCGCCCATCAGAAAACAACCGATCGCCGACGCCAGGCACGTCGCCGCCGTCACCGCCTCCGCCGGCATCCCCGCCTCCCCCAGAATGGACGGGTTCACGAAAATGATGTACGCCATCGTGACGAACGTCGTCGCCCCGGCCAGCGCTTCCGTTCGCCAGTTCGTCCCCAACTCCCGGAATTGAAAATACGATTCCAGCGCCGCGCGCATTTCCCTGCCAGCATACTGAATCCCTCCGCCCCTCTGGCGCGCCCCGCCAGCGTCAGCCTTCCTGCTTGCCCAGCTGCCCTTCCAGGTAGCGCAGCTCCGCCTCCAGTTGCGCCCGGAACCGTTCGTTCCGGCACCCGGCCAGCTCCGCCTTCACCCGCGCCAGGTCCAGCTCCAGCGCCCGCCGCCTCACCCCCTGCGGCGCATCCCTCTCCTTCTCCGGCGCAGCCTTGTGCCGCTGCCGCCGCTCCGCCGCATCCTCCATCTGCGACTCTGCCGACTTGCTCTCCCAGCCCCGGGCCACGCCTCCATTTTAGGACTCCAGCCTCCTCGTTTCACTCCTCCGGCGCCCACCGCTCCATCCGCCACGCCATCTCCCAGAACATCCACTCGTAGCGCGCGCTCCGCTCGAACGCCGCCCGCGCCGCCTCCCTCTCCCGTTGTCCGGCCCGCCTCGCCGCCCCCTCGAAAATCGCCAGCGCTTCCTTCACGCTGCGCTCGTATTCCGCCCCGGAATACTGCCGGATCCACTGCTGGTATTCCTCCACCGGCGATCCCTTCTGCCCCAGTCTTTTCCCCGCCTCCAGGTAGACCCAGTAGCACGGCAGCACCGCCGCCATCCCCTCCAGGAATCCGCCCCGCCCCACGCTCGCCTTCAGATGGTTCACATACGCCACGTTCGTCGGCGCCATCCCGAACCGCACATCCCCGCCTTCTCTCTCCTCCTTGCGCAGACCCAGGATCGACGCATGCAGCGCCGCTTCCTCCCGGATCGCCTCCTCCGCGTGCCGCGCCAGCGTCTGCGCCGCCCCTCCTTCCGGCGCCTTCGCCGCCAGCTCCAGCAGCAGCCTCGAAAACTCCCGCAAGTACAGCAGATCCTGCTCGAGATAAAACCGGAACTTCTCCTTCGCCAGCGTCCCCGCCGCCAGCTCTCTCAGGAACCGGTGCTCCAGCGTCTTCTCCCACACAGGCGCCGCCGCGCGCCGGCACTCCTCCGCAAACCCGCCCGCCTGCCCGCGCGCCAGCGCGGACAGAACAAACAAAAACACCAGAATCCGTTTCATTCCGCCAGCCTCCTCGCTCTCTCGAACACCGCCCGCAGCATCTCCCTCGTCAGCTTCCCCGTCTGCGTGTTCTGCTGGCTCGGGTGATAGGAATCGACCAGCGCGATCCCCCCGGCGGCGTGCTCCGCCCCGTGCGCGAACCGGAAGCCGCCCCTCTTCAGCCCCAGCACCGCCAGGATCGTCTCGTGCGCCACCCGCCCCAGCGCCACAGCCACTCTCACCCGCCGCAGCAGCCGCATCTCCCGCTCCACATATTCGCGGCACGCTGCGAACTCCTCCGGCAGCGGCTTGTTGCCCGGCGGCGCGCACCGCACGCTTGCCCCGATCCACGCTCCCCGCAGCTCCAGCCCGTCTCCCCGGCGCACGCTCGCCGCCTGGTTGGCGAACCCCGTCTCCCACAGCGCCCGGTACAGCCATTCGCCCGAACGGTCGCCCGTGAACACCCGCCCGGTGCGGTTCGCCCCGTGCGCGCCCGGCGCCAGCCCAAGAATGTACACCCGCGCCTCGGCGTCGCCGAACCCCGCCACCGGCTTGCCCCAGTACTCCTCTTCCGCATACATGCGCCGCTTCACGCGCGCCACCTCCGCGCACCACGCCCGCAGCCGCGCGCAACGCTCGCAAGCGTGGATGTCCTCCTCCAGCTTGCGCAGAGTGTCCCGCATCTGCTGCTCCCCGGCGGCGTTTTTCACATTCGTGGCAGACGAACTCTCCAGGATTTCTGTGGTTGATTTCCCCACAAGTCAGCCAAAATTCTCTTGCATATTTCCGGCCCCGATTCTTACTTTCGCACTGCCAGCACGCCCGCCCCCGGCGCCACCTCCACCCGCGCCGGCGGCGCGTTCAGGCGGAACGACGCCGCCGCCTGTTCGTCCCCCGTCCGGATCCATCTCACCAGCGGCTTGCCCCCCTTGGCCGGCGTCACCGCCACGGGGATCTCCGCCACGAAGTCTTCCGCCACTCCGCTCTGTTTCACGCTCACCACCACTTCCACCGCCGGCGCCTTCCCCCGGGTCCGCACCGACGTCTCCAGCACCGGCACCCCCGTCCCGTACACCCAGGTGTCGAAGAACCCTTCCAGCGTCCTGTCCGGATCGTCCTTCGCCGTGTATTTCGCTGCCAGCGCCCGGAACTCCTCCGTCGTCACCGTCTTGTACTCATGCCGCTTCCGCAGCTCCGCCAGCATCGCCAGAAACGCCGTGTCGCCCAGCCGGCGGCGCAGCATGTGCAGAATCCAGGATCCCTTGCAGTAGGTGATCACCCGCCATGCATCCACCCCGTCCGCCCCGCGCAGCCGCGCCCCCCACGTGATCGGCCCCGCCGACTCCACTCTTTGCTTCGGCTCCCCCATCTCCCGCAACAGCTCCGCCCGGTACTCCTCCAGGATCCCCTCCATCGCCCGCGCCCCGCGCCGCCGCTCCACCAGCATCAGCGCCGTGTAGTTCGCCAGCGCCTCCTGCAGCCACTCGTCCCGGTAGTCCGCCGACGTCACCACATTCCCCCACCACTGGTGCGCCGCCTCGTGCGCCAGCAGAATTTCCGAATAAAACACGTTCAATTTCGACGTTTGCACCACAGCCGGCCTGTCTTTCTCCGGCAAGTATGCGATCGTGGAAAGATACACCAGCCCGGGAAATCCCTGGCCGAAATTCCCCGGAATCGGCGACACCCTCACCGCCGGCAGCGCCGGCGGCCCGAATTGCGCCGCCATCCACCCCATGGCCGCCGCCGTCTCCGCCGCCAGCTCCTTCATCCGCGCCTGCGGGTTCGGCGGCGCCGGCGTCACCGTCATCACCTGCGCGGGCTGCCGCCCGGGCATCCGCGGCGCCGTCCCCGGCCCCAGAATGATCTGCCTCGGAGGCGGCAGCAGCGCCGGTTCCACCGTGCGGTTCGCGTATACCTTGACCCGCAGCCCTTTCGCCTCCGCCTCCGCCTCCTCGAAGTTCCCGATGTTGAACCCTGCCAGGCGCACCGGAGCCGAAGTCTGAAACCGCGCAATCCGCGTCTCGCCTTCCTCCCGCTCTTCCGACAGATCCCCTGTCGCCGCCACCCGCAGCGCCCGCGGCACCCGGAACGTCATATCGAACCGGGTGAAATGATACCCGCGGCTCGGATACCAGTTTGTTCTCGCCCCCACAAAGAAAACCCCGTTGCCCGCCTTCCTGACCACGTTTCCCGCCAGCTCGAACTCCAGCCGGTGCCTGCTGCCCGCCTCCAGCGGCTCCGGCAGCACCAGCACAAACGGATCGTTCACCAGCCCTCCGATCAGACTCGACCTCATCGATTCCCGCCGGTATACCTCCGCCTCCCGCCCGTCCAGCCGCGCCGTCTTCACAACCATCTCCGGCGCCAGCTCAAACAGCAGCGCCCCCTGGACCCGGCGCTGAGGCTTCAACTCCGCCTCCACTCTCACCTCCAGCCGCAGGTCCTCCCCGACCGCCGCCTCGATCCGGTAGTCCTCCACCACCGCGTCCTCCCTCGCGATGCTCTGCCCGCGCCGGCTCCTGCCCGGAAAACTCGTCCACACGCGGAAGCTCCCCGTGGCTCCCGATACCTCCCCCACGATCACCTGGTCGGGCAACACCGGGTCGTGCAAAATGTCGAAATTGCCCCTGCTTGCGCTGGAAACAGCGGCATAAAACAACCCGTTCTCCTTCTTTTTTGTCAACAAATCCAGCACCAGCCGCACCTGAAAACTCTGCACAAAATTCCTTGCCGTTTCCGTGTGCCGGTCGGCCAGCAGCAGCCCCTCCTCCCTCGCAGGCCTGCCGCGCCCCCCCTCGATCTCCTTCAGCAGGTCTTCCGCGCCTCCGTCCCCGAACACGAACACCGCCGTCTGGAAATGCTCGTTCAGGTTCGGCGATCCCGTCGCCCGCGCCAGCGACGCCCGCTCCCCGCGGTCCGGCGGGCGGATGAGCACCTCTGCGTCATCGGCAGGCTCCGTCGCACGAAACATGGCCAGAACACGCCGCCCCTCCAGCGGCTGCGAGAAGATCAAAACCCCGTCATTCAGGAAAATCCGGATGTCCTCCCGGATCAGCTCCAGGTCCCGCACCCGGTAGCAACTCTCCGGATCCAGGTCCAGCCGCCGCAAGTGCTCCCCGATCGCCGCAGCCGTTTGCCCCGCCGCGCCCGCGCTCCCCAGCGCCGCCCACAACCACGCCAGCAGCCAGTGCTTCACGCTTCCAGTGTATGCCCGCTCACGGACCTCTGCGGCTCGCCCTGCCCGCCGTTCACCCGCCCGCCCGCTGCAGCTCCGCCTCGCCGGCATACAACCCCGTCCGCACGGTCACGCGCAGCTTCTGCAGTCCTTGCAGGTCCGCACCCGCCGCCTCCAGCCGCCACCCGTCCTGCCACCTCTCGGCCAGTCTCCTCAGCGCCTCTCCGTAGTTCCCGCGCCGCACCGTCTGCACTGCGCCTCCGCCCGCCCGCGCCGCCTCTTCGGCCGGTCCGGCGGGCGCGCCCGGCTCCCGCAATACGTCCAGCCTCACCCCCGCCGCCTTGCAGATCGCCGCGGCATGCTCAAGCCCCTCCTCCATCCAGCCGGGCGGCTCCCTCTCGGTCACAACCACGACATGCTTCTCCCCCGCCCGTGCCGACAGCCGCCGGACGCACGACCGCATCATCTCCTGCCAGCCCTCCAGGCTCCTCGCCAGGCCCCCGCCGCCTTCCACGCCCGCCACGCCGAGCCCCAACACCTCGCCCACTTTCCGCTCCTCCTCTCCGGAGCGCGCCGAATATCTGGCCGTCCCCGCCACGCTGCCACCCCAGTCCCCGGCTTCCATCCCCACCTCTTTTTCCAGCCGCTCGGCCTCCTCGCTCGAGGCGCCCGGCGTCACCAGCCACACCGCTACGCCTTCCTGCGGCGGTCTGCGCCGCACCCGGTAGTCCCACGCCACCTCTCCGTTCACTTCCAGGCAAAAATCCACCGGCCGCAACTCCCGCACCGGCGTCCCGTCCTCGCGCGAGACTCTGACATCCACCTGCAAATCGCCCCGCCCCGCCACCACAGCCGCCTCTACGCTCAATGGCTCCCGCGGCGCCTCTTCCACGGGCAGGATCCGCTCCTTCGCCGCCGCCAGATTTCGCATCACCAGCAGCGGCGCCGGCTGCATCCGCCGCATCCGGGACAGCAGCGGCAGAAACCGCGCGTCGCCCGTCCGCCCCATCGCCCACACCGCCGCCGCTTTCCGCGCCGCGTCGCCCTCCGTCGCCATCCGCCACAACGCCTTCACCGCCTCGCTCTCCCCCGCCAGGTACAGTCCAACGGCTGCATTCGCCGCCACCCGCTGGTGCGCGTCCTCCAGCTTCCGCCGGAAGATCTCCACCGCCTCGGCATCGGCCCTGCCCCACAGCGATTCCACCGCGTTGGCCCGCACCCGCGCGTCGGGATCCTCCAGCCACTGCTCGCCCATTCGCTCGATTTGCGCGATCTTGCCCCACGCCAGCGCCATTCGCGCCCGGGAGCGCGCGTTCCCTTGTTCAAGCACCCTGCCCGCCGCGCCGGCCAATACCCGCAACCAGTCCGCCAGGAGCCCCGCTTCTTCGTCGCCGAGTTCGATGCCTGCCCGCGCTTGCGGCCGTTTGAGGATCCGCTCCACGCTGCCGTCCATGCGGCTCGCGATGTGGATCAGTTGCCCGGCGGCTCCGGGATCGTCCTCCGCCAGCGCCCCGTAGACCAACCCCAGCAATCCCCGCCCCATCAGTTGCGCGATCATCTGCCGCGTGCCCGGCTGGTCTTTCGCCTCGCGCAACAACTCCCCCCCGATCGCCAGCAAGAGCCCGTCCCGCTGGTCAAACACCTCCCGCAGCCGCGCCCCGCGCCCGTGCCCCGCTCCCGCAGGCGGCGCCGACAGCAGCTCCGTCAACGCATTCCCGCTCATCACCCCCCATATCGGCGCGCACTCCGAACGTCGAGACACAATTCAACAACGCCCGAATGCCCTTTCCCCAGGCGTGCTCTTCGCCTAAATGAACAGCTCTTCGTCGTGCGTC
>Ga0209018_1003192_pt1 | contig 10640 bp, 6 predicted proteins | sample YNPBryBLVA2012_FD_185814 | JGI IMG/M metagenome (GOLD analysis project Ga0209018, IMG submission 185814) | Anoxygenic and chlorotrophic microbial mat microbial communities from Yellowstone National Park, USA - YNP Bryant BLVA 2012 (SPAdes)... ...
TGGCCCAGTTCGTCGTAATCGAAGCGCAGACGGGCCACCTCGACCTGGCCCAGCGTGCGCAACGCCGGGATTGCCAGTTCCAGCAGCAAGCGCTTGATCTCGTCGCCGTACAGGTCCCCCAGGTGAAAGGCGATCTCGCGCCCGCGCACGTCGGCGGGATAGGCGTTCAACTGCGTGACCATCTTCACGTCCGGGGAAAGCGTCAGCGTGATGGTCAGGTTTTGCCCGACCACACTCATCAGGTCGGCCAGCTCTTCCGTAAAGATGCGCGGGGCCTGGTCGGGGTTGTCGATGTAATAAAACGCGCCCCCGCCCTCCGACGCCAGGCGGGTGAGCAGGTCTTCGTTAAAGCCCAGCCCCACGCCCATCGTTGTGGTCGTCACCCCCTCCTCGCGCTTCTGACGGGCCATGGCCGCCAGCCGCGTCGGGTCGGTGACGCCCTCGTTTGCCAGGCCGTCGGTCAGCAGCAGCACGCGGTTGATCTGTCCCTCAGCGGCATTCTGCTCGACCAGCTGGCAGCCCTTGAGCCAGCCACCGCTGAGATTGGTCGTGCCGCTGGGCCGAATGGCCTGAATGGCGTGATTGACCGCGTCTTTGTGCAGCACCGGGCCGGGCGGCGAATCGACCGACACCGACTCGTTGTACGTGACCAGGCTGAAGCGGTCGCGCCCGCTCAGGCGTTGGACGAGGAACTGCGCCGCCTTCTTGACGTACTCGATCTTGTCGCCTGCCATCGAACTGCTGCGGTCCAGCACCACGCTCAGGTTGAGCGGGCGGCGGTCGGCGGCGTCGGGCGGCGGCCCGGCCTGGATACGTGCCATCAGGTACAAGCGGTGCTCGCGCGCCATCGAAAGTACATCGTAATCCAACACATAATCCGCTTCCAACAGGCCGAGTCCTTCCCTCATACAACTATCACATCGGTACTGCAATTTTATACGCAAGTGGGTCGAAAGGGGTTCGCCCTTTGGTCCTACCAACGACGCAGAGGGGCGACGCACGCGCCGCCCCTCCCTTGCCCTGATATGATACAGACAGCTCAGGCTACCCGACCTGCTTACCGTAGTTGCAGGGTGTAGACGGCCACGTTGTCATTCGGGCTGTAGAGTGTGCCGCTCCAACTGCCGAGTGTTACACCATTCTGCACGGCGGTGACGGTGTAGTTCGACGGCGTGGTGTCGTCGCAGTCCAGCGAGTACTGCACGCCGATGGCCCACTGTCCGCGTTGTGCCGTCGGTGGGATGGTAATCGTCTCCACCGCCGGGCTGCTGAACGTGCGGCAGTAGTCGTTGCCTGCCGTCGCCTGGAGCGTCACGCCGTTGGTGCCGTTGGGATTCTCAAACGAGATCAGAATGCCGTCCGGCCCCTGCGTCGCCAGGTCGAGATCGGCCCGGTTGTTCCAGGTCAGGGTGAGCACCACGCTGCCCGGCTGGGTCGCGCCGCCGCCGGAACCGCTCGCGCTGCCTGCCGTGACGCTCAGTTCGTAGCGCCCGGTCGAGCTGCCGTTTTCCTGGCCAAAGCGCGTGGCGCGGATGATGTAGGTCCCATCCGCCGGGGCGGTGAAGTTCGGAATCTGTGCGTTCAGCCCGGTGTTGCCCACCTGGGTCGCGGCGTCATCGTTACGGATCAGCTCCTGGCGGTCCGCGTTGTACAGGATCAGATAGGCGTCCAGGTCGCCGTCCAACCGGCTCATCGTCACCGTGATCACGTCGCCGCCCTTGAGCGCGATGGTGTAGTCGAAGGTGAAGCCGGCGTTGGTGATCTGGCCGGTCACGGTCTGGCCAACCGTGATGATGTTGCCCGCCCCCAGGGTCACGCCGCCCGGCTGGCCCTGCCCGCCGCTGATCGTCACGCCACCGCCCGCGCCACCCGGCTGCCAGTCGGCGCTACACAGGTCCAGTCCCGGTTGACCGGCGATCACCGTCTGCGGCGCGGCGGTAGGATCGGCCACCGGGATCGCCAGCAGTGCGTCGCCCGTCTCGCCCACGTAGAACAGCCAGGCATCATCGGGCGTGAACAGGACACACGTGTCAAAGGCCGCCCGCGCGCCCGTTACGACCGGCGCATCAAAGGTCGGGTCGGAGAGATAGACCGCGCTGGCGCTGAAATCGTCCGGCAGCGCCGACACGATAGCCGCCTGGCTGCCCGCGTGATTCCAGACCACTCCCTGGGCACCTGCGCTGCCTCCCGGCAGAGCGTGAGCGGTCGCCTGCGCTTCGGCAGGCCACGCGCCCGGATCGCCCAGGTCGGCGGTGTAAACGCCGAACGGGTCTTTGTTGTTCACCCTGCCGACGATAACCAGCGGCGCGCCTTCGTGGAAAGCGGCGCTCTGGATCTCGCCGCCGCCCAACGGCGTGACCGGCCCTGTGACCGTCCCATCTTCCAACCGGACGGCGATGAGGCCGCCGACCGGCTGCCGGGTGGCGAACAGGGCATACGTGTCGCTCAGCCCGACCAGCCGCATCCCTGCCACACCGTTCATCTGCGGCACGCTCAGGCTGAAGTTCCCCGTCGGCGTAAAGGTCTGCGCATCGGCGGTCATCAGGCTGACCACATGCGCATACTGCGAGTCTTCCGGCCAGGCCGGCCAGCTGATGATCTGGGTCTGATCCGGCGTCAGAGCATAGCCCCAGCCGGGCAGCGCCCCGACGCTGGCCGTCGTTTCCGTCAGGCCGGGAAGGTCATAGTAGACGATAGACGGCGCACCGTATGTGTTGGCGGCGCGCCGGAAGACGACCAACCGGTTGGCGGCCTGCCAGCCGAGCAATTCGTCTAAGCCGTAGGCTTCGGGCACCGCCGTCAGCGCGGCCCCACCCGCTTCCGGTGACAGCACGGCGATGCGGCTGGCCGTATTGTCGTCTCCCCATTGAGTCACGGCCAGAGCGGTGGTGAAGCTCCCGGCCAGTGTGCCCACCGTCCCGGCGCTGCCTGTAGGCAGCCCGCCCAACGCGGCCCCGCCGATTACCCCCTCGCCGGACGGGGCAGCGCCCGCCGCCTGAGGCGCATTGATGACCACGCCCGGCGGCGCGGCCTGCCCGTTGATGATCTGCGACACGTCCAGCGTTTGCGGGATAACCAGCGAGTTTACGAACGCCTCAAACACCGCCTGCGCGGCGGCGTCCCAGGAAGCGCCGTTCGTCCGCCCGCCCGCGGCGATCACCACCACGTCCGGCCCGGCGATCAACACGGCGGCCACGCCCGCGCCCACGTCGGCGCTTGAGGACTGGAAGGCCACCATGCTGCCCGTATATCCTGCCAGCGTCACCGCCTGAGCCTGTCCGCTGGCCGTACCCTGAAGCGCACTGACCACCAGGCTGGTCATCGCGGTCATAGAAGCCTGGTTGCCCATGCCGGGGGCATAGGTCAACTGCACGGCAAGGTTCAGTCCCTCGGCCAGATTCGTAGCAGACAGGACATTATTGTCCTGCTCGAACATGCCGGTCCAGCCTGCGCCTGCGGGCACGGTCACACAGTACCCGGAAGGGTGGCAAAGCTGCTCACCGGCCCCTTGCGCCAGGACCTCCCCGGCCGTTCCAGTCACTAACACAACAACAATAAGCGCAACAATAAACGATCTGGGTTTGTTGGGTTTCATCCCGTTTCTCCTTGACGCCAACAGGCGGTTTAAGCGGTCCCCACCCATTGTATAGGCAAATCACCGATCCGCGATAGCACAGGGGCGTGCCAGGCCAAAGCGATATACAATTCACCGCAGATACCCACCACCAAGTACAGACAGGATTGAGCGGATGTCGGAAGAAAAACGCCTCACCCGGCCCGGCCCGGATCGGCGCGACTGGTACGTGGTCGCGCAGCCGGGCGGCGAGGCCGAGACGGCCATCATCGTGGGCGCGCTGCGCAGCGCAAACATCCCGTTCTGGATTTCCCGCGAGTCGGCGGGCACAGCCCTCGTCCTGACCGCCGGGCTGCTGGGCAACATCGACGTGCTGGTGCCGGAAGCATACTATGCCGAGGCAATGGTGCTGCTCCACGCCGAGGCCACGCCGCTAGACGACGGGGCACTGCCGCTCGACGAGGCCGACGTGGTCGCCGCGCCGGAGGAGGACTGGCCCGACGACGACGATCCGGGCGACGACTCAACCGGGCACGGCTGAGGCAAAAGGTTCACGGCAGCAGATAGTTGATTGCCTCCGGCTCCGGCGCAGGGGCCAACAGGTACACATCGACCCAACCGTACCATAACTCCAAATCGTCGTCGCTGTAGCCCAGGTCGATGCGCCGCCCGTTGATCGCCCCGCCCGAATCCGCCGCCAGTCCAAAGCCGTAGCCGGGGATATACAGCCGCGTAAAGTACGGGATCACGTCCGGGTCGATGGCGACAATCCCCCGTTCCAGCGGAAGCCCCGTCCCGGTGATGCCGTAGGCAGGCGAATCGGGCGGCTTCTGGTTGCCGGCGGCGCTGTAGCTGGTGGCTAACATGCGGATCACACGCCAGTACTCCAGCGGACCATCGGGCGTCTCCAGCGTGCGGATAACCACGCGCGTCCCGTAGGCGATGATCTCGTCCACCGGCGGCAGGGTCACGCGCGCCGGCTCCTCCACACGGCTGACCTCCAGGCCATCTTCATAGCGGATGCGCGTGCGGCGCTCGGATACGCCCAACACACCCGGCTGAATCACCCGGCGCTGATCGAGTTCCAACGTATCGTCGGCGCGGTAGATCGTCTGGTAGGGAACAGCGGCCCGCTCAATCAGCACATCTTCGGTCACGCGCACCACGCGGATCAGGCCGTCGGGCGGCAGGGGCGCCTCCGGCGGCGGGAGGCTGTAATCCTCCCCGACCAGCCCCAACCCGGCCTCGGTGAGCGCCTCGCCCACCGTCGCACCGGGCGTCCGAACATACACCTGCACCCCGCCCACCGTGATCGTTACGGGCACAGAGCGCTGCACCGTGATGCGCATCCCATCCACCACCGGCGCCTCCGGCGGCGGCTCAACCCGGTCGGCCCGGTACAAAACCATGCCGAGATCGTCCAGGGCTGCCCCGACGGTCGGCGCGGTGGTATACACGGTAGACACCCTGCCGCCGTCGTCGATGGTCAGGGCAGCGGCGCGGATGACTTCCAGGTACACCGTCGGCCTGGCCAGCGGCAGGGCGGGGTCATCGACGGGCCGTCCATCGGCGCGCAGGAGGTCGTGCGGCCCCAACATCACCCCGGCCTCGGCCAGCAACGCCGCCGGGACCGTCTGCCGTGTGCGCAGCGTGATCACTTGCCCATCCGCTTCGACCAACACCGTGCGCGCGCGCCGGACTTCCACCGTCATGCCGTTTTGCAAAGCCGACAGCAGCCCCGGCACCAGGGCATCCTGCGGCGCAAGGATCAACCCGGCCTCGTCCAGCGCCCCGCCGACGGTCGCCTGGCGCGTGTGCAGGATAACACGCTGCCCGTCAACATCGATCACAATCGTTTTTTGAGTCAGGAGGAAATAACCGCCTACCGCCAGCAGAACGGCCAGAACCGCCGCCAGCAAAACCAGGCTGCTCGAAATGACAGCGGCGGTGCGGTTGCGGATGGATAAAGGGCGCGGAAGATGGGGAGGCGCCGGAGAAGAATCAAGTGCCACAAGGCCGCCCTTCCGTCTGTACCCAGCTACCGGAGACAGGCGTCGCGCGCCGGAGCATAAAGCGGCGTGTTGCGCGCAGGCGGCTCAGGCCAGGCACTCCTGCGGCACCCAGGGTTGACTCCTTAGTGCTGCTACCTTCCGGTCCTGACACGGTTCGGAGACCCTGCCGCGCAGGACCCAGCCTGAGCCGGCTGCGCACAACGGGCTTTTTCAGTCAAGCAAGTGAGTTAACAGTTTACCGCCTAAGCGAATAATTGTCAATTGCGGGTTTCTCCCTCCAGTGCCCGGATGACCCGCGCCGGGCTGCCCGCCGCGATCACGCCCGGCGGGATATTCCCCGTGACCACGCTCCCGGCCCCGATCACGCTGCCCGCGCCGATATGCGCGCCCTTGAGCACCAGCGTGTTCATGCCGATAAACACGTCATCTTCGATGATCACAGGCGCGGTGGCCCCATCTAGCGGGCGAAGGCGGCGCAGGTGCGGATCGAGTGGGTGAAAGTCGGTGTCGAGGATGGCGCTGTTGGCCCCAACGGCCACGCGATCCCCGATGGTGATCCGTTCCTCACATACGATCATCCCACCGGTCATGCCGAAGTCGTCCCCGATGGTCAGGAGCGCACCGGGCCGCCGCACGCTCAGCACGACCGGATGGTTCGGCGCGAGGGGGTTGCTGCGCACAGACGAGCGCAGTTCCAGACGATCCCCAACGATCACCCGGCCCCGGCGGTGGATTTGCAGGATCGGCGTCCCATACAGCCGCCAGCCGCGCCCCCACTTCACCCCCGCCAGCAAAAAGATCAGCCGCGCCCAGGGCCAGTTCAGCAGGCGCGCGATCTCGTTGCGCGCCTTCCAGGGCATCTCCCACGCGGCGCGAACGGCTTCCGGCGAGCGCAGAGGTGGTGGCGCGACCATATGCGGCGGAGCAGACATGGAAATCCCTCGACAAAACCAGAACACATGTACAGAGCGTGGTATAATGCCCCAGGGCAGTCCTTCAAAGATACCTTGCTTTGTGTCCACCCGGAAGGAAAACCATGACTCAAAAGCAATTTCTCAACGTCAACGGCCTGCGGCTGGCTTACCTCGACTTCGGCGGAGATGGCCCCCCATTGCTGGCCGTGCACGGGCACTTCGGCTGCGGGCGCATGTTCGCGCGGCTGGCAGAGGCGTTGCGCGGCCAGTGGCGCGTAATCGCCCCGGACCTGCGCGGGCACGGCTGGAGCAATGCGCCGGAAGACTATTCGCGCGAAGCCTACGTCGCCGACCTGGCCGCCCTGGTCGATCACCTGGGCCTGCCGCCCCTGGTCATGCTGGGACATTCGCTCGGCGGGCAAAACACTTACGTGTTCGCCGCGCGCCATCCCGACCGCGTGCGGGCCATGATCATCGAGGACATGAGCGCGCTCGTCGCCCCCTCCACGTTCCAGTCGATCTGGCCGGAACGCTTCGGCAGCGTGGCGCAGGTGCTGGATTTTCTGGAAAGCGAGGGCATGGGCAGAGACCCCTATTTCCTGGAAAGCCTGGTCGAGCACCCCGACGGTTGGGGCTTTCGCTTCAAGTGTGAAAACCTGATCCGCTCGATGCGCCAGGGCGAAGGCGACTGGTGGGCTGACTGGCTGGCGACCTCGTGTCCGGCGTTGCTGCTGCACGGGCATCAGAGTCGAGTGCTGACGACCGATCACGCTAGGGAAATGGCCGCGCGCAGGCCCAATACCCAACTGGTGGAATTCCCGAACTGCGGCCATACCATCCACGACGACGACCCGGAGGGGTTTTACCAGGCCGTGCGCGCTTTTCTGGATGCGCTGGCGTAGATCATCCCGACCCGGATACGGTGTACACCCGGTAGCCCCCGACCTCGTAGACCAGCCGCAGGTCCGGGTCCGACTCCGACAGGTCCACGCCGGGGGCCAGCACCCAGTAGGCGAAGTACCACAGTTCCTCGCCAACGGTGGGCCAGTATTCCACCGTGAACCCGGCCTGCATCGCCGGATAAAAGAGGAAGTAATCCGTCACCACCACGCGCGAACCCGGCGGCGCGTGCTCGCGCAGCCAGACGATGGTGTCGTAGCGCGGCCCCAACTGCACACGGTGGCGATCTTCGCCGCTCATCAGCGGATCGCGCAGCAGTTCCGTCTTGTGATCGACCGCCATCCACGCCGCCGGGATCGCCAGCACGATCAGCGCCAGGGGCAGCAACCGCAGCGCCGACTTTCGCCAGCCGGAAGGCAGCCGCCGGAAGGCCTCCGCCAGCGCCCAGGCGCCCATCACGCCGAACAGCGCCCACACCAGCAACAGAAAGCGCAGGTCGTAGCTGAAGAACCACCACCATACCAACAGAAACGGCAGCGCAAACCCGACCAACAACGCGGCGCGTGGCTCGAAATGCGGGCGTGTGCGCCACAGCCGCCAGAGCATCCCCGCCAGCCCGATCATGCCCAGCAGCCCGCCTACGGACAGATGGCTCACCGTCAGCGCCGGCTCCAGCAGCGTGAGCAAGTCCCGGTTTGCCCGGTCGATCCAGCCCGTTGCAGGCACAAGTACGCCGAACGTCCGCAGGGTATGGGCGTACCAGGGTCCGGCCACGCTGAGGAAAGCAGCGGCCATCAGCGCGACATTTTTCAGACGGATCGCCTGTCCTTCAACGGCTAAGTCTTCAAACCGCACAGGACGCCAAGCGCGCAAAGAATTCCATAAAAACGCTCTGCGTCCTTTGCGCTCTTCGTGGTGAAAATCTTTTTTGCCTGCCCACCAACTATAGACCACCCATCCCGCCAACGACGGAACGATCAGCAGCGCGCCGTTCTTGGTGAAGGCGGCCAGCCCAGCCATGCCCCCGGCCAGGATCGCATAGACCGGGTGCGGCGCGGCGAACAGCCGCCAGGCGAACAACACCGCCAGCGTGTAGTACATCCCGGCGGGCAGATCGGTGTAACCCGAAGCGGCCCAGTGCAGCAGCATCGGCGCGGTGGCGACCAGCACAGCGGCGGCCCGCCCCGTTTCCCGCCCAAAGAGGTCCTTCGCCAGCGCGTAAGCCCCGCCGATCACCCCCAGCGCCAGAATCGCCCCGACGAACCGCGCCGCATACTCGTTCGGCGCGCCGGTCGCCAGGTGTGGATAGGCAAATGCCAGGGGTATCAGCGGCGGGTAGGCGTCATACGCCCCTGCGCCCCAGAACTGCCCGGTCTGCGCGAAGTGAAAAGCCATCGGCGCATAGAGCTGGATGGCGTCGTCCTCGAAGAACGGCCACGCGGCGGCATTGAAGAGCGTCAAAGCGGCCAGCGTCGCAGCGACCAGCGCGGCGGCGAGCGGCGGGCGGCGAGCGAAGTCCACCGATTCTTGGCGCTCTTGGCGTCTTGGCGGTTGGTCCTTCCGCCGCAGCAGCAGAATCCCCCCCACCGCGCTCACGAGCAGGCACAGCCCCGTGATCGCCCAGAACGGCACAGGGCCGCCGCTCAGCGCCGACAGCATCAACAGCAGCCACGCCAGCGCGCCGACGCTCAGCGCGGGAGTGAGCAGGAGAGTCAGGATCAACGGGCGGTCCCGGTGCTCGTTCCCCGGCAGCGTAAGCAACGCGCGTGCCCAGGGGTAAGCCCAGGTCAGGCTGAACAGGGCAGCCAGCCAGGAAAGCAGGTAGTCAGCGGTCAACAATCAGTCCTCAGCAGCCTTCCACACTTTCGTGCAGGTTTTCAGCGCCAGGGACTCGAAGTCCCCGGCTACAAGGGTAAAGTCCACTAAAGTGGACTGACCGCCCCGGCCTCGACCCACGTTTCAGTCCGCTTCAGCGGACTTTGCGGATTTAGCCAGAGGTTTTGAACCGCTGGCGACCGGATCAGACACGGTCGTTTTTGAAACTTGCATACTGCGTCAGCGTTCAACAGGCGGGCCGATTGTGCGTTGGGGCGCATTTCGGCGCTACGGGCACTGCACAAAGCCCTGCGCCCACAGGCAGCCGCCACAGGTGGGGAAATTGTTCTCCTGGCAGTCGTTGTAGTTAGCAGCGAAACGTTCGCAGCCGCCGCAGGTGGTGCACGGCGAGAACCGGAACGCCTTCAGCCGCGCACGGTAGGCGCGATATTCCGGCGAGTCCCAGATGTCGCCCAGCGAGCGCTCGTTGATGTTGCCCAACGTGTGGTGTGTCACATCCTTGCGCCGCCCATGAATGTACTCTGGGTGGTCATGCAGCAGGGACATGCACGGGCTGACCGCGCCGTCCCAGCGCACGGCAGCGTAGCCTTCTTGCACGAAACGGCAGTAGTTATCCCGCCCGCTCAGGCTGACGTCTAGCAGGCTGAGGCTCACCGTCGCGTTGAACACACGGCGCAGGGGGTCGGCGGTAAAGCCGTCTACGTCCAGCTTGGGCAGGCTCATGTCCGGCAGGTAGTGTCCGGCGCGGTAGGTACAGGCCGTGAGCGAGCGGTCGTACAGAATTTCCGCCTCCATCTCCGGCGTGTGCGGCACAACGTTGCTCACCTTGATCTCGCTCGCCCCGATCCAGGTCGCCAGGCGCGGCAGTTCGGGTAAGTCGGCAATGTTGCGCTTCATGGCGACGAAGGCGATCCCCACCTGGGGGTCGGCATGGCGGTTCTTCTTGCGCAGCTTGATCCGCCACAATGTGCGCAGGTTTTCGATCACCCTCGCCAGGCTGCCGCCCGTGCGGATGTTCTCGTACTGCCCATCGCTCACCCCGTCGATGGACACGACCAGCCGGTCCAGGCCGAGGTCAATCAGCGCAGTGGCGAGGTCCTCGGTGATCAGCGTGCCGTTGGTGGTCATCTCGACGCGCGCGCCGGTGCCCTTCGCCAGCCGCACGATTTCCCGAAAGTCCGGGTGGGTGGTCGGCTCACCGTAGCCGCCCAGGTGAATCGTCGGCGGCGTGGGCAGCGCGCGTACCTGGTCCATCAGCGCGCGGAAAGTCTCCAGCGGCATCGCGCCGGTTGGCTCGTACCACGCCCGCCGGACGCACATCCGGCATTCCAGGTTGCAGGTGGTGGTGATCTCGACGTAGAGCTTGGTGAGGGGATCGGGGATGGGGTGCATGGGGCAGGGTCT
>Ga0209018_1003196_pt1 | contig 10634 bp, 6 predicted proteins | sample YNPBryBLVA2012_FD_185814 | JGI IMG/M metagenome (GOLD analysis project Ga0209018, IMG submission 185814) | Anoxygenic and chlorotrophic microbial mat microbial communities from Yellowstone National Park, USA - YNP Bryant BLVA 2012 (SPAdes)... ...
CCCTTAATCAACCCCTCTTTTCGAAGCTCGGCAACCGCCTCCTGAAGACAGCGCTCGGGCTGGAGTTTGCGTTGCAAATAAGAGAACTTTTTACGCCGTACCTGCTTCTTCATTCCTTCGCCCCCTTGGAGCGGAGAAAGTCCGCGACATCATTCTTTTTGTTTTCAATTGCATATTTAAGCGCCGTCTTGCCGTCCTTGTCCTGAGCGTTGATGTCGGCGCCTTTTGAGATAAGAAGTTCACAAACATCTTTGTGACCACTCTTGGCGGCGTCCATCAGCGCTGTAAAGCCGTATTTATCTTTCGCATTCACATCCGCGCCTTTGTCAATCAGAAGGGCACAAACCTCTTGATAACCTCCATAGGCCGCTTTCATTAAGGGGGTCTGTTCCTTACTGTCAGTGAAGTTTGGGTTTGCCCCTTTAGCGAGAAGTTCCTCCACTTTTTTCGTGTTCCCTTTCTTTGCTGCTTCTATAAGGTCCTTGCCGAGTTTCTTTTGCTCTTTTTCATTGATGGCGGACTTTTCGTCCGGATGCGCTGGGGAGGTAGAGGGCTCACCTTTATTTCCGGGCGTTTCTTTCGGTGTAGTCTCTTTTTTTGGATGTCCCGGAGGCGTTTCTCCCGTCACCGGGGGCGCTGAAGGAGTTTGTGGCGAGGAAGACTGCGATGGTGCAGTCCCCGGGGGCATCACGCCTGTTTCTGGTGGCGCTGGTGGGGTTTGTGGTTGCGGGGGCTGCGCAGGCGGAGGGGCATTTTCAGAGGGAGCCGGAGCCACTGCCGGAGGCGGCGCGTTCTTTGAAGTGACGGGCACGGGGACAATGCCGGGTTGAGCGGGCTGTTTTTGAATATCGCTGACTGGTGGCTTGGGCGGTCCAACGGGCGGTTTTGGTTCCTGCGCCTGCTCTTCATGTTTTGCGGCTCCGGCGGGTGGCTTATTGGACGACCCTTCTTTAGGAGCCGATGGCGTGGCCGAAGGCGCGGGCGCTGGGGGCACAGCCTTCTGCGGCTGAGTTACGGGGGAGACCGTGGATGGCGCCTTTGGAGCCGGTCTGCCCGTTGATGAAAACTGGTGGTACAGAATCACGAGCAAAATGAAGACCGGCAGGGAAAGCAAAAGCGGCAAGCGAACCAATTGCATCCGCGTCCAGCGCTTTCGCGGGGGCCGCATATCTTCCGAGCGGGGGAGCGGGGACTGGAAGATTGCCCTCCCTGCTTCGGCCAGGATGTAGGTGTTGTTGTCGCTCACTTTCCCGTCCAGCAGTCCCTCCTCCAAAAGGCGTTCCAGTTGTTGGTGACATTCCGCCAATGGGTTTGGCGAGAGAAGCACGCGGGCAAGGTCCGCCACGGGGAGCGCTTCCCAGACGCCGTCGGTGCAGAAGAGGAGGCGGTCCTCGGGCAAGAGGGAGTAAGCTGCCACCGCGTCGCGCGAGTGCTGGCCCCCGGCGTCCACGGAGGCCTGAACCTGGTTCCGCATTGGATGGCTCGCGATCTCGTCAAGCGTCCGTTCGCCACTTTCAAAGAGGCTCCAGACCAAGGAGTGATCTTTTGTCAAAAGCCAAAGTTTCGCATCCTTGCGGGAGGACGATGGCCAGACCGGGATCGCGTCAGGCCCAGGATCGTGCTGGGTCGGCGTGGCGAGGTAGCCGCGGCAATCGCCGACCCAGAGGCACGTGAGTTTCATCTCGCCCCGCTCGTCGCGTTCGGCTATGGCGGCGACTAATGTCGTAGCCGCGTTTCCTTGGACGTTCTTCAGGGCCTCCGCCGCGCCGTCTCTTCCCTTGCGCAACACCTCGGCGGGCGGAAGCGCCCAACCGCCGTCAAAACTCTTTTGCATTGCTGTTACAAGGGCGCGCGAGGCGACTTCGCCGGAAGCCTGGCCTCCAAGGCCGTCGGCGGTCACGAAGAGGAGGCGGGCGCCGTTCGGGCTTCTGGCTATGGTCCAATTGTCCTCTTGCTGGTCCCTGGTCCCCTGGTCCCATCTAACATGGAATGGCGAGACGGTCGCTGGCGCGGGGGAGTAGGCCGCGGCTTTCCGGCGGTTAAACATAGGTCTCTCCTACGAGTTCTCCGGTGAAGTCAAGATACCCCGCCAATTCAGGGTCAATGTCCAGAAGGGGGGCAAGCGCGGCTCGCGCGTCCGCGGGCTTGACATCCACCACGAATCCGTTTCCAGCCTTTTGGAACCGGCAAAAGGATGGGCCGGTGATTCGCCATGCGCCATGGGGAAGATGCGCGGCTTCCGCGTCAAGGGCGAAGGGGAGCGGCGACGGCCTTCCAAGAGGAGCGGGATTTTCGATGAGCGCGGCGCCGCTTGGGAGTTCCCGCGTTTTCGTTCCAGGCATTTGCACTAAAGCGGAGCGATCGGAACGCAGCAGGTACTGGCCAGCCGCCTTGTCACCGAGCGGAAGCTCAAGGCGGAGCCAGAGAAGGAGCCGCGCGCTTTTTTTGGGGGCGCATTCCTGAAAAGCCAGGTTGAACTCCCGCGCGTTTTTATACCGTTTCGTGATGTCAAGGGTCGTCGCTCGCGCCACCAAGGAGCGCCACCGTTCGCCAATGGGAAGGTCTGGCAGGATATCGCTCTCGAAGTTCAACACGACTGGGTCAGGGATGTCGTTCTGATCCCGTCCAGTCGCCAGCCGCCACGACTCAACGCCCAAAAGAAGTTCTACGGCGCAAAGGCCAAGGCCATAGACGTCAATTTGGGTCTTATGTTCCCAGTTCCTCCACTCCTCTTTGCCCGCGCGCTTGAACCAAACAGGGTCAAGGTAATCGGCCGTGGCAACGATTTGGGTGCTTTCAGGATCCGTGGCTCGCTTGATGTTGCCGAAGTCGGCAAGGGCGAAAACGATGCTCGCCGTGGAGGCACGGTCCACGACCATGATGTTCTGTGGCTTAACATCGCGGTGCAGGAAGCCATACTCGTGCAAGTGAGACAGGGATTCGGCTAAATGGGATAATGCAGCCAGCCGGTCGGCTGGATGGAGCCCCCACTTGCCACCCACGAGGTTGTTCCAGCGGGCGTCGGGATTTGGCGCGGGGAGCTCCCGCAGGTACTTCAGCACCTCGAAAAGAGAGCCCTCGGCGCGCTCCTCGAAAATGGCTGAAAAAGTCTCGTTGCCCAGGCTCGCCTTGCAGGGAACGGCGCGGATGAAGCGGTCAAAGCCGACGCTTTCCAAGCCATCCGACTCGCGTTCTATCCTGTCCGCGGACTGCCGCGCCGCGCTCGCTTCGTGGTTGCACCCCGTTATGTGGCGAGCCAGGGCGCATGGTATTTTAAGGGCGCGTTTTTTACCTTCCCTCTGGATTTCCACTATGTGACTGAAGCCGCCGAAGCCAATCTGGCCAGTCACCAGCCATTCTCCACTGGCTTCCTCGCTGAAAGCCGATCCGCCGTTCCTCGATGGCCGAAGGGTGACGGCGTGGCGGCCGGGGAGAACATTCCCGGTTTGGCGCAAAGGCGGCATTGAATCCACTGCGGTGCTGCCACAGAGGTCGCAGTTGCTGGCGGCTTCCGAGCAGAGGTGGTGGCAATTCCGGCATAGTTTCATGGCCGTACCTCCTCTTCTTCAAATTCGTTCCTGGAAAAAAGCCCAAGGACCGTGAATGTGGTTGAACCAACCGAAAGGTATCCTCCCGGTGAAAGCTCGACGGGCTCGGCGCTGACCGGAAGGCTGTTGTAAATGGAGCGGTTCGCCGGGTTGTGGAACGCCCTGCCCTGTCCCTCCCGCGGGGCGGGCGTGTCGCTATTCTTTTCGTACCAGGCCCCGTCTGCGAATGCAACCTTGCCCTGTTTTACGATGAGGCGCCCGTGGACGCGCGAGATGAAAGGGTCGGCATCCTCCGGAAAAGCGATTTGGGCTTTGGGGTGGCGGCCCAGGACGGCTTCGCGGTCGCCATGCATAAGGTTGACGAGGATAACGGCGGATTCGAGGCCGAGATCCAGCGCCCGTCCCTTCGGCAGCAACCGCAACCATGGCTGGCCTGGCGAGATGCGCGCCTGCCGTTCTGGCGTCATATAGAGGCCAATAAAGCGGCGCGGCGCGGCGCACCGCTGGCAAAAGTTCGCTGGAGGTGCGGTTTTCTCGCCGCAGTCGAGGCAAAGGTAATCGGCCTCCGTTTCGCTGATGGGCTCAATGGCTTCCTTTGACAGAAACTCGGGAAAATAAAGATCCACTAAATCGGCGACCATCTTTCGCTCAAGAGGCATGAAGGCCATGCTCTCCTTTACGAATTGGCGAATGGCTTGATCGGGAATGTCTTGAAGCCAGGGGCCCATTTTGTCCGAGCGGCCTTCCACGAGGTAACCGTTCAATTCCTTCTTGTCCTTAAAGGGAAGGCGCCCCGTCATGATGACGCCGATGGTGAGTCCCAGCGAGTAAACGTCGTGAAGCCGCTTGCAGTTGCGCCACCGCTCCACGCCGGCCTCTTTCCCGCTGCCGCGAGGCTCAAGCCTGTCAAGCTGGGCGAAGGCCGCGAGGCTCGCTGGGTTATTGCCGCCCGGGTAGTGCGGGCTTCCTTTCTGGTAAAGAGGCGACTCGGGCGGCGCGTAATAGATGGTCCCAATCGCCGGCAAAAAAGTTGCCGAATTAGTGTCCCCCCATGAGGCGACGCCGAAATCTAAAAGCACTGGAGTGCCATCTTCTCTTGCCCGCACGTTTTCGGGCTTCAGGTCGCGGTGGGCGATGTTGCAGGCATGGAGGCGCGCCACGGCGGCGGCGAGGCGCTTCAAGAAGCTGGCGTCACCCGTCTCCCTGAAGTGGTCCGCCGAGCCCTTTGGCAAATACTCCATGAGGTAAGCCGAATGGTTGGGGAAAAACTCCACCACCTCGACCACTTCCCTGATGCCTTGCTCGTAACGCAACCGCTCAACCCGGGTTGCTTCCTTGATGAAGCGTTCGCGCACATCCGCTGCCACGGTCTCGCTTCGGAGGATCTTGAAGGCAAACGGGCGGCCGTTTTTGTTGCGCACGAGCCACACCTCGCCGAAGCCGCCCCTGCCGAGTTCTTTCTCATAAACATACCCAGAAGGCAGGGGGATTCGTGGGACTCGTCCATGATGAATCAGAACCGCCATCTTTTATCCTCCTAACGAAACTTCCCTGGAATGGGATAGGCAAAGGTGAGCGATTCGGTAGTGGGGATATTAGGGCCTCGCATTGCGGCCGATCCTGCAAGCACGCCCACGACGCTGGCCTGGCCGCCGTTTACGCCTAGTGTTAAAACGGGCGAACCCGAAAAGCCGCCCATACTAACGCCCCGGATGAGAAGCGCTTCCTCTTCCACGCTTACCACGACTCCCACCGAATAACTGGCGACGGGGGTCCCTTCGCCGTAATCGGGATAGCCAAAGATGCCTATCGCCTCATTCGGCTCGGAGAGAGCGGAGACAGGCAGGGCTCTCTTAAGCACGGTATTCTTTATATCCCCGGAAATCTCCACATAAGCCAAGCCATCGCCATTTGCGATAATTGTCCGCTCCCAAGCCTTGGCGGGCAGTACAAGGATGCCGGCGTCAGCCGCTTTCTTGGAGATGCTTTCTGGCTTGTTCATGTTGTCTTCCCAAATGCTTTTGTATTTTTCGACGAATTGCTGCGCTTTGCGCGTCCATGGCGATCCGATTCCGATGGCCACGAGGGTGTCGCCGCTCTCCGGTATCACATGGACGGCGGTGGCAAAGAAGCAACGGTCCTGAGAGTCGCGGAAAAGAAAGCCGCTGCCGCTTTCCGCTATGGTTGACTTGCTGTCCCCCCTCTCCACTGACATGACGGGAAAGACCACGCCGAAAACATCCTCCGGCCTAAGCAAAGCATCCAGCTTTTTCGCAAGGTCGTCGGCCTTTTTCATAAAGGACTGGATGTCGCCGCTTTCTCGCGCCTTCGCGATTTCGGATTGCAGGTCTTGAACCTTTTGCCGCGCCGCCTCGATTTCGCTTTGCAGCGCCTCTTTCTCACGCAGGGTGGCGGTGTTTTCGGCAATGAGCGCCGCCTGCCGCTCTTGCATCTCTTTCAAGGCCGCTTCCTTCTGGCGCTTCGCGATTTCGAGAGCTTGTAAATCCTTAATGGCCTGTTCGGCTTTCGCGGCGGCTTTGGAGAGTTCCTCCCGCGCGCCCGAAAGTTCCTTCTGCTTGGCCTCAAGTTTCCTCTGTTGCTCCGCGCGCGCTTCCTCGTGCTCCAGGCGCTCCCAAAAGATCGCCGTGCCGCTTAGTGGCAGGCCGAGGAGTGCGAGAAGGACGAAGATCTTCATTGTTCGCTGCATCCTCTTGAACTCTTCAGCCGCGACGCGAGAAGCGCCGGCAATGGCATGGGACGAGAGGACAGAGAGTTGCCTTGCAGTGTATTCAACCTTAAAGCGCGGGCCAGCGCCGGAAACGAGGGAAAGTTCCGCTCCGCTGGGAATCTCGGATGGCATGGTGTGGGGCTTGCCGTTAATGGCGTATGAATAAGAGCGGGCCACGGGCTGCGCGAGAAGCATGTTCCCCGCCGCCTGTAGCAGCGTCAGGTGTTTCCGGCTGACCTGGGGCCATCGAGTGCCAATGCGCAGGTGCGCCCAGCCGCCATCGTCCCTTCCAAGATTCACTTCCGGGCCGGCCAGTTCGATTGTTTTTCCAGAAGGAAAATCGGAGGATATCTGGTCAAGGGCGGTGAGCCTGACGGTCAATTGGGTCCTTGCCATCTGGAGCGTGCTTTTGACGCCTTGCGCAAGCGTTTGCGACTCGCTCATGGGCGCGCCGCCCAGGGTTGAGACGAGCGAGCGGTTGGAGCCGAGCTTAAGCGTCGAGGCCAAAAAGGCGGCAAAGAGGAAACAAACGGTGAAGCCGAGCCCCACCAGGCTGTAACCTGGCGGCCGTGGCGAGTTGGCCATCAGCGCCGCCGCCAGCTCGGCGCCGAGCAGCGCCGTGACGATGGAGAGGGCAAGGCTGCGAGCCACGATGAGCCATGGCTTCGTGGAGAGAAAAAGCGTGGCTACCATCGCTATCGCGAAAACGGCGAGAAAAATGCCGTCCGGGCGGCTATAGCCGGCAGCCGCGAATTCGCCGCCGATGGCTGTCAATGCCGTGCCCCCTACTGGCGCGGTGAACCAGCCCAAGGCACCATGGAGCATCGGCCAGCTCAAAAGAAGGCCAATGCACGAAACGATCACGAGAAAGATTCCAAGCATGGCTATCCTCCCTTATCCTATGATTACAGAAAAGCGCGCCTCGGAGGCGTTCTTGTCTTCAACCATTCGCAGAACGTCACCCTCCAGCGCCGTCACCGGTTTTTCGCCAATGGGCAGGTAAAAGGCGCCTCCGCCAGTCGCTTCAAGCAACCAGAAGGGGCCGCCAATGGGAGCAAGCCGAACTGGCGAATGCTCCGACACGCCATACATATTGAGGCCGCTGGCGCCAGACATGCGCTCCAGCCACGAGCGCGAAAGCTCTACGGCGCTTTCGATTGGGCCAATTGGCCGGGCCCCCGGTGGATTTGGCAAAATGAGGGTTGGCGGGCCAGTCCGGGCGGCGTCGTCAGGCTCTTCTCCAGGCCCGGCGAGCATCGTCAGCGGCGCGGTGCTTGCCGCGTCCGGCGCCCCGCCTCCCCTGAAAGTTGGCGGTGCCGAGGCCGCTTTCCCCAGGCTTCCCCTTAACTCCAGCGCGGCCATCCCCAGGTAAAACATGGCCCCACTCTCCATCACCAGCGGCCGTTCAAGCCGAAGGTAAAATCGCGCCTTGGCTTCGTGGCTGGCGGAGAAGATGACCGGGGGGCGGTTCAGGGCGCAAGCCGAAACGAGAACCTCCAATCCATGCGAGGAACCAGCAAGGACCGAGAACCCCTGGAGTGGTTGCAGGGCAATCTCCCTTGGCAGGGAGTTTCTCGCGAGGGCCGTGGACCACTCAAGCAAGAGCGTAGCGCGGCCGCTCCCGCGTTTCGGCGCCGCACCCCCGAGCTTCGCGCCGCACGCCTTGCAATAAATGGCAGCCGCGTCGTTAAAAGCGCCGCACGCGCCGCAAACAGTTTCATCGCTTCGCGGCGCGCGCTTCGTGGGCCCTGGAGGCCCGGCGGTTTTGTTTGGAGCAGGCGCCTGCCCATGCGGCGCGGGCGCGCCCGCGCCGCCCTTTAGCGGCTTTTTGCACACGGAGCAGACGGCCGCTCCCTCTGGAACGAAGGAATGGCAGTGAGGGCAGGCAAGTGCGTGGAATGTTGGCTCGCTCATCGGATTATCTCCTTTCTTTCATTAAAATTTTCTACTCTGTCGCTCCCTTGGAGCGCAGGAAAGCAGCGACATCGTCCTTCTCATTTTGAAGCGCGTAGCCGAGCGCAGTTAGGCCTTGGTAACTTCTGGCGTTGATGTCGGCGCCATGCTCTAAGAGCAACGCACATACATCTTTTCCTCCTGCCATGGCAGCCACCATAAGTGCTGTTACACCAAGGCTGGTTTTAGCGTTCACCTGGGCGCCATTGGATATGAGTAAGTCGCAAATGTCCCTGTGGCTACCAAGGGCGGCACCTATCAGAGCAGTGCCGCCAAGATTATTTTTCGCATTCACATCTGCTTCTTTCTCAATAAGAAATTTGCAGATGTCCATGTGTCCAAGTTGTGCAGCGGCCATAAGCGCCGTAGATCCGTTGTTGTCCGCTTTATTAACATCAGCGCCAGCGGCGACGAGAATCTCGCAAATATCCTTGTGATTCGTAATGCTGGAGAACATTATCACTGAGCGACCTGCATTATCTCTCGCGTTCACATTCGCGCCTTTTGAGATAAGAAGTTGGCAAACATCTTTGTGATCACCTAAGGCAGCCAGCATCAGCGGCGTCCCGCCATCGTTATTTTTTGCATTCACATCCGCGCCTTTTGAGATAAGAAGTTCGCAAACATCTTTGTGACCGTTTTGGGCAGCCAGCATCAGCGGCGTCCCGCCATCGTTGCTTTTTGCATTCACATCCGCGCCTTTTGAGATAAGAAGTTCGCATTTGTGACCGTTTCGGGCAGAATACATCAGCGGCGTCCCGCCATCGTTGCTTTTTGCATTCACATCCGCGCCTTTTGAGATAAGAAGTTCGCAAACATCTTTGTGACCGTTTCGGGCAGAATACATCAGCGGCGTCCAGCCATCGTTATTTTTTGCATTCACATTAGCGCCTTTTGAGATAAGAAGTTCGCAAACATCTTTGTGACCGTTTTGGGCAGCCACCATCAGCGGCGTATCAGCATCGTCCGTTTTCGCATTCACATCGGCGCCTTTTGAAATCAGAAGTTCGCAAACATCTTTGTGACCCTTTTCGGCAGCCCCCATCAGCGGCGTCCAGCCATCGTTATTTTTTGCATTCACATTAGCGCCTTTTGAGATAAGAAGTTCGCAAACATCTTTGTGATCACCTAAGGCAGCCAGCATCAGCGGCGTCGCGCCCAATTTGTCTTCTTTAGCATTCACATCAGCCCCTTTTGAAATAAGAAGTTCGCAAACATCTTTGTGACCTTCTTCGGCAGCCGCCATCAGCGGCGTCTTCCCTTGCTTGTCTTTCGCATTCACATCGGCGCCTTTGGAGATTAACTTCTGGACGGTTGCTAAATCACCATTTCTGGCTGCGTAAAAAAGTTCAACATTTTTGTCTTCCGCGAAAACTGTAACAGCAAAAACCAAAACCAGAAAAACAACCAATACTCTTTTCATTTTTGCCTCCATCGTATTTAAAAGTTTTACACACCATCACTCAAGACCAATGCCAATGCGACATTGAACCATTCATTCCTTCGCCCCCTTGGAGCGCAGGAAAGCAGCGACATCGTCCTTCTCATTTTGAAGCGCATAGCCGAGCGCAGTTAGGCCTTGGTAACTTCTGGCGTTGATGTCGGCGCCTTTTGAGATAAGAAGTTCGCAAACATCTTTGTGACCCTTTTCGGCAGCCCCCATCAGCGGCGTCGCGCCATCTTTATCTTTCGCATTCACATCCGCGCCTTTTGAGATAAGAAGTTCGCAAACATCTTTGTGACCTTCGTCGGCAGCTTGCATCAGCGGCGTCCAGCCATAGTGATCATCTTTCGCATTCACATCAGCCCCTTTTGAGATAAGAAGTTCACAAACATCTTTGTGACCGTTTTCGGCAGCCCACATCAGCGGCGTCATGCCATTTATGTTTTTAGCATTCACATCTGCGCCTTTTTCTATCAGAGTCTTACACATATCAAGTAGACCGCCTTTTGAGGCGCACATAAGTAAGGTCCCTCCATATTTACTAACATATTTTTCATTAAAATCAGCGCCTTTTGAGATAAGAAGTTCGCAAACATCTTGGTGACCGTAGTCGGCAGCCCACATCAGCGGCGTCCCGCCATAGTCGTTTTTTGCATTCACATCTGCTCCTTTTGAGATAAGAAGTTGGCAAACATCTTTGTGACCTTCTCGGGCAGCAAACATCAGCGGCGTCTCGCCATTGTAAACTTTTGCATTCACATCGGCGCCTTTTGAGATAAGAAGTTGGCAAACATCTTTGTGACCACCAAGGGCAGCCGCTATCAGCGGCGTCTCGCCATTGTAAACTTTTGCATTCACATCGGCGCCTTTTGAGATAAGAAGTTCGCAGATTTCTTCGTGCCCAAGGAAGGAAGCCGTTTGCAAAAGAAGGTTCCCATCCTCATCAAGCGCGTTAGGATCG
>Ga0209018_1003197_pt1 | contig 10627 bp, 9 predicted proteins | sample YNPBryBLVA2012_FD_185814 | JGI IMG/M metagenome (GOLD analysis project Ga0209018, IMG submission 185814) | Anoxygenic and chlorotrophic microbial mat microbial communities from Yellowstone National Park, USA - YNP Bryant BLVA 2012 (SPAdes)... ...
TTGAACGGGCCCGGGTCGGGTCGCCGCTCAGACCACGGGCGATGGCCCGGCTGGCGTGGGAGGCGTCGGGGGCGCCTGCGGATCCGTCGGACTTGCCGCACGCGACGACCGCAGGAGGAACTGGTCGACATCGACCGGACTGTGCTCGAACCGCAGGATGGCGTCGAGCAGGGATCGGAAGGCGACGCGGCACGATTGCGCCTCGAAGCGCGCCTTGAACAGGCTATCGTACAGCGGCTGGTCGTCGAGCGCCTCGGCCACGACCGCCGCGTGCGCCTGCTCGGCGGCCTGGAGCCGGGCGGCAAACGGCGCAAGCTCCACCGCCGGCACGTACACGGGCTCCTGCGCGAGCCGGTCGTGGACCGAGCGCAGCCGGTTGATGGCCGCGGTACGTCCCAGTTCGGCGATCCTGCTCGGCGGCAGGTCGATGTTGGAAGCGATGAAGGCCTCGCGCTTGCTCACCTCCGCGGCGCCGAGCGCGGCGCGGTCGTCCGCGCGCAGGTTGAGCAGGCGGTTCTTCACGTTGCCGGCCAGGACCCGGAACTCGTCGAGGCAGGCGGTGAACGCCTCGCTGAAGGCGGCGGCCGCGGCCTGGTTCTGGGCGGCGTCGTCGTCCACGGCCTTGGCGGCGCGGTCGAGCTCAACCTTGGCCTGCTGGCAGCGGGCCCGCGCCTCGGCGATGGCCCCCCGGAACGCCGTGTTGGCGGCGACACCGTCCGGAGACGATGTGGCCTGGATGAGATGCGCAAGTTCGTTGCTTAGTGACCTGTCTTGCTCGGATGGCATGGCTGCGTACCCTCCTCGGAGTGCCTTCGTGCGGCGGGAGGCGCAAAGGACACGGCCCCCCGACGTGACCGTGATACTCGCGCCTCGGCGCGCAGGCCAGCCCGTTCCGCGGGGCCGGCTCTCGATTCGGGGGCTGGAGGCATCCGGCAGCGGTTTGAGTCGGGCTCGGACGGGTACCGGACGGGTCCGGTGACCGCTCATGGTCGTCTTATCGGCTCACGAACACGTCCGGCAGCGGTTTGAGTCGGGCTCGGACGGGTACCGAACGGGTCCGGCGACCGCTCATGGTCGTTTCATCCGGTCCCGAAGGCGTCCGGTAGCCGTTTGTGATCGTTTTATCCGATCCCGAACGCGTCCGGCAGCGGTTTGAGTCGGGCTCGGACGGGTACCGAACGGGTCCGGTGACCGTTCATGGTCGTTTTGTCGGCTCACGAACACGTCCGGTAGCCGTTCGGGACGGGTGCGGAGGGGTGGCGAAGAGCGTGAGGAAGCGTAGGAGCGGGCGGGGAGGGCTGGCGGGGGCCGAGGGAAGGGGTAGGCGACCGGGGGCGAGGTCGATGTGGACGCACGCGAGGCGAGGTGGCCGGGGCGTGTGGCGGGAGGGGGATGCGGGTCGGAGCGGATGGGGTTGGGACGCGGGGGAACGAACGCAGCGGCGGGGGGTTGGATACTACAGGTCGCGGGCGCATCGGAAGCCGGTAGACGCTGCACGGTCGTGCGGTTTCTGGCTCCCGCGCCCGGCAGCCCGCAAGTGCGCGGACGTGTGAGCGAAGCTTCCGCCGCGTATCGCACGCCACCCGGTTTCATCGAGAACGGCCGGATCCTGGGCGGACGCGGGGGCATCCGCGTACGCGCTGGCCGAGTAGGCGTCGAGCACCCACTCGTACAGGTTGCCAGCCATGTGCAGGTGGCCCCATCGGGCGGCACCGGCAACGAGGGTATGCACAGGCGCGATGTCGTCGCTCGTGCAGGCCGGGTCACCGCTGTAGGTGCAGTCGTAGGACGCGAGCGTGCGTGCGGGGGCGGTATCGCCCCAAGGGTAGAGGCGGTTTTCGCTCCCTCCCGCTGCGGCGAGTTCCCACTCCGCCTCGGTGGGCAAGCGCCCTCCATCCCAGATGCAGAACGCCATGGCTTCGAACCAGGTCACGCAGTTGATGGGGCGGTCTGCGTGGTCCGCATCGAGCGACCAGGTTGCGAAGGTTGGGTCGCAGGCAAGAACCTCGCGGAGCATGTCGCTATTCGTGGGCAAGGCATCGTTCCAGGCCGCTCGCCAGCCGCTGTCCGGGATATGCGGATGCGCGCCCGCGCCGTCCGGTGGAGGCCCCTGGAAGGCATCGACGAACGCGCGGAACCGCCCGACGGTCACCTCGAACTTGTCGAGCGCAAAAGCCGACAAGGTCACTTTGTGCTCGGGCGTTTCATGGGGAAGGCACTGCGTGTCGCACGGGCACTCGTCGGTGCCGAGGTCAGCACGACCCTGCATCAACGTGCCTCCTGGCACGCCGATAGACTCACAGCAGCTCTGTCCGCCGCAGTCGACGGGTATCGAGCACGACGGTGGGGGACATACCGCGCAGTCGGACGGGCAATCGGCGCACGTCTCGGAGCCGTCGCAGGTGCCGTCTCCGCAAGAGGGGAGCACCACGTCGGACGAAGCATCTTGGTCTTGGGAAGCGTCGCTGCCGGCGGCGTCGGGGCCGATCCCAGCGGGCGGGGTCTGGGAGCCGTCACTCCCACAGGCAGGCGCACAGAACGACAAGGCGAGGGCAAGCGTGGTTGGCAGCTTGTGGTGTCTCATACAGACTCCTGGGTGGCGAGCGCCCGAAACGGCCCCCTTCAGCATTGCACAGATCGGACCGCCGTGTCTGGACCCGCCAGGGGGTGTTGCCCGGGCCGCTGGAGCATGAGCGGGGCGATCGACTACCTTCTTGCGCCGGGCCGGTGGCATAATTGGGTTCATGTGGACTCGCTCGCCCCGTGTCTCGGTCGCAGTCTTTTCGTTTGTGGTGCTCGCCGCGGGTTGCGGCAGTTCGGACAGCCGCGCGCCGGGCATGCAGGCAGAAGGCTGTCTTCCGCCTTGCAGCGACGCGGCGACGCATGACTCGTCGCAGAAGGATGCGGTCGACGAACCGCTGGTCGAGGCGGGAGCGGAGGGCCCAGAGGACGCAACGGAGGATCCGCCCTGGACCGGGGCCACCGCGACGGTATCGGGCAAGGCGTTCATCTCGAATCCCCCGGACTTCCCCGTGAACGCGACGAGTGAGTACCCGCTGTACTACGACGCCACGATCAAGGTGCTGACGTCGTCTTCGGCGGTTTCGATTCCGTCGACGGGCGGTTCCGGATTCTCCGGTGATGGCGTACCGGTTGGCAGGTGGCCGGTGGTCGTGGAAGACATCGCGGAGAAGAACGGGATCTACCCCACGCTGGTCCATCTCGTGGTGGACGAGGGGGGCTCGAACTGGACGGTCCCAGCCGCCGCGAAGAACGCTTTCACCATCATCTATCAGGCGCTGGCTTCGCCGCTGTACGTCGATGCTTTCCGCGCGCAAATCATTCTGACTTTCGAAGCGTGCCCCGCAGCCGGGTCAGGCCGCCTGCCCGGTGTGGTGGTGGACGCCCCGTCGGGGAGCGAAGGGGTGGTCTACAACGCAGAGGGCAGCACTGGTTGGGTCCACGAAAGCCCGGCAGGAACCGGCCCGAACGGCACGGCGATCGTCGTGAATCTGCCCACGGTGGACCTGCCCGGGGAGGACATCGCGATCGGGTACACGGTGGCGGGGACGACGTACACGACGGCCCCATTCCGCGTCGCGGTGGGCGTGGTGACGCGGGTACCGGTGGTGCAGCCGTGTCCGTGAGCGTCGGTGGAGGGGTATGAAACAAAGGGGGCAGTCCAGCATTTTTTGCAGACCGAAGGGGCGCAAGCAGCCACGAGTGCTTCGTTTTCACCCGCTGGCTGGCTCGGGCATATCGGCGCGGAACGTGCAATGGCCTTCATGGCTTGGTTCGTGTGTGTCCTGGAGGAACGATGCGACTGCTGATCCCGCTCGTAGGGGCAATCCTACTTCTGGCCTGCAATTCCAGCGACAGCAAGCCTGCTGGGGTGCATTCTTGGGGAGGCGGAGGCTACGGCGGAACGGCGGGTGCTTCTGGCTCCGGCGGAACGGCTGGCAGCGCCGGAGCGAACACGGGCGGCAGTACCGGGGACGGGGGCTCGGCGACCGGGGGCGGCGGCGGGACCGGAGGGAGCGAGGCGGACGGTTCCGCCGGGACGGGCGGCGAGGACGCCGGCGTGGATGCGCCCCTGGATGTAGGGCTGGACGTCATCGAGGTGGTCGACACGTGCCCGATTCCGGAGCGGGCGGTCAGCAGCAAGGGTTTGCTGGCGGGCGGCTCCACGCCACCAGACTTCGTCGACGCCTACAACGCGGAAGTCGCTGCGCTCGCACAGCCCGGACCGATGCTCCTGCGGTTCCGCGGGATCGACGCCGCGACACCGTCGGGATGGCAGTTGGACCTGGGCGGCCTGCAGCTCGTGGGCGGAGGGCCGGCCGTGGCGTTCGCCGGGACGCCAGCCACCATCCCCTTCCGGCTTGGCGAACTTCACTCAATCTATGCGGAGCCCGCAGACGCCAGCTTCTCGCTGCACTTCCCCACGGTCGACATCCCGGTGGTGCATGCTGAGATAGCTGGGCAGCTCAACGACCAGTGCGAGAACCTGCTCACCGAAGGGGTCCGGTTGCTCATCCCATCCACGGCTGCCGATCTCCCGTTCCACGGTTCCACGGTGGGCGCCCTGATGGGACCGCCGACGCAGGACCACGGTGGGGGCAAGGAGAACGCCTGGCCGCTGGAGATGGCTGGTACCGCGGAAATGGCACAGATGCAGTAGAGAGGTCTTCGATGACGGGTGGGAGGTACACCGTGAACCAGAGCACCAAGGCGCGCGCCTTCCTGGCGCTTCCGGCGTCGGTCGTGATCGCGTGGATGGCAACGCTCTCCGCCTTCCTTGTGGGCTGCTTGGGCTCCCCCACCGATGGGACAGACCCCCTCAATGGCGAGCCTCCACCCGAGGATCCACCACCGATCGTGTCATCTTGCCAAGACAAGGACGGCGACGGGTTTGGAACGGGGTGCGGCAACGGCGCCGACTGCAACGAAGAGGATCCGACGATTACGAACCAGTGCTACGGATGCGCGGGATCGACGACGGGCTGCCCCTGCGCCACCGAGGGCAAGAAGGTTCCTTGCGGACAGGCTGCGCTGGATGCGCAAGGCACACCTTCGTGCTGGTTCGGAGAAAAGACCTGCACGGGCGGGGTGTGGAGCGCGTGCCTGCCCACGTCGACGCCGGGCGGCCTTCGGCCGATGGATCTGAGCACCGGATCGACAGCCTGCCCGAACAACCCGTGCGACCCGGCTTGCCAGCACTTCCCCGACACACCGGACCCCTCGCTGTCGAATCCGGACGCCGGGTTGGTCGCGACCGAGGCGGGGCTCAGCATCTCGCCGACGGAAATCGATGCAGGCGCGCCCACGACTTGTGCGAACCAGACGGCGCAAGCGCAGCCGGTTCCCCTCGACATGTACATCATGCTCGACAAGTCCGGGTCGATGTCATGGGGAGGCCGATGGACCGCGGTCAAGTCGGCGCTTACGACCTTCGTGAACGACTCGAGCTCCGCCGGCGTGACCGTGGCGCTGGACTACTTCCCCGGCAGCCCCGAGTGCGAGATCAGCACGTACTCCACGCCATCCGTCAACTGGACGTTGCTTCCGGGTGGTGCCAGCGCGATTGTGAATTCGCTCAACAGCACCTATCCGGATGGATATACCCCGACCCGACCCGCCTTGCTGGGCGCGGGTGACGCCGCACGCGCGAGGGCCACCGCGTATCCCTCGCACAAAGTTGTGATCGTGCTCGCCACGGACGGAGAACCGAATGTCTGCGAGTCGACACTGGCAGCAACGGCCGCGGCGGCCGCGGCGGCTTACAACGGCACGCCTTCCGTTCCCGTGTACGTCATCGGCATTGGCAACGTATCGAACCTCAACACGATCGCTGCCGCGGGCATGCCGGGCCAGACCGCGTTCATCACGACCGGCGGCGATGCTTCCTCGTTCCTGACCGCGATGCGGGCCATCCGCAACCAGGCCCTCGGCTGCGACTACACCCTCCCAGTGCCACCGACGGGCAACATCGCGCCGGAGTCGACCGAGGTTTCCTACAAGCTCGGCACCACCGGCACGCCCACCAGCGTTCCGCTGAAAAACACCGCGGCCGACTGCGGCTCGGGCAACGGGTTCTACTACGACAACGCCGCCCATCCCACGAAGCTCACGCTGTGCCCGGCCACCTGCAACACCGTCAAGAGCAACGTCAACTACAACGTCGACCTGACCTTCAAGTGCTCGGCGAGCTGCGGCTCTTCGAGCAACGCGGTCACTCCGATTCCCCTCGACATGATGGTCATGGTCGACAAGTCGGGGTCGATGAGCTGGGATAGTCCGACCCGCTGGAGTGCGGTCACCTCCGCCCTCAAGACGTTCGTCGACAGCCCCTCGTCGTCAGGTGTGACCATGGCACTCGACTACTTCCCGCAAAGCCCGGAGTGCTCGCCCTCTACGTATTCCACGCCCTCGGTGGCCTGGACCCTGCTGCCAGGCGGCGCCACGGCGATCAAGAACTCGCTCAACACAACCAGCCCCGACGGCGGCACGCCCACTCGCCCGGCGCTGCAGGGCGCCATCGACTACGCACGCGTCCGGGCCATGGCGTATCCCGACCACAAGGTCGTGGTCGTCCTGGCTACCGACGGCGAGCCCAACAACTGCAGTTCCACGGTGCAAACCGTGGCCGATGTCGCGTCGCTCGGCTACGTGGGCGGGTCCATCTCCACGGCCACCGTCACGTCCGTCAGCGAAACCTATGAAAACGTCACGTCGACCGGGACGTCATGCAACGTGCAAGGTCAGGACGACGTCGTCCGAGGTCCATACAACATCGGCTTCCCGTTCAGCTTCTACGGGCAGACCTACAACCAGTTCTGGGTCGACACGAACGGCTACATCTCGCTCGTGGATCCGAACGGCTCCCACTGGTCCAACGCGGGCATTCCCATCTCCGCGAGCCCCAACGGGATCATCGCGGCCTTCTGGGACGACCTGGTCGTGGGTGGCAATATCTACTACCAGATGCTGGGCACCTCACCGAACCGTCACCTCGTCGTGCAATGGACGAGCGCACGCCGAATCGGTTACACGGGCAACATCAACTTCGAGATCGTGCTCTGGGAGAATGGCAACATTTCCCTGCGATACGGGGCGAAGTCGGGTAACGGATCGGATGGTCAAAGTGCGACGGTCGGCGTCGAGAACGCAGGAGGCACGGTCGGCCACCAGTACTCCATGAACGCGGGGTTGCTTGGAGACAACACGACGCTGCGCTACACGTTCTCGGCGCAGACGTACCCGTCGATCGTCACCTACGTGATTGGCGTCGGATACGCGGGCGCGCTCGACCAGATCGCGGCAGCGGGCGGCAGCGGTCAGGCGTATATCGTGACGGGCGGCAATGCGGCCGAGTTCCTGGCGGCGATGAATGCGATTCGCAACAGTTCGCTGGGATGCGCCTACGCGATCCCGCCGAGCTCGCTCGGCACGGTCAACCCCAACCAGCTCACCGTGCGCTACACGCCGGGAACCGGAACACCTGTCGACTTTCCGCTCCGCCCTGGACCTGCGAACTGCGGCAGCCTGCAGGGTTTCTACTACGACGACCCGGTCAACCCCACCACGGTCACGCTCTGCCCGGCGAGCTGCGCCATGGTCAGCAGCGATCCGCAGGCTCAGCTCTCGATCTTCTACGATTGCCTGGGCGCCTATGTGCTCGGCACGTTCGTGCGTGACTATGCGGCAGGCAACCTCTGCCCACCCGGCAAGTCTCACGTGTGGGGCAACTGGTCGTGGCAGGCGCAAACGCCGTCGAACTCCAGCATCGACTTCCGGGTTGCGGTGGCGGACAGCATCACGGGCCTTGCCACTGCGCCGGAGTACCCGCTGCGATTCACCAACCCGCCAGGCCCGGCATCGCTCGTCAACACGAACATCGGCGCCCGGGCGGGCACGCCGGACACCCAGTCTGGTGCGGCCAAGGTCGACACGACACTCGCGTTGGAGAACCTGAACCGCAAGTCCCAGTACCTACGGGTGAAGGCGATCCTGCGGGGCGGCCCGCCCAACTACACCGAGTCTCCGCTGCTGCAGCACTGGGATCAGCAGATCACCTGTGAGGACTCCGAGTAGGCGCTACGCCGACCGAAGCGCTACTCACCACCCGCGCGCCCCATCCACCGCCAGCATCTCGTCCACGTTCGGCTGAACCACGATCTCGATCCGCCGGTTCTTCGCCTTGCCCTCGGGCGTATCGTTCCCCGCGACCGGGTCGAACTCGCCGTAGCCCGCCGCCGATAGCTGCTTCGGATCCATCCCCTGCGAGATCAAGAAGCTCACCACCTCGATCGCTCGCGCGCCCGACAGATACCAGTTCGACGGAAACCGCGGCGTGGCGATCGCGTCGTTGTCCGTGTGTCCGGCAACCTGGAACTGGCGATCGCGCATGGTCTTGAGGATGCGCGCGACCTCAGCAAGCGTGGCCTTCCCCTGCGCCTTCAGTTCGGCTCGGGCAGACTCGAACAGCACCTCGCTGGGTAGCTGGATCACCATGCGGCCTCGACGCACCCCCACCTGGAGATGCCCGGCGTCGGCCATCTTGCGAAACTGCTCGACGAGCTGGCGCATCGCCTCGGCGCGTCGCTCGGCCGCGGCCTGCGCACGCCGCAGCTCCTCGAGCCGCGCTCTGGCCTGCTCGAGGCTCGTGGCGAGCGCCCCCTTCTCGCGCAGCAGCTTGTCGACGTCTTCTCCCTTCTTCTGCAACGCTTCGCGTAGGCTCGCGTTCAGCGCCGTCGCCTCGTCGATCTGCTTCTGCAGCTCGCGCAGATCCTGGTTCGCGCGCGCGGTGCGGGCGTCGAGGGTGGCCTGCAAGCTCATCGCCTGATCGTGCATCGACGACGCTCGCGCCTGCATCTCCTGCAGGTCCCGCTGGCACTTGCCCTGTTCGCCGACGCAGCGGTCGAGCTCGGCCGCCTTCGCCTCGTAGTCGGACTTCTTCACGCAGCCCAGGGCGGCGGCCGCGATCGTCACGGACACCGCGATCGTGATCAGGCGTTTCATGCGGCGGGTCTATCACCAATCCCGCCAGCGGCAAAATGCGGGGCAACGCCACCACCTGCCGCGGCGCTACGTGCGCACGAACACCTTGGCAAACACGTCGTCCAGCGCGATCTCGCTTTCGATCGATTCGACCATCAGCCGCTCGCCAGGGCCCAACACACGCAGCAGCCAGCCGTCCGGCCTGCGCGTGAAGTGCTCGATCCTCGGGGCCTTGCCCGACACGAGCAGGAAGTCGCGGAGCGATTCGATCGTCTGATAGGCTGCGAACTTGTCGCCGCGGTCGTAGCGTTCAGTTGAGTCCGTGAGCAGATACTCGTCCACCGTCAGCGGGATAGCTGGCGCGGGGAGTGCGGCCATGGGTTCAAGCCTAGCACCGTGGGCACTGGCGGAGGGCTCGGGCAGACGGGGCGCCTCGCTACGCGCACCGCGCCTTGCTCTTCTTGCGCCTTCACCGCGTCATCGCATACACGAGCACCGCCACCGCTGCGGCGGTAAGGACCGCGGCAGTCCAGGCGATCCATCGCGACGCCCGTGACGTGTTCGTCGTCCGTTCGGACTCGAGCGCCTGCACGGCCAGCAGCGCGATGGCCTGCATCTTCTTTTCGGCCAGCGGCTTTCGCTCCGGAGACGCGAGCTGGCTCCGGTATCTCGCCGCGGCCTCACCCAAACGCCTGCGGTCCGCCGACGCTGCCACGAACGCGTCGTGCGTGCGCTCCGCCTCCCAGTCCTGCAACACGTTTGCCCAGAGCGCCTCGAGCAGCTCGTCCGGTGCGTCGTCCATCGCCGCGCCTCAGAAAGCTTTGGTCGAGTCGATCAGGATCGTCACGGGGCCATCGTTGTCGACGATCACGCGCATCATGGCGCGGAAGCGTCCGGTCTGGACGGGCACGCCGAGCTCGCGGATGCGTGCAACGAACCGGTCGAACAGGCGCTCGGCGGCGACTGGCTCCATGGCCGCGGTGAAGTCTGGTCTTCGGCCCCGCCGCACGTCGCCGAACAGCGTGAACTGGCTGACCGCCAGCACGGCCCCTCCCGTGTCCGACAGCGAGCGGGCCATCTTGCCCGCGTCGTCTTCGAACACCCGCAAGCCCGCAACCTTGTCCGCGACATACACGGCATCTCGCTCCTGGTCGTCGCGCCCGGCAGCCACGAACGCGACGAGCCCAGGACCGATGGCACCGACCACCACGCCGTCGACCTCGACGCGAGCTTCGCGCACACGTTGGACGACTGCACGCATCGGCGGCTACTCCCGAAGGCCGAGCTCCTTGGCGAGACGCGTGGTGATCTCGTAGTAGGTCTTGCGGTCGTAGGGCTCGTTGAGGATGTGGTAGTCCTTGTGGGAGAGGCCGACGCAGCCGAAGCAGTAGCTGCAGGCGGTCATGCCGACGCAGCGCACGAGATAGGCGCTCTGCATGCAGCGGTCGCATGCGACGCAGTGGTGGCAGCCGAGGCATGCGGTGCACTTGCGTCCGTGGGAGCAGTCGGTGCAGTCGGAGCAGGCGACACAGTAGTGGCAGCGCACGAGGTTCTTGGAGTCGCGGCAGAAGGTGGAGGCGGAGCAGCCTTCGCAGCGTTCGCAGTCGTAGCAGCCCTGGTTGTCGCG
>Ga0209018_1003198_pt1 | contig 10627 bp, 13 predicted proteins | sample YNPBryBLVA2012_FD_185814 | JGI IMG/M metagenome (GOLD analysis project Ga0209018, IMG submission 185814) | Anoxygenic and chlorotrophic microbial mat microbial communities from Yellowstone National Park, USA - YNP Bryant BLVA 2012 (SPAdes)... ...
CCGACACCCACCGCCACGCCGCCGGGTCGCTCTCCGTCAGGAGCGACGTGGAAGCCTGCATGGGGTCTATGCCGTCGAATCCCCGGGACGCCTGGTGCAGGAGCAAGCCCTTCGCGGTCGGAGCCACGATTCCGTTCCGCCACCCGCATGGCGCCCCGGTCAGCGGCGCGGAACCCGGAAGCCTGCGCGGAGGGGTCAGGTCGATGGGCAGATCCCCCGAGCACGTGGACACACCGTCCTCGGTGCAGACGAACAAGTTGTCCTGCCCGACGATGGCCGCGACCTCCTCAGCCCTGTTGTTGCTGGCGTAGAAGGTCACCCCCTGACTCTCGTCGTAAGGGTCCAGCAGCTTAATGGCGTTCGTGTCGTCCGGGTCCGGCGCGTACCGCTCGGGATCTCCGACGGCAGACACCCAGACTTTGTGCCCCACGCCGATGACCAGGCACCCCTTCCAAGTGCCCATCGTGGCCTTTGGATAGCCAGCGAACCTCTCCGCGCGGAAGGCTCCGGACGCCGCGTGGGCTTCGCACTTGGGGAGGTCGGTCAGGTTCACCGTATCCCTGAACGCCGCCTCCCATGTGGAATCGTCCATCGCGAACGCAACCTGCCCGTCGGCGTCCGGCAACCTCCTCCACACGCCACCGTCGTCCAGCCTCAGGGCCACCGCCTTCCATCCGCCCTGGTTCCCTTGGAACCACGACTTCATCTTGACCTTGACGGGGCCGTCAGGTGGCTTCGTGGCCAGCCGCGTCTCCGCTCCGGCGGGCCCATAGGCCCCGGTGGGGGACCTGTAAGCCATCGCGTAGGTGTGCGTCACCTCCGGAGGATCCGCCCCGTACAGGTTCAGGTCGCTGGGCGTGGCCTTGATGTCCACGGGAGACTTCCACCATAGGGCGTACAGGACGATCTCGTCGCCCTTCTTGACCCCGCTGAACGACACGGTCATGCGGACCTTCGCCACGCTCTTCAGCTTGGGCCGCGCGGATTGGCCCCACATCGCCCGTCTGCGGCCACCCATGTAGGGCACGTCCACGGAGACGGCCGCCGCAGGCTGCACAACCTCGTTGGAGGCCGTCACGAGGACCGCGTCCTGAACCGAGGACGTCCACCCGGTGCTGCGGTTCATCACCATCGCGCCGAAGTTCCAAAACAGCGCGTCGGAGAAATCCACGGGCGGGGAGAGCACGAGCTCGACGGTGTTGGTTTGGTTCAGCGTGTGGCCGGAGCTGTCCACCGTTCCGCTCGCGTAGAACTGGGTCGCCTGCTGCATCACGACCACGCCCATCGGGCACCCGGTCCACGATGGAGCGCTCCACGCGGGGGTTGTGGACACGCTGATGTACGGCCTCTGCTCCACCTCCAGCGACAGTGCCCCGGCCATAGGCGCCGGAGGGCTCTGGGATGGGTCGTACCCGTCGGCGTACACCCCGCCCAGCCTGTATCGCGTCAGCCCGAAGCTCTTGTTCAGCACGTAGACCGAGTCCCCGTACTGGACCATGTCGTAGGCTTCGACGGGCAACCCGGAGGCTAGAATTTTGTGGGCCCACGACGCGGTGTCAATGGAGTAGAGCGTTACGGACCCTCCGTGCTGGATGGCCGCCACGACCTCGGAAAACGTCCCGCCAGCCCTGAGGAGCGTCAGCACTGCCCCCGCGCTGTTGGGCCCCGCGATGGACAGGGTCGGCACGCCCGCGCTCTTCCCCGCGTATTGGCCGACCAGCTCGACGTGCAACGGACCTTTGTCCAGATTCTGGCCGTAGCACTGGACGTCGCCCGGCTCCACCAGAGACAGCCCCACCAGCGCCTGGGCCAGGCCCTGCGCGGAGAGCGAGCCGGAAAGGTCCGGCGTCTGGGATGCACCGTCGGAGATCTTGAACGTGCCAGCCGGATTGGTCACCGTCAGACGGTAGGTTTTGTTCCCCGTGTATTTCCCGGCGCAGAACGCCAGCAGCGCCCCCTGTTGGGGCGGGGTCCATTTCAGCGTCAGGCCGGGACGGGGCCTGACCGCTCCCTCGCCGAGCTGGGCATCGTAGACGGCATAGGCGTCTGCCGAACCCTGAGGAACGTACTCGCCATCCTTCGAGTACGCCCTGCGTGGAACCAGCTCGATCTTCGGGTTCGGCGCTCCGGCGAACACCATGGCCTCACCCCAGGTCCACGCACCATCCGCGCTTGCGCCACCCGCGCACCAGAGGCCCCCTCTTGAAGCGCGACGCCTCGGTCTTCAGCCGCTCCATCTCGCTCGCGGCGGACTGGTCCACCAGCTGCAGAAGCTCCACGTCCTCCTTGCCGACCGCATGGGGGAACGCCAGCGCGACCGCGCAGTAGGCCGCCGCCGTGCGCAGATACGCCTCCGGGATTTCGAGCGTCTCGTCGTCGCCATCCGGCCCGACGGTCAGGGCGCGATGCACGCACGGTCCAGCCGCCTTCGCGGGGTAGGCCATGTCCGGGGCTGGAAGCAGAAGAAGGGTGCGGTCCGGCAGCACCGTCCATGACGCCACCGGACCGGGGTCGGTCGCCGCGTACCCGGCGATCTCCTCCACGGGCTCCGTCTTGGGCAGCCTGGCGGAGTCCACCCAGAGGATGTCCACATCCGCCATCGGACGGGAGAAGGCACCGCCAGTCAGAGGATACGCGGCGACCGAAGGGGTCAGGCTGAGCGCCACGTCCATGGCGTACAGACAGCGGGTAATCTGCGTGAACTTGCGCAGCCGCTCGTTCAGCACAGCGTCCACCGCGCCCTGCTCGGACGTGATCCCGCGCCCGAAGGAGCGGGCGATGGTCGTCACCATGGAGCGGAACTCGGCCTTGGTCATGGGATTAGGTGATCCCAGTCAGCTTCGCGTTGCAGGCAGGGTCGTTGCAAGCGACTCCGGCCCACAGGCTCGCGAAGATCTCGTAAGCGTCCGTGCCGGGGATGCGCTGAGGCGCCGAGAGCGTCGGCTTCTCCGGCATGTGCACGAACCACGTGTCGGTGGACAGCACCAACAGGTTGCCCGAGCCGATGCGGTTGTCGCCGACCACGGCCGCACCCCGGAACATGAAGTTGTTCAGTCCGGTCTTGGCCGTGAAGTCGGTGTTCTCGTAGCGCTCGTTCGGGCTGATGCTGGCCCGGAACTTCTGCAGCACGTTCACCGCTCCGGTCATGCTGGCGAGAACCAGATCGGGGGTCGAACGTCCGAGCGCATTGATCGCGTCGAACGCGGTATCCACGAACGTGGGGCTGAAGGCGCCCAGCGTCGTGTACACCTGCCCGCGCCAGTCCTCGTTGCCTGCGGTCGCCTGGTTGATGCCGCCGACCGTGTTGGCGGTGGCGATCACCCAGAAGAAGTTCGGGATGCGGTCCGCGACGTAGCTGGCGACCGTCGGTGCGGTGCCCGCCGGATCGGCGATGTCGGCGGAGAGCTTGTCCTTGAAGTCGTTCAGGATGATCGACTTCATGCCCTCCAAGAACGACCCCCGCTGTCCACCCTGCGTCAGCTGACGGTCGGACTCGCGGATGATCATGTTGTTCCGGTAGTGGGCCAGATAGTACTGAGCCTGCGTCATCTCGCCCGTGTGGACGTTCGCGGTGAGCGACAGAGGGGTCGTCTCGTTCGCGACGGACACGGCGGCGGCGCGGTTGGTCAGAGCCTTGCCCACCACGGGCACGATCAGCGACGTTCCGGTCGGCTGGAAGCGGTTCCAGTTCGTCCCTTTCGCCGCGAGCGCGCGGTAAAAGGGATGGCCCCGCGTCCAGATGTGGTTCCAGTCCTTCGTGAGCGACTGCTCGATCGCGAAGGTCGCCGCTGCGGCGAAGTTGGGGTTTCCAGTCCAAGCCATTTCGGTTCACCTACATGGGAGTCGGGGGCTTGATCAGACCGGAGTTGATCGCAGCCAGGATCTCATCGGCAGTCATCGTCGTGAGGTCGGGGGTGCGCGAGTCGCCGGATGGAGACACGGGCCGCGCCCGCGCCCCGCTCCGGTGCCCCTGCACGTAGGCCCCCTGCACCAACCGCGCCTTGTTGGCCTTCAGCCACGCAGCCTCCAAGTCGTCCAGCCCGGTGCGCCGCTGCGCTTCCCGCAACTCATCGGGCGTCACTTCGACACCCAGCTCGTCGCGGAGCCTGTCCGCGGTTCGCCGCGCCTCCGTGTCGCCACGGATTTCAGCGACGAGTCCCTGGAACTCCGGAAGCACCGTCTGCAACGTCCTCTCAAGCTGCGCCAGCTTCAGGCCGAGCTGCTGGTTGCGCTGCTCGAGCTTCTCCACGGCTTGGACGTACTCCTCGTCGTAGCCAGCCTCGCGCAGCATCTCGGACACCGACGGCTCGGTGGCGCGCATCGCCGCCTGGGCGATGGCTTCCGCGACCTGGGACTGCACCTCCGGCGGAAGCTGGCTGTACGTCTGGTACAGCTGCTCCACCTCGCCCAGCTTGCGCCGCTCCTCGGCGAGCATCTGGGTCTTCCTGGTGTAGTCCAAGCCCTTTTCGACGATGTCCTGAAGCTCGTCCGCGCGGAAACGCTTCCCGCCGATTTCAACGAACTCGCCCGCTTCCTGCTCCTGCTGCGGCGCGGCGGCCTCCGGCGCCTCCGCACCAGCGGACTCGGCCTGAATCGCCTGTTCAAGCAGCTCGTCTGCCGTCTGGATGTTCTCGTCCATGTTCTCCCTGACTCCTCGTCGGCTCCCGGTCGGACTGCTGCCGAGGCTCGGTCCTTCCGTTCGCCCGGTCGGTCAGTTACTTCAGTAACTTGCTCAGTATACCCGCGGCGCCACCCACGGCCGACTTCTCGTCCTTCGTTCCGGCAGGGATGCCTGCGGACATGGACCGTTGCCGGGCGACGTCGGCCTGCGGAGCCTGTTGCGGCTCTGCTCCGGAAGGCTCCATCCATTCCTTGCCGGTCTCGCCGATCGCGAGCAGGTACTTCCGGAACGCCAGCGGAAGCGCGTTCGGGAAAGCCTGCCCGAGAGCCATCGCCATCTGCAGGAGAGCGGCGGCCTCCTGCAGCTTCTCCGCCCGGCTTACGAACACCGCCGAGTCCTCCTTCACGGTCAGGTGGGCATCCGGCGCGATGTACTGGGCGAGCGGGTCGTGCGGGCCGAACCGCACCGGGACCTCGTTCACCCGGAGCGTGATGTCGAAATCGCCGTACACGCTCAGCGCACCCAGGAACTTCCTCACCACGCGCGAGTAGAACACCGCAAAGCTCCGCGCCACGGTCTGCGCGTTCAGAGACGAGTTCTGGGAGATCGCCACGACTTCGGTCGCGTACTGCACGCCGCTCACCGGAGAGCCGCTGGCGTACGGGTTCACGCCCACCTGCCCCACCATCCGCTTCTCGTGGTACTGGAGCCTCTGGAGCAGGGTCGGCGGGACGTCGCCCCCGCCCATCTGCGCCGGCGGGTTGGCGTTCCGCTTGTACTCCACGATGGCGCCCACCTCGCCTTCCAGGAAGGATTTGAGGGACTCCTCGTCCATCGCCCCTTCTTGGACCGCATACCACGGAGGCATCCTTTGGACCACGCTCCCAAGGATGTCCTCGGACTGCCACACGGCCAGCTGGTCAGCGAGCGCCATCTCCACGATGCCCACCGGGTAGCGCACGCTCGGGAGCCAGACGTAGTACATCGGCTCGTAGGGCAGGTAGGGCACCCGGACCCCGTCCCCCTCGTAGTAGAACGGGTTGTCCGACTCCGCCAGCAGCTCGAAGGCGCCATCACCTGTCGTCAGGTAGGCGGCGAACTTGCCGTTGGGCTTGGTGTCGGTGTCGTAGTACAGCACGACTTCGACGATCCTTTCCGGGTCGCCATCCCTGAGCGCGCCCTTCGCGCCGAACACGTCGCGCCAGTACCCCAAGGTCTGGCGCACCTTGCAGGCTGCCCACCGCATCAGCTCCGGCGTGGCGGCGCGGTTGTCCCACAGCATATCCAGCGAATCCGCGTAGGCCACGCCGGGGATCGCCGTTCTTGGATCGAACGTGATCCTGGCCCATCCGATGCCGCCGATGATGTAGTCCACCAACGACCGCCGCAGATGGGCCAAGGCCGCGCACCCTCTGGGCGGCTCACCGAGCAGGGTCTCCACGGCCGCCTGGTTGATCGCCGCCAGCTCCGGCTTCACGTCCGAGAACTCGATGGTCGGCATCTGGAACGTGGCCTGGTAGAGCAGCGTGCGCACGACCTCCAAGAGGCGGTTGGACCTCCCCTCGCGGACGGCGTCCACGTAGAAGTCCAGCAGCTCCGAAGACCGCCCGGCGGCATCGGTCTCGGTGTTCGCGGCGGGTCCGCCCACCACGGACGTGTCGCCGGCGACCAACCGCCTCAGGCTGTAGACCTTGCGCCAAATCGGCAGCAGGTCCTCGCTGGCCCGCGCGATGCGGCGCCGGATGGGATCGTTCTCAGCCATCATCGCCGGGACACCTCTGCAGGTCCATCTTTTTAGCCTGCGGCGAGTTCAGCCATTCCCTGTGCTTCGCACGCACGGCGATGGCATCGTCGCTCATCCACGCCGGAATCTTTGCGCTGAACAGCGACGGAACCCTGCGCGCCTCCGCGCCGCACTTGCACCGCACCGACCCCGTCCCGACGGGCGCGAGGTCCAGCGTCACTCCTCCGCAGCTTGCGCACACGAACTCGTACACAGGCATTCGTCCGCACCCCCGATGGTCACGCCGCGGACGATCTCGCGGAACGGAATCCGCCACGTCCTGCCCTTGCCGTCGCTGGAGACGAGCGTCAGCTCCACGTGCAGCTCGCCGCCCATGGCAATCCTTCCGCACGTCCAGATGCCCTCGTCCGTGCCGATCTGCGCGTGGCAGTCGCTGGCGCCCAGCCCCATGCACAGAGCGTCCGGCGACCAGGCGCAATAGTTCGCCAAGATCAGATAGGCGATCTCCGGCTTGGAGACCCTAACGCCATGGCATCCGGCACGCACGTCCTTCGATCTCGGCTCTTCGTTCTGCATACCACTCCTCAATGATCCTCGCCCTGGCCTCTTCGGCGGACGGCATCGCCTTCGTGCGCCTTGCAGCCACTCGCCAGCCGTCCATTCCGCTCAGGCCGTAGTACAGCGCAGTGATGGCATGGTCCGCGCAACGGGGGTCTAGATCCTCGGACTGCACCGCCAGCACCCCGCCCCGCGTGTCCCAAACGGCGTTCCTCAGCTCGTCCCACAGGTTCCGGCAGTGCCGGGAGACGCGCACGTCGGGCCATCCGTTCCCACGCTCCAGATACCTGTCCAGCAGCGCGAGCGACTGCGCGCGCGACTCGTTGTATCCCGGCTCCGGCATGGGAAGCCCGTACTCCGAGAACACGCGCGCGTACGCGTCCGCCGCGCTGGGGCCTTCCGGCGCACGCTGCCACATCGCAGGGTCCATGAACACCGCGACCACCGGCTCCGTCGGGGACGTCGCCTCTGCGACCGCCCTGGCCTGCGCCGATGCCGTCAGCCCAGGCTGGTACAGCTCGCGGTACACCCACACCGTGCCGTCCGGCGCGATGCTCAGCCACAGAGCGCAGAACGGCGCATGGATGCCGTAGTCCACCGCGATCACCGTGCGGTGGTCTTCGGGAATCCCGAAGGGGAACGTCTCGTCCGGGTCGTACAGGTGCTCGGCGACGCTCAGGAAGGGCCACCTCGAACCCTCCGGCTCGTCCCACGAGCCGTACAGCCTGGCCCTGCGCAGCCGCTCTGGGAGCGCCTTCAGGCGGGCCACCATCTCCGGCGTAGCCGCCGGGTTGTCCTCCACCAGCGCGCGCACGTACACGACCTGCTCCGGCGACAGCCCGTACCTCTCGGTGTCCTTCTCAATGAACAGCCGCTTCACCCAGCCATACCCCACGCCGTCCGGGTTGGACCCCGCGCCGAATGGGAGGAACGGCAGGGGCTTGGGCGAACGGATCGGGTACAGAAGCGTGCCGATGGTGCTCTCCCCTCCGATGGTCTCCGGCAGCTCGGTCAGCTCGTCCACGAGCGCGGCCGCCACCTCCGTGCCCCTGTACTTGTTCGGCTCGTCCAAGTTCCTGAACAGGACGCGCCCCAGCGACTCGTCGCGGAACCGGAATCCCAGCCCGTAGGTCCGGTCCTCCACCACCCGGCCCAGATGGGCCATCTCCTCCGCGAACTTGTTGATGTGGCGATCCCGGAGCAGCGGGTAGGACGAGCAGGCCAGCATCACCTTCTGACCCGGGAAGCCGAGCGAGCGATATTTGCCCAGCAGGTACACGGCGGCTGTACGAAGGGCGTAGCTCTTGCCGGATGCGCCGGAACCGCCGTAGAGGACGACCGGCTGGCGGCGCGACGTGAGAGCGGCGACGAACTCCCGCTGCTTCGCACTCAGCCCGCGCGCATCCAGCCAGTCCGGCATCTCACTTCTTGGGAGGCTCGATCTCCACGGTGACGCGCAGCACGTTCCGCTCCGAGAACGGGGGCAGGTCGGACCAGTCGCCCGGCCCCTCCTCCGACTTCGCCAGCTCCGCGTACAGCTCGCGCGCCATGGACACAATCCTGTCGCGGATGTTGTTCGTATAGCGGTCGTCGCCGCTGAAGTCCAGCTGCCTGCTAACCTTCATTCGAACGTCAACTCCTCTTGGTCGTCGTCGCCCACCACCCGCACCAGCCCGAGGAACAACCGGACGACGGTTTCGATGGTGGCGCCGGGAGGCACCGCTCCCTTGTCGCCAGCCAAATAGCCCTCGATGATCTCGGCGCAGCGGTCGTGGATGCGCCGGCCGGCCGGTCGGCGATCTACCACAGCCAAACGCTCGCTCCCCTCCATTCGATCTTCGGGGGAAGCCCGCTGGGCGGCTTCTCGGTGGACAGGGACACGTCCCAGCGTCCATCCGCGCCGACCCTCACCTTGAACGTCTCGGTCCACGTGCCCCAAGTGATTCCGAAGGCACGGAACTTAACCCTGATCTGCAACCTTACGGTCATGTTCCCTCGCCAGTTCGGTCAGTTTCGCCACTGCGATTGCCAAGTCGCGGATCGCCGCGGTCTGCTCGTCCATCTGTTTGGAGAGCCGCCAGGTGATCCAGTACACCAACGCGGCGGTTAGAGCCGCGAAGCTCAGTTTTTCCACCGTTGGCGACTGCACGTCCAGCTGCGCCACGAGCGTGGCGGCCATCAGCCCAGCCAGAATCCCGCCGCTATGCCCCATATTCCACCGCCCCGACTCCAACGACGGTATGGTCGCAACCACCGTCCCTGTACCGCTGAGAGTATACCTCCACGAACGCCCCGCCCTTGGCCAGAGGCGCCATGCCTTTGTGGACCGCGTACGAGTCGCCGAGCGAGGGGCAGAAGTATGAGCCGGTGCGGATGAGGCGCACCGTTTCGTAGGTGACCACCCCCGCGTCGCTGCACCGCTCGCGCACCATGGGCAGGTCCAGCGTCGTGTGTTTGTGCCCCATCGTGATCAGATCCGCATCAACCGCGATTCCCTTCTCCCGGTACACGTCTATGATCCCCTGGGTGACTGGAGCCGCGCCGCCTCCGCCGTGGTGGCGCAGGATTTTGAACGGCCTGGACCGTTTGGGGGTGGCCCGCAGCTCAATCAGCACGTATTCGCGCACGCACGGCTCCGTCTCTAGCCCGAGCCTCTCGCAGAACATCTTCGCGACGTCGATGCTGCAGTGCCGCAGAACGCTCAGCTCGTGGTTGCCGAAGCCAACGGACACGATCTTTGAACGCACCGGCTCGAACAGCTCGCAAGCCCACTCCACAGCCTTGCCGACCACGTCGCACGATCCCGCGATCCTAGGGTGCAGCGCCTCCAGGTCGAACCTCTTCCGGTCGCCCGGCAGGATCAAGTCGAACAGGTCCCCGTTCAGAACGACGTAGGCGCCCAGATCGGCGGCCTTGCGGACTTCGCGCTGGAGCAGTCGGTAGTCCGTGTAGCGCGAGCCGATGTGCTGGTCGCTGGACAGCCACACCCAGCACCGATCCGCGTCGGCGTTCACCTTGACGCCCCGCCGAGGGTGCGTCGCGATCACCGCTTCTTCCTCCTCCAAGGAGCCAGGCCGGACGCCTCGGCGAGAGGCTCCCAGTCCAGCCCCGCCGGATCGGTCTTTCTCCCGACTGGCAGGCAGACGTCTCTGTGAGTGGTGAGCCATACGAGGCTGGGGATGGCGGCCCGTAGCTCCCGCAGAAGACCGACGAGGGCTTCCAGCTGGGCCTTCGGGTAGGGGTCCTTGCCCGTGTTGGCGTTCTCCAGCTCGATGCCCACGCTGTAGGCGTTGACGCCCTTGCCCTCGGGCCCTGCGCTGCGCCCAGCGTGCCACGTCGTCTCGCGCAGCGGGTCCGCCATCCGTACCACCTCGCCGGATTTGGAGATCAGGTAGTGCGCGGAAACTCTGCTGGCGGGGTTGGTGAGCCACGCTTCCGCGGACCGAGCCGAAGATGCCGTGCTGTGGAGGACGACGGTCGAAGGCCGCCTCCTGCGCGGCCTGGCGTTCGGCGTTTTATGCTCGCGATGCGCCATCGGCCTTAGGATACCCTAGGTTCATTCAAAGGGATCGTAGTCAAGAGGCACACCGTCCGGCACGGCCGCGCGCACCATCTCGGCGACCTTCGCCTGGTCCGGCCTGCGCATCGCCTTGCGCCTCGCCCTCCACTGGTCGTCCGAGAAGAAGCACACCCCGTCCACGTCC
>Ga0209018_1003203_pt1 | contig 10620 bp, 10 predicted proteins | sample YNPBryBLVA2012_FD_185814 | JGI IMG/M metagenome (GOLD analysis project Ga0209018, IMG submission 185814) | Anoxygenic and chlorotrophic microbial mat microbial communities from Yellowstone National Park, USA - YNP Bryant BLVA 2012 (SPAdes)... ...
GCTCACATGTACCGGCGCCCTGAGCCGTAACCGTTATGTGGGATTGGAGTTGGGCAGGGGGCTAAAGTTGCAAGAGATCATAACAAACATGGACATGGTTGCAGAGGGTGTGAAGACCTGTGCATCCGCCTGGGACCTGGCCCGCCTTCATCAGGTTTCCATGCCCATTACCGAACAGGTCTATCGGGTGCTCTATGAAGACCGGGATTCACGCACTGTGGTGCGGGAATTGCTCACAAGGCCGCTTGCACAGGAATTCGATGTGCATCTGTCTGAACAATAGATCATGGCAGCGCCGGTCGATTATCGTCAGAGGACCTACCGGAATGTCATGCACCGCAACGGTCTGGCCGCATTTGAGGTCAGACACAAGGAAACCGACCTCCATGTCCAGGCGGATAGGGACATGAGCCAGCAGGTTTCCCTCTGGGTGATCGAGATCAGATCCCAGCTCGAGGAATACATTCGCAGGCATCCCCAGTTTTTGACCAGTTATACTCCGCTCCCATACGATGAATTTGCACCCCCTGTGGCTCGGGCCATGCTCAATGCGGCCTTGACCGCTGCTGTGGGGCCTATGGCGGCGGTGGCCGGGGCCATAGCCGAAGAGATAGGCAAGAGGTGTCTGGCAGCCGGTTCTTCCGAGGTGATCGTGGAAAATGGGGGGGACAACTTCGTATCCGTCAAGGATGGGCTTGAGATGGCCATCTTTGCAGGGGATTCGCCCTTCAGTATGCGCATAGGCATCAGGATTCCCGGTGCAACGGCCTTGGGGGTCTGCACATCTTCGGGCACCATCGGACATTCCAGAAGCCTTGGGACTGCCGATGCAGTGACCATTCTGGCCGGGTCAGCCGCCCTGGCCGACGCAGCCGCCACTGCCGTAGGCAATCTGGTCAGACATGAAAGGGATATCAGTGTGGCCGTAGAGCATATAAAGAAGATTGACGGCGTCTCTGGCGGGGTTATTATAAAGGGCCGTCGTATGGGAGTGGCAGGGGATGTGGAGCTGATAAAAATATAACAAGGGGAGGGAATGAATGCAGAAGGATTTCACTTCACAGATTGAGGCGTTAACGCGCATAAAGGAGCGGTTTGCGCCTCCGCAACGGGTTAAGGACAATGCCTATATCAAGGATTACGATGCCGTCTATGCCTATTCCATTCGGGATCCAGAGGGGTTTTGGGGCCAGATAGCCAATGAATTGGAGTGGTTTGCCCCTTGGGAACGCGTGCGGGAGTTCAATCTGCCCGAGCACAAGTGGTTCGTGAACGGCAAGACCAATATCACCCTAAATGCCCTGGACCGCCATGCCAATTCCTGGAGGCGCAACAAGGTGGCCATCATCTGGCTTTCCGAGGACGGCAGGGAGGAGGTGGCCACCTACGGCCAGCTGCGCGACCGGGTGAATCAGTTCGCAAACGGCCTCAAGTCCAAGGGCATCAAAAAGGGTGATCGCGTCATCATCTACATGCCGTTGGTCATCGAAGGTGTGATCGCCATGCTGGCCTGCGCCCGCATCGGCGCCATTCATTCCGTGGTGTATGCAGGCATGGGCGCCGGCTCCCTGCGCTCCCGTGTGGAGGACTCTAATGCAAAGGCGGTGATCTGTGCGGACATAGGCTATAGAAGGGGCAAGGTGGTAAGGCTCAAGGAGACGGTGGATGAGGCCATCAAGGACCTGGACATGGTGGAAACCGTCATCGTGCTCAGACGTCAGACTCCGCAGATCGAGTTGAACGAGTGGGAAGAGGACTTCTGGGAGCTTTTGAGGGCCAATAGCCATAAGTGTGAACCTGAGGTCATGGACAGCGAGGACCCCCTCTTCATCCTCTATACCTCTGGCACCACCGGCAGGCCCAAGGGTGTGGTGCATGTGCACGGAGGCTTTATGGTGGGCACCTATTACCTCACCAAGGCCTTTTTTGATGTGAAGGATGCGGATGTCTATTGGTCCACCTCTGATATAGGCTGGATAGTGGGGCATTCCTACATCGTCTATGGCCCGCTCTGTGCAGGCGCTACCGTGCTCATTCGCGAGGGTTCGCCTGACTATCCTCACCCTGGTATAGTGTGGGAAAAGGTGCAGAAATACGGCGTATCCGTGATGTTTACTGCACCCACCGCCATTCGTATGTTTATGCGTTTTGGCAAGGAACACATCGAGAAGTTCGACCGTTCCACGCTGCGTATTCTGGCCTGTGCAGGCGAGCCGCTGAATCCAGAGGCATGGCGTTTTGCCCAGGAGGTGATTCTGGAAAACAACGGCCACTGTGTGGACAATTTCTGGCAGACCGAGGTGGCATCCCCTATTCTCGGCACCCTGCCTTCCATGGTCAACAAGCCTGGAAGGGTTGGAAAACCCATGCCAGGCGTGGTGGCTGATGTGGTGGATGAGAATGGCAATTCGGTGCCGGCAGGGCAGGGTGGCTATCTGGTTTTAAGACAGCCCCTTCCCTACATGATGCGCACCATTTACGGCAATCCTGAGCGTTATAAAGAGGTTTGGAGCAAGTTTCCAGGTTGCTATCAGACCGGTGATATAGCTGTCTGCGACGAGGATGGTTATTTTTCGGTATTAGGGAGGTCAGATGATGTCCTCAATGTGGCTGGTCATAGAATCGGCACCGCCGATGTGGAAAACGCCCTGGTCGGGCATCCTGCGGTGGCGGAGGCCGCTGCCATAGGGATTCCTGACGAGATCAAGGGCGAGGTAATCAAGGTGTTCGTGGTGCTGCGGGCTGGCAAGGAGGCATCGGAAGGGCTCAGAAAGTCCATCATTCAGCATGTGCGTATGGAATTGGGCCCCATTGCCACGCCGCAGGAGGTGGAATTTGTGGCCAAGCTGCCCAAGACCAGATCCGGCAAGATCATGCGCAGGCTGCTCAAGGCAGAGGAGCTTGGCCTGGAAAAAGGGGATACATCCACCCTGGAGGATTGAACAGGGTGCATTCTTAGGAGGCTTATATGAAAAGGATGGTCTTTTCTCTGGCAGTTGTCCTGTGTTGGGCGGTTTTGGAACTTTCCTTACCCACGGTCAGCCATGGATTTTTGGCCTATGGTGAAAGAAGACCTCCAAGGCCGGCGCCTCATTGTGTATGGATAGATGGTTTCTATACCCGTGAAGGTTATTTCATTCCAGGGCATTGGAGCTGTAATGGGCCGCCGAGGCACGGCAGGACCTGGGTGCCTGGTTATTATGAGGATGAACACCGCTGGCGGAATGGATACTGGGATACGGTGCCGCCCCGGCCCCATAGAAAGGCCATCTGGGTGCCAGGTCACTTTGATCTGCGCGGGAGATGGGTGCCAGGGCACTGGGAGTAGCAAATGATAGTTGAAGAGATTACCATGCCTGCCTTTGAGGCTGGCCTCAAGCAGACCAGAAGCGCCATTTTGCCTGTGGGCTCTGTGGAGGAACACGGGGCCCACCTGCCTTTGGGCACTGACACCATTCATGTCTATGAATTGGCCAAAAAGACCGCTTCCTTGCGGCCCGTGTTCGTACTTCCTCCCCTGTGGTATGGCCTGTGCCGCAGTACCAGCCAACATGCAGGCACAGTGGGAGTAAGCGGCCTGAATCTCAGGGCCTTTGTGCTGGACATCATCTCCTCACTCTACGGCCAGGGTATTCGCAACTTAGTGCTGATTTCAGGCCATGCGGGCGGCACTCACATGGCCTTTTTGGTGGATGCAGGAGAAGAGGCCATCTCGCGCTTTTTAGATATGAAAATCGCCGTGTTGTCGGTCCTGGACCTGTTCAAGGATGTCCCTTCAGGTCTTCTCGAAACTCCAGGGGACAGCCACGCGGGAGAGGTGGAGACGGCCTTGATGCTTCACCTGCGGCCCGACCATGTTCAGGGCACAAGCCCTCGAGAGTTTCCGTCGTTTCCACCCTTCATATTGAGCCGTAACAAGCGCAGGTTTTGGCCAAACGGTGTATGGGGCGATTCAACCAAGGCCACGGTGCAAAAGGGTGAGGCCTTATTGGAACATGAGGTAAAGGGCCTGATGAATTTGTTGAACACATTGGAAGGATTTAACGATTAAAGGCCACCTCGACAAATTGCCTTTTCGTCCGATAACTGTGTTACTCGGTGGAAAATGCGCACATATCTGTCTGCGTGCCACGCACAGGTAGGCAGTAGGAAGTAGTGAAGTTAATGGGTTTTTCATGGAATCCTAAAAGAAAGGTGGTAGTTGTGAAAAAAGGTCTAAGTAAGTTTTCATTGGTATTTGTTTTATTGTTTTCCTTGTTTTTTTCAGCCTGTCAGGGTAATGCCGGCTCAACCAGGGCCCCTGACTTCACCCTGCTGGATGTCAATTCCAAAATAGTGAACCTCTCCGACTTCAAGGGCAAGATGGTGTTGATCAACTTTTTTGCCACATATTGTCCGCCTTGCAGGGCCGAGATTCCTGATTTTATCAAGCTTCAGGACAAATACAGGGATAAGGGTTTCGTTGTGGTGGGCATCTCCACGGATGAGGACTGGAAGGAGGTTCTGCCGGATTTCATAAAGAGAAAAGGCATCAATTATCCGGTTCTCATAGCCACTTCCAAGGTTATAAAGGATTATGGCAATGTGTATGCCCTGCCCACCTCATTTCTTTTGGATAAAAATCATAACATCGTCAAGAAATTCAATGGAATGGTATCGGAAAGCGAGCTGGAACCTCTTATAACCCAGTTGCTCTCGCAGTGAAAGGGGTGATTATGGAAGTCAAGGGTTTTTTGGCCGGTGCCGTAAAGGCAGGCATCAAATATGAAAACAGATTGGACCTGGCCATGATCTTTGCCCATAGTCCTGCGGTCATAGCAGGGGTCTTTACAAAAAATGAGATCAAGGCAGCCCCTGTGATCATGGGCATGAAGCGCTTAGCCTTTGGAAGACCTGTGGCCAGGGCCCTGGTGGTGAACAGCGGCAATGCCAATGCCTGCACAGGCACTCAGGGCCTGAAGGATGTGGTGCAGACCATGCAGTTGGCGGCCGATGCCTTAAAGATAGACAGCCGTGAGGTCTTTGTGTGTTCCACAGGGGTGATCGGTGCGCCCATGCCCATGGAGCGCATCGAAAGGGCCATGCCTGAGCTGGTAAACAGCCTGAGGCCAGATGGGTTTGATGCCTTTTCTCAGGCCATTTTGACCACGGATTCCCATGCCAAGGTCAGTGAGCGCATGGTGCAACTAACTGAGAAGACAGGCAAAATACTGGGGATTGCCAAGGGTGCGGGCATGATAGGGCCTGTGTTGGGGCCTCCTCATGCCACCATGCTGGTCTTTTTGCTCACAGACCTGGCCTTGGAGCCTGATTTTGCCCAAAAGGCATTAAATCAGGCGGCCGATGCCTCTTTTAATCGCATATTGGTGGATGGCGATACCAGCACCAATGATACGGTCTATCTCCTGGCAAGTGGCGCCCTGGAAAACACACCCATCTCGGAAACCCTTGCCGAGGCTGCGGCATTTCAGGAGGCATTGAGCCAGGTCTGTGAGGAACTGGCCTTGATGATCGTAAAGGACGGCGAGGGCGCTGGCATGGCAGTGACCATTCAAGTAGAGGGCTGCCGCACTCAAGAGGAGGCTCAAATCATCAGCCGCACCATTGCCCAGTCGCCTCTGGTCAAGACCGCCTTTTTCGGCAGGGACCCCAACTGGGGCAGAGTCCTGGCTGCGGCCGGAAGGGCTGGTGTGGCCTTGAATCCGGATACCATTCAGCTCTTCATAGACGACATTCAGATAGTGAAAGACGGTTGTGGCGTTGGAAGCGAGGCAGAGCTTCAGGCCAAAGGGCGTATGAGGCTTTCGGAGTGGACTCTGCGTCTGAACTTAGGGCTTGGAGAGGCCGCCCATAGCGTCATCACATGTGATCTTTCCGTAGATTATGTCAAAATCAACGCAGATTATCGCACATAGTTCAAAAACTGCTCAAAATCAAAGCCTTCAGGCATTAGAGCTTCAGGCCTTGTATGAGATCTCCATGCTCATAGGCAAGGCAGTGGACCTGGAGGTCACGCTTTATGAGATTCTAAAGACCCTGCATGACACCCTGCAGATGGAGCGCGCCACTCTTGTGCTCTTTGACAAGACCAGTGAAAAGTTGAAGATCAAGGCCTCCTATGGCCTTACAAAAGAGGAGGAGGCCAGGGGTGTCTATGAGCTGGGCGAGGGGATTACTGGTCAGGTCTTCAAGAATGTCTGTCCCTTTGTGGTGCCTGATATTCGAAATGAGCCCATGTTTTTAAACAGGACGCGCTCTCGGGACCACATCCTCACCAAAGAAAAGCTCTCGTTTATAGGTGTGCCGGTGGTATTGAACAATGCGCCCATAGGCGTGCTCTCCGTGGACAGGCTCTTTGGCCCTGAGGTGTCCTTTGAAGAGGATATTCGTTTTTTGACCGTAGTGGCCACGCTCATCGCCCAGTTTTTCCGCCTGAATCAGGCCATTCACCTGAAAGAAGAGCTGCTCATAGAGGAAAATCGTAGTCTCAAGGCCGAGATACAGGCGCGCTACGGCACACACAACATCATCGGCGTCAGCAAGGCCATCAGGGATGTGTTGTTGTCAGTGGAGCGGGTGGCACAGAGCAGGGCGACGGTGCTCATCTCAGGGGAGTCAGGGACCGGCAAGGAGCTGGTGGCCAGGGCTGTGCACAATGCCAGTCCGCGAAAGGCCGGGCCATTCATCAAGGTCAACTGTGCGGCCTTGCCTGCTGAACTGCTGGAAAGCGAGCTTTTCGGCCATGAAAGGGGTGCCTTTACAGGTGCCGTGGGCCTGAAAAAGGGCAGGTTTGAGTTGGCGGACGGCGGCACCATCTTTCTGGATGAGATCGGCGAACTGCCCCTTTCCCTTCAGCCCAAGCTCTTAAGGGTGCTTCAGGAATATGAATTTGAAAGGGTAGGCGGAACCAACACCATTCATGTGGATGTACGGGTCATCGCTGCCACCAATCGCACCTTGGAGGACGCCATTCAACAGGGGATGTTTCGAGCAGATCTCTACTACCGTCTAAATGTCGTGCCCATTCTCTTGCCACCCCTTCGAAACAGGCCTGAGGACATCTTGCCCTTGACCGACTTTTTTCTCAAAAAATATTGCCAGATGCACGGTCGCTCCATCACCCTTTCGCCGGCTGTCTTGCAGGCATTCATGGCCTATTCCTGGCCTGGAAACGTGCGGGAGCTTCAAAATTTTGTGGAGCGGCTGGTGATCATGAGTGAAAGCGATGTGGTGGAACTGCATGCCCTGCCGCCGTTTTTACAGAATGCATGCAAATGTGGTTACGAGATAGCACAGGAGGTTTCAGGCGCTGGCCAAGGCCGCTCCATGCCGGAGTCCATTCAGATGCTGGAACGCCAAAAGATATTGGATGCCCTGCACAGAAACCGCTGGGTGCAGTCAAGGGCCGCCAGAGAGTTGGGGCTCACTCTGCGCCAGATCGGGTATAAGATCAAAAAATATGACATCAAGCCTGAGGATGTGGGGAGATAACACCGGAATTTTATCTCTCCGCATTCGATACCTGATCCGTCCTTTTGATTCCCATATTGCTTCAAGCTCCAGGGAAGATACTACCATAGAAGATTCCTGAGGTTCTTCAGTTTATATTGACATGGTCATGAAATCCATGTAGTTCAATGGCATGTATATAAAATGCCAAGACCTAACCTATTCTTATTTCTCAAACTCGCCTCCTATATTCCAAGGAATTGGTTTTAATATATCCGAACCAGGTTTTTATGCCCTTTTTGGGCTTTCAGGTGTGGGAAAGAGCACCCTGGCAAGACTGCTCACTAAAAGATCCCCGGTGAGCTCTGGTGTCATAACCGGCAAGATAGAGACAGACCTCAAATCCATTCTCTATGCCCATGATTCTGAACGGCTTCCTGAATGGATCCCTATAAAGAAACACCTCTATGAAGTAACACCATTACAGAACCATGGGTTATTAAATGAGTTGATAGAGTCATACGGCCTAAGGGATGTAATGGCCAAGCGTTTTTCATCCCTTTCTATGGGACAAAAAAATCGTGTAAATTTAATACGTTATCTCTTGCAAAACTGGGATATGCTCATAACTGATGAGGTGCTGGCCAATGTAGACGAACCAACACGATATACCATCCTATACTCCATTAAAAGGCTTTTCCCAAATCGTATCCTGCTTTACATCTCCCATAACGCCATAGAAGTAGTGCGGTTTTCCAAGCGAATCTTTATCCTACCTCAGATGCCTGCTGGTGCCACTCACCTTTTTGAGATGCCTGGGTTGAATCAATACCTGCAACCTCCTGATGAAAAGCAAGTGCAGCTTAGCCTCTATGAGCTGTTAAGGACGGCAAGCTGTGGAGTAAAAATGGAGGATAGGAGGACGATATGAAGGCATTTTTCAGCAGATTATTCCAGTTCAGCGCCATCTATACCTGTTTTCTGAGTTTGCTTTGGCTGGCCAAGTACGGCATGGGTCTTTCTGATTACCTAATTCCATCTCCTGTGGAATTTCTCAATACCATTCAAGAAGACGGTCTGGATTATGTGGCTTACAGTCTGAATACCTTAAGTGTAGCAGTGTTGGGGCATATCATCTCCATCTTGCTGGCTGGGTCCATATCCATTTTGGGAAGCCTTAAATCCACTATTGGAACAGTGACTCGAGTAGCGGCCTACAATCTGCAGGCATATCCCATTGTGGCGGTAAGCCCTATTATCTTCATCTTTTTGGGAGATGGCCTGGCATCCAGGCTGCTTATCGCGGCCATGATCTGTTATTTTCCACTGCTTTTGAGCCTGTTGGGCATATTTTCGCAGCCAGTGGAGGATGTGGAGCATTTTTTTGTGGAAACGGGCAAAATTCATCACAGGCTTAAGCTTACCATACGGCTTTTTGAGAACCTCAAAAAACTCCTGACTGTGCTCACCGGAAGCGCTACCCTTGCCATGGTGGGGACTATTGTAGCGGAGTTTCTGGCCGCTACAGCAGGTATCGGCCATGCCATCAAGATCGCCTTATACCAAGACAATCTTGCTCGCATATTGCTTGCGTTACTGCTCATAGGCATCTGCTCATCTGTGTATCTGGCAGCCATAGAGATCTTGGGTGAAGTTGTTTCAAGAAATCTACAAAAGGATTGAAGTATGCGTATTATCTCCCTTATTTTTTGTATATTTTGCATAATTGTTTCGTTTTCAGGCTGCACCTCCGATGAAAAGACCGCAAGACCTAAGGTGGAGGTGCAGCCTGTGGTATTGCGTCTTAAGTGGTTGGTAAATGTGAGTGCTGCTGGAGAGATATGGGCACTCAAACACCACATCTTTGAGGCCAATGGGTTACATGTGGAGCTCAAAGAGGGTGGTTTGGAGCACAATGCCATCAAGGACCTTGAATTGGGTCGGGCACAGTTTGGAGTGGCGTCTGCGGATCAGGTCATCAGGGCCGTGGAAAAGGGGGCTGACATAGTGGTTTTGGCCCAGATCTTTCAAAAGAACCCCCTAAAATGGGCCTATGACGCCTCTAAACTGCACATTCAAGGGCCACAGGATTTAAAGGGGCTTACCGTAGGCATTACCTATGGCGGAAACGATGAGGCTGTTTTTCGTGCCTTGATGGCTAAATACGGCCTTTCCAAAGAGGATATCAGGCTTTATGCAGTACGTCAGGACTACACGCCCTTTTGGAATGGCGAGGCCCAATTATGGCCTGTTTATAGTAACGTGGAAGGGCTTGTGTTGGCCCAAAAGATGCAGGAGCATGGTAAAAGACTTAGCTTTTTCGATCCTGATGCCTTTGGTGTCCATTTAGTGGCCAATTCCCTTATCACCTCCCGCAGAATCTATGAGGCACAGCCTGAACTGGTACAAAATTTTACCAAGGCGCTGCTGCAGGGTTGGAGCCAGGTCATTGAGCCTCAAAACGAGTTAGAGGCGGCTCAAGCCGTGCATGAATTCGACAATTCATTAGATATAAAGCTAATTCGACAACAGTTGGCCGCCACCAGAGAACTAGTGACCACAGACACCTTGCCCATTGGGACAATAGACAAGGCGGCCTGGAAGGAAAGCGAGGAGATCATGTTGCAGCAAGGCCTGATATCCAAGCCTGTGGGCATTGAAGGGGTCTTAAAGGATTCTTTGCGGTAGACTTTATTTTTATACCCTCACTTTTGTTGTCTGCTTTTTTAGCGGAATCTTTCCAGCCCCTAACAGGGTGGTCTGCATCCAATCGTAGGCAAAGGACAGTAATGCCTCATCATCTGTCTTGAGGCGTTCCAAAAGGGCATCATCTACTTCATATACCTTCAAAAAATCGCTTTCCAATATAAAGAGCCTAAAGATGTCCAGATTATAGGAGGCCATAAAGAACATCTGTAAGGTCTTGTCAGGCAATGTAATAAACGGCCCGAGGGATTTCCTGCGCAAGATGATATCCACCCACCCTGCATTCTTTGCTTCATAAGGCTCAACACCCTGATCAGTTAACCATTGTGCCACGGTACGTTCCTCACTAAGGCCATGTCCGAGGCAGTGGGGTTCCTTGATCATGGCGAAAAAGCGTTCATCTGTGGCCGCATCCCGATTGTGGAAGATGCCTACTCCGATGGGATAGTATCTACAGCTAACAGG
>Ga0209018_1003204_pt1 | contig 10618 bp, 6 predicted proteins | sample YNPBryBLVA2012_FD_185814 | JGI IMG/M metagenome (GOLD analysis project Ga0209018, IMG submission 185814) | Anoxygenic and chlorotrophic microbial mat microbial communities from Yellowstone National Park, USA - YNP Bryant BLVA 2012 (SPAdes)... ...
ATTGTGTGCAGCGGGTGTTTTTCAACGGTGAGGGGGAAATGATGAAACGGATGCAAGTGCCCTTTGCGCTGCTGATCGGTGATGGCGGGGTCAGCTTCGGCGTGAATAATGTCGTTTGTGAGCATGACGAGGCTCTGTTCGAGATTCCGCCCGAACTGGCGGCGCTGGTAGACCAGCAGGTGAGCGAACGCCAGCGCATGTTGGGCTTCGAGCTGACCAATGAGCCGTCCTACCGCCTGGCGGATTTCGCGGTGCAGTCCGGCGCCAACGGCGCGGCCCCCACGCTCCGTCTGCACCTCCAGCGCAGCAATTACTTCAACTTCGTCGCCACCAACCTGTCGCTCGACCGGCCCATCCTGCCGGGCGGGGCGACGATCCGTGAACGCTACGTGCGCGACATCACTCGCCTGTCGGATAGCCCACTGGCGAGTTCGATGTCGGTGATGGTGTTGCTGGTCAGCACGCCGGACAAGATGGCGTTGCTGCCCCGGCGCAGCGAGCGCGTAGCCTTCGACCAGGGCTGCCTCCAGGTCTCCGGCGGTGGCGCGATGCGCCTGGCGGTGGACAGCGACGAGGCGCTTAACCCCAGCCCGTTCGTCACCGCGCAGCGCGAGATGGCCGAAGAGTTGGGCGTGCGCCTGCCGCTGGATTCGATCCGCTTCCTGGGCCTGGGGGTGGATACACGCACGGGCGAGCCGGAACTGTTGGGCGTGGCCGAGACGCCCCTCACGGTCGAGCAGATTCGCCATGCCTATAGCGAAGCCAAACACGGCAACGACGAACTGGACGATGTGGTCTTTGCGCCTTTCACGCCTGAAGCGGTGGGACGCTTGTTGATCGAAGACCGGTGGTGTCCCGGCGACTGGGTGTGCGCCTGGCTGGCCCTGGTGGAAGCCTTCGGGCAGGAGCGTGTGGCGCAGGTCCTGACCTGGGAAACCTGTCACGGCGTCGTCCTGCCATTGCCGCCCGGCGCGCAGGCGGTCCTGGCGGCCCAGGCGGGCGAACCGATCCCCGAACCGGGCCTGCTGGAGAAACTGCGCCAGTGGCGCAAAGGGTTGCCGCTGCCCGTGCGCATGGCTTACGGCTGGATCAAGCGTCAGAGCGGGCGGGGGCGGCATTGGCTGTGGGACAACGCCGAGTTCAAGCAGTGGTACACCGACCTGATGGAGACGCAGTGGTGGTCGCGCGAGCAGCTGGACAACCTGCAACTGGTGCGGATGCAACATCTGCTGCGCCACGCCTATGACAATGTGCCTTACTACCGCCGCCTCCTCGACGAGCGCGGCCTGAAGCCCACCGATTTCACGGCGCTCTCGGACCTGCAAAAGCTGCCCATCCTGACCAAAGAGGATGTCAAGCGCAACCTGCGCGAACTGGTAGCCCGCAACATCGAGCCGAGCAGGCTGTATTACATGATGACCGGCGGCACAACCGGCACGCCGGTGGGCTTTTACCACGAGCGCGGTATCACCTATCCGCATGAGGCAGCCTTCCAGTACCGGCAGTGGACCTGGATGGGCTATCGCTTCGGCGATTCCATCGCCTACATTCGTGGGCGCGACACCAAACACCGCGACTGGGCCGGGCGGCCCGCCTGGTGGGACTATGAAGCGGCAGACAACGCCCTGCTGCTGCCCGTCTACAACATGAGCGAGGCCACGCTGCCGAACTACGTGCAGAAGCTGCGCGAGTTCCGCCCGCGCTTCCTGGAAGGTTACGCCTCGGCCTTTGAACGGCTGGCGCGCTATGTGCTGGCCGAGGGCATCCGCGACATCCGCCCGAAGGCCGTTATCTCCGAATCGGAAAACATCTATCCTGCCCAGCGCGCCCTGATCGAGCAGGCGTTTGGTTGCCCGGTGGTAGCCGGCTACGGCCTCAGCGAGCGCGCCGCCGACGCGGTGGAATGCGACCGCCGCGAGGGGTATCACATCAGCATGGAATACGGCATCGTGGAACTGACCGACGAGGACGGCAACCCCGTCCCGCCGGGCGAAAGCGGCTTCATCACCGGCACGGGGCTGGATACTCACTGTATGCCTTTCATCCGTTACCAGACCGACGACGTGGCGCGCTTCGCCGACCACGAATGCTCGTGCGGGCGGCACATGCCCATGCTCACCGACCTGGTGGGGCGCTGGCAGCACGAGGTCGTCGTTACCGCCGACGACCGCCTGATCCCGATCACCGGGCTGAACGTCCACACCGACGCTTTCGACAATGTGGCTCAATACCAGTTCTATCAGGAAAAGAAGGGCGAACTGATCCTGCGCGTGGTCAAGCTGCCCTCTTATAGCGAGAGTGACACGCGCGCGATCTTGCAGGCGCTCCAGGCCAAGTTCCGCAGCGGTATGGAGGTGCGCGTGGTGTTTGTGCCGGAGATCGAAAAGACCCGGCGCGGCAAGCACCGCATGTTGGATCAAAAGTTGAACGTCATGCCGGCTGCCCAGGAATCGTAAGGCCGTCTGCCCATACCCGGCCCCTCCCGATGGGAGGGGCTTTTGCTGCCTGGTGCCCCTGTCGCCCGCTGTAAGGTGGGGTTTTGAGGCGGCGTTTAGGTGAAACGGGCTTTATTTGTACTTAAATTGTCTTAATTTGGGCATTTAGGGAATTTTTTAATAAAACTGTATGTTGACATACTATAGATAAATATGTTTAGCTAGTCAAGTCTGTCGTCAAGGGATGCTTTGGCGGTCGATTTGTTGTGTTTTGGACCGTTTAGGAATTTTAACAATCCTTTAAAGGGCCTTGACGACCGTTTGGGAGACGTTACAACTCCCACTCCCCAGGACCTCCTATCAAAGAATGTAAGGTGATTGAAAGGTTAGGCTTGCAAGATGTTATGTCCGCGTAAGGCGCGCTGGGTATGATGTAGTTGTGATTGAAAGCGAAGGGGGTAGCCGCACGCCAAAACACAACAGCATCACTCCGGCGGCGGCGGGTTTATCAGACAAACGGGTTCGACTTCAACAGAGATTTTATCAGCAGTCATGCAAAAAATAAGGGGATCGATCATGCAAACGAGCAAGCAGCACCACTCCGAACTGGTTTTGCCCACAAAGCTGGAGTGGCGCATCCCGCAACAGTTTAAACGCGAACTTTATTTTGCTTTAAAACGTCTGATGGACATCACCGGTGCACTGGTGGCTTTGCTGATCGCCGCCGTGCCGATGCTGATCATCGCTCTGGCCGTCAAGCTGGACTCGCCCGGCCCGGTCATCTTCCGGCAGCAGCGGGTGGGGGCGCGCCGCCGTCGCGTGGGCAACCGTGAAGTGTGGGACATCTACACCTTCACCTTCTACAAGTTCCGCAGCATGACGCACAACGCCGACCAGAACGTGCACCGCGAATACATCAAGGCGCTGATGCACAACGACCGGGCCAAGATGGCCGCGCTGAACGGCGAGGGCGAGAAGAACGGCACCCACAAACTGGTCAACGACCGCCGGGTGACGCGCGTGGGCCACTTCATCCGCCGCACCAGCCTGGATGAACTGCCTCAGCTCTTCAACGTGCTTAAAGGGGACATCAGCCTGGTGGGGCCGCGCCCGCCCATCCCCTACGAAGTCGAGGAATACGACAACTGGCAGCACCTGCGGCTGGCAACCAAACCCGGTGTGACCGGTTGGTGGCAGGTGACGGCCCGCAGCAGCGCCGATTTCGACGAGATGGTCAAGCTGGACATCTGGTACATTCAACACCAATCCCTCTGGCTGGACCTGCAAATTCTGGCTAAGACGCCTAAAGCCATCCTCGGCGGCAAAGGCGCCCACTAAATCAAATCATGCCTTACTCCCCTGCCTGGCCGAGGGGGACGGTCCAGGCAGGGGAACAGTTTGGAAGTCGCCATCCCTTCACTGCGCTCATCGCCTCATCATTGAGAAAGGTAAGTCAGACGTGAACCAAGTAAACGTTGGTGTGATTGGGGCCGGGTACTGGGGACCAAATCTGCTGCGTAACTTCACTGAGCTTTCTAACGCCCGTGTTGTGGCGCTGGCGGACCTCAGCGACGAACGGCTGACGCACATGAAGTCGCGTTATCCCGAAGTCGAGATGATCAAGGATTACCGTGATTTCTTCCAGATGGGGGTCGAGGCGGTTGTGGTTGCCACCCCGCCCACCAGCCATTTCGACATCGCGCGGGACTGCCTGGAACACAACCTGCACGTGCTGGTCGAAAAGCCGCTTACCCTGAACAGCCGCGACGCCCAGACGCTCGTGGACATCGCCGAGGCACGCGGCCTGACCCTGATGGTCGGCCACACCTTCGAGTACAACGCGGCGGTGCGCGCCCTGAAGGAAATCATCGACAGCGGCGAACTGGGCCAGGTGTATTACATCAATGCCGTGCGCCTGAACCTGGGCCTGTTTCAACGCAAGTTGAACGTGCTGTGGGACCTGGCTCCACACGACATTTCGATCATGCTCTACCTGCTCGGCCAGGACCCGCTGACCATCAGCGCGCAGGGGGCCACCTGTATCTTCAAGGACCTGCACGACGTGGCCTACATGCATCTGGCGTTCCCCAACAACGTCGTCGGGCACATCCACACCAGCTGGCTCGACCCCAATAAGGTGCGCAAGATCACCGTCGTCGGCAGCAAGAAGATGGCCGTCTACGACGATGTCGAGCCGCTGGAGAAGATCAAGATTTACGATAAGGGCGTGGACGCCCCGCCGTATACCGACACCTACGGCGATTTCCAACTCAGCTATCGCTACGGCGATGTGGTCATCCCGCACATCCGCTTCACCGAACCGCTGCGCCTGGAATGCCAGCATTTCCTGGAGTGCATCCTGGAAGGCAAGCGGCCCCTGAGTGACGGGCGCGATGGGCTGAAGGTGGTGCGGATTCTGGAAGCTGCCGAGCAGTCGCTCAACAACGGTGGCATCCAGGTGGCGTTTGCTTACCAGGAGGAAGGCGAGCATGAGCGCGTCGCCGTTTGAAGTGCCGGAGAACGTCCACCTGGGCGAAGACTATGAGATCGATCCCGGAGTCCTGCTCGGCTACCTGACGGGCCGGAAGATCGCCGACTTCACACTGACCATCGGCCCGAAAGCCCGCATCCGTTCCGGTACGGTGATCTACGGTGGCACAACCATTGGGGCAGGGCTGCAAACCGGGCATAACGTGATCATCCGGGAGCAGAACGTCATCGGCGATAACCTGAACATCTGGAATAACTCGTGCATCGACTACGGGTGCGTCATCGGCAACGGGGTCAAGATTCACAACAACATCTACATCGCGCAGTTCACCACCATCGAAGATGAGGTCTTCATGGCCCCCGGCGTGATGGTCGCCAACGACCCGCATCCGCTGTGCGGGCTATGTATGAAAGGCCCGACCATCAAACGTGGGGCGCGTATCGGCGTCAACGTGACCCTGTTACCGTTTGTCACCATCGGCGAATATTCCCTCATCGGCGCGGGCAGCGTGGTTACGCACGACATCCCGCCCTACACGGTGGCTTACGGCAACCCGGCCCGGCCTCACCGCTCGGTCAACGACCTGGAGTGCCCATTCGACCTGGTGGACAAGCCCTACCTCAACGGGATCGATGTGCACGCACGCGGCGACGCGGCCAAGAAGCAGCGTTAACCGCGTTGCCGCCACACGGTGGCCCGCTTGCAAAAACCGACCACAAAGAACGCAGAGGTTCTGGCGGCCCTCTGCGTTCTTTGCATACTTATCGGCTCGCATTTATATTGGGGGGGCGTGCGTGGAAGATGGTTCTGGATGAGAAGGAGAAAAAGGATGTTTTTGAAATGGTTAGCAGCGCCGGTGTATCCGGCGCAGCGCGCGCCCCTGACCGGCGGCGCGATAATGGCCGGCATGTTGCTCTTGCTGTTCGGTCTCGGCGCTTTCGGCGTGACTTCCGCCCCCTCCCTGGACATGCTGCGCGGCGACGCCCGGCAGGTTTCCGGCACGCCGATGCCCTTTCCCCCCACCGAGGCCACCGCCGTCCGAATCGTGTCGCCGGTCAATATCCGGCTCACCCCCGGCACGGCTGCCGGGACACGCACCGTGCTGCGCAGCGCTAGAGTCGGCGAGGAATTCGACATCCGGCCCGGCGTGGCCTGGGTCGAGGCCGAAGGTTACGTCTGGGTTCCCGTGCTCGTGGACGGGCGCGACGCCTGGATCGCCCAGAACGGCTTTTTGGAATTGCTGGCCCCAACGCACGATCTGAACAATGGCTTTTTTGTCGCCCCCGACGGGGCAGATACCAACCCCGGCACGCAGCAGCAGCCCTGGCGCACGCTCCAGCACGCCGCCGCGAACCTGCAACCCGGCCAGACCGTGTTCATCCGGGGCGGGACGTATCAGGAGAGCATTATCCCTGTTCGGTCGGGAACGCCCGACCGGCCGATCACCTTCGCCGCCTATCCGGGCGAGCAGCCGGTCATCGACGGCGGGGAGGTTGTGGCGCGCCTGATCGACCTGATCGACCGCCGCTACATCGTCTTCGACGGCCTGACGCTGCGCAATCCCACCAATGCCTGGGCGCGCGTGGAAAACAGCGACCACATCACCTTTCAAAATATGGTCTTCGGCAATGACCGCGAGATTCTGCGCGCGTCATTCGGCGGCCTGCTGCTGCGCTACAGTTCTTATAACCGTGTGTTGAACTCGACCTTTGACCGCTGGGGCTATTATGAAGACGGCGACCAGAGCGGCAACCACATCTGGATTCAGGGCAACCTGGACGCAGGCGGCTATAACCTGATCGAGGGCAACACCTTTACCTACGGCGGGCAGGGCTGCATCATCGTCAACAGTCCGTACAACATCATCCGCCGCAATATCTTCAATAATGCTTGGCAGAAGGGCGTGTACATCGGCTGGTTCGTCAACCCCGGCAACGAGCCTGCCGGGACGGAATGGCCCGCCCTGCATAACCTGGTGGAAGACAACCTCTTCCTCCGGCACGGTATGTCGCGCTATCAGCACGGCGGCATGGCCTACGAGGAAACCGCCGTTGGCACGATCTTCCGGGGCAACGTGATCCACAGCGTGGCCTACACCGGGATGCAGATCACCGTCTTCGGCAATTACGCGCGCCAGGATCACCACAATCGCTGGTACAACAACACCATCGTTAACAACGGCCTGGCCCGTTTTGGCTACGCCGGGACCGGTATCGAGATGAACAACTGGGGCCTGGGGCTGGAGTTCCACGATAACGTTTTCAAGAACAACATCGTGTGGGGCAACCTGCCCAACGCCGACAACGGCGTACTCCAGCTTTCTCTGGAACTGAGCGGCGACAGCAACAACCCGCCCCTGGACGAATTCATTATCGCCGGCAACCTGTTCGATAACCAGCGCCCACAGGAATGCGCCACTTATATGGAGGCGTCGGGCATCGGCTACGGCAACTGCCCCATCTTCATCGACGGCATCGGCGACGCGACCGCCGATTGGTTCAACCGCAATTACCCGGATCACTTCTGGGGCAATATCGAGGGCGATCCCCTGTTTGTGACGTATGACCCTGCCTCAGACAGCTTCGACCTGCGCCTGCGGGAGCATTCGCCCGCCATCGACGCCGCCGTGCCGCTCACGCGCACGCTGTTCGCCGGGTCGGGCACGGTGATCCCGGTCGAAGACGCCTGGTATTTTCACGACGGCTATAACGGCATGATCTTGCCGGACACGCTCCGGGTGGGCGACAACACAGTGACCATCGTCGCCATCGATTACACCAACAACCTGATCACGGTGGACCGTGAGATTGACTGGCAGGCGGGCGCGCCGGTCAACCTGCCCTACAACGGCAACGGACCAGACATCGGGGCCTTCGAGCGGGAATAAGAAACGGCGCTAAAAGCCGGTCCTGTGGAAAAAGAGTCTTTGTGGGGGAAAACATGACTTTCTGGCGCGGTCTTCAGTCTCCGTTTGATCGCCGGTTTTCCACGCGCCGCCGGGAGTTGATCCTGGCCGCGCTGATCGTGTTGATCCTGGTGGGTGCGGCCATGCGCGGCTTTAACCTGGGCGCGCAATCCATGTGGCGCGACGAGGCCATCTCGTGGAACTTTGCCCGTCTGGAATCACCGGGCGCGCTCGTGGCCGCGCTGATTGAGGATGAGTTGCATCCCCCGTTGTGGTATCTGGTGCTGCACGGTTCGATCCGGCTGTGGGGCGACAGCGAGTTCGGCCTGCGTTTTCAGGCCGTGTTGTTCAGCGTACTGCTCATCCCGCTCGGCTACGCGCTGGGACGGCTGCTGTTTGGCACAGGCGTGGGCCTGTTGAACGCAACCATCCTGAGCCTGTCGCCTTTTCTGTTGGAATATGCTCAGGAGGCGCGCGTCTATAGTTTTCTGGCGTTCGTGGTGCTGCTGGCGCTGTATTTTGTGGCGCGCTGGCTGCGCCGCCCCACGCGGCTGAATCTGGTCGGCTACGCGCTGGCGATGGCCGCCGTGCTCTACACGCACAACTGGGGCTTTTTCGTGCTGGCCGCGCTGAACGCCTATGTATTCCTGGCCCTGATCCTGGACGCGCCGCGTCGCCGCCTGCTGTTGCCCTGGATCGCGGGCAACGCCCTGGCCGGGGTGATTTACCTGCCCTGGCTGCCCCCGTTGATCCAGCAGTTGGGCTACGACACCGGCTGGATGGCGACCCAGGCCTCGCCGCTGGTGTTGCTGGTGCAGACGTTGCAATCCTGGACCTCGGCCTGGAGCGCCACGCCGCTGTATGCGGCTCTGTTCCTGCTGGGATTGGCCTCGCTGGTGACGGTTGACTCCTGGCGTCCGTTCAGGCTACGACTTAACCAAAACACCGAGGCAGTATTGCTGCTGGCGTTCGCCTGCCTGGGGCCGATTCTCATCGCCCTGGGCCTGTCGCAGCTCAAGCCGATCTACAAGCCGGACCGCTATACGATCATCGCCTTCCCGGCCTTCAGCCTGCTGCTGGCAGTGGGACTGGCCACGCTGCGCTGGCGCTGGCTGGTGATCGGTGGACTGGTGGTGGTGGCCGTGTTGGCCCTGCGCAAGGACTGGTACTACCTGACCGAGCAGTATAAATCCACCATGCGCGACACGGCGGCTTATGTCAGCGCGGGCATCGGGCCGCAGGATGTGATCGTTTTTGCCCCCGATCCGCTGGGCCAGTCGTTCAATTACTACTTCAGGGGGCCGCAGTTCCAGATCGGCTATCCCAACTGGAATGCGCCGCGCGCCTGGCACATCGGCACATGGGTGCAGACCTGGTTCGCGCCAGACATCCAGGCGCGCACGTTGGACGAAGTGGCGGCCCATCTGTCAGACGGCGCATGTGTGTGGCTGGTGTATACCCCCGGCCCGGTTGCCGTGCCCGGCGTGGAAAGCGCCGCCGACGATCTGCGGGCCGCTCTGGCCGCGCGCTATTCCCTGCGTGACACGCAGACATTTCCGGAAATCTTTGAGTACGCCGACGTTGATGTGTACTGCGACGGCGACGCGGCAACTGGGTGAGTGCAAGGTTCGTCAGATAAACGCAAGCTGATTGCAAGGAAAGCGCCGGATTGCTGAAAGGAAACTGAAAGGACATTTCTGGTCGTGTTTATGCATGTGTAAGGCTGAGCCTTTATGCTGTAGGGTAGCGGGGTTATGTTATGTAAGGGGGTGGTTTTTCGCGTGTTAGTGTTGGGTTGAGAAACGCATCTCAAGATAGCTACTGCATGGCTTGTTGCAAAGGAGAGTTGACAAGAATGATGAAGACGATCTGGTGGAAGAGAGGACTTGTTCTTGCCGTCGCGCTGACCCTGGTGATGGCTCTACTGCCGACGGCGCTCTCGCTGGCCGTCTCGGGTGACCGCAGCGGGACGATTGCTGACATCATTGCCGGGCATGATGGCCTTTCGACACTGGCCCTGGCGGTTGAGGCCGCCGACCTCGGCGGCGCGCTGGCCGGCCCTGGCCCGCTGACGCTGTTCGCCCCCACCGATGACGCCTTCGCGGCCCTGCCGGAAGGTCTGCTCGAATCGCTGCTGGCCAATCCTGCCCTGCTGGGCGACGTGCTGCGCTATCATGTGGTCGCTGGCGAGCTTAGGGCAGAAGATGTGGCCGCCCTGCCGCTGCTGACCTCGCTGCTGGGCGAAGACATCACCGTTGCCGTCACGGATGAGGGCGTGATCCTCAACGGCAGCGTCAAGATCATCTACACCGACATCCTGGCTTCTAACGGCGTGATCCACAAGATCGACGCCGTGTTAATCCCGCCGGCGCTGGTGGACGATGAGGAAGAGGGCGATTTCACCCCTGCCGTGCTGGAGATCATCCCGGAGAACGGCCAAAACGGCGAAAACGGTGATCCCAAGCCGGTCGCGGATGAAGAGGAAGACCCCGGTAACGGCGTCTGGGACGGCGATTGGTGCAAGTGGTACGAAGGTGCCTGGTACTACGAGGGCTTCCTGACCGAGCAGCAGCTGGCCGATCTGCGCGCGGCGGGCTATGAGCTGGTCCATGCCGTCAACGGCGCGTGCCCGGCTGAAGAACCGACCGAAGAACCGACCACGCAGCCGACCGAAGAACCGACCGAGCAGCCCACCGAACAACCGACCGAACAGCCAACGGAACAGCCCACCGAACAACCGACCGTTCAACCGACCGACGACCTGATCCTGTAAGCGTTTCGGCGGCG
>Ga0209018_1003205_pt1 | contig 10615 bp, 9 predicted proteins | sample YNPBryBLVA2012_FD_185814 | JGI IMG/M metagenome (GOLD analysis project Ga0209018, IMG submission 185814) | Anoxygenic and chlorotrophic microbial mat microbial communities from Yellowstone National Park, USA - YNP Bryant BLVA 2012 (SPAdes)... ...
CATGTTTCTCTTCTTGTTGCTCCTCCCATGCCAAGTATTCGGCGGTGGAAAGATGTTGGGTGAGTACTTCCTGCATGGATATTTATTAATCCCAGCCAAGTATATTTTGGCATAGATTAGCATATTCTCTGTGGACATTTCCGAACTTCCACATCCTTGCGCCCTTCTTTAAGCCGCCATCTCACACCTCCACCCTCACTCCTCTATTCTGACTACTTCCATGAGTGAAAACCCCATGTTTTGCCGATGGGAATTGCCCGTTGCTCCCCCAACCTAGGTGAACAAATGCACCGGTGACGACATACATCCTTGAACAGGGACCCAACCCACACATTCCCCTGGTTCCCTCAGCTATCCAGCAGGGGGAAATCCCTTCAAATTCCCTCGTTTGGGGTCTCAACAGGGAGAAATGTCTTCCCTCCCCGGCGGTGGATTGGGCTGTTGTACTGCATTTTCCGTTCCCCCACCCGGATGTGGGAGTTCTGTACCAACGTCCCGTCCACGATTTAGGTTTACCTCCAGATTGTTTGATGAAAATGGTGGACGTAGGCTGGACAGCCGACTGCGGTAGGCGGACAACAAGGCACGCCGCAGTTCGCTGGCTACCACTTGGTAATGCCGTTCCCGCTCTTTGGTGCCCGGGCGGGCAATCGCTTTTGGCTCTAACCCCAAACGTCTCAGGAGTTTATTGACGATATGCACCCCGGTTTGCTCTGGCTTGATGTGCAGGTGCAGATATCGCTCAATCAAGCGCCGGTGCTCTAACGCCAGTACCTTTATCTCCTGCACCAACGGGGTTTGGTTGCTGTACGTCTTGTCCAACAGTTCCAAGACCCGCAGGGTCTGGATGAGCAGGGCGCAGATGGTGCCCTTGGGCAGTTTGTGTATCCCCTTGAGGGTTTGGTTCTGCAGGAGGTCCCGCACTTTGTAGGCATCCTGGAGTTTCACCAGTTCCGGGTTTTCGGCGTGCACCTGCAACTTCACCCCCTTGAGCAGGGCACTGTAGTCCTCCACCACCGCTTGCAGGCAGATACCCACATCGTTGAAATCCACCCCGGGAAAGTCTTGTTGCAACAACACCTTTTGGGCACGGTAGCGGTCGGCTAAACTGCACTGGGATTGGAGCGTTTGCTGTGCCCAGTCCACCGTATGCTCTGGCTCCAGGTGGGCGTTTGCCAGGTTTTCCGCTTTCTGGTACTCGATGGCACGGTGCACAGTTCCCATCAATTCCTTGATTGGGGCAGATGGCACCAGGGCTTGGTAGGTGACTTGATGTCCGTCCTGTTGCAATCGCTGGACTAGGTAGTCCAAACTCGCCCGCCGCATGGCACTGTGAACCGCATAGGATTGGGCGTAAAACTCGAATATCGCCGTTTGGATGCGCTCGGTTGCTTCATCCGGGATGTCCAGTAAATGACTCAACCCCAGCCATTGGGTGAGTGCCTGGGCTGTCTTGCGTAATTCCCGCCCAATCGCCTGGGGATACAAACTACTCTCGTCCGAGTCGGAAAACACCACCGGCGGACAATAGATATGACGGGGCACGGCAGGACGGAATCGCCCCAACAATTGCAGATGAATATCCGTGGTGCCGGAAGGGAAATAACCCCACACGGAATGGAAGTAGGCTTGTTCTGGCGGCAGACCCCCCTGGATACTCACCCCCGATTTCACCGACGGGGAACAAATGAGTATATCGGGTTGCTGGTCTTCCAGCCATTGGTCGGGTTGCTCAAAAAAGTCTGTGAAGGCACTGCCCTCATTGGTATCCGAATCAATCCGCACCACCTTCAGGTGGGGGAGTACCGCCTGCACCATCCCCTCGAGCCTCTGCCCCGCAAATTTCGAGCTACTCACAAACATCAGCTTGTGACCCGCTTGCAATTGCGCCAGCAATTCGGCGAAAAACCCAGAGTTGTGCTGACTACAGCCGGTATAAAAGGTGATTTGCCAGGGTTGTTGGTGTTTCCTATGCGTAAACAGCCGCACCGTCTCTTTTTTGCTCAGCACTTTGAGCAGGTCGAGCGCACGGTCGGGCAAATTGGCTTCGGAAGCGACGATGGCTTGGGCACTCTGCGCTAGTTCGACAAACCGACAATTAATCCACGACCAACGCTTGCCCAAGGTTTGTCCCCGCACTAAGTGTTCGAGAACTTGATTGGCTTCATCCAACACCAGCAAGATGTGCTGACTCCACACCCACTCCGGGAGCCGGTGCAGGGAATCGGGGCACAACACCAACCCCCCTGCATGACGCATACAGGCTTCCAACCCTTTTTGCCCCGCCTCACTGTTGGGGAAGCTGTGGATGTGGGGCAAGCCCCAGTGCTGTGCCGTCTGTTCCCCCAAACTGTTCAAGGGAGTCAGCACAATCACAAAATGCTCCCGTTGCGCTTTCCAAGCCGACACCCAATCCTGCCCAATCCGATAGGTTTTGCCGCTGTTCATGGGGGCGCATAACCCGTGAATGGCATGGGCAGACAAAGCGGGCAATTCCGGCAGATAGGCTGACTCCGTATGCCGTTCCACCGGGTAGGTTAATTTTTGTGAAGATTCCAGGCGGGTCAGAGCCGTTTCCACCGCCTGTTCCCGGTTGAGTTGGCGGATGTTGCGGGTGTTGTCCAACAGGGTGCCCAACCACTCCCAGCGGTGTTCCGGGGCAATCGTGAACAGTACATCATCAATGCCTTTGCCGAGGGTCGGTTCCCAGGTGACGGCACGGAAATCACAACCGTGGCGGGTGAAGGCTTGCCCCAGTTTCACCGCCTGCTTGAACACATTTCTACGGGTCTTGGGGGCGCTGTCCTGGTCAAAAAACAAGAAAATCCGGCGTCCCTTCTGGGCAAAGGGCAATAACTCCGCTGAAAGCTCATCTGTGCCTTTCAACCGCCACATGGTCACCCCCCGGATGGCGATGGCAGGCAGACCTTGGGCAATGGCGGTTAGGGCTTTTTTGGGTCCCTCATGGATGGACAAGGGGATGGCGGGATTGGCTAAAAATGCCTGCCAGAAGGGTATCTCCCGGGGTATCCTCACCCCAAATCGCTGTTCAATGCGTTGAATATATTTCTCTGGGACGACGGGTAGGATGGGCGTGCCTTTGGCACCGACGGGCGTTTCATACTTGATGACCTTCTGTTTTTGGGTGATGCCGGTGCCCTGGGTGACCCTGCGGGGGCGAAAGGGTTTGATGACCGGGATGCTCCCCTTCTCCCCGTCGAGCGTCTGCCCGTAACAGACCCAGGCTCCCCCTGCCGCTACCGTTTCATATTTGGCGAGGATTTTCTTGACTGTCTGGGTGCAATACTGCTGGCTGTGACCGCCCAACTCGCCGAGCGCACTCCCGGTCAATTCCTCGAGTAAAGGCTCCCCGGTGAGGATTGCGATATTGGCGAGGGTCAGGTCATCGGGGATGGCGGATGCCCGAAACTCCCGCAGTACCGGCTCGGGTAGGGCAGGTGCGACAACACTCTCTATGGTTTGGGGAACAATTCTGGAAGCTAGCATCACTGGTGACTGGTCAGGATTTTTGCCTGCGTCACGCCACCACTACGAAAAGATGCTTGCTTATGCTATAGTGCGAATAACACCTAAATTCCCTGCCAAAGAGATTGGTGTTTTTTTAGCAAGCCCTTGTCGTAGTGGGCGCAACCTAATCGGGAGAGAGTGTCTGGACCAGACCTAATCTCTTCCCTCTATTTCAAAAGAATTTTTCAATCTACCCTGTCATCGCCTCGCTCCTTGTTGATACGAAATGCTAAATACTCTTTGACAAAGACTACCACATCCTCCCGGTTCACCGCAAAGAGGCTACCACCTTTTTCATAACGAGCTGACAAAACCCTCGCTGACCCAAAGGTTTCATACAATTCCTCCCGATGTTGTGCTAAACGGCTGGGCTTCCAGATCACCAGGATGCGGGGCAAAGGTCGTTTGGCAGCGCGGGAAGTCCCGCCGAAAAATGGGCGGTAGTGTTTTTGCAACCAGACAACGTGTTGCATTAAAGTGTCAACCGGGTCTAAAAGAATTGAGCGTAAACCCTTGTCATCGGGCTTTTTTTGGAAGAATCTTTGCCGCTTTTCATTAAAAACCACCTCCGCATCTCCATAGGAACGGATGCAAAGTAAAAAGAAGTGCTTGCCGGGAAACCTCAACAAAAGGTCTACTGGCTCGTTGGAGGGATGTTCTACCAGGGCAGTCATTTCTAGCCCTTGACCTTTGAACGCCTCATCCAACTCCTTCATCAACTCTACGAGCCGCCGCACCTTCTCATAGCGAACCCCCTGGCGCCAGCCCAACAGCAAAAACATTAGGGATAGAGGCGTACTAAAGGGGAGGGAGGCTACCCCCGCCGCTTCTAGGACTGCAAAAATGCGTTCCTCCCTGAGTTTTGCATCTTCAATCTCACGGATGGCGAGATGCGTTTCCTTGGGAATGGTAACATCCCCAATTTTCTCCAAATCCTGCAACGCTTGCTCGAGGGTGCGGATGACCCGCTGGTTATCAATCGGTTCGGGATACTCCCGCCACTCCGTTGGTGCCTTGGTTTTCCCAACCTGCGATGCGCTCATGGATGATGCTGAATATAAAGTAATATGCTTCCTATCAATTTTATCGAAAAACTATCATAGGCTTTGATAGCAAGGTTACATGGCTACGCCACACAAGCCATCAAAATAGGGCAACGCCTTGCAACATACGCTCTGAGCATAAAAGTTTTATTCACAATTTAAGTGAGATTGCTACAAGCTTTCTGCACTATCCCGGCTGAAGGGACGAGGCTAAAGCAAACCTATCGGAGATTGAAACAGTAACCACATGGGAAGCGCGCCGGAACCTGATTTCTGTGAGTACCTGTTATGTAGTCCTTTAGGATTGCTATAGGGTTCATCGGCGTAAAATAGTGAAGGTAGTAAGGGCTTTAGCTATGAGTGTTACTATTCCTGATGAAATTTTAACGACAACTCGCATGACTGAGGCTGAAATGCGGCAAGAAATTGCTGTCATGCTCTTCGAGCGAGAAAAACTTACCCTTGCACAAGCGAGCCGATTTGCGAGGATGCATCCCGTTGCCTTTCAGCACCTCCTTGCCAGTCGCCGTATCCCAATGCACTATGGGATAGAAGATTTTGAACAGGACATTCAAACCCTCAGGCAGATGGGCAGACTGTGATTATTGTCAGTGACCGAAAAACGAGACGCAAGCCCCTACCTTCAGGTATGGGGATAAGTCGATGGTGGCTTTAGCCACCTAGAAGTGATGCCAGACCATGTACATCTTTTAGTCGAGGTTAATCCTCAGTTTGGAATAGCTAAACTAATTAGATACTTTAAGGGGCGTTCAAGTCGCATACTCAGGCAAGAATTTGCTTGGTTAAGAAGTAGGCTTCCTACCCTGTGGACAAATAGTTATTTTGTTTCTACAGTCGGGGGTGCTTCAATTTCTGTGATTAAACAATACATAGAGAGCCAAAAGAATGTCTAGCTACGCCTGTCAACAAATTTTGCTTTATCCTGATTCAGATACCAGAGCCATTCTGGAATTCATCTGCACCGAATCCAACAAACTAGCGAATTGTGGCATCTACTTAGCAAGACAGCTTTACTTCAAAACGGGACGGATTCCACGCAAAGCTAAACTGCACAGGCTATTGAAGTGGAATCCCCACTTTCAGGCGATGTATTCCCATGCGGCACAACAAACCCTAACGGCTGTGGCTGAGTCTTTCCAGTCCTTTCTATCTTTTTGACATACTCCCCAGCCTAAAGGCAGGGGATTCTTGTTCTTGGTTCTGCGAGCGCACTTACTTCATCAGGTTGCCCATCAAAAGCAGTGGTGCATCTCTCCCCAAGCGTTCCCCCTTGCGGGGCAGTTCCCTTTTGCCCAAAGGTACTGTTTTGCCATTCCATCCCCAAGATGCTTAGTCCCTTCTTGAGGATGTTCAGAGCGGCATTGTGGTCTCTGTCTATCTCAAACCCACAATTAGGACAACTATGGGTTCTAGTGGACAAGGTTTTCACGACCCTATGCCCACAATTAGAACAATCTTGGCTGGTGTATTGCGGTGGTACGCTGACTACTGCCTTGTCCCACACCTTGCCGTAGTAGTCCAGCCAATCGGTGAACTGCGACCAGCTAGCATCATGAATGGATTTGGCAAGATGACGATTCTTGACTAGGTTCTTTACCTGCAAGTCTTCATACACCACGACATCGTGAGATGCCACCACGCACCGTGCCTGCTTAATTGCCCAGTCTTTACGCTGGCGTTGGACTTTCAGATGTACTTTGCCTAGTCGTTTTCTTTGCTTGTGGTAGTTCTTAGATTGAGGTTTCGCCCCTTTCTTGAACTTCCTACTCAACCTGCGCTGGTGTTGCTTTAACCTCCTTTCGCTACGCCTCAAAAACTTAGGACACTCTACAGGGTTGCCGTTCTGGTCGGTGTAGAAAGCCTTTAAGCCCAAGTCAATGCCAATCACATTGCCTGTATATTGTCCTTGTTCATTGCGATCTACATCCAGACAGAATTGGGCATAGTACCCATCTGCCCTGCGTACCACCCGCACCCGATTGATTTTGGATTCAAGAATCAACCGTCTTGCCTCACCATTGCAGTACAGAGCAAAAGCACCAGCATTGAAGCCATCAGTGAACGAGATAGACATCCCATCCCCTGACAGCTTCCAGCCTGATAGCTTGTATTCCACTGAACGGCAATGCTTCTTGAACTTGGGATACCCTTTCTTGACCGCCTTGTTTCTGCAATTGGTATAGAAACGAGAGATAGAAGCCCAAGCCCATTCCGCACTTGCTTGCCTTGCCGCTGAGTTCAGCTTCCTAGCAAAGTCAAACTCTTGAGCCAAGGTTTTGCAGTGGAAATAGAGGTCATTCCTACCCACGCCCTTGTTGTCCATCCAGTACCGTACACATTTGTTCCTTACAAATTGCGCGGTACGGATGGCTTCATCCAGAGCCTGATACTGCTCTGCTGTCCCGTTTAGCAGCTTGGCTTCCATTACTCTCATACTCCTATTTTATCACAAGTTTGGCTTGATAAAACAGTCTGCGCCTTATATCCCTGCCCTAAAGGACAGGGCTTTACGGCGTTTTTTCGGTAAACAAAGCGGCGAGGTTGGTGATTAACCACTGCATAGAAAACAAAATTGGCACTGTGGTCTTTGGGTGGAATAAACGCCAAAAGAATGGGGTGGAGATGGGGGCTAAGACCAATCAACAGTTTGTCCAGATTCCCACAGCAAGGCTTAAGGAGAGGATTAAAGAGCTATGTGAGCAATACGGATTGAGATTTGTAGAGACAGAGGAGAGCTATACATCTCAGGCTTCGTTTGTGGATGGGGATGTGCTACCTACAGTTGGTGAGAAACCCGACGGGTGGCAAGCCTCTGGCAAACGGATCAAGCGTGGGCTATACAGAACAGCTCAAAATCTGTACATCAATGCCGACGGTAATGGAGCGGCAAATGTCCTAAAAAAAGTAGGGGCGACTTTGGGCTTAATGCTCAAGGGAGTCAGTAGGGGCGCATTGATAACGCCTTTGAGGGTTCAATTATGGACTCACTCAAGAATCCCCGCCCTTTAGGGCTGGGGAGTATCAAACATCGCCTATCAATAATCTTAGTGCGATTGGTCATCTGCATCTTCTCCATCAACTCTACGGAACGGTTCTGATTCCTGAAGCTGTTTATCGAGAGCTAACGGACCCAAGTTTTCCCGTCGCTGGTGCGGCTGAAGTACGAACCTTGGTCTGGATTCAAACTCGTGCTGTGAGTAACCGCACACTGGTTGAAGCCCTGAGCAACGAACTGGATATTGGAGAAGCAGAAGCCATTGCTCTGGCAGTCGAGGTTCAAGCTGAGCAGATTTTGATGGATGAACGTCGGGGGCGGCTAGTGGCAACAAGACTAAACCTGCGACCCACGGGCATTTTAGGAATCTTGGTCGAAGCGAAGAATCGAGGTTTGGTTGCCAAGGTAAAGCCTTTATTGGATGCTCTAGTCAACGAGGCAGGATTTTGGGTTGCAGAACCTTTATACAACAGGGTTTTACAGCTTGTTCATGAAATTGACTCAGTCTGATTGCGGCATTGCTATCTTTAGGTCACCTCCATTAATTCATGTCTAGACCTACTATGTAAGTACAAAAATCAATAAACAAAGGTTTCCTACTGATTCTGCTAAGGTTCCCAACCAGCATTTTTACTAGAAATCTAGTTTCTATTTTTCCATCTATCTTGATTCTTGTAATCCATAGGATGGTTTACTATAATCTGACAGTAGGCTAGGATAACCCCATGAAAGTCATCACCGTCACAGGCTTCAAAGGGGGCTGTGGCAAATCCACCACCGCCATCAACCTGGCGACGTTCTTGAGCGAGCGGGGCAAAGTCCTGCTGGTGGATGGGGACCCCAACCGTACCGCCCTCAGTTGGAGCCAACGGGGAGCCTTGCCCTATCGGGTGGCGGATGAGCGGCAGAGCTTCAAGTGGGTGGCAGGCAATGACTTTTTGGTGATTGATACCCCGGCACGCCCGGACTCCAGCGACCTACAGGAACTTGCCAAGGGCTGTGACCTGCTGATTTTACCCACCCTGCCCGATGTGGTTTCCCTGGAACCGATGCTGGCGACCGCCCAGGCGTTGGGGGAAGCTACCTACCGAGTTTTGCTCACCATTGTGCCCCCGCCCCCCAGTCGAGAGGGTCAACAGATGCAGACCGACTTGCAGGCATCCGGCATTCCCGTATTCCAGACCATGATTCGTCGGGCGGCGGGGTTTGGCAAGGCGGCTCTCGCTGGGGTTTCCATCCGAGAGATGACCGGGCGTGACCGGCTCCCCTGGCAAGACTATCAAGCGTTAGGTAAAGAAATCCTGGAGGTACTGGAAGATGGCTAAGTATGGGGACCTGATCCGCAAGGCGAGGGCAAGCACGGGCGGGACGGAGGAGATAGAAACTAGAAAAATGGAATCTAGTTTAGAAGATGTCAGTAATCAAGATTCTTCAATAACAGATTCTAATAAACATCAAACAAGCATCTTAGATTCAAGCAAAACAGATTCATTTATAATAGATTCTAGTAAACAAGATTCTTTGATGCTAGATTCTGTAAAACAAGAAGCAAGTATCACAGATTCAAGTAAACTAGACTCATCTAAAGTAGATTCTATAAAACAGGATGCCAGTATGATAGATTCTGGTAAACACGATGCTTATGCCAAGGTGGCGATGCGCTTGAGTGCGGAAGCGGTGCAAAGGTTGAAGCGGTGGCGGTTACAGACGGGGTTGCCCTACGAAATTCTGGTGGATGTGCTCATCCGGGGGCAGGATACCCCCACCCCAGCCCAGGTGGAGGAAGCTCGCAAAATCCGCCACTCCCGGTTGTTGGAGGGAAAGCGCAAGGCTTTGGACAATTCTCAGAGAAAACTTGACCAGTAGTTAGGTTTTATGGTTGTTTCATTCAGTGAAATCTGTTTTGGTGTCAGGGTCAGTTTCTTCTAATCCTGAATTTATTGGGTTCGATGATGACGATTGCGCCAAGGATTTCCGATACATCAACCTGGTCAAGAAACTGTTCCAGGGCTAGGTAAATTTCAGTGGCAACTGCTCTAAACGGCATTCTCAGTATCACCAGTCCGCAATGGGTGTTTGGCGGATAGGTCAATATATTCGCCCAACCAAGGTCACGACTAATAATAATGCACTGTTCTTTTTGGGCAGATATGAATAAATCCCTATCTTTTAGACCACTTAATCCTGATATTTTAACATAAATTGCTGAATGGCCTTTATCGATAAGTAACCTTGCTAAACTGAGGGGACAATCTTCATCGACTAGAAATTTTAACTAGCTTGCTCCATCCTCAGGAGTTCACCACAATAAGCCAGTGCATCCAGAATTTGTTGATGGGTGATGCCGTATTCGTGCATAACTTCTTCATAGGTCATGCCACCGGCGAGCGAGCCAATGACGACAGCGACAGACAGACGAGTACCTTTGATGACCGTTTGACCATGTTGGATGTGACTATCCACAACAATCTGGTTTGTTTTACCATCCATAGCATTGCTTATTTGGTGCCACGATAACTTCATTGTATTCCTTCACTCGGCATGATGAATATTTGCACTTTTGCGTACTCGTTAACTGTCTAGGAATGGGCAGACTAGTGAGCGATGCACCTAAGGGGAAATGCTACAAAGCTGGAGATTGGGTACTGCACTTGGGGGAAGTAGGTTGGTTTTTGGGGATGTTTGGTCGGGAGCTAATCTGGGTAGAGCGATGGGTGTCGGGGTGTTTAACCGTAATTCCATGTGTATGGTAATTTCAAATAAATTTGCGACATTCGCCTTTACCTGCAAACCTTGTCCTAGAAGGGGATACAGTGATTACCAGTGCCTCAAAGTGTTGCATTTTCTTGTGAAACGACTATATTTCATCGACTTTTTGCGGTGCGGAGACCCTTGGATTTATCTATGGGGAGTGCCGTTCTTGACCCAGTGCGCGATAAAAACTTACTGTTAGCCTTTTAACTATGGAAATCCTGTATGAGTCTGTGAATTCGTTGTAGCTGTGCTTCGTTGAGCCGTTCAAGTGCCT
>Ga0209018_1003207_pt1 | contig 10612 bp, 6 predicted proteins | sample YNPBryBLVA2012_FD_185814 | JGI IMG/M metagenome (GOLD analysis project Ga0209018, IMG submission 185814) | Anoxygenic and chlorotrophic microbial mat microbial communities from Yellowstone National Park, USA - YNP Bryant BLVA 2012 (SPAdes)... ...
TGCAGCAGGCGCCGCTCGCCCTGCAAGGTCCGCAGCGGGGTCAGGTTCTGCGTCACCTCCAGCGTTCCCAGGTACTGGCCGGCGCCGTCGCGCACTGCGAAGTAGCGGATATGGACGAACTGCCCGCGGTGGTTGATCCAGAACTCGGCGACATTCTGCCGGCCGGCACGGAAGTCGTCCAGGATCTGCTGCACCACGCCGATGCTGCTGGGCGGGTGGCAATGCTGCACCTTCCGCCCGAGGATGGCCTTGTTGCGCGAGAAGATGCGCTGCGGTCCCTCGGAGAAGAACCGCACCCGGTCCTCTGCGTCCACGAACGTCAGGTCCAGCGGCAGGGTGGAGAAGATGCTGACCAGTTGCTCCAGCGTGAGGCTGCCGGTCGGCAACGCGACGGCGCGCCCGGGGGGCAGCTCGGCCGTCTTCTCCGGGTGCGTCGCGGTCGGCGGCTGATAGCCGGTGCGCGGCTCGACCAGGCACCAGCCGTACTCCGGGGACTGCCGCCAGATCTCGCCCCATTCCTCGTCCGTCAGCGTCTGCCAGGCCATGGGCAGCAGAATGTGCTCTTCCTTGTCGATCATACCGTCGAGGGCGAATGCGGCGGCGCTGAGCAGCTCGGCGACCCCGGCGGGGTCCCCGTCGCCGTCAGCCCGGGCAAGCTGCTCCTCCAGGCGCTTCAGCAGACCGCGGACCTCGTCATCCTTGGCCCACATGACCTGCGAAGGTCCGGTGATGCCGTGCCGCTCCAGACACGGAAAAAGCAGGTATTCTTTCCGCCGGTAGTGCTTGTCCACGTCCATCAGGTCGTTGAGAGCCCGGCGGCGTCGCTCCAGCGCCGGACGACGATCGGTCCCGGCGGGCAGAGCCTCGACGGCCGCCTGCGCCGCTGTAAGCGCTGCCACTGCCTCCCGCAGCACTGCGTTCTCACGCCGGAAGGTGTCGATCGGGTGTCCCGGGGGCACGTCTTCCGTACGCCGCTGCGTCAGGATGTCGCGCACGACGGCGGCGTGCAGGTCGCACATGGACTTGATGCGCTCGAGGGGGACGCCCTCGGCCAGAAGTTGCTGTTCCATGGCGGCGATCTCGCCGGCGTCGGTCTGGCCGACGAGGCGCGCCAGCTCGGCTTTGACCTGCTCGGGCGGGACGCCCTGATGGAGCTTGGCAATGATCTGCTTGAGGGTCTGAATGCGCTGTCTGCGGTTGTCGATCAGTTCGCTCATCGTCGCATCTCCCATCCGCTGGCCGGCACCACCGGCCGGCGGGAGCGCGAGCCGCCCGGCAAGTCGCGGCCCGCCGGGAACTTCGGTTTCCCACGGCCTGTTCCGGCCCGCCGCTTGCGCCCCCGGTTGGCCGCTGCCTGTCGGCGCTGCTGCTCAGAACAGCAGGTGGAACAGGTAGTCCAGCCGGCCGCGCAGCACGAGTCGCCGACCGCAGTATCTCATCACCTCGCGAATCTGCGCCCGGTACCTGGGGGCGTAGCAGTGCGTCGGACACTTCTTGCACATCGGCTTGGGGTCGTACGGGCACAGCGTCCGCTTCACGAACGCGTGTGCCAGCAGCTTGCGGCACTCGGCGCACAGCGACAGCGGCCGGCCGTTGAGCGCCGCCACGTCGTGGGTCTTCAGCGTGACCGGCGTCCTGGGCGCGTCAGCGTGGCGCGTCCGACAATAAAGCCCGATGAAGCGCGCCAGCGTCCGCAGGTCGCGACGCAGCTTGCGGTCCGCGCCTGACGGCTGCGCCTGCGCGCTCGCGCATGGCTGTTCAATGGCCTGCGTGCTGCGCATGCCGCGCCTCGTGCCCCGCTTCCTCGTGGTGCGCGCCGGGCCAGGAGTGCGCAGCGCAATCAACCCGCTGGATGTAGTGTACGAATTCGACATACGCATCCACGTACTCGCGGCCCGCCACGACGCCTGCGTCCGCATGCTCCTCCGTTTCCGTCGCCTGCCGGAAGCGAACCGGCGTGTGCCATCGGCGCCAGGGTCAAGCGCCTGCCGTCTGCCCGGCCGGCGGAATCTCCAGCGCTTCGCCGTCCCGGGCGGTGGCCGGCTTGAGGTTCAGCCACGCCCGCAGGACGAAGATCAGCAGCGCCAGCGCCCCGGCGATGATGATCAGGTCCGGTACGATGCGCCACTGCCCGATCCACTTGATCCAGGGCTGCTCGTAGAACTCCGGGCTGCGCGCCCACCACAGGCCGTGCAGGTATGCGGCCCGCGCCTGCACCAGTCCGACCGGCAGCAGCGTCAGGATGGCCATCGCCAGCAGGCCGCCGTTCATCGCCACGAACGCCACCTTCAACAATCCGTTGGACCAGCGCTCGGGGCGTACCAGCCCGCGCAGGGCGAACAGCATCAGGCCGATGGCCAGCATGCCGTACGTCCCGAACAGTGCCGTGTGCCCGTGATTCATGGTCAGGTACGTCGAGTGCTCGTAGTAGTTGATCACCGGCAGCGTGATGATGAAGCCGAACACGCCGGCCCCCAGAAACGCCCACAGCGACGAGGCACCCAGGAACATCAGCGGCCACTTGTAGGGATACGCCTCGCGCACCGCCGGCGAGCCTTTGGCCTCCAGCGCCACCTTCACCAGCAGCAGCAGAATGGGCACCGGCTCCATGGCGCTGACGACGCCCCCCACGGCGATCCACAGGTCCGGGTCGCCGAACCAGTAGTAGTGGTGCCCGACCCCGATGATGCCGGAGAACATGGCCAGACAGGCGGTGAAGTACGCCGCCCGCAGGGCCTTCTGCTTCGGCGCCAGGCCCAGGGCGGTGACCACGTACGCCGTCGCCGCCGCCGCGAAGAACTCGAAGATGCCTTCGACCCAGGTGTGCACGACCCACCAGCGCCAGAAGTCGGCGATCGTCAGATGGGTGCGCGGGGTGTAGAACAGGCCGAAGGCGAAGAAGGAGACCACCGCGATGGCCGAGTAGGCGTAGAACGGCACGGTGCCCCAGCGGTCGCGTCCGCGGGCCAGGTGCGGGGCGACGCCGCGTACGACCAGCGCCAGCCAGACGATCAGGCCGACGAAGAGCAGAATCTGCCACAGGCGGCCGAGCTCGAGGAACTCCCAGCCCTGGTGCCCGATCCAGAACCAGAACCTGCCCCCCAGACCCTTCACCCCCAGCGCCGTCCCCGTCAGGGCGCCGACCGCCACCAGCACCACCGCCACGAACAGGACGTCCACGAGCAGCCCCTGCTTGCGCGGCTCGCGCCCGCCGGCGATCGGCCCCAGATACAGCGCCGAGCCGACCCAGGCGACGGCGATCCAGAAGATGGCCAGTTGCAGGTGCCAGCTCTTGGCCCAGTTGTAGACGAACGTCCGGGGCACGAACTCACTGCCGTAGAACGAGCTCGGATGCACGGTGTAGTGGGCCATCAGCCCGCCCATGGTCAGTTGCAGGCAGAGCAGGCCGACCACCACCAGAAAGAACTTGGCCGCCTTGCGCTGGCTGGTCGAGACGCGCATGCCCGCGATGCGCTGGCCGACGGTGGCGTCCAGCTCCAGCCCCTCCAGGTCCCTGTGGAAGTCGAAGCGGAAGAACGCGGCCAGGGCCAGCCCCGCCGCCAGCATCACCCCCAGCAGCGCCCCGATCGACCAGCCCACCGCCGCCGGTGCGATGTCGTTGCCCACGCTGCGGTCGGGCGGCCAGTTGTTCGTGTAGGTCAGACCCTTGCCCGGACGCAACGTCCCCGCGCACCAGGCCGTCCAGTAGAAGAAGTCGGCCAGGGCGCGCCGCTCGCCGGCGTCGGCGATGACGCGCGGCACGATGTTGGCGTCGGGGACGCCCTGCGAGAACACCGCGTCGTAGTGCTCGCGGACCTGGCGCCAGGCCGCCACCTGCGCCGGCGTCAGCACGAGCCGGTCCGCCGTCGCGTCGTAGCGGTTCTGTTTCAGCTCCTGGATGACCTGATAGTCGAGCTCGCGCTGCTGCGCGCCGGTCAGTTCCGCGTACGGTTTGCCGAACTGCTGTCCCGCGTGGTAGTCGCGCATGTGCCGGCCGATGCGGTGCAGCGTGTCGGCCGTGAACTCCGTGCCCCGGTATGTCCCGTGGCCCCACACCGAACCCAGGTCCATCAGCCCGTATTTCTGCCACACCGCCTGGCCCGCCAGAATCTCCTCCCGTCCGAACAACGGCGCGCCGCCGTCCTGGGCGACGACCTGACCCGGGTAGGGCGGGGCGGCCTCGTACGTGAAGTATCCCCCGCCCAGGGTGATGGCGATGGCGGCGACAATGCTGGCGACGAACAGAATCTTCAGACCGCTTCCGATCATGACGTGGCTCCTTTCCAGCCGCGCTGGTCGGTCAGGGCGGGGTCAGGCAGACCGGCGGCCGCGCGCAGTTCGCGGGCGAGGGCCAGGCAGCGCTCGTGCGTCCCAGGCGGAACGGCGCTGTGCTCAGCGCAATGGAACTGCCGCAGCAGCTCCGCCTTGTCCCCGGCGCTCAGGCAGCGGTCGCCGATCGGGAAGAGGACATTATTCTCCTTCAGGATGTGCTGGCGGAGCAGGTCCGCGTACGCCAGCGCTTCACGCCGCACCGTCTCACGCGCCTGGCGGTCGCCGGCGGCGGCGCGCGGCAGCGCGTCGCGTACGGCGGCGACGTGCTGGCGGCCCTGTTCGTGCTCAGCGAGCATGCAGCCGACGGGGCCGCTGTCGCGCGGCACGCCCCGCGCTTCCAGCAGCGGGAAGAGGTGGGCTTCCTCCTTGGCGTGGTGGCAGCGGTCAGCGAACGTCGGGAAGAAGTCGAAGGCCTGCTGGTAGAAAGCGAGCGGGAAATCGGCGTCGTGGTCCGCGCTGCCGGCAACTGCCTCCAGCGCCTCGAGCACCGCCACGATCACCTCGTGCTCGTCGACGAGCATCTGCATCGGTTCTGAGTACTGCATCGCGTGTCTCCTCTCGACTGCGGCGGTCGGCCTGGTGGCCGGGCGGCCGTTCCAGCGCTGCGGCTGCCGGCGACGGGCGTCATGGGGCGGGGCGCTCGGCCCGGGCGCGCAGGCGGGCGGCTTGCCGCGACGCTGGGAGTGTCGCAAAATCAGCGCGGGCCTGCATTGACGCAGATCAAGGGGCCGCGACTTTTTCGGCAGCGGGCAAACGACATGGAGCTTTCCGCGAGCGACATACTGCGTAAGTGCCGACTGTTCAGGCGCTTGAGCGACCCGTCCATCGCGGCGCTGACGCCGCTGGCGCGGGTAAAACATTTCCGCAAGGGTGCGCGCATCTTCCGGCAGGGCGAGGAGTGCCCCGGTCTGTACTGCGTCGGCCGGGGGCTGGTGCGCCTCTATAAGATTGCTCCCAGCGGCAAGGAGCACGTCCTGCACTTCGCGGAGGCCGGCAGCACATTCGCCGAGGTGGCTGCCATCGGCAGCTTCCCCTGCCCCGCGCACGCGGAGGCGGCCGAGGACTCCGTCTGCGTGCTGCTGCCGGCGGCAGAGTTCCGGCGGCTGCTGGAAGGCAGCCACGAGCTGTGTCTGCAACTGCTGGAGGGCATGAGCGTGTGGATCCGCCAGCTCGTCGGTCTGCTGGAGGACATCGTGCTGCGCGACGCGAGCGGCCGCGTTGCCGGCCACCTGCTGCGCGCCGACCGGTCCGGTGGCGGAGCGCCGTTCACGTTGCCGGTGCTCAAGAAGGATCTGGCCAGCCATCTCAACCTGACCAGCGAGACGCTGTCGCGCACGCTGCGCCGTCTGGCCGAGAGCGGGCTGATCGAGCTGCCGGACCCGCAACGGATCCGCATCGTGGATCGCGCCGGGCTGGAGGACGTGGCGGCGGGTCTGCTGCCGGCGGAGTTCGCCTAGGCGCATGGAGCCGGACATCTTGCGTCGTTGGGTTGGCAGGCGGACAATCAGTGCGGCTCGGTTTGGCGCGGGTTCTTGAGTTTCCGGAAATCTGCGAGAAGATGAACGCCCAGCAGGCAGTGGGTTAGGACTCAGAGAGGAGCGAGATGAGCACGATCCGCCTGGCCATCGCGGGGGTTGGCAACTGTGCCAGTTCGCTGCTTCAGGGTCTCGAGTACTATCGCCGCCGGCGGTCGGTCGATACGGCGGGTCTGCTCCACCCCGACATCGGGGGCTACCGCCTGAGTGACATCCAGGTCGTCGCCGCCTTCGACGTGGACCGGCGCAAGGTCGGCCGGCCGCTCGAGGAGGCGGTCTTCGCGCCGCCCAACTGCACCACGGTATTCCAGCGCGAACTGCCGCGTTACGGAGTAACGGTGCAGATGGGCCCGGTGCTGGACGGCGTGGCCGAGCACATGTTGCGGTATCCGGAGGAGCGCGCCTTTCGCGTCGCCGACTGTCCGCCGTGCGACGTAGCGCGCGTCCTGCGCGAATCGCAGGCGCACGTGCTGGTCTGCTACGTGCCGGTGGGTGCGGAGGAAGCGGCGCAGCACTACGCGCGGGCAGCGCTGGAGACGGGTGTCGCGTTCGTCAACTGCGTCCCGGTGTTCATCGCCTCCAATCCCGAGTGGGCCGCGCGGTTCCGCGCCCGCAACGTGCCCGTCGTCGGCGACGACATCAAGAGCCAGCTCGGGGCGACGATCACGCATCGCGTGCTGGCGCGGCTGATGGGCGACCGCGGCGTGAAACTCGACCGCACCTACCAGCTCAACACGGGCGGGAACACCGACTTTCTCAACATGCTCGAGGAGTCGCGGCTGACGACCAAGCGCATCTCCAAGACGCAGTCGGTGCAGTCGCAGCTCGACGTGCCGCTGGACCCCGAGAACATCCATATCGGGCCTTCCGATTACGTCCCGTGGCAGAAGGACAACAAGGTCTGCTTCCTGCGCATGGAGTGGCGCGGCTTCGGGGACGTGCCCTGCAACATGGAAATCCGCCTCAGCGTGGAGGACTCGCCGAACAGCGCCGGCGTGGCGATCGACGCCATCCGCTGCGCCAAGCTGGCGCTGGACCGCGGCGAGGGCGGGCCGCTGGAGGCGATCTCCAGTTTTGCGATGAAGCACCCGCCGCGCCAGTTGCGCGACTCCGAGGCGCGGGAGCAGCTCGAGCGCTGGATCGCCGGCAAGCTCTGACCGCAGGCGCATGGGAAACGGGGCGCGGTCCCTGCCGCGGCGCCCGCCGCACGACGCCCGACACCTTCAGACCGCAACCTGCGGTCAGAGGCCCAGCACGGGCTGGACGGCATCGAACAACAGGCTGAGGAAGCGGGCGAACAGAACGCCGAGGAGATTCGTCCGGAGCAGCGCTGCCTGGCTCTGGGCTTGTCTTATCCGGCGCCGTCCGCGCCGCGGCCCCCTGAGGAACACACGCATGATAATCACCGACCTGCCGCTTTCCCTGGCTGGCCTGATCGCGGCGGCGCTGACCGCGGCTGTCGCGTTCGCCCAGGCGCCGCCCCCGCGGCCGGAGCATCCTGACCCGCAGTGTGCGCGGGAGCAGTGGTTGAACCTCAACGGCCGGTGGGAATTCGCCGAGACGGACGATCCGGCCGACGAGTCCTTCCTGACGCGTGCGGACTGGCCGGAGCAGATCGTCGTCCCGTTCTGCCGCGAGGCCCAGCTTTCGGGCCTGGGCCGTACCGGGTTTGTCAGGTGCGTGTGGTATCGGCGGCGGATCGCGGTGCCGCGCGACTGGGCGGGGCGGCGAGTGCTGCTCCACATCGGCGCCTGCGACTGGCAGACTACTGTGTGGATCGACGGGCTGAAGCTGGGCACGCACACCGGCGGGAACGCGCCCATCACGTTCGAGATCACCGACCAGGTGCGGAACGGCGGCAACACGCTGACCATCAGGGCCTTCGACGACACCCGCAGCGGCCTTCAGCAGCTCGGCAAGCAGAGCGACCGGCCGGAGAGCTACGGCATTCTCTACACGCGCACCACCGGCATCTGGCAGACCGTGTGGCTGGAAGCGGTCGGCACGACCTACATCCGCCACTTTGCGATCTTGCCGGACCCCGACGCCGGCCGGGTGCTTTTCTCGTCCGAGCTGGAGGGGCCGACGGAGGGGCTGGAGCTGCTCGTGGAGGTGTTCGCCGACGGCGAGCAGGCGGGATATGAGCGGCGGCCCGCTTCTCCGCGCGGCACGCTGTGCGTCGTGCCGCTCAGCCCCCGGCGGCTGTGGTGGGTGGATGACCCGTTTCTGTACACGGCGCGCCTGACGCTGCTGCGCGGCGCGGAGGTGGTCGATCGCGTCGCGACCTACTTCGGGTTGCGCAAGATCGAGATTCAGGGGCGCAAGTTCCTGATCAACGGCCAGCCCTTGTTTCAGCGCCTGGTGCTGGACCAGGGGTTCTATCCCGACGGCATCTGGACCGCGCCGTCGGACGCGGCGCTGCGGCGCGATATCGAGCTGTCGAAAGCGGCCGGGTTCAACGGCGCGCGGCTGCATCAGAAGGTCTTCGAGCCGCGCTTTCACTACTGGGCGGACAGGCTGGGCTACCTGACCTGGGGCGAGGGGCCCAGCTTCGGGGCCGACTATGGCGATCCGGCGGTGAACCTGCCCATCGTCGATGAGTGGACGCAGATCGTCCTGCGCGACCGCAATCATCCCTCGCTCATCGGCTGGTGCCCGTTCAACGAGACGCCGCCGCAGGCCGCCTGGCTTCAGAACGTGGTTTATGAGCAGGTGCGGGCGCTGGATCCGACCCGGCCACTGATCGACTCCAGCGGCTGGTACAAGAGCCACCCGGACCCGGACGTGGACTGCCGGCACGACTACAACCAGGATGGGGCGGCGCTGGCGGCGCGCTGGGCGAACATCGGCGACGACCGGCGCTTCCCCGCGCAGTACGGCTACCGCGGCATCGATCGGCCGTTCTTCCTGAGCGAGTTCGGCGGCATCGGCTGGATTCCGGAGGGGCAGCAGGGCTGGGGCTACGGGAACAACCCCAGGACGCTCGAGGAGTTCTACGCGCGCTACGACAGCCTCACGGCGGCGCTGCTGGGGAACCGCTTCATGTTCGGGTTCTGCTATACCCAGTTGACGGACGTCGAGCAGGAGCGCAACGGCATCTACTTTTACGACCGGACCCCCAAGTTCGACGTGGCGCGCATCCGCGCGCTTACGGCGCGCCCCGCCGCCTACGAGCAGAACCCGCCGGAGGTCTCGTTGCCGGCGCCCGTCGCCTGGCGCATTCTGCTGCCGGCGGCGGTCGACCCCGGCGGGCCGACCACGTGGCACTACACGCTGAAGCAGCCGGCGGAAGGCTGGCCGGCGCCCGGCTTCCGGGACGGGGAGTGGGAGACGGGCGCGGCTGGCTTCGGGCGCAAGGAAGGCTGGGAGGCCCGCATCGGCACGCCGTGGACCACGTCCGACATCTGGCTGCGCGGCTGGTTCGAGTATGACGGAACGCCGTTTGAGGCGGCGTTCGTCATGCTGCACTTCGACAACGCGACGACGATTTACCTCAACGGTGGCGAGCTGCTGTCGTTGAAGGGCTGGAACGACGCGTACGCCCCGTTCGAGGTGACCCGGGTCATTCGTCCCCTGCTCAAGCCGGGCAGGAACCTGATCGCCGTGCACACGCACCAGGACACAGGCGGGCAGTTCATCGACCTGGCGCTGCTGCTGGCCGGGCGCTGAGGCGGAAGGGCGCGCCGGACCGCGGGCCGCCGCCGCACACGCCGCACGCTACGCCGGCAGTGCCGCCGCCTGGGCCGGAACCGGCGCCGGCTGGCGCCGTGCCAGGTAGATAAGACAGCAGGCCGCCATCAGCGCCAGGTCTATGCCGCCCAGGAGGAACATGTAGCGTGCGACGGCCCCCGTGCCGAAGCCGTAGCTGTGCAGGCCGATGCCCAGCACGAAGTTCACCCCCACGTAGGTCATGATGATCAGCCAGAACGCCAGCACGCTCTTGAACGCCGTGGCGAGCGGACCGCGCGCCAGCACGAAGATCAGCATCACGAGGCCTGCTCCCGCCAGGGCCGCCACGGTCAGCGGCGTCAGCGGCGCCAGCTTGGAGAGGATGATGCCGAACACGCCGGCGGCCAGCAGGGCCGCGACCGCGTAGGCCCAGGCGGGCACGCGTTCACGGTCCACCCGCACGTGCAGGATGGTCAGGTAGCCGAGCAGCGCGATCAGCGACCAGACCTCCTTGGGGTCCCAGCCCCAGTAGCGGCCCCAGGAGGAGGCCGCCCACATGCTGCCGGTCGCGATCCCCGCCGCCAGCAGCAGCGCCCCGATGCTCACGTACCAGTAGTGCAGACGGTCGATGGCGTCGATCAGGGCGGCGCGGCGCGGCGCCGCGGCCGCAGCAATGAGCTGCGCATGCGCGATCAGCACGCCCAGCGCCAGCACGCTGTACGAGGCCATGATGACGGGCACGTGAATGGACATCCAGTAGGTGTCGAGCAGCACCGGGGCGATCGGCCGCACGTACTGATCCAGCGGCAGACAATCGGCCAGGAACAGCGCCAGCGCGCCCAGCCCGGCCGCCGTCAGCGGCACGATCCGTTTGCGCAGTGCCAGCGCCGAAACGATGCCGAAGGCCACCGCGCCCCAGCTCAAGAACAGCAGCGACTCGAACATGTTGGCCGCCGGTATGCGCCCGGCGATCTGCCAGCGCAACAGCAGCCCGTAGCTCAGCGTCGCGAAGCCCGGGAGCAGGGCGATCACGGCCGCCCCCCGCGGCCACCGCGACTGGCAGAATGCCAGCAGCA
>Ga0209018_1003209_pt1 | contig 10607 bp, 6 predicted proteins | sample YNPBryBLVA2012_FD_185814 | JGI IMG/M metagenome (GOLD analysis project Ga0209018, IMG submission 185814) | Anoxygenic and chlorotrophic microbial mat microbial communities from Yellowstone National Park, USA - YNP Bryant BLVA 2012 (SPAdes)... ...
CAGATACGGGGCGATGGCCTCGGGATGTGTCAGCACCGTGACGCTGATGGCGTTGTGCATGAGGTGCGCCAGCATCGCCGGCCAGATCGACCCGTACTGCACGACCAGCAGGCCGAGCAGCAGCCCCAGCGCCGACGTCATGACCAGCCGGTGCGCGCTGTAGTGCGACATGCCGAAGGCGATGGCCACCAGGGCCACGGCGGCGGGTTTGCCCAGGCTGGCGCGCAGGCCGCTGAGGGCGTAACCGCGGAAGAAGAGTTCTTCGCACAGGGCCGGCACGAGCGCCAGGAAGAAGATCAGCACCGGCGGGCTGATTTCTGACATCCAGGCCGTCCGCTCCTGGAGCATCTGCGCTACGCGCGAGTCCAGCGGCAGGAAGCGGTTCTGGATCGCCAGCCAGCGCAGGCTCAAGACCCAGGTCGAGCAACCGAAACAGACGGCTGCTGCCAGGCCGCGCACATCCGGCGCCCGCAGCTTAAAAGTGCTGGGACAGTTGACGCGCATGTAGCGGGCGGCAAACCAGGGGCCGATCCCGAACAGCACGACGATGGTCAGGGCCAGGGCGTTCAGGTATGGCAGCCCCTCGCGCAGACCGGAGCGCTCGATAGCCTGCTGGATGTAAAAGTTCAGGGAATAGACGATGGCCAGCACCAGCAGGGCCTGCGCCGCGGTGGGCACGTCGCGCGGCCGGAAGAAGCGCCGCTGGAAAATGGTGCGTACCGAGCCGGAGTCGGCAAACAGCACGGCCTCCTGGCCGAAGAGCTTGGCGGCGACGCCCACTGCCGCACCGGCATACAGGCACGTGGACAGGGCGACGACGAGGATGGCGAAGCAGTCGAAGCGGCCCAGGAACAGCTCGCGGGTCAGCACGACGATGTTGGCCACGGGCATGATCAGGATCGGGCCCTCCAGACGCGTGCCGGGCAGGATGCCGACCACGCCGGGGATCAGCGCCGCCAGCATGACCGGCACGATGTAGTTCTGGGCCTCCTTGAAGCTGCGGGCGAAGCTGCACACCGCCAGCAGCATGGCGCTGAACATCACCGCCAGCGGCACCAGCAGCACGAACACCCACGGCAGCGCGGAGAGCGGGAAGACGAACTGCGCCCCGGGCGCCAGCAGCGAGCCCAGACCGCTGAACCAGATCGTGCCCGCGACCGACAGCAGGTTCAGCACGGCGCTCAGCAGCCCGATCAGAGTCACGACCACGAACTTGCCCACGATCAGATCGACCGTCGGCACCGGCGCGACCATCAGCGTCTCCAGCGTGCCGCGCTCGCGCTCGCCGGCGGTCAGATCGATGGCCGGATAGATCGCCCCGGTGATGGTCATGATGATCAGGATCAGCGGCACGATCTGCCCCAGAATCGCCGCCGCCATGCGCTCCGCGGTGGCGACGTTGAGCTCCTCGACGGCGATCGGGGTGACGAACTGCGGATCGAGGTTGCGGTCCCGGAGCCGCTCCAGCAGCAGCCGCGCGTTGGCCCGCTCCAGCACGCCCTGGAGTCCGGAGGCGGCGATCTCGCTGCGGATCTCGCTCTCATCGAAGGCGACGACGACGCGGGCGGAATCCTGCACCCCGCGCAGCGGCAGGGCTCCCTGGACCAGCACGCCGACGTGGGCGGCGCCTTCCAGCACGGCCTGCGTGACGTCCGCGACGACGGCGATGTTGTATTCCGGGGGCTGCTGGTAGGCGCGGCCGCGGGCCATCTGCGTTCCCCCCGGCCGGAGGGCGGGCGCGGTGCTTTCGTCCGCGGCGCTGCCGCCTGCCACCAGCTCTTCGGCCGGACGCGACGTGGCGCCGGCGCGGCGCGCCGGGTCTTCGTCGATCAGGCGGCGCAGCCAGCGCTGCACGTCGGGGGCGGCGACCGCCACGTCGTACTGCTCGGTCAGCAGATAGGTGAGCTGAATCTCGACGGCCTGGAGCGACCCGAGCATCAGCGCCGGGTAGAGCACCATCGGCACCAGCACCATGGCGATGACGGTGCGCCGATCGCGCAGCGTGTCGATCAGCTCCTTGCGCCAGATGGTGTTAATGCGCGAAAACCGGTTCATCGGCTCCGACCAGTGACAGGAACACGCCGCTCAGGCGCCGCTGACCGGTTCGGCGGTAGAGGGTGTCGAGGTCGCCCTCGGCAATCAGCCGGCCGTTGTGAATCAGGCCGATGCGGCGGCACAGCACCTCGATCTCGTCGAGGGCGTGGGTGGAGAGCAGGACGGCCTTGCCGGCGGCGGCCTGCGTGCGGATCATCCCCAGGATCAGACGGTTGCTGAGCACGTCCAGACCGAGCGTAGGCTCATCGAGGATCAGGATGGGCGGATCGGCGATGAGCGCCCGGGCGATGTTGACGCGCTGTTTCTGACCCGTGGACAGCGCCCCGCAGCGCAGCTTGAGGAAGTCGCGCATGCCCAGCCAGTCGATCAGTCCGTCGATGCGCTGGCGCGCTGCGCGTGGCGGCAGGTCGTAGAGCGTGGCGAAGTACTCCAGCAGCTCGGCGGGCGTGAGGCGGGCGTACAGGCCGGTATTGGCGGTCAGGTAGCCGATCTGCCGCTTGACCAGTTCCGGGCGGTCGGTGACGTCGCTGCCGTTGATGAACACGCGTCCCGAGGTGGGGGAGAGCAGACCGCTGATCATGCGCAGCGTTGTGGTCTTGCCGGCCCCATTGGGACCCAGCAGGCCGTAAATCTCGCCCGGGACGACCTGAAAGCTCACCCGATCGACGGCGGTCTTCTGCGTCCCGTCGGGATTCGGGAAGACTTTGGTCAGCTCCTCAACCCGCACCATGGCTGCATCTCGCACGCACCTGCCCGCCTGCCACCGGGCCGGGAGGCGGCGCACCCGGCCCGCGCGGGGCCTGTTCGCGGGCGACCGCGGCGACCGGCGTCAGGAAAGGTAATCCAACGCCCCGGCCTTGACGAGGCACCCGTCGCACCCGCTGCCCCGGCCCGGGGTCACAAGACGGGCAGGGGGCCCGGCTCGGCCGGTTCGGGGGTCGCGACGGGAAGCAGCACCCAGAAGGTGGAGCCTTCGCCGACGCGGCTGTCCACGCCGATCTGGCCCCCCAGCAGGCGCGTCAGCTCCTTGGCGATCGCCAGGCCCAGGCCGGTGCCGTGGTGTTCGCGGGTGGCGGACTGATCGATCTGGCGGAACTTCTCGAAGATCAGGGACTGGTCCTCGGGCCGGATGCCCGGACCGGTATCAGAGACCGCCAGGCGTACACGCTCGTCGTGGTCGCGTGCGGCCCGCAGGGTGACCGCGCCGCCCTCGGGCGTGAACTTGATGGCGTTGGAGAGGAAGTTGAACAGGATCTGCCGGACCTTGCCGCGGTCGGTGATCATGATCGGCAGGTCGGCCTCCGCATCGAGCGTCAGCCGCAGGCCGCGCTTGTCGGCCTGGGGCCGGATGAAGTCGATCAGGGTGGCGCAGACCTCGTCCAGGCGCACGGTTTCCAGGTGCAGATCCATCTTGCCGGCTTCGATCTTGGCCAGGTCGAGCAGGTCGTTGATGATCTCCAGCAGGATGCGTCCGGAGATCAGGATGTTCTCCGCGTAGCGCGCGGCGCGCCCGTCGGTGCTGACCGCGGAGCCTTCGCGCAGCAGTTCGGCGAAGCCGATGATGCTGGTCAGCGGCGTGCGCAGCTCGTGCGAGACGTTGGCCAGGAATTCGCTCTTGAGCCGGTTGGCCTCGTAGAGGGCGACGTTGGTTTCGGCCATCTGCCCCAGCTTCTCATCCAGCAATCTGTTGGCTCTGCGCAGGTCTTCCTGCGAGGCGCGCAGGCGTTCGAGCATGTTGTTGAGGCTGTCGGAGAGCTGCTGAAACTCGTCGCCGGTCCGCAGCGTCGAGCGCTCGTTCAGGTCGCCCTCCGCCACGCGGATCGCCACGCGGCGCAGCTCATGCACCGGCGAGAGAATGAACTTGTGGGTGATCAGGTAGAAAACCAGGATCGCCAGCACGCCTGCCAGGGCCCCCGAGAGCACCAGCCAGATGCGATACCAGACCAGCGCCTGCACGCCGCGCTCCGCGGGGAGATCGACGACCAGCAGCCCGGCGAGCTGGTTCTCGATGAACGGGCGGGTGCTGCCTTCGGCGTGGCAGGCCAGACAGCTCTTCTTGACCCGCACCGCGTGGGCGTAGGAGAAGACACGGTGCTCAGCTTCGTCGCGCAGGGCATAGGCGGTGTCCTGGCTCGGATGCTCTATGAAGGCCAGCCCGGCCTTTTTCACGAACGGATCGAGGCCGGGCTGGTTGAAAATGGAGTCCGGATCGTCGAGGTTCTTGGTGATCTGGATAAAGCGCGGCGGCTGGCCGGTGCCTTCGGGCAGCAGCGTCAGTTCGCGGCTGTGGGCGCTCCCGCCGCCGGGAGCGGATGCTCCCGGGCCGCCCATCATGAGGCGGAAGTGCGCGTCGACCACGCGCTGCGCCTCGCGGAAGTGCTGTTCGAGCATCAGGTTTTCCATCAGGCGCCAGGGGACGGCCAGGGCGGCGCCGATGATCAGCGCGACCGCAGCCCCGAACAGGATGCGGTATTTCATCGCCAGCGAGATGCCCGTCCAGCGCATGAGCATCATCCGGCTGTCAGCCTTCCGCGCGCCGGATTATACGTTCAGCCCGCGCCGGTGTGCCCGGGGGCGCCGCACCGTTCTGCGGCGCGGACGACGGCCGGTCCGGGTTTTGTGTCCGGCGTCGCCGGCTTATGATCGGGCCGCAGACGGACCGGGGAATGCAACGCGGGACTGTGCCAGGAACGTGCAGCCATGTGGAACGAACGTCGGTCTGAGGCGACGCAGCCGGCGATTGCCCGGAGCCACCGGCCGCCGGCGCTCTTCGTGTGCCTTGTGGTGGTGCCGCTGGCGGCCTGTCAGCAGCTCGTGCGAACGACGGACCGGGACGTGGCGCGGCTGATCGCGCAGCGGCAGCGGGAGGCGCTGGCCTATCAGCACCCGGTGCCGCTGGGGGACGCCGACCAGCCCGCGCCGCAACCCGAGCGTGCGGCGTATGACGCCAGCCCCAGACCAACCACGACGGAGATCCCCGAGGATTTCCGGGGGGTTGCCGAGCCGGCCCCGCCCGCCGAATCCGCGCCTCCGGCCGGTGCCACGTACTTTGAAGCCGGTCCACCCGTGCCGGCCGCGAAGCGGGAAGAGGCTGCGGCGCGCACGCGGCTGCGTGACCGGGTCTTCACCCTCACCGACGCCCTGGCCTACGCGCAGCAGCACCGTCGGGAATACCAGAGCGCCAAGGAAGACCTCTACCTGGCGGCGCTGGCCCTGACGCTCGAGCGGCACCTGTGGACGCCGCAGTTTGCCGCCAACGTTCGCGGCGTGTACGGGAATTACGGCGCGGTGCGCGATTTCGATCAGGCGACCCGCTTCGTCGCCGACCTGTCGGTGACGCAGCGCCTGCCGTACGGCGGGGAGTTCACGGCGGCCGCGGTGAGCACGCTGATCCGGGACGTGAAGCGGAGCATTACGGCCTCGGAGGGGAGTTCGGTGGCGCTGGGCCTGAACATTCCGTTTCTGCGCGGCGCCGGGCACGTGGCGCAGGAGGACCTGATTCAGCTCGAGCGCTCGCTGACGTACGCGGTGCGGAGCTTCGAGCGCTTCCGGCGCGCGCAGCTCGTGGCGGTGGCGACGCGCTACTTCAGTCTGCTGAGCGCCAAGCAGCGTGTCATCGACCGGCAGGAGAGCGTGCGCCGGGCTGAGGAAGATCTGGAGCGGACGCTGGGCCGCTACCGCGCGGGGCAGGTCAAGCTGCTGGACGTGGGCCGCGAGGAGATCCGGCTGCTGGGCGAGCGCAACGCGCTGACGGCGGAGCGCGAGGCGTTTCGCTCGGCCACTGATCAGTTCAAGATCTTCATCGGCATGCCGCTGGATGAGCCGATCGGCCTGGACGACCTGGAGAGCATCGAGGAAATCGAGCGCCAGGTCTCGGCCGGAAAATACCCGCTGCTCTGGCTGCCGCCGGCCGCGACCGCCGAGGAGCGCGCCATTCAGGTCGCGGTCGAGCGCCGCCTGGATCTGCTCAACCAGCGCGACGCGGTGGAGGACGCGCGGCGCGGCGTGGCGCTGGCCCGCAACGCGCTGCTGCCGGACCTGGGCTGGACCTCTTCGCTGACGTTCGACACCGACCCGGAGCACTACCGGCTGGGCGGGTTCGAGGTGGCGCGGGCGACGTGGCGCACGGAGGTGCTGCTGTCGCTGAACGACCGTTTTCGCGAGCGCAACGCCTACCGCAGCTCGATCATTGATGCCCGCCGGGCGCAGCGCAGCTACGAGGAGCAGGTGGAGCGCGTGCGGGCGGAAGTGCGGAGCGCGGCCAACCAGATCCGTCTGCAAACGGAGACGGTCGCCATCCAGCAGCGCAACGTGCAGGTGGCCGACGAGCAGCGCCAGTTCGCCGGTCGCCAGTACGAGCTGGGTCGGCTGGATAACCGCGACCGCGTCGAGTTCGAGAGCCAGTATACCCGGGCCCTCAACGCCCTCAGCGAGGCCAAGACGGCGCGCTGGTCGCGCCTGCTGGAGTTCCGGCTGGCGACCGAGACGCTCGAGATCGACGAAGACGGCGTGCAGCGTGCGGACCCGGCGTTCCAGACGCCGGACGCCGCCGACCCGCAGAGCGCCGACGCAGCCGGGCAGCCGGCCAGCGGGGCGACGCCACCGGCCGACTCGTGACTCTCTTGCGGCCGCGAGTCTGCCCGGGGGGGCTACGGCTGGACCCGGTTCAGCCCGCCCGCCTGCAGGAACTCCTGGTACTGTTCGCGCACCCGGCTGTCCAGCACGCGGATGGTCGCCTCCCTGAACAGGTCCAGGGCAAGCTGCCGCATCGCCGGTATCAGCGCCCGTTCGCGCACGCTGCGCTCGACTTCGGCGCGGACGTCCTCAAAGCGCACGTCCTGGGGCGGGATGCGGCCCTCGACCTTCAGGATATGGAAGAACTGGCCCGCCAGCACCGGGCTGGAGACGCTGCCGGGCTTGAGCGAGAAGGCCGTCTCGCGCAGCGCCGCCGGAATCTCCGGATCGTCAAATGTGAACGGCGGCATCTCCCCGCCGCGGGCGGCCGTCTCGGGGTTGCGGCTGAAGCGGCGGGCGACGTCGGCGAAGTCGGCGCCGCGGCGTAGCAGTTCGGTGACCTCGCTGAGGCCGCGCGTATCGCGCTGTTCGATCTGAATGTGGCGGACGCGCACTCTCTCGCCGCGCGTCCGGGCGAACTCCTCGCGGAGCGTTTCCTCAGTGATGCGCATGTCGCGTTCCACGATTTTGCGCAGGTGCGCGTTGCGCTCCATGCCGACCATGAACTCGGCCATGGACAGCCCGCGCTCGTCGAGGATCTGCTTCAGTGCCGCGCGCTTGTTCTGCTCCGTGGCCGCTTCGCCGCTGATGCCCGCGCCCTCCGCGATGCGCCGCAGGGCGCTGTCGACCTCGGCCTCGACGTCGGCGGGCGTGACGCGGATGCCCCGCTTCTGGGTCTCCTGGCGGGCCACTTGCAGGATGATGAGCTGCTGTAGCGCCTCCACGCCGTGGGCGTCGATCAACAGTTCGATCCAGTCGGCGCGACTGAGCGGAACGCCGTTGACGATGGCCACCGCCGTCCCTTCCTGCCCGGCCCCGGCTGCCGGCCCCGGCGCCGCTGCCAGCCCGCCGGCCAGCGCCAGCCCGCCGGCAAGGCACCAGACCTGGAAGCCCGGCCTCCGACTCCAGGGACTCGAACGCATCATCCTGACATCCTCCTCAGCGTCGCAGCGGCCGGAACGGCGACCGGTCCGCGCGCGCGATCGCAAACGAGCTGTGCGGCAGCCGCTGCGCCAGGCGGGCGCGCAGGGCGACCAGCACCGGGCGCTCGCTGGCGTAATGTCCCAGGCAGACCGCCGTCACTCCCCGTCGCAGCAGCTCCAGCGCCTCATGATGCCGCAGCTCGCCGGTCACAACGAGCGACTGCGGGTCGGTGAAGCGACGGATACCGAAGGCGCCGGCGGCGGCGGTCACCGTGGCGAAACGGCGCTTCAACTCGCCGACGCAGGTGGCCAGCGACAGGTCCAGCCCCCGCTCCAGGCGCCGCAGAAGCGCGCTGCCGCTGGCAGGTCGTCGGAGTCGGCCGACGCGCCCGGGACCGGCGGCGCCGCGGCCGGCAACGCGATGGACGGGGTACAGGTCGAAGGCCGGCTCCTCATACGGGTGCGCCGCGTACAGCGCCCGTACGACCTGCGCCAGCTTCGGCTGCGGTACGACCATCTCCAGCCGCACTTCCTCCACGTGCTCCAGCACTCCCCGGCGGCCGACGGCCGGGCGCGTGCGCTCATCGCCGCGGAATGAGCCGCGGCCGACGGACTCGAAGCTGCACTCGGTATAGTGGCCGATGACGCCCGCGCCGGCGTCGGCCAGGGCGGCGCGCAGTTGCTCGAGCTGCGCCGGGGGCACGAACACCACCAGCTTGTACTGCCCGTGCTCCGTCAGCGCCGGCTCCAGCGGCCAGCGCGCCACCGGCCGGAAGAGGTCCAGCAGCAGGTCGTTGGTGCCGCCGACGGCGGCATCGAATGCCGTGTGCGTCGCCAACAGCGCCACGCGGGCGGCCAGCAGATCGGGCAACAGCGTTGTCGGCCCGGCGCTGTGCGGCGTGATCGCCGGCAGCCGCCTGAAGATCGGGGGATGGTAGAGGACGAGGGCTTGGGCACGCCGGCGGATGGCCTCGGCCGCGACGGCATCGGTCAGGTCCAGCGCGATCAGGACGCGCCGGGCGGGCCAGTCGGGGCGCCCCGCCAGCAGTCCCACGTTGTCCCAGTCGGCCGCGCCGGCGAAGGGGGCGATGGCATCCAGCGCAGCGCACAGGGCGCCGACCGACGGTGCGGGCGGCGCGGGCGTGCCGCGCGCTGCCGCCGGCCGCCGGCGCGCCGCGCGAAGGTCAGCCACGGGTGCACTCCCGCTGCACCAGCCGGCGGTAAGCGTCCAGCAGGCGCAGGGTGGTATCGCCGGGCCTCTCGTTGCCGATCGGCTCGCGCCCGACGCGGACGACCGGGATCAGCTCCATCAGGCTGTTGGTCAGGAACATCTCGTCAGCTTCCAGGACGGCGTTCAGCGGCAGCGCCTTCTCGCGCACCGGGATGCCCAGGCCGTGCGCCAGCTCGATCACCGCGGCGCGCGTTATACCCGGCAGCACAGGCGTCTCCAGCGGCGGCGTGAGCAACTGCTCTCCGGCGACCACGAAGACGGAGCTGATGGCGCCCTCGGCGACATGGTCGTCGTGCGTGAGCCACAGGGCCTCGAAGGCGCCGCGCGCGTGTGCGGCGCGCAGCGACGCCAGTCGCCCGAAGTAGCTGGTCGTCTTATGCCCGGCGGTGGGCTCGTGCGGTCCCTGCCGATATCCCGGCACCAGCACGGTCACGCCCTTGGTGTAGCACTCCGGCGGGTAGGTCGCCCCGGCAGAGGCGCAGGCGATGACCGTCAGGTCGGGGCGCTCCTGGTCGGTCGGCCGCAGCGTGCCGGTCGTGACCGTCAGGCGTACGCGCGTGTCCTCCTGCTCGGTGGCGCCGACGACCTGCTCGACGTTCTCGCGCAGCCTGTCCGCGTCGGGCACCACTGTCCAGCCGAGCTGTCGGGCGGAGTTGACCAGCCGGTCCAGGTGACGCTCCAGACGGAACACGCAGCCGTTGTAGCCGCGCATGGTCTCGAACAGGCCGACGCCCTGCATCAGCCCGGAGTCGAAGGCGCTGACCTGTGCCTGATCGGCCGGCATCAGTCGGCCGTTCAGGCTGACCCACTCCCGCATCGGGGGGCTCCTCAACTGCCACTCCAGGCAGGTGACAGCGGGTAGAGGTCCGGGCCGACGCCGGTCACGTGCCCGCCAGACTCGGCTCGGCCGCTTCGCCGCACAGTGCCACGACGATGCCGCGCGCTTTGGCCAGCGTCTCCTCGTACTCCGCCGCGGGGTCGGAGTCCGCCACGATCCCGCCGCCGACGTACAGTGTGGCCGTTCCGCCGCAAAACTGCAAAGTGCGGATGGCGACGCTGAAGGTCATCTGCCCGTCCAGCCCCAGCACGCCGATCGCACCCGTATACACCCCCCGCGCCACGGGTTCCAGCTCGTCGATGATCTCCAGAGCGCGGATCTTGGGCACGCCGCTGATCGAACCCGCAGGAAAGCAGGCGGCCAGCAGATCGAGGGCATCGCGGTCCGGTCGCAATCGGCCGACCACGTCCGCGACGGTGTGCAGCACCGTCGGATGCGCCTCCAGACGACGGGCGCGCCGCACGCGCACGGACCCGAACTGGCAGACGCGTCCCAGGTCGTTGCGGTGCAGGTCGACGATCATCGTCAGCTCCGCGGCCTCCTTTTCCGAGGCCAGCAGTTGCCGGCGGTAGGCCGCATCCAGCACGACGTCGCCGGTCCGCGGGCGCGTGCCCTTGATCGGGCTGGTCAGCACGTTGCAGCCGCGCAGGCGCAGGAACAGTTCCGGCGAAGCCGAAAGGACCGCCCCGCGCGGCCAGCGCAACAGAGCGCCATATGGCGCCGGGTTGGCGCCGCGCAGCGCGCGGTAGGCGCCGAGCGGATCGCCGACTCCCGCCAGCCGCAGCCGCTGCGCCAGGTTGACCTGATAGATGTCCCCGGCGGCGAT
>Ga0209018_1003214_pt1 | contig 10584 bp, 12 predicted proteins | sample YNPBryBLVA2012_FD_185814 | JGI IMG/M metagenome (GOLD analysis project Ga0209018, IMG submission 185814) | Anoxygenic and chlorotrophic microbial mat microbial communities from Yellowstone National Park, USA - YNP Bryant BLVA 2012 (SPAdes)... ...
TTGGAATGGTCAGACCTGTCCGAGCACGCCCGCCGGATCGTGGCGCAGCGCGTCCGCCGCAACCGCCCGCTGCACGCCGGTCGCCAGGTTCTTCACCGCCAGCTCCTGACGATCGAGGTACTCCTGGCCGACGACAATTGCGTAGCGGGCGCCGCGGGCGGCGGCCTGACTGAACTGGCGCCCGACGGCCACCCGCTTGTACGAGTAGTCCACCGCCAGCCCGGCGGCGCGCAGGACGCCGGCCAGCCGCAGGACATCGGCGAAGAGGCCGGGATCGGTGTCGATGATGAAGGCGTCGATGGTGTGGCGCGGGGTCGGGAGCTTGCCCAGGGCGCGCAGCAGCTCGAGGACGGGCGCGTCGCCCATGCCGAAGCCCACGCCGGGAACGCGCACGGTGCCGAGCAGGCCGGTGAGGTCGTCGTAGCGTCCGCCGCCCATGAGGGCGCGCAGTCGCCCCTGGCGGGCATGGAGTTCGAAGACGGTGCCGGTGTAGTAGGCCAGGCCGCGGACGGTGCGCAGGTCGAACTGGCACCAGTCGGCCACGCCCAGGGCCGCGAGCTGGCTCCACAGGGCGCCGAGCTGGTCGGCGGCGGCGCGGCCGGCGGGGCCGGCGGCGCGGGCGCTGTCGAGGGCGGCTTGCAGGGTGGCGCGCGCCAGGAAGGCGGTGAGTGCTGCTGCGCTTATCCTATTTCCGTATGCTTCGTCCCACTTAGTGGTGAATTCGTCGGCAGAAATGCGATCATGTCGGTCGATAAGCTCGAAGGCCTGCTCGCTCTCCGCGGCCGCGATGCCGTAACCCGCCAGGGCCGCCGCCACGAGCGGCCGGCTGCTGACACGGACGACGACATCGTCGCGGGTCAGGCCCGCGTCGCGTAGAAACGCCACGCACACGGCGATCACCTCGGCGTCGGCCAGCGGATCTTCCACGCCCAGAATGTCCACATTCCACTGGAAGAACTCGCGCAGCCGCCCGCGCTGCGGCTTCTCGGCGCGGCACATCCGCGGCAGGCTGAACCACTTGATGGGCCGCGGCAGAGCGCCGGCCCGGGCCGCCACCATGCGCGCGAGCGTGGGCGTCATTTCCGGACGGATGGCAAACTCCCGCTGCCCGCGGTCCTGGAAATGGAACAGCTCCGACACGATCGCCGCCCCGCTCTTCAGGCGGTACAGATCGAGGTACTCGAAGATCGGCCCCTCATACTCCTCAAACCCGAATGCCCGGGACGCGCGCCGCCAGCGCTCGAACAGCCAGTTCTGGACGCGCATGTCCTCCGGGTAGAAGTCACGCATCCCCGGCGGGGCCTGAAACTTCATCGAACCACTCCCAGTACCGGCAGCGGCGTGCCGCGGACGTCGGTCTTGCCTGCCGCCAGCCGGGCCTCTGCGGCCCGCCGACAGGCATGCAACCGCGCCGGGCGGCGCGGGCGTGCAGTGCGGCGGCCGGCGGCCCGGCCCCTGCCCCGGGCGCGCCGCGGGGCGACAAACTCACGCACGTAGGCGTCCAGGTGCTCGGGGCACGTGAAGTGCTGCTCCCAGCCGTAGTCGCCGGAGTGGTAATCGCAGGCGTCGGCGGCGTACTGTCGGCAGATGCGCGGCCGGCGGCGGTAGATCGCGCAGCGGAAGTCGGGCCGCAGGTGGCGGCAGGGCGCCGTGAAGTGGATGTACCAGTCGCCGTCCTCGACGAAGATGGCCACGCCCTCGTGCAACAGGTACCAGCGCAGGTCGTCGAAGTCGGCGCGCTCCACGGGCGTGTCGATCGGCAGAGCGATGTAGCGACAGCACATACCCACGCAGTGCTCACACGGATTGCCAGGCATTTCGTGACCCTCGCCAACCGGCCGCGGCTCCGGCCCGGATAACGTTAGTCGCTGGGCGGCAGCGCAGCCAAGCCCCCCCTACCGTCCGTAGCTGCGGAAGTCGATCCGCCGGCCGGGCGCTCTGCCCTCGCGCCCGGGCCTGTCCGGCAGCCCGGGGAGCAGCACAAGGATCACGAAGACGTAGAAGACCGCGGCAGCGATCCAGAGCAGATTCTGGGCCGTCGCGCGGTAATGCCGGGCGAGCGGATCGCCGGCGGCCAGCAGGTGCGGAAGGTAACCCATGCGGATACGGTGCCACATCCCCATCACGCTCGCCAGCACCACCAGACTGGTGCCGCAGGCGATGATGCGCAGCGGCAGGCGCAGCCCGAACGCCGGCCGGGCCAGCGCCACCCCGTTCAGCGCCAGCCCCAGTGCGGCCAGCGCCGCCAGAACCGCGGCGCGCCGCGGATCGACGGGAAAGATGCACACCGCCCAGACGCCGGGTGCCAGCCCGGCAAAGAACAGCAGCACATGCGCAATCCGGCGCGCCACGCGTGTCGTCCGCCTCTGCATCTCCGTCCGGCCGCCGCATTCGACGCCGGATCCCGGCCGCCCGGTCGGGGCGCCGCTCAGGCGGGATGGTCAGTCGCCCAGGCAGGTGCCGACCGCGCGGGCCATGGCGACCAGCGGGTCATCGGGGGCGATAAGCCGCTGCTTGCCGGCGACATCGGCGATGTCCACCATGTCTGTCTGCCCGTGGCGCATCACCACCATCCGGTTCCACTCGTGCATGGCGACCATCTGAATCGCCTTGTGCCCGAATTGCGTGGCCAGCACGCGGTCGAAGGCCACCGGCGTACCGCCCCGCTGCACATGCCCGAGGATGGTCGCCCGCGTCTCCAGGTGGGTCAGGGCGGCGATCTGCTCGGCCAGGACCGTGCTGACGCCGCCCAGGCGCACCGGATCCGGGCTGTCGTGCACGATCTTGTTCACCACTTGCTGGCCCCCGGCCGGGCGGGCGCCCTCGGAAACGGCAATGAGCGTGAAGCGCTTGCCGCGCTTCGAGCGCTCCACGCACTTCTGGCACACGCGCTCCAGGCGGTACGGAATCTCGGGCACAAGGATGACGTCGGCACCCGCGGCGATGCCGGCGTGCATCGCCAGCCAGCCCGCGTTGCGCCCCATCAGCTCAACCACCATCACCCGGTGATGACTCGATGCGGTCGAGTGGATGCGGTCCAGGCACTCGGTGGCGGTCTGCACGGCGGTCGTGAAACCGAAGGTGATGTCGGTGTGCAGCAGATCGTTGTCGATCGTCTTCGGCACGCCGACGCACAGCACCCCGTGCCGGATCAGCTTGGCGGCGCCGGACATGGTTCCGTCACCGCCGATGCACACCAGGCCGTCCAGCTCCCACTCGCGGATGTGCTCGAGCACGCGGTCGGTGACGTCCTGAAAGATCGGCTTGCCGTCCTTGTCGGTCCCGACGGCGAAATGGGCGGGGTCGGCCCTGTTGCTGGTGCCCAGAATCGTCCCGCCGATAGTGAGAATGTTGGACACGTCCTCGTCGCGCAGCGGGCGCATGCGGTTGCGGATCAGCCCGAGGAAGCCGTCCTCGATGCCGATCACCTCGATGCCCAGCTTGTTGATCGCCGCCTTGGCGACCACGCGGATGACCGCGTTCAGACCCGGACAGTCCCCCCCACCGGTCAGAATCCCGATCCGCTGGATAGGCTTACGCTCCATCGCCACAGGACCTCCTTATCCGTGTGGCAGGGCCGCGCCGGCCGCGCGCCCCCGCGCCGGCGGACGCGCCTCACATGTGCAGCCCGCCGTCCACCGACAGCACCTGACCCGTCATGTACCCCGACGCCGGCCCCGCCAGAAACGCCACCACCGCCGCGACTTCCTCGGGCGTCCCGAACCGCTGCATGGGAATGATCTGTCGGGCGGCGTCCTTCACCTTGTCGGGCAGCACGTCGGTCATCTCGGTCTTGATGAAGCCCGGAGCCACCGCGTTGCATGTCACGCCGCGCTTCGCCAGCTCCTTGGCCACGGACTTGGTCAGACCGATGACGCCGGCCTTGCTGGCAGCGTAATTGGCCTGGCCGGCGTTTCCGGACAGTCCGGAGAAGCTGGCCATGTTGATGATCCGCCCGCTGCGCTGCCGCAGCATGACCTTCGCCGCCGCCCGCGTCCCGAGGAAAACCGCCCGCAGGTTGACGTTGATCACGGCGTCCCACTGCTCCTCGCTCATCGAGAGGATCAGCGTATCGCGTGTGATGCCGGCGTTGTTGACCATGATGTCGAGCCGGCCGAACTTCTCGACGGCCAGCTCGACCAGCCGGTCGACGGCCCCCGACCTGGTAACATCGGCGACCTCCCCCACCGCCCCGACGCCTTTCGCCCGCACCAGCTCGACGGTCTGATTCAGTTCGTCGCGCAGGATGTCGGTCGCCAGGATATTGGCGCCCTGACCGGCCAGCTCCAGACAGATGGCGCGCCCGATCCCCCGCCCCGCGCCGGTCACGATCGCCGCCTGCTGTTCGAGCACCTTCATTGCCGCTCCTCCAGCGCCGCGGTCAGACGATCAGCCGACGAGATGTTCACCGTCCGGACGCTGCGGCTGATCTTGCGCACCAGGCCGCTCAGGACACGGTTGGGCCCGATCTCCCAGAACGTGCCGCAGCCGTCCGCGATCATCCGCTCCACGCACGCCTGCCAGCGCACCGGATTGAAGACCTGACGATAGAGGGCCTCCCGGATCGCATCCGGATCCCCATGGTACTGACCGTCCACGTTGGCGACGACGGGGATGCGCGGCGGCGCAAGCTGCACGGCCTCCAGGGCCGGCCGCAGCCCTTCCGCCGCCGGACGCATCAGCTCGCTGTGGAACGCGCCGGCCACGTCGAGCACGACGGCCTTGCCGCCGAATTCCTCGGCCAGCCGCGCCGCTTCGACGCAGGCCGCCTTCTCGCCGGAGACGACGATCTGCCCCGGGCAGTTGTAGTTGGCCGGGCGGACGCGCCCGACCGGTCCGACGCGCTCGCACAGGGCCAGGACCGCCGCCTCGTCCATGCCCATCAGCGAGACCATGCCGCCCGGGTGCCTCTGGCACGCCTCCTGCATAAGCTGACCGCGGCGGTACACCAGGCGCAGCGCGTCCTCGAACGACAGCGCCCCGGCCAGGTGCAGGGCCGTGTATTCGCCCAGGCTCAGGCCCCCCATCGCCGCCCAGGCGTCGGCGACGATCGCGCCGCCAGCGACCGCCGCCCGAAACAGCGCTACGCTGGTCGTGAAGATCGCCGGCTGCTGGATGTCGGTCGCGTTGAGGCGCTCGGCCGGGCCGTGGAAGCACAGCGCCGACAGCTCGAAGCCGAGAATGCGGTCCGCCTGCCGGAAGGTTTCGGCGGCGACCGCATAGCGCTCGGCGACGTCGCGCCCCATGCCGACCAGTTGCGCGCCCTGCCCCGGGAAGATCGCCGCCTGTCCGGACACCTCACACCCTCATCAGCAATGAGCCCCACGTCAGCCCGGCCCCGAACGCCACCAGCAGTACCAGGTCGCCCGCCTTGATCCGCCCCGTCTGCCGCGCCTCGTGGAACGCCATGGCGATGGAGGCGGCGGAAGTGTTCCCGTAGCGGTCGATGTTGATGGCGACCTTGTCCATGGGCAGTCCGAGCCGCTCGGCGGCCGACTCGATGATCCGCAGGTTGGACTGATGCGGGATGACCAGCGCCAGGTCGTCCAGCCGGATCCCGACCTCGTCCACGGTCTCCCGCACGAGCGCGTGCATCATGGTGACGGCGAACTTGTAGATCGCGCGTCCTTCCATCTTCATATAGTGCAGCCGCTCGCTGACGGTGCGGATCGAGGCGGGCTCCGCGGCGCCGCCGGCCGGCACCCACACCGACCTGGCGCGTCCGCCGTCCGCTCCCAGTCTGGCGGTGATGATGCCGCGCTGCGGGTCGGTGCTGGGGCGCAGAATCGCCGCCCCGGCCCCGTCGCCGAACAGCACGGCGGTGCTGCGGTCTTCCATGTCGGTGATGCGCGTCAGGGCTTCCGAGCCGACGACCAGCGCGCTGCGGGCCAGGCCGCTGGTCAGATACTGGGCCGCGTCCACCAGCGCGTAAACGAAGCCCGAGCAGGCGGCCCCGATATCAAAGGCCGGTATCCAGCGGCAACCCAGGGCGGCCTGGAGCTCGCAGGCCGTCGCCGGCAGCGGGTGCTCGGGCGTGACCGTGGCGTGGACGATCAGGTCGATTTCCTCCGGCCCGATCCCCGCGTCGGCCAGCGCCTGCCGGCTGGCGGCAACCGACAGGGTCAGCGTCGATTCGCCCGGCCCGGCGATCCGCCGCTCGCGGATGCCCGTCCGCTGCCGGATCCATTCGTCCGACGTGTCCAGGTGCCTGGTGAATTCTTCGTTGGTGACGACCCGCGCCGGCACGCTCGCGCCCGTGCCTGCCACCTCGACCGGCCAGCGCACCTTCATACGGGAACCTCATTCGGCGGGGCCAGGCTGGCCGCGATCACGCCGTTGAGGTTGACACGGATCTGCTCGATCGCGACGCGGATGGCGTTGCTGATCGCACGCCGGTCGCTGCGCCCGTGGCAGATGATGACGACGCTGTTGATGCCGAGCAGCGGCGCCCCGCCGTACTCGGCGAAATCATGACGTTTCCAGATGCGGTCCACGACGGGCGCGAACTGCTCGGCCATGTGCTGGCCTTCCTCGCTGATCTCGCGCACGATGGTCTTGAACAGCCCCTCCGCCAGCCCTTCCGTCAGCTTCAGGATCACGTTGCCGACGAACCCGTCGCAGACGAAGACGTGGCTTGTGCCGGCGAAGACGTCCCGCCCCTCCACGTTGCCGACGAAGTTGATCTGCGGATCGTTCCGCAGCAGCAGGCCGGCCTCCCTGACGAGCTGGTTGCCCTTCGCTTCCTCCTCGCCGATCGACACCAGCCCCACTTCCGGGCGCTCAATCCCCAGGATGGTCCGGGCGTAGGCCGTGCACATGCGCGCGTAGTCCAGCAGGTGCCGCGCCTTGGGCGCCACGTTGGCCCCGACGTCGCACACCACCACCGGCCCGTGAAACGTGGGCATCACCACGGCGATCCCCGGCCGCGAAATGCCCTTCATCGGCTTGATCCGCAACTGGCACGCCGCTGCGAACGCTCCCGTGTTCCCCGCCGAAATCACCGCCTGCACCTGGCCGCTCCCGGCATCCGCCGCCAACTGCGCGATCGACGAATCCCGCTTGTGCCGCAGGGCCTCCACCGGCGGCTCATCCATCGCGATCACGCTCGGACAGTGGCGGACGTGAACGCGCGCATCGTTCAGCCCCAGGGTCGCGCACTCCGCCTCGACCCGCTCCCGCGGACCGTACAGCAGCAGCTCGTCGTCGGCCGACAGGTACTTCAGCCCGGCCGCCACGCCGCAGATCACTTCGCGCGGGGCATGGTCCCCACCCATCGCGTCCACGGCGATCCGCATCGCTCTTACGACTCCTTGGAGGCGATCTCGATGCTGGTGTGGGCGTTGACGTAACCGCAGTTGCGGCAGGCGGCATGCGGCAGCTTTGCCTGACCGCACTGCGGGCAGGCGATGAGGTGCGCGGGCACCAGCGCGTGGTGCGCCCGGCGGGTGCGCTTGCGCATCTTGCTCTTTCTGGTGTTCGGTAGCATGGTCGCTCCTGCACTGTGCGCGGACCGCCACAGTATACCGCCGCCGGGCCGCAGGGTGGCACCCGACCCCCCTGCCCGGCCTGAAGGCCCGGACTCCACAACGCTATGGCCGGGCGCACCCCATGTCAAGCCGCGACCAGGCCGCGGCGTCCCCGCGCGGCGGCCGGCACCTGCCTGCTGCCGTCCGTGGGGTTGGCCGCCTTCCGGCCTTGCTGCTACACTTCCGCTGCCAATGACGGCGGGCAGGCGCCCGAAAGTGCGGCGCCCTGGCGTGCTGCCCGCGGACCGACAGGTGCAACGATGAGCGACTTGTTTCAGACTCTCGGTCTGGAGACCACCCGCCCCAACCTCGGCGGCTTCGGCGGCGAATGGGTGGCTGCCGGCCCGGATCTTGAAGTCATCACTCCCATCGACGGCTCGCGGATCGCCACCGTCAAGCAGGTGGACGAAGACGATTACGACCGCATCGTCGAGCGCGCCCGGGCCGCTTTTCTCTCCTGGCGCGAAGAGCCGGCCCCGCGGCGCGGCGAGGTGATCCGCCAGCTCGGCCAGCGCCTGCGCCAGCTCAAGCGCGAACTGGGCGCTCTGGTCACGCTGGAGATGGGCAAGATCATCGCCGAGGGCGAAGGCGAGGTGCAGGAGATGATCGACATCTGCGACTTCGCCTGCGGCCTGTCACGCCAGCTCTACGGCCTGACCATGCACTCCGAACGCCCCCGACACCGCATGTACGAGCAGTGGCACCCGCTCGGCGTCGTCGGCGTCATCAGCGCCTTCAACTTCCCGGTCGCGGTCTGGAGCTGGAACGCGGCCATCGCCGCCGTCTGCGGCGACAGCGTGCTCTGGAAGCCGGCCAGCAAGACGCCGTTGACCGCCATCGCCTGCACCAAGATCGCGCAGGAGGTCTGCGAACGGAACGGCGTCGACCCGGCCATCTTCTCGCTGGTGATCGGCAGCGGCGCCACCGTCGGCGAGGCGCTGATCAACGACCGGCGCATCCCGCTGGTCTCCGCGACCGGCAGTTGCCAGATGGGCTACCGTGTCGGCGCGGTGGTGGGCAAGCGGCTGGGGCGCACGATCCTGGAGCTGGGCGGCAACAACGCGATCATCGTCACGCCCTCGGCCAACATGGACCTGGCCGTCCGGGCCATCCTGTTCGGCGCCGTCGGCACCGCCGGCCAGCGCTGCACCACCACCCGCCGCATCATCGCCCACAACTCGATCCGCCAGGACCTGGTGCAGCGCCTGATCCGCGCCTACCAGAGCGTGCGCATCGGCGACCCGCGCAAGCCGGAGACGCTCATGGGACCGCTGGTCACCCGGCAGGCCGTCGCGGACATGCAGAACGCCCTGCGGCGTCTCAGAGAGGAAGGCGGGCGGGTGCTCTACGGCGGCGAGCCGCTCAGCGGGCCGGAATTCCCGGGCGGTCATTACGTCCGCCCGTGCATCGCCGAGGCCGACAACACCTTCGAGATCGTTCAGGAGGAGACCTTCGCGCCGATCCTCTACATCATCGGTTACGGCGATGCCAGGGCGACTCCGGCGCAGGCCGTCAGCGAGATCAACGTCGCGGTCGCGATCCACAACGACGTGCCGCAGGGGCTGAGCTCGGCCATCTTCAGCACCAACCTGCTGGAGGTCGAGTATTTCCTCTCCGCCGTCGGCAGCGATTGCGGCATCGCCAACGTCAACATCGGCACCAGCGGGGCGGAGATCGGCGGGGCGTTCGGCGGCGAAAAGGAGACCGGCGGCGGCCGCGAATCCGGCTCCGACGCCTGGAAGGCCTACATGCGCCGCCAGACCAATACCATCAACTGGTCCACCGACCTGCCGTTGGCCCAGGGGATCAGGTTCGGCTAGAGTCTTGCGGGCAGAGCGCTGGAGCCGACCGGCAAGGAGCTCGTGCTCCCTGTCGAGATTACCGGGCCACTCGATATGCGGTGCCGCTGGTTCGGCCCGCGTGCGGCGCCCGCTGCTGGTCTGCGGTGCGTGCGCATCAGGCCTCGGAGTGACAGCAACATGAAGGAACAGGACTGGCGGCAGCGCATTGTCTGCGACCCCGAGATTCATCACGGGGAGCCTTGCATCCGCGGCACGCGAATCGCCGTTTCCGTTATCGTGGCCAGCCTCGCCGATCTCACCATGGGCGAGCTGCTCCAGCACTACCCGCAGCTCACCCGCGAAGACGTGCAGGCGGCCCTGTACTTCGCCTCCGAGGCGTCCCACTCCACGCTGGTCGCCTGACATGGGACTGAAGGTCAAGCTCGACGAAGACCTCGCACCTGCGGCGGGCGAGCCGCTGCGCGCCGCCGGCCATGCGGTCCTGGGCGTGGCGGACCAGGGCTGGAGCGGTCTGAAAGCCCCCGAGTTGTGGCAGCGGGTGAGCGCCCAGGGCGTGCTGCTCGTGACCGCTGACAAGGGCTTCGCCGACATCCGGAGGTTCCCGCCGGGAACGCATCCGGGAATCCTGCTGCTGCGGCCGGAGCGGGACAGCATTCTGCAATACCAGGCCCTGCTCGAGCGCGTCGCGCGCACACGCGCTCTCGAATCGCTGGTTGGCACGGTCACGGTCGCCACAGAGCGTGGAATCCGAGTACGACGGCCACCAGCCACATAGTAGCCCCCGCTCAGGCATCCGTTGCCACCGCTCCGCACTCGGCGCGCGGCCGCGTTCGCCGCTGCCGGCCGGCCAGCGGCGCGTCGCCCAGCACGTCGAAGGCAGGCTTCCGCGGACGGCGGCCAAGCAGGCGTCGCCCGCCGGCGCGCCGCTCGAATTCATCAGCCGCCGGCAGTACACTCTGGCATCATGGGAAGGCCGCGGCCGGCACCTCCGGTCAAGCTCATCTGCGGGCTGCTCAGCGGCGATGTCGATCTGCTGCGCCGCGCCCGGCAGTTGCTGGTGCGCCGCTTCGGTCCGCACGACCTGGAGAGCGCTATCTGGCCGTTTGACCACACCGACTACTACGCCGAGGAGATGGGGCCGGGACTCCAGCGGCAGTTCATCAGCTTCGAGCGCCTGATCCGGCCGGACCTGCTGGCTGAAATCAAGCACGACACCAACGCCCTGGAAGAGGAGCTCAGTCGCCAGTGCATGGCGC
>Ga0209018_1003215_pt1 | contig 10582 bp, 10 predicted proteins | sample YNPBryBLVA2012_FD_185814 | JGI IMG/M metagenome (GOLD analysis project Ga0209018, IMG submission 185814) | Anoxygenic and chlorotrophic microbial mat microbial communities from Yellowstone National Park, USA - YNP Bryant BLVA 2012 (SPAdes)... ...
GAACAATTACAAACTGCTTTTATACGGCAATGCTAAAAGATTCTTGGGCATCATAAGATTACTGAGAACCAAGAACGGGGCGGTGCCCTGCGACCCCTGTTCCATTCTCATTTAGGACTGCTATATATTTGAGCCAAGCATAAATCTCATCGTTGGCATACCCATAGTACCCAGAACCAAGAATTTATAGAGGTGCCCTAATGATTACTAAGATTCATACAGTTTTTTCTAACAAAAATTAACTGGCGACCGGTTGCACCTGGGGTTGGAATTGGAAGAGAGCATACACCACATTGCGGCGGATATTGGTCATCATGTCTTGGAATAATTCATAGCCCTCAATTTTGTATTCAATCAACGGGTCTTGTTGCCCATAACCCCGCAACCCCACTGACTCCCGCAGGGCATCCATTTGTTGCAAATGCTCCCGCCAAAGGGTATCCACCTGTTGCAGGATGAAAAATCGTTCCGCTTCCCGCATTAAACCCGGACGAATTTGCTCCACCTGGGCTTCCTTTAGGTCATAGGCAATGCGGACTTGTTCGTGCAAAAATGCCTGCATTTCTGGAATGCTCAAATCCTCTAATTGACTCGCCTCTAAATCACTCAATAAATAAATAAATTGTTTGACTTTTTCCACCACTCCAGCTAAATTCCATTCCTCAGCGGGTAAATCCGGGTTGATGTAAGCGGCGATAATATCATCAATGGTTTTTTCAGCGTATTGAATTACCAATTCCCGCAGGTCTCGCCCCTCCAAAATCCGTCTGCGTTCTGCATAAATTGCCCTGCGTTGGTTATTCATCACCTCGTCGTATTCAAATACCTGTTTGCGGATGTCGTAATAATAGGTTTCCACCTTCTTTTGCGCCCCCTCCAGAGACCGGGTGAGCAACCCCGACTCAATCGGCATATCCTCCTCCACCCGGAAGGCATTCATCAACGCCGCCACCCGCTCCCCGCCAAAAATCCGCAGGAGATTGTCCTCCAAACTCAGGAAAAACCGAGTGGTGCCCGGGTCTCCCTGCCGCCCCGCCCGCCCCCGCAATTGGTTGTCCACCCGCCGGGATTCATGCCGCTCCGTGCCAATCACGTGTAACCCACCCAGTTTGACCACCTCGTCATGTTCGGCTTTGGTATAAACTTCGTACTCACGGCGTACCAGATTGTAAGCCTCCCGTAACCGGGCAATCACCGGGTCATCCGTCGGGGCTTTCTCCGAAGCAATCGCAATTTTATCCTCCGCCACCAACTCCGGCAAACTCTGCTCCCCGTACACCTGCACCGCAAAATCCACCGCTGACCGCAACGCCCGCTCTGTTTCGGGGGACAACTCCGTCGGGAAAATGTTGGGGGATGCTTTCCAGGTTTTGACTTTTTTGCCCGTGCCAAACCCCACCCCGCCAGAGCGATTTTGCCCCAGCAGGGACGCAAAAACATTCAACCCATCCTCACTTTCCGGCAGTACCAACCGGGGCATAAAATACTCCCGCACCTTCAAGCGTGCCATGTACTCCGCATTCCCCCCCAGGATGATGTCCGTCCCCCGCCCCGCCATGTTGGTGGCAATGGTCACCGCCCCTTTGCGCCCCGCCTGCGCCACGATCTCCGCCTCCCGCTCCACATTCTCCGGTTTGGCGTTGAGCAAATTGTGGGGAATCCCCCGCTGTTGAAGTAATGAAGATAAAAGTTCGGATTTTTCTACACTGGTTGTCCCCACCAAAACTGGGCGACCGAGGGCGTGTAATTCCGCACATTCCTCCGCAATCGCCAGCCATTTCGCCGTCTCCGTTTTATACACCACGTCCGGTAAATCCTTCCGCACATTGGGGCGGTTGGTGGGAATGGTGGTCACATCTAATTTGTAAATCTTGCCAAATTCTGCTTCCTCGGTTTTTGCCGTGCCGGTCATCCCCGCCAATTTCGGGTAGAGCAAAAAGAAATTTTGATAGGTAATGGTGGCGAGGGTTTGGGTTTCCGGTTCAATGGGCACCCCCTCTTTGGCTTCGATTGCCTGGTGCAGTCCATCACTCCAGCGTCGCCCTGGCATCACCCGCCCGGTAAATTCATCCACGATTACAATCTCATCATTACGAATGATATAGTTCACATCTTTGATAAATAATTCCTTGGCTTTGATGGCATTAAACACATAGTGGGCCCAGGGGTTTTCCGGGTCGTATAAATCCGTAACGCCCAGGATTTTTTCCGCCAGGATAAAGCCTTCATCCGAGAGGAGAATATTCCGGTTTTTTTCATCCACTTCGTAGTGTTCATCCCGCTGGAGTTGGGCGGCAACCTGGGCGGCGGTGATATATTTCTTTTCCCGTTCTTCCGGGTCGCCCACCTGACCGGAAATAATCAAAGGCGTGCGGGCTTCGTCAATCAAAATCGAATCCACTTCGTCAATAATGCAGTAGCTAAAATTCCGTTGCACCACGTCTTCGATACTGGTTGCCATGTTGTCCCGCAGGTAATCAAATCCCAATTCGCTATTGGTGGCGTAGGTAATATCGCAGGCGTAATTTTTGCGCCGTTCGCTGGCATCCATCCCCTGTTGAATCAACCCAACACTCAAGCCCATGAACCGATGCAATTGCCCCATCCATTCCGCATCCCGGCGGGCGAGGTAATCGTTCACCGTCACGATATGCACCCCTTTGCCGGTGAGGGCATTCAGATAGGCAGGCAGGGTCGCCACCAGGGTTTTCCCTTCCCCGGTTTTCATCTCGGCGATTTGCCCCTCGTGGAGCACCATCCCCCCCAACAATTGCACATCAAAATGGCGCAGACCCAGCACCCGTTTTCCCGCTTCCCGCACCGCGGCAAAGGCTTCCGGGAGCAAATCCTCCAGGGTTTCTCCCCGCTCTAAACGTTGGCGAAATTCCGCCGTTTTCCCCCGCAATTCCTCGTCTGAAAGCCTCTGCATCTCCTCTTCCAGCAGGTTGATTTCCACCACCAGCGGCTTGTACTGGTTGATGCGGCGCTGATTGGGGTCACCGAGCAGAAGTTTTAACATGGATGTGCGACCAACAGAGGGATAGGAATGGGCATTATTTATCCTAGCACTGGCGGATGGGCGCATTGGGGGGGCGAGTGTGGTAGTCTGAAAGCATTTGAACGTGGAGGCATTTGGACACATGACTCAGGGGAAAGGGTTCGGGTTCGGGCTGGGCAAGATGAAGGAATTTGCCGATGCCATCAAAAAGGCGCAACAGGTGCAAGAGGGCGCCATCCAGATGCAACAGGAATTGGACAGCATGGAAATCGTCGGGGAAGCAGCCGAAGGGGCGGTCAAGGTGGTACTGAGCGGCAACCAGGAACCCCGGCGGGTCGAGATTGCGCCAGCGGCACTGGAAAAAGGGGCTGGGGAACTGTCGGAATTGGTGTTTACGGCACTCAAGGCGGCTTACGATGAGTCCACCGCCACGATGAAAAAGAAAATGGACGACCTCACGGGGGGCTTAGGCTTGCCGGGGGTTTAACCGTTGCACAATCGTGGTTAAAATCGCCTCGTCCCCCACATTGCCCGGTACGATGACTACGGGTAAATTGGGGAATTGCGGGTGATCTTTGGGGGTGCGAATTACATTAATTCCCGGCGCAATTTGCCCCAGCAAACGCACGGCAGTTAAATCCAACCCGTGACTGAGAATTTCATTAGATGTAATCCCCCCCTTGCTGACCAAAAAGCCAATTTCTGCGGGCAAATGATGCACCAATAGGGAGGTCACCTGTGCCACCTGCCGACCGAAATTTAAGCGGGTTTGGGTATCAGGAAATTGCAATTCCTCACGGGGCGTATAAATGACAGGAATTAAACCTTGATTCAGGGTTTGGTTAATTAATTCAACGGCAATTTCGACCACTTCTAAAGGGGTTTTGCCCTGGAGTAATTGGGTAATCGCTAATTCAATCCCCCGCACATATTCCTGTTGCAATAAATGCTGAACCTGCCGGGTGGACAACTGCACATGGGAACCCACAATCACCACGCCGGGTAGGGTGCCTTGGACATAATTCGACATCAATTCCGGGGCGACGGGTTGGGGGGGCAATTGGGCTAAAGCACTGATAATTCCGGCGGCAGAACGCAAGAGAAACCGTTTGCCCTGGGCATGGGTGCGATAGAGGGCTTGGGCAAATAAATTTAAGTCCTCCTGGGTCACCGCATCCACCACCCCACAGGCATTATTTTGCAAACTCAGTAACAATTCATCACAGCCCGCACGAATTTTATCTAAAGTAAAATGCACCACATTGTTACTCAGAATCTTACCGCCGGTTTTTTCTTCTACATAAGCGGGTAAATAGGCAGAGCGATACCCGAATACCGAATCTTTAGCAAATTCCGTTTGATCCACCGGCACGGGCGTTCCCTGCACAATTAAATAATGCACACTGTCCCGGGTGATTCTGCCCCCTTCGATAAACGCCGGAATCAGCAAATGGGCATCAAACCCGCCTAATTCCTGATTCATCACCTCAATTTCCAGGGGATAATGTCCCCGCAACGTGGAATCCGAACGGCTGATGACCAGGTAATTTTTTAATAAATCTTCCCCCACCACCTGCCGGAGATTTTGGCAAATTTCCCGGGTAATTTGGGCGGCTTCCGCAGGCGTTCGGGCACGGGTATTTCCTAGGATGAACAACAGGGGTGACTCATCCGCCAGTGCCAGGCGTAGGGTGTCCACATCCCAGCGCAGTAGGAGCAAACAGCCATGCACCGTCTGGGAGCCGGTGGGGTCGTCATCCAAAACCAGTAATTTCGGGTAGGTCATCTTGTCACGGGAACCCTCAAGCCTTCAGTATAGACACAAGACGGTTACGGGGTGAGCAGGTGAATTTTCAGGAACTACAGTCTGCATTGCATCAATTTTGGGCGGCGCAGGGGTGTGTGATTCTCCAGCCCTACGATGTGGAAAAAGGGGCGGGCACCATGAGTCCCCACACGTTTTTGCGGGCGTTGGGTGCGGAACCCTGGGCGGTGGCGTATGTAGAACCCTGTCGTCGTCCGGGGGATGGGCGTTACGGGGAAAATCCCAACCGGTTTCAGCATTATTTTCAATATCAGGTGTTAATTAAACCTTCACCACCGGGCATTCAAGAAACCTATTTGGAATCCCTGCGTTGTTTGGGCATTGCCCCCGAAGAACACGACATTCGTTTTGTGGAAGATAACTGGGAATCCCCCACCCTGGGCGCTTGGGGTGTGGGTTGGGAAGTCTGGTTAGACGGCATGGAAATCACCCAATTTACCTACTTTCAACAGTGCGGTAGTTTGGATTGCCACCCGGTCGCCATTGAAATCACCTATGGGTTGGAACGGCTGGCAATGTATCTGCAAAATGTGGATAAAATCACCGATATTCGCTGGAATGACCAGGTGACCTACGGGGAAATTTACCTGCAAAATGAAATCGAACAATGCACCTACAATTTCCAAGCCGCTGACCCCCATATTTTATTTCAATTATTCACACTTTACGAAAAAGAAGCACAGCAATTACTTAGCCAAAAACTGGTCACCCCCACCCTGGATTACGTGCTGAAATGCTCCCACACGTTTAATTTGCTGGAAGCCCGGGGGGTGATTGCCGTCACCGAACGCACCCGTTACATTGGTCGGATTCGCCAGCTGGCTCGCCAGGTCGCCCAACTGTATGTACAACAACGGCAAGCCCTGGGGTTTCCTCGGCAACGTTCTAGCGTCCCGTCCCCCGAACCGGCATAATAAAAGCAAGCGTTGGGTCTAGGAGTTGGGATTATGGCACGCACCCCCTCGGTGATGGTTGACTTGGGCACCCCCGCCCCGGCATTTCACCTGCCGGATGTGGTTACTGGCAATACGATTCGTTTGGATACCTTTGCGGGTAAAACTGGGTTGTTGGTGATGTTTATTTGCCGCCATTGCCCCTACGTGAAACACATTCAAGACCAATTGGCGCAATTGGGACGGGATTATCAAAATCAAGATTTGGGCATTGTGGCGATTAGTTCTAACGATGCGGAAAAATACCCGGACGACAGCCCCGAATCCCTCAAAGAAATGGCAAAAGAATTGGGGTTTACCTTTCCTTTGTGCTACGACGCCACCCAAGCGGTTGCCAAAGCCTACCAAGCCGCCTGCACCCCGGATTTTTACCTATTTGACCGGGAGCGTAAATTGGTGTACCGGGGGCAATTCGACGACAGCCGCCCCAAGAGCGACCCGCCCATTCCCGTCACCGGCAAAGACCTACGTGCCGCCATTGATGCCCTGCTGAGCGGTCAGCCCATCCCCACCGACCAACGGGCGAGCATCGGGTGCAACATCAAATGGAAACCGGGGAACGAACCGGATTATTACAAAACCGCCTAAAGCAACCCATCCATCAGGGCAAACACCGACCCCAGCGCCTGCCAATCAAGCGGTTGGGACTGCGTGCTTAACCATTGACTGAGCAGTCGGTGCAGACCCATCAGCTTAAAACTGGGTTCCGCCTGAGTTTGCGCCATCGCCGCCGCCACCGGCAGATAGCCCGTTTCCCCCAAATCCCCCAACAAAACCCGCTGTAGCCGGGTGTCCGCCCCGTTGATCACCTGCAACAACTGGTCAATGTACTGGGTGTCCTGGGTCAGTACATACATCGTACAGAGAGCCGCCCCCTGCACCCTGGGCAGAGGATGGGTGAGAAACGGTTGAATCTGGGGGATTGCCCCCTGGGCATTTAAGCGTCCCAACGCCAGCAGAATCGCCGGATAGGGTTGGGGCAACTCCTCCGTCCCCAACGCCGAGGGCACCCCCGTAGCGGTTAACAATTCCACCAGATCGGGAATCGCCTGCCCTGCCCCCAACAAGCCCAACGCCGTCGCCGCCGCCCCCCGCAACTGGAAATCCGCCACCTGCAAACAGGCGCGCAACCCGGGAATCGCCTGGGGGTCACCGATTTGCCCCAGGGCACGCGCCGCATTCCGCCGCAGAGGGTAGCCCCCCAACGCCGTGCGGTCCGATTCATCCTGCAAGGCGAGGAGCAACGCCGGGACTGCGGCTTTCACCCGAAACCGCCCCAACCACCAGGCGGCATAGTACCGCTGGCTCACATCCGGGGACTGGAGTTGGGCAATCGCTTCCTCGACCGTCACCCCGGCTGACCGTTGGCACTCCCCAGGGCTTCAATCCGCACGATTTTGCCGCCCAAACGGGTGATGCGGCGCATTTCTTCATTCATGCGGTTGTAGGGCACCGTAAGAAACACACTGCCACTTTTGCGGATGGGAAAATTGCGGCGGTCGCTCTGGTCACTTTGGCGCAACCCCACCACTTCATAACGAAACAAACGCTGATTGGCTTCCGTGACTTCAGAAGCTCCGGCAATCGCTGACCCATAAAACATCGGTGCGGCTCCCGTATGAATTGCTTTTCCCATTTTAGGGGCTGGTGGCTCCCCGCCGAAACTATGACAATTTGTAACAATGGAACCTATAAAATTTACCTTAGGATGGGCTTAAGCATCGGGTTCGCACCATGACGCAGGTCAAGCTCAAAAAACTCCTCCACCAGCCCGAATTGACGGCGTTGTTGGGGGAAATGACCCAGGGGCAAACGTGGGGTGTGACCGATGCCAATGGCAATCTCCTGGCAGGCACCTTAACTGGCGGCACGGGGGCAAAAATTCACAACGAAGGGGAAATTCTGGGCTGGGTGTACGGTTCCCAGGCGACCTTCCTGGCTCGGTGGTTGCAGTACGTTGTCAACCAGGAACAAGCCAAGCGCACCCTGGCGCAGGAGACCCTCGACCGCTACCGGGAGGTGAATCTGCTCTATGATTTGGCGGAAAAAATGCACGCCACCCTGGATTTGCAAGCCCTGGCGGATTTGGTGATCGGGGAAACCCAGGCGTTGTTGGGGGGCACCCAGGGCTGTTTGATGCTCTACAATCCCCATACGCAGGTCTTGGAGGTGGTCAGCAGTTATGGTCCCCCGGTCGAGCAGACCTACTTCCCGCCGGGGATGGGGATTGCCGGTCATGTGTTCCAGACGGGGCGGGCGGAAATTGTCAACGATGTCAGCCAAGATGCCCGGTTTGTGCCCGGTTTGATCCCCATCCATGCCCTGATGTGTGCCCCTCTAACCACCAAAGCCGGGGTGCTTGGGGTGATCAACGTCACCAGCGAGACCCCGGTGGAGTACACCGCCAGCCACCTGAAGCGATTGATGGCACTTGCCGCCCAAGCCGCCCTGGCGATCAGCAATGCCCGCGCCCACGCCGACAAACTCCAGGAAGAACGTCTGCGGGTGAATTTGGACCGGTATTTGGGCGGACGGTATCGGATTTTACGCACCCTGGGCACCGGTGGGTTTGGGCACACCTACCTAGCCGAAGACCTGCAACGCCCTGGCACCCCCGCCTGTGTGGTCAAGCAACTCCAACCCGCCCGGGACAACCCCACCCGGATGGACATCGCCCGCCGTCTGTTTCGAGCCGAAGCGGAAACCCTGGAAGTGCTGGGCAAACACGACCAAATCCCTGCCCTGCTGGCGTATTTTGAGCAGGACGAGGACTTTTATCTGGTGCAGGAGTATGTGGATGGGCAACTGCTGAGCGAGGAACTGGCGCAAACCGCCCCCTGCCATCCCCAGCGGGTGATCCAACTTATCCAAGAAATTCTCAATATCCTCGCCTTTGTGCATCATCATCAGGTGATCCATCGGGATTTGAAACCGGACAATATCATCCGCCGCCGCCGGGATCGCAAACTCGTCCTGATTGACTTTGGCTCCGTGAAACAATGCCGGGGTGCCAACCAAAAACAGGAAACCATCGCCGTCGGTACCCGGGGGTATGCCCCCAGCGAGCAATATGCGGGTCGCCCCCGGTTCAGCAGTGACATCTACGCCGTCGGCATCATCGCCATCCAAGCCCTGACCGGTTTACCCCCCAGCCAATGGCAAGCCCAGGACGGTACGGGGCAACTGCGCTGGCGAGACCACCGCCCGGACGTACCGGCAGACCTCGCTCAGGTACTCGACAAAATGGTATGCGAACAGACCTGGGAACGCTACGCCAAAACCAGCGATGTCCTCAAAGCCCTAGAACAGGTGTCCATCCCCGACACCCCCGACACGGAAATCCTCACCCCCATGCCCCCTGACCCCGAACCCTCCCTCCTCGCCCAAAGTAGCCGTTGGCTGGTGGAAACCGCCCGCCGCTTGATCCAGGGGTGAACCAGGGATAAAATAGGGCATTCCCCAGCCTTTTCACCCCATTTTTGAGGAGTTGCCCCATGCGTCCCCACCTTTGGATGCTGACCACCCTGTGCCTCACCGCCCTGACGGCTCCCGCCCTAGCCCAAACCCCCGCCAAAGTCACCACCAGTAATACCCCCATCACCGATCAGTTCAAAATCCCCCCCTTCCGGGACTACACCGGGGATGGGGTGCAAAACCTCGACGACATCCCTGCCCACCAAAAAAACTACAACACCTTGCTGAAACAATGGGCGGCACGCATCAGCGGTACGGGTGGCTCCCTCTAAAGCCTTGACTTCTGGGACGAGATTCGCCACACTCAAGAAGGAATTTCCCAGCCCCAGGTTATCACCAGGTTAAAGTTGGGAATCCGTTAGCCAAATCCTGGGTATTTCCTGCTAAAATTTGGTTAACTTCGCCACGAATTTTTGTGGTGGATTTTGGCTTCATCGCATCAAATCGTTTAACTGTTGAGGAGTTATGGCTATGCGTCCCCAAATGTTATTTTCCTTGTCCGTAGCTGGCACGGTGCTGGCGGCGGCAATGGCTCCGGCGAGTGCCCAACCCGCCCCGAAACTGTACGAACCCCCGGTGATGACCACCACGGCGGCCAAATCTGAAGCTTGGCCTCCCTTTACCAAGCCCTACCTGTGGAATCAGCCCAAAACCCCGATTCAGTTTCCCAAGCCCTCCTACTACGAGCATCCCTTCGCCATCGAGCGGAGCATGGAGCCGTTCAAAATTGGCATTAAAAAAGTCAGTGGTACCTCTGCTACCCCGGTGAGTGGCAAGTTCAAAATCCCTCCCTTCCGGGATTACACTGGGGATGGGGTGCAAAACCTGGACGACATCCCTGCCCACCAGAAGAACTTCAACGACCTGCTGAAAAAGTGGGCGAGCACCATCAGCACCTGCTCCAAGCAACGGGGGGTGATGTTCCGGCAAGTGGGTAAGGAAGAAGTGCCCATCCAAATCAATGGCGACCCGGGCAAGGTGCAGTTGAATGCCAACAACATTCCCGTCTGCCCCGGCTAAATTGGGTTTTTAGTTCTAAACTTGCGTGGCTCCCTGGGCAACTGGGGAGCTTATTTTTTAGAAATCAAATTCCATAGGACTAATTCAAGAACACCCATGAATCCCTATCCCTTCTTGATTAACGAACGGAAATTCCGCAGAACCAAATACGGGGGCGGTGCCCCTGCGACCCCTGTTCTATTCTTATTTATAGCTAGGTAGGTTAAGGTTGTTGCCTTAAGATTCATGGCTACGCCACGCAAGCTATGGGAAACCAATGTGGGGCTACGCCCAGCGACCCATATCATGTCAACCTTTGTATGCTTAGCTATA
>Ga0209018_1003216_pt1 | contig 10581 bp, 10 predicted proteins | sample YNPBryBLVA2012_FD_185814 | JGI IMG/M metagenome (GOLD analysis project Ga0209018, IMG submission 185814) | Anoxygenic and chlorotrophic microbial mat microbial communities from Yellowstone National Park, USA - YNP Bryant BLVA 2012 (SPAdes)... ...
CGTTCACTGCCGCTGCGAGGATGCGCTGGCGGGTTTCTTGGGTGGGGTCGAGGGGAGTATCGCTCATAGAAGGAAGTTGTAGACCGACTGGTCGGTCTACTCGGCGCAAAAGAATATCACAAAGGAATCAGGAAGTCAAGATGTCGGTTACTGTTCAACCAGGACTTTCTTAAAGTCCGGAATCATGTCACTGCGAGGCGTTCTTTGCCGAAGCAGTCTCCCGCTCAACGCACAAAACTGACCTTTTGGAGATTGCTTCGTCGCACAAACCGCTCCTCGCAACGACATCTCGCGACTTTAAGAAAAGCGTGTACTGTTCAACGAATACACGAATGTCTGCGCCCCTGAAAAATACCTGCTTTTCGTACCACCGGCCTCTGCCCGGCAAGGCCGACCATAGCCAGCGTTACGCCTTCTGCTGGGGAGACGATGAGTCGGCTGGGCGCGCGCCGCTGGCATGGTTGGGCTTCAACTCCGCCAATAGACGAGCATGGATGCCGGGCGCGGCTGCTACAATGGATTGTGGAGGGGAGATGAAATCGGGCTCACCGCTGACGTTGGTCACCGTTGCACCGGCCTCCTGGCAAATCAAACCGCCAGCGGCCACATCCCAAGAGTGAAGCGCCAGTTCCCAAAAGCCCTCGAAGCGACCGGCGGCTACATAACACAGGTCGAGGGCAGCCGAGCCAAGCCGGCGCACGCCCTGGCTCAATTTGCTCAGTCTGACGAAATTGGCAAAATTGTCGAATTCGGTATTCCACACATCATAGGGGAAACCGGTGACGAGCAAACTGCGCTGCAAGTCGTGTTCTGCCGAGACCTGCAGTGGGCGGCCATTCAAATACGCGCCGCCGCCGCGCGTGGCAGTGAACATCTCGTCGCGCATCGGATCGTAAACGGCGGCCAGGCTGAGGCTTCCGTTCGAGGCGTAAGCAATCGAAACGCAAAAGATGGGGATACGATGAGCGTAGTTGACCGTGCCATCCAAAGGATCAATGTACCATTGATGCGCCTGCCCTTGTGTTCCGCCGCTTTCTTCGGCCATGATGTGATGATGGGGAAAACGGCTGCGAATTTCGCCCAGCAGATATTCTTCGGATTGATGGTCTATTTCGGTGACCAGGTCAATGAGGCCTTTGTAGGCTACTCGATGTTCTTTGTGATAACCGGCGCGCAAAATTTCACCGGCCTGGCGCGCCAGCCGTTCGACATACTCAAGAGTTGGCTCTTTCATTCGTCTTTTTGGCTGTAGAGAGTCTCGATGGAACGCTTGAGATGGTCGAGTTCCATTTGGATTTCGTCTCGGTCGCGAACCGCCTGCTCATACAGCGTGGCAAAGGAGGAACGCTGCTCCACTTCCAGCGTGGGAAGCAAACGCTCGATACGAGCAATTTGTCGATTCTTGTGCTGAAGTTTCATTTCCAAGCGCTGGCGGTAACCGGCATAGAATTGGGGCGGAGGAAGCGGCTGCGGGATGGTGATGTGTTCTTGATTGAGCAGTTCGGCAATGGTGAGCAGGAATTCTTCGGTATCAATGGGCTTTTCGATGAAGCGCGAGGCGCCCAGGCTCAAGGCAAAATTCCGATCTTCGGGGGTAACATAGGTGGCCGAGAGGAAAATGACCGGAATGGCCTGCGTTTTGGGATTGGTGCGCAATTTTTGGACCATCGCAAAGCCATCCAGTTTGGGCATCAAGATGTCGGTAATGATCAAAGACGGCATGTGCGTTTCGAGAATCTCGAGCGCTTCTTGTCCATTGCGGGCTGTCAACACCTGATAGCCCTGATAGCGGAGGGTCACCTCGAGCAATTCCAGGACGTTTGGAATATCTTCGACAACCAAAAGAGGACCGCGTGAAATCGTCATACGAGTATTGTACTCCAAACCAGGCTCACAACAAGGTTACGAGAGTACCGTCAAGAGCAGGGATCAAGCCGTGCGGTAATAGCCTACGTCTACCGAGTAGACCCGTCCACGCTTGATGACCTGCTTGACCAAGTTGGTGCCAAAACGGTAGCCCAAGTGCCGGTAATCTGGCACAGAGAGGACCAACAGGTCGGCTTGTTTACCGGCTTCGATGGAGCCAATCAAATCTGCCCGCCGAATGGCATGAGCAGAATTGATGGTAGAAGCAGCAATGGCCTGGGCGGGGGTCAGTCTCATGTAACGGCAAGCCAGCGCAATGACGAACTGCATAGACTCGTTCCAGGCTGTGCCGGGGTTGCAATCGGTGGCCAACGCCAGGATGCCGCCCGCGTCCAGAATCTTCTGCGCCGGGGTGTATTCGCATTCAGCCAATCCAAACGGCGTGCAAGGTAGAGATACGGCTACTGTGTCGGACTTGCCTAGCGCTTCGATGTCTGCATCCGAGGTCTTGACCAGGTGATCTGCCGAGACGGCACCCAACTCGACCGCCAGCGACGCCCCGCCCAGGTTGTCGAACTCGTCGGCGTGAATCTTGAGCGGGAATCCCAGCGAGCCGGCCTTCGTCAAGATTTGACGCGATTGTTCGAGGGTGAAGGCCTTGTTCTCGCAAAAGACATCCACAAAGGGCAGGGGCAGGCGCGGGGCGTGCGTCTCCCACCATTGCTGCACGATGGGCAGCATGGTCTCGCTAACCAGGTCAGTGTAGGCCTGGGGGTCGTCTTGATATTCGGGGGCAATGGCGTGCGCGCCCAGGAAGGTGATGGCCAAGTCCAAGGGGCCTTCATCGTCGAGCGCAAGCAGGGCCTTGAGCAGCCTCAATTCTGTTGCGGTTTGGAGGCCATAGCCGGTCTTGGCTTCGGCGGTGGTGGTGCCGGTGGCAAACATGCGCAACAGTCGCGGACGAGCCTGGGCGATGAGCGACTCGATGCTGGCAGTGCGCGTGGCGCGGACGGTCGAAAGGATGCCGCCGCCAGCCTCCAGGATGTCGAGATATTTGGCGCCTTCGAGCCGCATCTCGAACTCTCGGGCGCGGTCGCCGCCCCAAATGAGATGGGTATGCGGATCCACGAAGCCAGGCATGACGACGCAGCCAGAAACGTCGAGGCCCGGTTCGCCAGGATAAGCGGCGCGCAGTTCGTCGCTGGGGCCAACCGCAACAATCTTCTCGTCGCGTACCAGCACAGCGCCATTCTCGATGAGGCCCAATTTGCCAAGTTCACGCCCGCGCTGAGGGCCGCCAGCCAGGGTGAGGAGTTGGGTGGAGGAGTGAATGAGCATGAGCCTATTTTAACCTGAATTCGGGACAAGTCTTTGGGCTCGATGTTGCCCATACAATTGCTCTAAAAGGCCTTTGGGGCAGTTACCCTGAATTGGCGTTATTTTAGCAATTTTTGGCAAGCAGGCTGCGGTACAATAGGTCTATGACTTGGAATACAACTTCTGCGCGCACCAAGGCCGGCGACCTGGCTCTGCTGGTGGGGTTGCGCCATAAACACTTCCTCTTCCCCTTGGTCGAAGGCGGCAAGTTCGAAACCCATCGCGGCATCCTGTATCACAACGACTTGATTGGCCTGCCGTGGGGCAGTCAAGTGTACAGTCACCTGGGCGCGCCCTTCTTCATTCTACAGCCGGCGCTTTCGGACCTGCTCATCAATTTGAAGCGCAATACTCAAATCCTGTATCCCAAAGACATCGGCTTCATCTTGGTGACGATGGGGATCGGGCCGGGTATCAAAGTCATCGAAGCGGGAACAGGTTCAGGATCCATGACGATTGCGTTGGCCTACGCCGTCGGCGCGGAGGGACGGGTCATCTCCTATGAGCAACGAGAGGAGATGCAAAAACTGGCGCGTAAGAACGTGGAACGGGTGGGCCTGGCTTCGCGCGTGGACTTCAAACTGCGCGACATCCAAGAGGGGTTGGACGAAACCAATGCGGATGCCTTCTTCCTGGATGTGCCAAATCCCTATGACTATATCCCCCAAGTGCGCGCGGCGCTCAAACCGGGCGGCTTCTTTTGCGGGCTGGTTCCTACCGTCAATCAAGTGGAGCAATTGCTGTACGCTCTGCGGCGCAATAGTTTTGCCTTCCTGGAAGTGTGCGAGGTGCTGCTGAGATATTACAAGCCGGAGCCGTCGCGCCTGCGCCCCACCGACCGCATGGTGGCTCACACCGGCTTTCTGATCTTCGGGCGGCGCATCGAACCCAGCGAAGACCCGCGCGTAAAAGAATTGCTGGCCGAGCAAACGGAGGATTGACGACAGCGGTTTCCATCTTCCATTCTCCCAGCGGGGGGATCAATCGCCTGCCTCAGCACATGGAAGTTTTGCATAGTGCGGCTTTTAGCCGCAACCAAGGGGAAAACCATCGAGCCATTCATGTCATTCGATGCAAATCAGATGTGCGCAAACGATGCAAATATCGAGCGGCAATCCTATAATCGCAGCAACAAGCGCGCTTCCCTCCAAACCATGACCAGGGCCAGCAAACCGCCGCCCGCCAGGCCAAACAAAGCGGTGACAATTGCTCCGCCGGGCAGGTACAGCGCCAGCGCATAGGTCAGCCCGCCGCCGAACAACGCCGCCAACAAGCCTTTCCACGCTGCCGGCCACAGGTAGAGTCTTTTAGGCAGGCGGCGCGCCAGCCAGAAACACAGTAGAGCGGCCTCCACAGTGAGCGAAAGTTCAGCGGCGGCAATCACAGGCGCGCCAACGGAGCGGAAATACGTCACGGCCAGCGCACCGACCGAAATGTAAAGAATCATCCGCACTACAACGCCAAAAAACGGGAACCAGGGCTGCTTGCGGGCGTAGAAAGCGCGCGCCATCAATTCCTGCACGGCATACCCCGTCAAGGTGAGCAAAAAGACGCGCGTTGTCCAGGTCAACAGGCTGCTACCCGCCGCGTCGAAGCCAAACACGGCGCGCACCAGCGGATGCAAAGCAGCGGCTATCACGGCCGCAGCCGGTAGCGTCAAGGCAATCAACACCCGCAACGCCTTCTCGATGACGGCGCAAAAAGCCCCCCAATCTTGCCGGGCAGCCATTTCGGAAAGCGTCGGCAGCAGCGTGACGGCCAGCGCGGTGCCAATCAACGTCTCTGGCACCTGCATCATCATCCAGCCATACGTCAGCGCCGAGACGGCGCCCACCTGGTCGAGGCGCGAGGCAAAATTATCCCGCGCTATGAACATCAACTGAATGCCCAACATGGTCAACAGGCGCGGCCCTACCATCCGCAAGACAGCCAGCATGGCCGGGTTGTAAATATCGAGCGAGGGCGTCCAGCGGAACTGGTACTTGATGAGACCCGGCACCTGAATAAGCAAGTGCAGGCTGGCGCCCAGGATCACCCCATAGACCAATCCATGCACACCCAGGCCCAAGGCTGGCAGGGCAAAACCGCCAATCACATAAGGTTCAGCGGGAGAAAAGACCAGCACGCCCACAATTTGACCGAGATTGTAGAGGGCCGGCGCCAAAGCCGGCAACAGGAAATGCTGGTTGGACTGCAAACCGGCCATCACCAAGCCGCTCAAGGAAAAAATGAGCGTGGCGATCAAATTCAGGCGCATCAACTCAGCGACCAGCGCTTGTTGTGCGCTTCCAAAACCAGGGGCAATCCCAAATTGCGCCCGCACGATCTGTTCGGCGAACAGCGCCACCAATAGAGCAGCGGAGGCGGTTGCCAAAAAACCCAGATTGGCCAGGCGCGAAAACAAATTCCAGGCCGCTGCGCGCCCATGCAGGGTCAACGTTTCACTCAAGATGGGGATGAAAGCCATGGCCAGCGCCCCGCCAGAGATGAGCGCGAACAGCAAATCGGGCAGGTTGTTGGCGACGTTGAAGGCGTCCAATTCCATAGACAGGCGGAACTGGCGCGCCACAAGCACCGAGCGCACAAAGGCCAGCGCCTTGTCGAGGCCGAAGAAGAAGCCGACCAGCAACGAGGTGCGGCCAAGGAAGGAAAGTTTGGTCATCTTACAACAAGACCACTTCCACCCTCTCGCCAGCGCTCAAGCCGGTAGCATCCGGTGGGATGCGCAGCAGGCCATCGGCAGCCGCCAGGGTAAAGATGAGGTTGGATTTGCCAAAGATGGGATGAGCCAGCCAGGCTAGTCCATCCCCTTGCCCGGCTGTGGGCAGGGGTTCCAAGCGCACCGGCCACCAATCTTCGCGCCCCGCCTGCGAAGGCAAGTTGACGGTCAGGCGCGCCTGCACCGCCGGCCGGGGGCGCGGCAAAACGCCCAACAGTTTCTCGATGACCGGCACGACGAACAAATACCCATTGACCAGCGCGCTGACGGGGTTGCCTGGCAATCCAATGACCGCCTTGCCGCCGCACACGCCCAAAATGGTCGGTTTGCCGGGGCGGGTATTCACGCCATGCACCAATACGCCCGGCGCCCCCAGCGTGTCAATCACCTCGGCGGTCATGTCGCGGGTGCTGGCCGACGAACCTGCGGTGATGACCAGCAAGTCGCATTCCGCCAGCGCGCGCGCCGCCGCGGCCTGCAAAGCGGCAAACGAATCGCCCACAATGCCATACAAGACAGGCTGCCCGCCGACCTGCTCCACCAGCGCCGCCAGCGTGTACGAGTTGATGTCGCGCACCTGACCGGGGCCAGGCTCGACGCTGGGCGGTACAACTTCATCGCCGGAGGAAAGGAGACCTACCCGCACTTTTTTGACTACACGCAAACTGGTGATGCCCAACGCCATCAGCCCGCCCATCTCAGCCGGACGCATCCGACTCCCCGCGGCCTGCACCACCTGACCCTGAGCCACGTCCTCCCCGACGAGGAGGACGTTCTCTCCCTCGGCCACCGCGCGCAGAATTTCGATTTCAGCCGCAAAACCCTCGGCTGGCTGCGTCTGCTGGGTATATTCGAGCATGACCACTGCATCGGCGTTTTCGGGCAGCATCCCGCCGGTGTGGATGAGCATGGCCTGGCCGGGCTGCAAAGCAAACGGCGGCGCAGCGCCCATCGGCACCTCGCCCGCCAAGATCAGATAAGCGGGCAGCGATTCGCTGGCGCCATAAGTATCGCGGGCGCGCACGGCGTAACCGTCCACGCTGGAGCGCGGGAAGGCCGGCAGCGGATGGGGAGCACGGATGTCTTCGGCGCACACGCGGCCCAGGGCCGAGGCAACCTCTATCGTCTCGGAAGCAGGTTCAGGCGTAGAAAGATGCGAGAGCAGGCGGTCTCGGGCCTCGTCGGGCGGGAGAAGAGTCAAAAATTCGGGCATAGGTCAACGCAACCAGAAAGCAAAGGTCAAGAGATAAGCGCACAGGCCAAAGACGGCCAGGGCGTCTACGGTCAGCAATTTCCAATTGGGTTTGGCGCCCACCGCCACGCTGCGCAGGGTGTAGATTTGCAGCAGGGCAAACGGGAAGGTCAGGAAGGCCGGCCAAATCAATCCCCCCGCCATGCCCCCAAGCGGCAAAGCCGCCAGCAAAAGGTAAGCGCCCAACACCAGGCCATGATGCAGCGGCACAGCGCGTTCCCAACCCATGCGTCGAACCAGGGTGCAACGGTCGTATTTCTGGTCGGCGGCATAGGTGGGGAAGTCGAGCGCCACGAAGCAGGCCAGCGCCAATAAAGTGAGCGGGAAGGAGATGAGGGCTGCCAGGCGATGGTAAGAGCCATTTTGCAGCACGAAACCCAGCGCAGGCGCAAACATGGAAATTTGCACTGCCAGCGCCAATTCTCCAAAACCAGCGTTCAACAGACGAAGCGGAGGAACGGCATAGGCCAATACCAGGGCCAGGGAAAGTGTCAAAAACAGCCACGCCGCCGCCGAGAGCGCGTTCGCCCGCGCCAGCATCCAGGCCATCACCGCCGCAAGAGACAGGGCAGCCAGGGCCGTCAGCCAGAGGGCGTTCTTCAGAGCCAGCCTTCGAGAGCGGGTTTCGCCTTCTTCCAGCGCATCTGCCAGCGGGCGGAAGGCTTCGGCCAACAGCCCCATGCCAACTTGCAAGAGCGCCGTAACAGCCAATCCCAGCCAAAAAGCCAGCGGACTGTGGGGGATGCCCAGGTAACGCGCAATACCGGCGCCCAACACATACGTCAGGGCCGCAAAAGTCAAATTCAGCGGGCGCGAGAGACGCAGCAAGGTCAAAAAACGTGGTGTCATCATGTCATGCAGGCACAATCATGCTCACGAAAGGAATAGCGCGCAAGAGGCGAACAAGCAGATAGGAGAGCGCACACACCACCAGGGCTGTCAGGGGAATGAACCACAGCGGGGTGCTCATCCAACTGTATAAGCGAAAGCCCAGCACGCCATGGCGCAGCAAGTCTATCACAAGAATATGCACCAGGTAAACGCCAAAACTCGCCGCCGCAAGAGAACGCAGCCAAACAGCCGCCCGTCCCTGCAATCGCTCGCCCAGGTCTTTGAACAGCAAAAAGCCACAAACAGCGGCCAGAATAGTGGGCAGGCTGAAATAACTGTAAAAGAAGGCGTCAATTGTCTCGGATGAGGCTGAGAGCCAGGCGGTACCCCAAAAGGTCACCAGCACAGCCGCCAACACACCCAAAGCGGCCAACCGACGCCCGCGCGGGGTGAGGCGCACCTCCGCCAGCCAATAACCGAGCAGAAAATAGCCTATGTAGCCGCTTACCATCGGAATCTCCAGCGCGGTGGGGAAACCGGTCAGGCGCTTGAACAGTTCGGGCAGCGAGGTGCCAAGAAGCCAAAGCAAAAGGAAGTATCCCAGGTCGCGGCGGGAGGCAGCCGACACCAGCAAGCGCAGGAGAGGCGTGACCAAATAGATGCCAGCCAACACATAGAGAAACCACAAATGGATTTCGACATCTCCCAGATAAATCGCCTTGAGGATAGACAAGACGACATGTAGCGGCGTCATACTGCCATTGCGGTAGGCGTCTACCGACCAGAGCAAGTAGAACACCGACCAAAACAGGGCCGGGAGACCTACCTTGACAAAGCGCCGCCACAAGAAAGCGCCCATGGGTTCGCGCTTGCCAAGCAACAAAACGCCGCTCACCATGAAAAACAGCGGCACGCCCATGCGCGACAGCGAATCGTAAAAATTGGCCGCCGCCCAGGCCGAAGGCGGCAAATCGCCTTTATAGAAAATGGGGTAAGACAGATGCACCAACACCACCTGAAAGACGGCCACGACGCGAATCAAATCTACCCAGGCAAAGCGGGCGGGCGCAGACGAGGTTTGGACTTCGGATAGACTCATAAAACAGGCGTCTCGGCCAGCCGTTTACGCAGGTCGCGCAGATGAATCTGATTATGAAGGTATACCATCTTGATCATCTCGGCCAAGGTCGTTTGCCCCAAGAAAGGGTGACGGCCCTCTTTGGACAGGTCAGCCTCGCTCAACCCCGCCACCCAGGCGGTCATCTGCGCGCGCACGGCGTGGAACTGCGCCAACAACTCGGCCGGCGGCACATCTTGGGTCTTTTCCTGCTGGCTGGCGTTGTAACGGTCAACAGAAAAATCCTGCGGCGCCCCCGGCCCGCCTAAGCGGATGCTTTCGAATAACTTGAGGAAGCCGCGCTCGGCAGTGACGAAATGCGCCAATACGCTGCGCACGGTCCATCGCGCACCTTCATCATAGACTTCGATTTGCCACTGTTCGGGATGCAAGGCAGCAAAAAAAGCAGCGCATTTCTCGCCTTCGGATTTCAGGCGCTCAGACAGAAAAGCAGGCGTTTCGGGCATAGCGCATCTCCTCTAAAGCAATGAATAGCCGCCATCTACCACGATGGTCTGGCCGGTCACGTATTCGTTTTGGAGTAGAAATTCGAGCGCAGCGGCAATTTCCTCGCTCGTGGCCGGACGCTTGAGCGGCAGGCGCTCGACCAGGCGGTTCCATTCCTCGGCAGGGAGGTCTTCGGGCGGCAATACCAGGCCCGGCGCAATGGCATTGACGCGAATGGAGGGCGCCAGCGCGCGCGCCAGCACGCGCGTAAGCGACTCTAGGGCTGCCTTGCTGACGGTATAGGAGGGGAAACCCGACCAGGCTTTTCCCGCTCCGATGTCGCTCACATTGACGATCAACCCGCCAGGGCGCATTCTCAGGGCCGCCTGCTGAGCGCACAAGAAGGGCGCCCTTGAATTCAGGTCGAGGGCGGCGTCCCACTCGTCCAGCGGGAGCGTTTTCACATCTCCGCGCGGCATGACCGCCGCCGAATTGACCAACACCGCCAGGTGAGAGATTTTTGCAGCCGGGTCAGCCAGCAAAGTATCTACGGTATCGAAAAGCAAGCGCACCTGCTCGGGGCGGGTCAAATCTGCGGACACAGGAAAGGCCGGCACGCCAAAGGAGCGGATTTCGCCGGCCGTCTTTTGCGCCGCCTTCTCCGAAGTGTGGTAATGCAGCAACACCGCATAGCCTCGGTATGCCAGCGTCAGGGAAAAAGCGCGGCCTAAACGGTAAGCGCCACCGGTGACAATTGCCAAAGGGAAATCGGCCATAGGCCTGTTTTACCACTTTTTTCGATTTTTTGCTCATCCTGGCAAACGTGAAATTCTCGGCCCGTATCTTCTTTGTGGTCAGGGATTCGCAGCGGGGCTGTGGGACAGGTCTCTGACCTGTCCACGCAAGTCACAGACTTGCGCCACGCGCGGCACTGTGGGACAGGTCTCTGACCTGTCCACGCAAGTCACAGAC
>Ga0209018_1003217_pt1 | contig 10578 bp, 7 predicted proteins | sample YNPBryBLVA2012_FD_185814 | JGI IMG/M metagenome (GOLD analysis project Ga0209018, IMG submission 185814) | Anoxygenic and chlorotrophic microbial mat microbial communities from Yellowstone National Park, USA - YNP Bryant BLVA 2012 (SPAdes)... ...
CCCGGCCATCAAGCAGCTCCTGTGCCAGCCAGATCCCATGGATTGGCAAGCAGTTACCAGCCGACCCAGGCGGCGGGCCGTCACCCCGAACCCCGCCCCACACGCGCCCCGCCTTGCGGTATTCCCCGGGACAAACCACCGAAACGGCGAACCGCCACCCCTCACGCATTCCGCCACTCCCTCCTGCTGCCTGCCTGCTCTCCTGCCCACCGCTTCCTCGCTGTCAGGTCGTCGCAGGATCCTGCGCCGCTGCGCTTCGCCCGCGCTCGCCTCCCTGCCCACCGCTTCCTCGCCTTCAAATGGTCGCAGGGCATGCCCGGCCCAAGCTGCATGCCGTACGTCCGGGCCCCGTAGCAAACCCAAGCCCTTGCCCGGACCGTCGAGCCGCAGGGCCGTTGCAGGGATCACCGCACCCTTGTCGGTCCCAAGCTTCTCCCACCATTGAGCATGCGTAGTCGAGGGTTGCGTGCGCGAGGGCGGTCTCGACAGCCCTCGCGATGGGACCGTGGACGGCATCGGTTTGCCACGCAGGCGGCGTGTCCTCAAGTCACTTCGAAACCTGATGGTCTCCTTCGAGTGTCGTTTTGCATGGCCTTCTCCGGCTGAAAACTGGTCCACGCTGGCGCCCTGTGGTACCGCCCGAGCCATGCACCCGTCTCTGCCTTTGCCTCACGCCGTCTGGACCTTGGTCGCGCTGCTCGGCCTGACGCTCGGCGGGGTGCTCGCGGGCTGCGGCACCGAACCGGTGAACCCGGACGGTTGCCGCAAGATTGAGGAGGCCCGGTGCGCCGCCATCGTTGCGTGCCCGGGTTACGAAAGCCTCGACGTCGAGGCATGCAAGCGTTTCTATCGCGATCAGTGCTTGCACGGGCTGGCGACGGCCAGCGATCCGGGCGATCCGGCCATCAACGTATGCACGAGCGCGATCGAGGCTGCCGGGAACTGCGCGAAGACAGGTACCGCAGTCTGCACGATCGGCGCGACTTCCGCCGCGCCCTGCGAGGTCATCGAGCACCCGGAGCTCTACCCCGCATGCGCCTTCCTGCTGCCCCCCGGCGCCGCGGGCGCGGACGCTGGGGCCGAAGCCGAAGCGTCAGCCGAGCCCGACGCCGACGGCGCTGACGGACCGTTGGACGACGCCGGTTGACGGGAATCATGAAGCGCGGAGGGGCGAGCATGGCGAGTCGAATGCGAACAGCACGGTGGGTGGCAGTCTCCTTGGCCGTGAGTACGTTGCCGACGCTTTCGACGGGGTGCGGGCCCAAAAAGGAAGCTCCGCCGCCTCCCGTCAGGCACGCCACGCCGGAGGATCGCATCCGCCTCGTGGGCAAGGCCTGGCGCGAGATGACCCAGACCGAGGCCTACCTCCAGGAGCGGGACGTCGCCTGGATGAGGGCCACCGACCAGTTCACGATCCACCTCGGCCAGGGCGGCGTGTCCGGCATCGTCGACTTCGAGCGAACGGAGTTGATGCGCACGCCCTTCGGCACCGAGTATCACTGCACCGTCGCCGGCAGCGTTCAGGCCGCCCTGAAGTACGCGTGGCGCATGGGCGAAGCGGTCGTCACGGTGCGCGCTCCGCAAGCCATTCTGAAACGACGCTGCAAGGAGCCGGGCTTCCCCATCGCCGCCAAGAGAAGTCCTGCCATCGACGTCACCTACGCGCTCCGTGGCGACAGGCTCGTCGCCATCGATCCTCCGACCATCCGCAGCTCGCTCCTGCCTGTCGACTGATCCGCGATGCCTCAAAGCAGGGGCGACAGCAGCCGCGATCCTCCTTCAGCGATCCTCGTCAGGCTCGAACGCTTCCGCCACGCATCCAGGCTGACCTCGCGCGTGTGTTCCAGGTCGCGTTCGAACGCCTGCTCGAGCGTGCGCGCGGTTTCGTCGTCCGCGATCAAGGCATGCACCTCGAAGTTCAGGCGAAAACTGCGCAGGTCCATGTTGGCACTGCCGACCAGCGAGATGCGCCCGTCGACCACGAGCGTCTTGGCGTGAATCATCCCTGGCAGGTACTCGTGGACGTGCACCCCCGCCTCGATGAGATCCTCGTAGAAGCTTCTTCCCGCATGGAACGTGACGGTGTGGTTGCTCTTCGCGGGCAGAAGCAGATGGACGTCGACGCCTTGGAGCGCGGCCATCTGGAGCGCCACGACAATCGCGTGGTCGGGGACGAAGTACGGCGTGGTGATGAGCACGCGTTGCCGTGCGACGCTGATGGCGCCATAGAAGATGCGGTGGATGGCGTTGCTGTCGGTGTCTGGCCCGCTCGTGAGCACGGCCACGACGGCATCACCCGCGGGCTCCAGGTGCGTCGGGAAGAAGCGGGCGTCCTGCACCATCTCGCGGGAGGAAAAGTACCAGTCGCGGAGGAACACGCTCTGCAGGTCCGCGACGCCGGGTCCCTGGATCCGCACGTGGGTGTCGCGCCAGGCACCCACCGAAGGCATCGTCCCCAGGTATTCGTCGCCGATGTTGATCCCGCCGGTGAACCCGACCTTGCCGTCGACCACCACGATCTTGCGGTGATTGCGCAGGCTGACGGGCTGCAAGAGCATCGAACGAAGCGGGAAGAACCAGGTCATCCGTACGCCCTCGTCGCGCAGATGACGGACCCAGCTTCGGGGCAACGCGAGGCATCCCCAGCCGTCCGCCAGCAACCTGACTTGCACACCACGCCGGCGGGCCGCCACGAGCTTGTCGAAGAACCACTCGCCGGTGCTGTCTGGCCTTATCAAGTAGTATTCGGCATGCACGTGGTGCTCGGCTGCGTCGATAGCTTCGCCGAGCGCGGCGTAGGTCGCGGCGCCTCCGAGGAGCACGTCCACCCGATTGCCCATCGTGGCCCTGCTGCGCGACAGCACCTGGCTGACCTGGAACAGTCCCGCGCCGTGGCCTGCAAGCGAAACCGGGGCAGGGCGTACCGATCCGGGGTCGGCCCGGAACCCGATCAGGTGGCCGGTCAGTGCGGCGTCTGCCTCACGCTTGTGCCGGGCCGACCAGCGCACGCGCGAGCGGCCGAACAGCAGAAACAGAACCGCGCCCACCGCGGGCAGGAAGATCAGCACGAGGATCCACGCGATGGTGGCAGATGGATCCTTGCGCCGCAGCAGCACGAACGGGATCAGGCACAGGCCCACCACCTCGGCAACGATGCCGGCGTACGCCAGTGCTTGCGGCACGATCGCAAGAAGCTCGCGCCACGGCTCCACAGGTCGCTCAGAAGATCGGGACGGTGATGCGGACCGTCACCGGTGAGCCGCCGAACGGCGGGATCTGGAGGCCGCGGAACTTGGACGCGATGCAGCCCCCGACGGGTGTACCGGCGAAAGGCGGACCATCGATGACGGCGTTGGTGGACCGTCCGTTCGGCGCGAACGTGACGCGGACGGTTGCGTTGCCCTGAGGTCCGCCTTCCTGCTTGCAAGACATGGCAGCGGAACGGGCGCTGCCCATGGCCGTGGAGGCGGCGGCCTTGTCGAAGGGCGCGTCGCTTCCGCCGGGCGATGGAGGCGTCGGAGGCGGCGCCGGTTCGGCCGGCTTGGTTTCCGCTGGCTTGGGAGGCTGACCGGAGGTCGCCGGGGGTTTGGTTTCCGCCGTCGGCGTGGCGGACGGCCCGGCCGTTGTGGTCGCCTTCGCGGACGCGGCCGGTGCGGGTCCCTTGGCAACCGTCTCGGCCGGTTTCGTATCCGTGGACACGGTCGTGGGCTCGGCTGCCGGCGGCGCGGCGGCAGCGGCGTCCGTTCCAGGCACAGCGGCGGTATCCGCGGCCGGGTTGACGGGACGAACCGCGGCGGGAGGTGTCTCGTCGGCCTCGTGCGACGCCACGGTGCGCGTGGGAGCGGTTGCAGCCCCCGAGTTCGAACCACGGAATGCGTACACACCGCCGCCCACGATGGCCACGGCCACCACCGCGATGGCGACGTAGACGCCTGTTCGCGAGGGGCTGCCTTGCGCGGGTGCGGGCGCGGGCGGCTGAGCGAGCGCGGGTGGTAGCGGAGCGACCGGAGCCGCAGGTGCGAACGGTCTGCCCGAGGGCGGCGATTCGGGAGCGGGGGCGTCGTCCGGCGCGGTGGGTACGATGGGTGGGGCAAAGATGTCGCTGGAGGGCAACGAGGTCGGTTCGACGGACGCGCGGCCGACCGCAGAGAAATCGACGCGGTCCTCGTCGACTGGGGCGATGGGGGCACGCGGGGAGGGCCTGGTCGGCCCGGCAGCATCGCCTCTTGGTGGCGGCAATTCGACCTTGACAGGGCCCGGCTTGGGCGATTCGGTGCGTGGAGCTCCGGGCTTCGGGGGCGGAGGTCGGACAGCAGGGGGCTTGGGCGTCGGCGGCTTGGGGGGCGCGGGCCTGGCCGCGATGGGCTTCATCGCGGCATCTCCGCGAAGCGACGCGGGCTCAGGCTCCAGCTCCTCGTACGCGGGCGCGTCGTCCACGTCGACCGGCACGTCGACACCTTCGTCTTCGGGCACCGAGAAGACGGAGTTCTGGAGCTCCATCGAGATGCGCGCGAGCCTCGCCCGGGAAGAGACGGGCGGCTCTTCGTCGCTGACAGCCTTCGGCGTCGAGGGGGTAGCCTGCGGCTTCGCGGGCGCGGGTTTGGCGGACGCCGTTCCTGGCGTGGGCGTCCCCCCGTGCGGAGCGGTCGAGACGGCGGGTTCTGGGTTGCGGGCGGGTTGCGCGCTCGATGTGGCTGGTTTCGGGTTGGCCGCGGGCACAGCGATCGCGGTGGGTTCACCGTCGTCGACCGCTTGCGGGTTATCGACCTGCCGAGTGGGCTCGGAGCTGAGGGTCGGCTCGGGCGGCGTCACGGCGGCGGAGGCAAGGTTCTGGAGCGTACCGGCAGGCACCGGCGCACCGGCTACGATGGGGCGCAGCGTCGGCTTCGGCTCACGCGGCTGGGCCGTCGGCGGCGGCACCGGCGCAGGCACGACCTTCGCTTGAGCATGCTCGGCAGGTGCGGGTGGCACACGCGACAGCAGCGCCGAGTCCGCGCCTTGCTCGACTTCGCGGTCGCCGGCCTGGGCCTTGGTGCCGTCGACGGTGATCGTGCCGCCGCACTTGCGACAGCGGAATCGGACGACCTTGCCTGCGACGAGATTCTCGGCCACGAAGAACTTTGCCGAGCATTGGGGGCACTTGGTGTTGATCATGGCGCGCCTGGTTTCCGGCTCCTCCGGGTGGCTCCCCTGCATGGGCGACACGGCCCCCGGCTCGGGGTGCGCGTTGATTCTAACAATCTTGTCGCCGGATGGGCAGCAAGCTGGCAGCAATCGCGACGCCAACGTGGTACATTGGCCGGAGCGATGGACGTTGGACAGGAAACCACGGGCGGGGCGTCGCCCGGTGCTGCGCTCTCGGCCAATGACAACCTCCGACCCGGTCAGAAACTCGGCCGCTACGTCCTGCTGTCGCCCGTGGCGCAAGGTGGCATGGCCCGCGTGTGGGCTGCCAGACAGGTCGGCATCCGCGGCTTTCAGAAAGTGGTCGCGATCAAGACCATCACGCCCGCGCTTGCGGCGGACGCCGAATTCGAGCGCATGTTCCTCGACGAAGCACGCATCGCTGCCGCAATCCACCACCCGAACGTGGCCGAGATCCTCGACCTCGGTGAAGTCGGGTCCGTGCTGTTCCTGGCGATGGAGTGGGTCGATGGTGTCTCGCTGCTCACGCTGCTCAAGGCCAGGCCACGAGTCCCGCTGCCGGATCCGATCGCCGTTCGCATCATCGCGGATGCTTGTGCAGGCCTCCATGCTGCACACGAGCTGCGCGGCGAGCACGGTGAGGCGCTCGGTGTCGTGCACCGCGATGTGTCTCCACACAACATCCTCGTCAGCCAGGATGGCAACGTGAAGGTCGCCGACTTCGGCGTCGCCAAGGCCATGGGTCTCGAGCATGCGCCCACCGTTGCCGGCCAGCTCAAAGGCAAGGTCGCTTACATGTCGCCCGAACAGGCCAAAGGCGATGTTGCGGTCGACCGGCGTTCCGACATCTTCTCCCTCGGCGCCGTCCTGTACGAGTGCGTCACCGGGCAGCGCGCGTGGGCAGGCGCCAACGACGTCGCCCGGCTGCAGAACCTGCTGGCAGGCAACATCATCCCGCCTCGACAGGTCCGCACGGACTTGCCACAAGACCTCGAAAACATCCTCGCCTACTGCCTCGCTGTCGACCCGGCCCGGCGATTCCAGACTGCGGACCAACTGCGGGTCGCCCTCGAGCAGTTCCTCGTCACCCGCAAGCTCGTGGTCAGCCCGACCGACGTCGGCGCGTACGTCCAGAGCCTATGCGGCCGCGAACTCGACGACCGGCGCGCCCGCATCCGGCACGCATCGGCGGTGTTCGTCGACGACGGCGGGGTAGCCGGAATCCCTCAATCGTACTCGGGGGTGTCGGTCCAGGCGCGCGGACGAGGCATGCGCCGGTCGACGGCGACCGCCATCACGTTCGTGTCGGGCGGCATCACCGTAGCGGGTCTGCTCGGCATCGTGGCGGTCGGGTCGCTCCCGCCTGCGGCGGCGACGGCCGTACCTGCGGCAAGTTCTGCGCAGCCGGTTGCTCCGGTGGCGGGAGCCGGGACGGTCACCGTGGTTCCCACGCCTGCGGACGCGCTGGTGGAGGTCAACGGCGTGGTGCTCGGACCAGGTCGTCGGAGCTTCTCCAGACCCAACCCCGGTGAGATGCACAAGGTGGTGGTGCGGGCCCAGGGCTACGAACCTGCCACGATCACCATCGACCACCAGTCTCCGAACACGCAGTGGACCGTCGAGCTCACGAAGCTACCGTCGGCGGACGTGTCCGCATCCGCAGCGCCCGCAACGTCGACGCCGCCCGCGTCTCGGCCGCCGACTCCTGCCACCGCAGAGAACAAGACGCCCCGCCCCACCCCGGTCGCCACACCACCGGCGACGACACCTGGCAAGGGCGGACGTCCCGGCAAGCCTCCCGCGATCCCGCAGAACCCGTTCTGACGAGTTCCTGTGATGAATCATCTTCGACGCTTTCTCTTCTTCCTGGTGCTGTTGGTTGTGTGCGTGGTTCCCAGCGTGCATGCGGACGACGCAGCGGACGCACGGCAACGCTACAACGAAGGACGCGTTGCAATGGAGGCGGGCAGGTATCGCGAGGCGGCGCTCGCGTTCGAAGCGGCCCTGCGTCTCAGGCACCATGGTGCAGCGGCGTATGCCGCGGCGACTGCGTGGGACAAGGCCGAGCACCTGGCAAGGGCGGCCGACCACTACGCGCGCGCGCTGGAGTTGCCCGGTCTCAGCAAGAAGGACGCCGCGGAAGCACGCACCAGGCTCGCAACGATCGAGAAGTCCCTTGGTATCGTGGACATCAAAGGTCCTGAAGACGTGACCGTCCAGTTCGAGGGGTCCACCGAGGCGCATCCTCCCATTCGCCTGCACGCGCTACCCGGCATCCAGACCCTGCTCGTCGCCCGCGGCGGTCATGTTGAACGGCGCGATGTGATGATCAAGCTCGGCGAAACCGTGGAAGTCGACGTGACCGAGCGGATCGAGGAGCCTGCGCCACCGGCCTCTGCGAGCGCGCCACCGACTCCGCCGCCTGCCCCATCCGCAAGCGCCCCGGCGGCTCCAGCCCGGACCACGTCGAGCGAGGGGCGCACTCGTAGGATCATCGGATACTCCGCGATGGGCGCGGGCGTCGTGTCTGCTGGTGTCGCCATCGCGCTCGGGTTCAAGACCCTGTCGGCTCGCGACGATTTCAACGCGAACCCGACTCGCGCCAACTACGACCGTGCCACGAGCGCAAGGACCTGGACCAACATCGCGTGGGCCGGCGCGGTCGTACTCACTGGCGCGGGCGCCGTGCTCGTGTTCTATCCGTGGGACAAGCCCGGTCGGGACCAACCGGCAGCCGAGGTCACCATCTCCGCCGTGCCCAGCGGAGTCGTGCTTCAGGGAGCCTTCCCATGATCGCGCTGCATCGACGCCACACCGTCGTGTCGCTGGCCGCGGCACTGGCCGGCATGATGGTTGCCGCCTCCTGCTTCGTATCCATCGACGAATCCAAGATCGTCGAGGGCCAGCTCCCCACCGTGGACGCCGCTGCGCAGGACGCCGACGGTGCAACTGGTCCCGATGCCGATGCCTCGGTCGATCAAGCGGTGGACGCCAATCCTGAAGCAGACGCACCGGTCGACGGATTCGCCGACCGCACCGACGCACTCGAAGCATCATGGCCTGACGCCCCGACCGAAGGGGGCGATCTCGATGCATCCGATGCCGAACCGAGCGATGCCGATTGGGTGGATGCACCGTTGGTCGAGTGCCACACGGACTTCGACTGCCTTCCCGTCGGTTGCACCGCCCGGACCTGCGACAACAAGGTGTGCAAGACCGCAGGGCCGATCCACGAGGACGTTGCGACGTTCGAGCTTCCGGCGCCGCTGGCGTGCAGCCAGGGATACAACCGCGGCTGCGTGGTAGCTGCTCGTAACTACCTCATCGCCCTCACCGCCAGCGGGGTTGTCGCGTTCAACACCCGCAATCCCCTGGCTGTCCGCCAGGAATCGATCCCCGACATCGGCGTCTCCGGTTACTCGCACCTGGTTCGCAGCGGCGAGCGCGTCTGGGCCGTGAAGGACAGCGATAGCAGTACACCCGTCGCATGGCTCGACATCCCGCTCGACGGTGTCAGCCCGTTCGCCGCGCCGGCCAAGGCCGACCTGCTCATCCAAAGCATCTCCGGCCGCTTCGCCGCCCCCAATGATGCCCTCCTGTTGTACCTCGTCGATAGCGTCCCGAACGGTTTCTTTGCACGCTACGTCCCGGGCAGCCCCACCATCCTCACGACGTTCCCCGCCAACGGCGCAGGCGAGCACGAGGTGGTCGGGACCTCCGGCACGCGCGCCCTGCTGCACGCACGCATCGAGATCAGCGGCAGCCCCTCCACGTTCCAGCATCGCTTCAGCCTGCAAACCGACATTACGTCGTCGTCGTCCGCCAACAGCGGCCCCTACGACGAAACCACGCTCAACAACTTCCACCCTACCTACGGCTTCTTCAACCAGAGCCGCAAGGGCTCGATCGCATGGATCATCGCGCGCCACGATGGAAGCGGGTGGAGCGAGGTACGCGCCTACTGGCTCTTGACGAGCACGTCGCAGCAAATCGAATCCAGCTACTACACCATCGAGACGTTCACCACGCAGCCGTCGTCGAAGCCGGAAGGACCTCTCGCGTTCATCAACGACGACACCATCGCCGCGGCGGTCATCTCCGGAGGCGCATCACCGTCGCGCTCCCTCGATGTCGTGCAGAAGGTAGGTGCGGACCAGCCCAAGCTCCTCAAGCGTATCCCGATCTCCGCAACGTCTCCGAGCACCCTCAGCGTCGCCGGCGACAACGGTTACGCATATGTCGTCACAGGCACCACCGTCCGCATCTTCGCTCCGGCCTGCGCCCCCTGACCGCGCCTGGTGACACCAGCAGAGCATGGCGGATCCCAATCCAATTCTCCGACGATGGGCCCCGGTCCTCCTCGTGCTGCTGGTGGTGCTCGTCTACATCCGCACGCTCGACGCACCCTTCGTCTGGGATGACCGGTACCTTGTCCTCGAATCGCCCGCCGTCACGACGATCCAGCCGCTGACCAGCTACTTCGTGCGCCCGTTCTGGAGCGATGTGACCGCTGGCGACGTGCGTGTCTACTATCGGCCGCTGACGGTCCTCAGCTTCGCGATCGACTACCGCGTGCATGGTCCCAACCCGACCGGCTTCCACCTCACGAACCTGGTGTTGCACACGGTCAACGCGCTGCTGCTGTACCTGCTCTTGCGCCGATACCGGGTCACGCCCGGCGTGGCGCTCGCGCTCGGGCTAGCGTGGGGCTGGCTTCCACGGCTCACCGAAGCGGTCGCATGGGTTGCTGGCCGTACCGATGTGCTCGCAACCACGTTCATCCTCATCGCCTTGATGGTCCACCGCCATGGGCACCGAACCCGGTTGGTCCTGGCTTCCGCCGTCGTGCTTGTCGGCATGCTCTGCAAGGAGGTCGCGGTCGCCGGTGCGATCGCCCTGGCTGCCCTCGAGGCGCTTGCCCATCGCTCCGGCAGGCCGCTGGCGGCGCGCATTGCGCACGCCGCCATACCCATCGTTGGAGCTGTCGCATACCTGCTGGCGCGTCAGTTCGCTCTGCACGGTGGACCTCCGCCCACCCAAGTGCTCGACCTTACCCTCGTTGACCGCGCCCCGCTGGCTCTCAGCGCGATCGGCACCATCGCAAGGATGCTGGTGCTTGCCTGGTGGCCGGAGTTGCAGATCGGCTCCGTGCACGATCCAGGACGCGTCGCTGCGGCCGTCGGAGCCGCCATCCCCGTCGCGGCCGCTCTGCTGGCCTGGCGCTTCAAGCACCTGTGGCTCGTGGCGAGAAACAACGTGCAGCCGCTCATCGTGACAGGATCCGCGCTGGCTGTCGCGGGCGTCGCGCTCGTGCTTCACGTCATTCCCCTTTCCCTCAACGTGGTTTCCGCGGATCGCTTCCTGTACGTGCCGTCGTTGGGGCTGGCGGTGATGCTTGCGCCGGCTGTCCAGACATGGACGCGACGATCCCCT
>Ga0209018_1003219_pt1 | contig 10573 bp, 14 predicted proteins | sample YNPBryBLVA2012_FD_185814 | JGI IMG/M metagenome (GOLD analysis project Ga0209018, IMG submission 185814) | Anoxygenic and chlorotrophic microbial mat microbial communities from Yellowstone National Park, USA - YNP Bryant BLVA 2012 (SPAdes)... ...
CACAAGAGCCTGCGCCTGCCAGTCAGGAATGTTCCAGGACGCAAATGGACGTCACGCACACCGGCTATGGCTGCTGATCTTACAGATCATGCTTGGACGATTAGAGAAGTGCTCACGACCTTACCTTTGAAAGGCTAACTGCTCTTAAAAGGGAGACTACCTCATAACTCAACTTCGCACTATACTTCACCGCTTTCTCGGCTACCCCTTCACTCCAATGCTTATCGTTCAACCTCAATTGCTCATCTAGGGGGAAAAAAACTCTCCCGGCATTCCGCACAGTAGTAGTGGCCTCGCTCTACCTCCAATCTACCTGCTCGACTTTCCACTTGGGTCGCTTTCTCACCTTTGTAGCGCATCTCTCTCCCGCACTTGGGACATGCCGGCCCAGGCACCGGTCGCCGTTCTTCCTGTTCTTCCACTGCCATTTGCGCTATCTCTTGTCCTATTTCCTTGCGCAATCTCAAGGCAATCTCTTCAATCTGCTTCAAGTCTGGCCGCAGATGATTGGTTTCCCACGCCAGGTATTCGTCAATCACCTCCTCCGCTTTGGCTCGCAGGCGCGCTCGTTTCTCTTCTATGCTCTTCTTCATGGCTACCTCCTTTGTTCTAGCACTATTTTCTCACCTTCCTCGCCCCAAAACTGAAATACACCCTATCGTCCCTGCCGATGATAATGGTCGTTTATTACCTGGACGTAAAGAAACGCATGAGGGCGCACCAATTCGCCGAAGGTGCGTGTCCCACATCGTACTCGCAGAGTATTCGTTCACTTATCGGAAAGCGGGTAAAATAAAGACAGGAGCATAATCATGAAGAACCTGAAACGAATCACCTTCGATCCCAACATCATGGGCGGCAAGCCTACCATTCGCGGTTTGCGCGTGACAGTGGGAACAATTATCGGTCTCATCGCGGCAGGACATGATACGAAAGAGATTCTCGAGGCTTATCCATACCTGGAAGAGGAGGATATCCGCGAGGCTCTCCGCTACGCCGCCTGGCGCGTGGAAGAAATGGAATTGCCGTTGGCGGCCGCATGAAGATTCTCGTTGACATGAACCTTTCGCCCGATTGGGTAAAGGTTTTGGAAGGCGCAGGATGGGAATCGGCACACTGGTCAACCGTGGGAGATATGCGCGCCCCAGACGAGGAGATCATGGCATGGGCGCGGGAAAACGGCTATATCGTCTTCACCCACGATCTTGATTTCGGCGTCTTACTTGCCCTAACTCGCGCCGAAAGCCCCAGTGTGATCCAAGTCCGCACGCAGGATGTGTTTCCAGAAGTTTTAGGCAATCGGTTGGTCAAGGTCTTACGGGAATACGAATCTGTTTTGGAGAAAGGCGCGTTGCTGACAGTTGATGAAGGGAAATCAAGAATCAGGGTGTTATCGTTCGGATAAAGGAGTATGTGCATTTCAACCCAAAAGGCGGCTGTCACGCCGCCTTTTTGATTTCATTACTTCCCTGACTAACCTGAATTCGGGATAAGCCTTCGAACCGTCCCGAAGGCTCGATTTTGCCCATACAATTGCTCTAAAAAGCCTTCGGGACGGTTATCCCGAACTGACGTTAAGCAGTTGCTTGCCTCCTGAACACCCGTCAGGACAGGCTGGAGGCCGCGCTATAGTATTGCTCTGCAGAATCTATCACGTTTGTGAAGATTTTGTGGCATGGCATTCATGCCGTCTTGGGTTGCAAGATAAATCCCGCGCTACGGATCTATGAGTAAGGATAGGGGTACCCTGTTTTCATGTATAATCTCAACCATGAGCGAAATCTTCCAGAAAATTCTCGAACTCATCGCACAGAACCAAGTCCAGATTTCCGCTCATGGGTATGATGAAATGGCCGACAATAGCATCCTTGTCCGTGATGTGCTGGCGGGTATTTCAAAGGCCATCGTCGTCGAAGAGTATCCCGACTACGCCAAGGGTCCCTGTGTATTGGTCTTGCAACACGATGATCAAAACAAACCCATTCACATACTCTGGGGTATCCCCAAAAACGCGGCCTTGCCCGCTGTACTGGTAACCGCCTACCGACCTGACCCTGGCCGTTGGTCCGAGGATTTTACAAGGAGAAAGAAATGACAAAAAAACAGACAACCAAATTGATTCACTTTGGCAACTACGTTGCCGAAGTAGATGTAGAACTGGTGTACACAGACGATGAATGGTCACCCTACCTATCAGTGAGCGATGCGATGAAGCTCGATGATGTCCGCGAGGCGCTTCGACAAGAGGACTTTGTGACCGCAACCAGATTAGCCCGCGTTTACCGACTCTCCCCATTGGTTGTGTAAAATACACTTCTGCAAATCTTGTAGCCCAATGGTATTCGGGCTATATTCGAGAAAATCTTCCTTCATTCGTATTCCTGGCGATCACCTCTTCCAGCGTCACTTTCAACGCCTTCGCCAGCGCGGAGAGGACATCCGTGCTGCCCTTGCGTTTGCCCGTCTCGATCTGGGAGAGGTAGGGCGTGCTGATTCCCGCCGCGTCCGCGCCCCTCACCCAAAACCTCCGCTTCTCTGTTGTATAATTAAGGCATGGCTCAATCAACTTCGCGTTCAAGCGATCCCCGATCGAAGCCCGCGCTCAAGCGCACAGGGATTGGCGATTCCAATAAGCGCTTCGCCGACCTCGAACAGAAGATCACCCCATTGTTGAAGCCATACGTCAAGCGAATCTCTGTCTTCGGCTCATACGCGCGCGGCGAGGAGACCGCCGAAAGCGATATTGACCTGCTGGTGGCACTCAAACCGTCCCATTTGCGGCCCGCGCTTGGGTTGTTCGAGGTCATACGGCTGGAACAGGAACTGAAAAAGGAATTGGGCCGCGAGGTGGATTTGGTGACGGAGGAGGGTCTCAATCCGCGGCGCAAGCCATACATCGAAAAAGACAGGGTGGTTTTATATGAAGAGAGAATTTGACCTCACCTATCTCGGTGATATTCTGGACGCTATCAAGTGGATCGAAAGTTACCTACACGGTGTGGATAAGGAAGACTTCCTTGAAAACCACATGATGCAGGATGCGGTCATGCACCAGATCGAGATTATCGGCGAGGCGTCGAACAATGTCTTGAATTCCAGGAGAAACATCCCGAACTTCCGTGGACGTTCATGCGGGCGATTCGGAACAAAATTATCCACGATTATCGAGAGGTCAACTTGACCATCATCTGGGATACTGTCAAGAACGATTTGCCTCCTTTGAAGAAGCAGGTCAAGAAATTGATCGGGGAGTAGATGATCGAATAATTCAAACAAAAAGGCGGCTGTCACGCCGCCTTTTTGATTCTGGGGAGAGACCGCCCACGAATTTGGTTCACAAGTAAATGAATGGAGACGCGCCAGACTTGGACAGGATTTTCGCCCTCCATCAGCGCGTAAACCACCTCGGCGGGCATCAATTCATCTTCGCCATGTTCAAATGCGGCCTTTGCCGCGTCGTAATCGCAAATATTTTCCAATTCCTCGGCTCGTTTGCGTGGAGCAACCTTCAATGCCAATAATCTCTTGCTTCCCACTTATTTCAACACACAGGGTAACATAGCAGTCAAAGTGGTGCATGATAGTAAGGATAACCGTCCCGAAGGCTTTTGAGAGCAATTGTAGGGGCAAAATCGAACCTTCGGGACGGTTCGAAGGCTTACCCCGAATTCAGTTAAAAAAAGACCCCGCAAGATTTCCCGCGAGGTCTCACCGAACATCGAAAACTGATCACTGAACACTGAAAATTGGCTTACGTTCCCTCTTCCCACGAGTTCAAATACTTCACCTGTTCCTCGGTCAAAGTATCAATTGTCACGCCCATTGCGGCGAGTTTCAGGCGGGCAATTTCAGCGTCAATTTCCGCTGGCACAGAATATACGCGCTTTTCCAACTTGTCGGCATTCTTGACCATATACTCGGCTGCCAGCGCCTGGTTAGCAAAGGACATGTCCATCACCGAAGCCGGATGTCCCTCGGCAGAGGCCAGGTTGATGAGGCGGCCCTCGCCCAAAATGTTGATTTTTCGGCCATCCTCCGTCTCATACTGTTCCACGAACGGGCGCACCAGTTTCGGCTTACCCTTTGCCATTTGCACCAGCGCGGGGATGTTGATTTCTACATTGAAGTGGCCAGAGTTGGCAACAATGGCGCCATCCTTCATGACCTCGAAGTGGCGGCGGTCAATGACGTTGATGTCGCCGGTCACAGTGCAGAAGATATCGCCAATTTTGGCGGCCTCTTCCATGGGCATCACTTCATAGCCATCCATGACGGCTTCGAGCGCCTTGAGCGGATCCACTTCGGTGACAATGACCAGCGCGCCCATGCCGCGCGCCCGCATTGCCAAGCCGCGTCCACACCAGCCATAACCGGCCACAACGAAGCGCTTGCCGGCCAGCAAGACATTCGTCGCTCGAATGATACCGTCAATGGTGGACTGCCCTGTGCCGTAGCGATTGTCGAAGAAGTGCTTGGTCATGGCATCGTTGACCGCCACGACAGGGAAATTGAGCATTCTGTCGGCAGCCATGGCGCGCAGGCGGATGACGCCGGTGGTGGTCTCTTCTGTTCCGCCAATGACGTTGGGCAATAGTTCGCGGCGTTCCTTGTGCAGGGTGCTGACCAAATCGGCGCCGTCGTCCATGGTCATGTGCGGCTTGTGATCGAGAGCGGCGGCAATATGCTTGTAGTAAGTGGCGTTGTCCTCGCCTTTGATAGCAAAAGTTGGCACCTCATAGCGGTTGACCAGCGCAGCAGCCACGTCATCTTGCGTGGAAAGCGGATTGGAGGCAGTCAGGACCAAATCGGCGCCGCCGGCGACCAGTGTGCGTGCCAGATTGGCCGTCTCAGTGGTCACATGCAAACAAGCCGAGAGACGAACGCCCTTGAGTGGCTTTTCTTTTTCGAAACGCTCGCGAATCAAGCGCAAGACGGGCATCTCGCGCTCGGCCCATTCGATGCGCCGCACGCCGCCCTCGGCCAGGTTGATATCTTTTATATCGTAATTGCTCATTTCAACTCCTTAGAGATTAGAGAACAGATGAGTAGAGATTAGAGAACAGATGAGTAGAGATTAGAGAACAGATGAGTAGAGATTAGTGAGTTTTCGCCTTGACGCCGAACTGCTCTCTATTCCCTACTCTCTAATATCTGATCCAACTTCCCCTCATCGTCGAAATGCTCGCGAAAGCGAGCAACAAACTCAGCGGGGGTGTAATAATGGTTCTGCGTACCTTGCTGCTCCAGGCAATAGACCGCCGCCAGCGAGCCGATCTGACCGCACAGTTTCCAATCGAAGCCGCGCGCATAGCCAGCCAGAAAACCGCCGCGGAAGGCGTCGCCCACGCCGGTAGGGTCAACGACTTTGCGCTCTGGCACGGTCGGGATATGATGCTCCTCGCCATTCGTGTACAAAGTAGCGCCATCTTTACCGCGTGTGACTACGACGACCTCGACGCGCTTCAAAATCTGTTCCAGGTTCCAACCAGTCTTCTTGGAAATCAGGCCATATTCATAATCGTTACAAAACAGGAAATACGCGCCTTCCATATCACGCGCCAGTTCGTGCCCCTCTAGCCGCAAGACTTGTTGACTGGGGTCGTAAAGGTAAGGAATGCCCAACTCGCGGCATTCAGCGGCGAACTTGGTCATTGCGCGCGGTTCGTTCGGCGAGACTAGCACCAGATCTGGCTTGGAGGGCAATTCTTTGATGGACTGAGTGCCTGCATGGTCCATTGCGCCAGGATAGAACGAGGCAATCTGGGCGTTGGCGCGGTCGGTGGTGGCAAAGAACGAGGCAGTAAACAGGCCCGGCACGACCATCATCAGCGAGGTGTCCACGCCCTTGCTTTCGAGCCAGGCTCGGTATTCTTCGAAATCTTCGCCCACCGTTGCCATCACGCGCGGACGTTCTCCCAGCAAAGCCATCGTGTATGCAATGTTTGGGGCCACGCCTCCACGCTGACGAGACATGGACTCGACCAGGAAAGACAGGCTAATGGAAGCCAGTCTTTCCGGCAAAATTTGCTCTTCGAACAAGCCAGGAAAGGTCATCAGATAGTCGTAGGCTACAGAACCGGTGAGGAGAATATCCATGTTCGCCTCCCGTCAATGCGAGGGGCAATTTTCCCCGAAGCAATCTCCTTGTGTAAGGAGAAGATTGCTTCGCCTGCTTTGCAGGCTTGCCATGACAAGATGATATTCGCAGGAAAAGGCGCTCCCTCTCGAGAGCGCCGATACCAGCAGGCTGAGTTTAACATGGGATGGGTGGATTGTCAAAGAAATAACGCTACCTGCATCAAGAGCGAACCAGGCTCTTCAAGGCCGCTTCGAAAGGCGGGTAGGCAATGCCGTTTTCGGTTACGATGGCAGTGAGGAGGCGGTGTGGCGTCACATCGAAGGCAATGTTGCGCGCCCGCGCGCCCGCCGGGGCCACCGCTTCACCCTTGAATTGCAAGCCTAATACTTCTTCGGGGTCGCGTTCTTCGATGGGAATCAAGCCGCCGTGCGCCAACGACAGGTCAATGGTGGACGTTGGAACCACAGAGTAGGCTGGCACCTGGTTGTCGTGCGCAGCAAGCGCCAGCATGTAGGTGCCAATCTTGTTGGCCACGTCGCCGTTGGCGGCTACGCGGTCGGCGCCGAAGAACACTTTTTGTACCTGACCCGAGCGCAGAAAGTAACCGGCCATGTTGTCGGTGATGATTTCGTAGGGAATGCCATATTGAGAGAGTTCCCAAGCCGTCAAGCGCGCGCCCTGCAAACGCGGACGGGTCTCGTCCACCAGCACGTGGATTCTCTTGCCTTGCTCCCAGGCAGTGCGAATGACGCCCAGGGCAGTGCCCCAGTCTACGGTAGCCAGGGCGCCGGTGTTGCAATGATGGATGATGGTATCGCCGTCTTGAATCAATGTGGCGCCGTGTTCTGCCATACGTTTGTTGATTTCAACATCCTCGTCGGCAATGCGCTGGGCTTCGGCAAGGATCGCGATACGTATATCTTCGACGTTTCCTTGTACGGAATATGCCTTACGCATGACGCGCTCCAACGCCCAGGTCAGGTTGACGGCGGTGGGGCGGGAGGCCTTCAAAACGGCGGCAGCCGCTTCTAGGTCGGCAAGCAGGCCGCGGGTCGAGGAAGAAGCGGACTCTAATCCCGCCAGCGCCAGCCCAAAGCCAGCGGCAGCGCCAATGGCCGGGGCGCCGCGCACGACCATGTCCCTGATGGCCTGCGCTACGCTGCGATGGTCACGGTAAGCCAAAATTTCGAATACAGCGGGCAAACGCCGCTGGTCTATCATTTTGAGCGCGTTGGTTCGATCATCCCAAAAAACAGTGCGCATCAATAAGAAAGTCGTCCTTTCGCGAAAGTCTCGAAATCGAGCGAAGTTTAGCATGGGCGGATGCACTTGTCAAAATTGCAAAGATGCAACTAAACCGTTATAAAATGTTCAATTTTATTCAAATGCAGCATAAAAAAAGCATTAAAAATAACAACTAAGTACAAAATAGGGTATAATTATCATGTGACTTAAAAACGAATTTGTGCCATAATAAAAGGGATGCATATTTCTCTGGTTCAAGGAGGAGAGATGGTCAAGTCGTTCGAACGAGTGATGTGGGTATTGGCTGTGTTGGCGCTGGTTAGCGGCATAACCGCTTGCCAGCCCGCCCAAAAGCAGGAAGGCATTGTGATCGTCATCGCGGAAGATCCGCCGTCCTTCAATCCAACGATTACAGATGCAGGTTATGATGCCCTGGTGATGGAATTGGTCATGCTTGGCTTGAGCGACGTAGATGCAGACGGCAACGTCTTCCCAGAGTTGGCAACCGAACTGCCAACCCAAGCCAACGGCGGAGTCTTGCTCGATGAAGAGGCCGGCACGATGAGCGTCACCTGGAAAATGCGCACAGATGTCAAGTGGCAAGATGGGAAGCCCGTCACGGCAGATGATGTGGTCTTCACTTATGAGGCCATCGCAAATCCAGAAACGGGCGCCTGGATTGCCGGGCTTGACCATATCGAAAGTGTAGAAAAGGTGGATGATTATACCGTCAAAGTCAATTACAACGCAATTTATCCCGGCTACCTGACGCAATTCGGCGGTGAGCAAGTTGCTATTTGGCCGGCCCATTATTGCGACGCCACGCAGGGTTTTGTATCCTGGAACTGTAACCGCCAGCCGCTGAGCAACGGTCCGTATGTGTTGAAGGAATGGGTCAATGGCGACCACATGACTTTTGTCCGCAACGAGAATTACTATGTAGCAGGCAAGCCTTCCATTGACGTCATTACGGTGAAAATCGTACCGGACGAATCGGTACGCAAGACCATGCTCATCAACGGCGACGCCGACCTGGATATGTGGACGACCGAGCCTGTCATTGCCGATCTACAAGATAAGCCTAATGTGAAAGTGAGTATCAGCCCGAACAATCGCTGGGTGTTCCGTCTGTTCTTCAACCTGGCAGCCAAAGGCACCACCGATCCAGTTGCAACGCCGCATCCCATTTTGTCGGATGTGCGGGTACGGCGGGCAATCCGTATGGCAATTGACGTGGACAAGATTGGGCAGGAGTTCTTCCTGGGCTACGCCAAGCCAGTATGGACCGAATTCTTCCGTGAGCCTTACGTGTGCAATATTCCGCGGCCAAAGTATGATCCCACCGCAGCCGCAGCCTTGTTAGAGGAAGTCGGTTGGAAGGACACGGACGGCGACGGCATGCGGGAATGCCAGGGATGCGGAACCGCCGAAGACGGCTATAAGATGGAGATGGAATTCATCACCTATTCGGGATTCGGCGAGCCGCTGCTTCTCACTCAACAATTGATTGCCGAAATGCTCGGTCAGATTGGCATCAAACTCAACCTTTCGATGGTCGAAAGCAGCGTGTTGTGGGCTGCCTCTACTGACGGCGGTATCGAGCAAAGCGGCAATTTCGATATGGCCATCTGGGACGACGGCTACGGCGGCGTGGACCCGACCGATTATCTGTGGTCCTATTATTATTCAGAGGCCGCTACCCCAGATTATGGCTACAACTACGGGCGTTGGATGAACGAAAAGTTCGACGCCTTGATGGATGAAGCCTACACCCTCGACGAAGCGCGGCGCAAGGAAGTCTTTTGCGAAATGGCGCAAATTCTGGAAGAGGAACTGCCCGAGGCACTGCTGTTCACGGCGGTCAACGCAGATGCCCACTCCGCGCGCTTGCAAGGTGTCCAATCCAGCACCAACGACCTGGTCACCTGGAACGCAGCAGATTGGACATTGGCCAAATAATCCCTATCACTGGGCGGCTTGCAAAGTAAAGGCAAGCCGCCCAGTCGAAATTGTGCCACACTACGAACCCTGTCTATGACCACTTACATTGCGCGGCGCTTACTTCAAACGGTTGGGCTGCTGTTCTTGCTCAGCATTCTCTTGTTTGCGCTGGTCAATGTGTCGCCGGGCGGGCCTTTGGCTGGACATGGACAGAGCCGCCATATCAGCCCAGAAAAAATTGAATTGCTCAAGCGACAATTTGGGCTGGACAAACCGCTGCCAACGCAATACCTGGTCTGGTTGATAGGCAATGACTGGATGCGGGTAGACTTGGATGGCGACGGCGTCCCTGAAAGTTACGGCACGCGCAAGGGTATCCTGCGCGGCGACCTTGGTTTCTCTTTTCGAACCCGCCAGCCGGTCTTGGTCGAAATCAGTCAGCGTTTGCCCAATACGATTTACTTGATGACGATTACCATGCTGCTGGCCGTGCTGATTGCTATTCCCATTGGCATCATTTCGGCCATCAAACAATATTCGGCTTTCGACATTACCGTCACCACCTTTTCGTTTGCCGGTCAGGCCATTCCGGAATTCTGGCTGGGGTTGATACTGATTCTGATTTTCTACGCCTGGCTGAGAAATCCCTTTACTGGCGAGCCGCTGCTGCCCTCCGGCGGCATGACCACTACCGGCAGCGTAGGCTTTCATCTTGGCGACCGGGTGGTACACCTGATTCTGCCTGTCTTGACGGGTGCACTCGGCTGGATTGCCTGGTACTCGCGCTTCCTGCGCTCCAGCATGTTGGATGTCATCCACAAAGATTACTTGCGCACTGCCCGCGCCAAGGGTCTGCCGCAAAAAACGGTGTTGTACAAACACGCCTTGCGCAATGCGCTCATTCCGCTCATTACGCTCCTGGCGCTCGATTTGCCCTACATTTTCAGCGGCGCTATTTTTGTGGAAATCCTGTTTTCCTGGCCTGGGATGGGGCGCTTATACTACCAAGCAGCCCTCAACCGCGACTATCCGATTTTGATGGCTGTGCTCATCATTGGAGCCGCCTTTATCATCCTGTCTAATCTGCTGGCTGATATTTTGTACGCATATCTCGATCCGCGCGTGCGTTATGACTAAATAATGACCCAAAGCGTAGTTGACTTTTCGTCGAGCAAATCCACCGTGACGGCTGAAAGCGCCAGTATGGCATTTGCTGTCTGGAAACGCTTTCGCAAACACCCTGGAGCGGTGGGAGGCGCGATCGTGCTGGGCCTATTGGTGCTGGCAGTTCTGCTTGCGCCGCTCTCG
>Ga0209018_1003220_pt1 | contig 10568 bp, 8 predicted proteins | sample YNPBryBLVA2012_FD_185814 | JGI IMG/M metagenome (GOLD analysis project Ga0209018, IMG submission 185814) | Anoxygenic and chlorotrophic microbial mat microbial communities from Yellowstone National Park, USA - YNP Bryant BLVA 2012 (SPAdes)... ...
GGGTGCGCTTGAAGGTGAAGCCCGTCTTGATGGTGTGCTTGCCGCGCATCCAGGTGAGGTTTTCGGTCAGATCGATGACCGGCGAGTTCCGCCCCTGCGCGAAGTTGGGCAGGATCGGGTTGGTGTAGCTGTTCGGCAGCACCTGCGGTCCGGCGACGCGCGCCGGGCGGCGGAAGTCGACGCTGGCCGACTGGTAGCCGATGCGCAACTCGTTGACGACAGTCGACGTGATCGCCCAGTCCGAGCCGATGGAGAAGCCCCAGCGGATGCCGCCCTGCGTGCCCTGGGGCTGGCCGGGGAAGGTGGCGTCGGCCCCGTTGAGCTGGTCGATGAAATTGTTCTTGAACCAGCTGTGGCGGTAGAAGACGCGGTGCGTCGAGGAGATGTTGTAATCGCCGCGGATGGTGAACTGATGGGTGTCGAAGCCGGCAGGGTTGTTGAAGCGGAAGCCGGCGGTGTTCAGGCCGTCGCCGACGTCGAAATTGTTCGGCTCGGGCAGCATGTCAACAAGCTTCTTCGTGGCGGGATCGAAACCGAGCTTGCGGGGATCGTTGGCGACGATGTCAAACGATTGCGGGCTGCTGCTGCCCGGCGGCTTCCAACGGAACAGGCCCCGCTTGGCCTCCGGCGTGAGCACGGTGCGGTTGCGAACAACCTCCTGCGCGGTCCGGACCGACTGCCAGTTGCCGAAGATGAACCACTTCTCCTTCATGATCGGCCCGCCCAGCGAGGCGCCGAAGGTGTTCTGGATGAACTTGGGCCGGGCCACTCCGCTGGCGTTGTTGAAGAAATTGTTGGCGTTCAGCTTCGTGTTGCGAAGGAATTCAAAGGCGTTGCCGCGCCACTGGTTGGTGCCGGAGCGGGTGATCATCTCGACCTGGCCGCCGGCGTTGCGGCCGTACTCGGCCTTTCCGCCATTGGTGATGACGCGGAACTCCTCGATCGAGTCGACATTGAACGCGGTGAGCGCAAGGCCGAGGCGAGGCACTACTGCATCGTTGGCGTCGATGCCGTCCAGGCGCGTGTTGTTCGACCCCTGCCGGGTCCCGTTGACGCGCGAGAACGAGTTGTCGCCCGGGTTGATGGAAACGCCCGGCGTGTAGGGAACCAGCGCCATCGGGTTGCGGCCGAGCTGCGGCAGCGTGTCAATGTCGCGCAGCGTGACGCTGCGGCCGATCTGCGCATCCGACGTATTGACGCGGATCGCGCTGGCCTCCACGGTGACGCTTTCCGCCAGCGAGCCGACCTCCAGTTGCACGTCCTGGCGGAGCGTGACCGCGACGTTGAGTTCGATGTTTTCCACCTGGGCCTTGCGGAACCCGGGCGCTTCCACGGTGAGCGTGTAGTTGCTCGGGGGCAGCGAGGCGAAGAGGAAGTAGCCGGTTTCATTCGTGGGTGTGGTGACGACTGCGCCCGTACGGTTGTTGCGGGCCGACACGGTCGCGCCGGGGACAACGGCGCCGGCGGGGTCGGTAACCACGCCCTCGATGCGGCCGTTGGAAACCTGGGCCAGCAGCACGGCCGGCAGCAGCAGGACGAGCGCCAGCAACAGCGCTGTCGGGGTAATCCACCTTTCTGGCAATGTCATTTCGGAACTCCTGTGCCTGAATGCTTGACCTCTGCACTGGCCCAGTGCCGGGGACGCATGCTCCGAATCCCGGACGCAGCCCGGAGAGGCCGATCCTCAGCGGCTACAAGGGCGCTGACGAACCCGGGCTGCTCCGGGGCCGGTCTCATGGTTCCTGGTGACCCAGCAACGTGGCCCAGTGTGGAACGGATTCTAACACGATTGTTTTGTCCTGGCTATGGAAAAGATCGCACTCCGGCAAATGAAACTTGTTTCACTCTCCGCCTCCCCCCGCTTGCCGGAGGCGGTCCGGGAAACCGGCGACGAAGGGCGGCCCCGGCCGCGCCGCGGCAACCTTGCCGGCGCGGGAAGCATCCACAAGGATGTCCGGCTTGCGGAGGGCTGATATACTAAAGACCGGGCGGGAGTTGCGGCGGGTGAAGCTGCACTTCCCCGCAGGCTGGGCGAACCAGGAACAGGAATGAGCAGCCGATTTCAATACCTTTTGGTGACTCTCTCCGGCGTCCTCGTGGCGCTGATGCTGGTGGGCATGCTGCTGGGCCAGAGCCGCCCGGCACCGTCCACCGATCCCTACCGGCACCTCAATGTCTTCACCGAAGTGCTGGCCAAGATCAAGTCGGATTACGTGGAAGAGCCGGACATGAAGAGCGTGTCCCTGGGCGCGATCAACGGGCTGCTCGTCTCGCTCGACCCCTTCGCCTGCTATCTCAACGCGGATCAGTACAGGCAGTATCTGAACACGTTGCAGAACCCGAAAGGCGGCGTGGGGCTCATTCTCAGCCGCAAGTACGGCTACGAGATCAGCGTCGTGGATGCGATTCCCGGGTCGCCGGCCGACAAGGCCGGCCTCACCACCGGCGACATTATCGAATCCATCAACGGGATTTTGACGCGGGATATGCCGCTGGCCTTCGCCGACGTGCTGCTGCACGGCGAGCCCGGGACCACGGTGGAGCTGACCGTTCTTCGCCTCAGCCGCCCCGAACCCGTCAAGGTGACGCTGACGCGCGCCGTGGTGGCACCGCCCCCGGTGTCGGCCAGGATGCTCGACGGCGAGACCGGCTACATTTCGGTCGTGGATCTGACGAAAGGCAAGTCGGCGCAAGTGGCGGCCGCGGTCCGCGAGCTGACGGGCAAAGGAGCCAGGCGGCTGGTTCTGGACTTGCGCCACGCCGCGTTGGGCGTTCCCGAAGAAGGGATCGCGTTGGCGAACCTGTTTCTTGAAAAGGGCGTGATCGCCTCGCTGGAAGGGCAGAAGGTGAAGAAGCAGGTGTTCGAAGCCGATCCGGCAAGAACCGTATACCGGGGCCCGCTGGTGGTGCTGACCAACCGGGGCACGACGGGGGCGGCGGAGATCGCCGCGGCCGCGCTGGCGGCGAACAAGCGCGCCGAGCTCGTGGGCGAGCGGACCTATGGCGATGCGGCGATGCGCAAGCCCGTGCCTACGGGCGATGGCGGCGCGGTGCTGTTGGCGGTGGCGAAATACTATTCGCCCGACGGCAAGGCGCTCAACGAGACTTCGGTCGCGCCGCAGCATCTGGTCTCTGACAGCGAGCCTGCGGCTCCGGAGGAGGAAGAGCCCGGCGTGCCGCCGGCAGCCCCGGACCTCAGGCAGCCGGAGAAGAAAGATGACGCGGTCTTGAAAAAAGCTCTGGAAATTCTCGGCGGCAAGCCGGCACAGGCGCACGCGGCCCCGGCCGCGGCCGCCGGCAAGCCGCTGCCAAAGGGGGCTTAGCAGTACAAGCCATGCCACTCTACGAATACAAGTGCGACCAATGCAATGAAGTTTTCGAGGTGATGCAGAAGTTCAGCGACGCGCCGCTGGAAACGCACGACAAGTGCGGCGGCACGGTGCGGCGACTCCTCTCGGTTCCCGCGCTTCAGTTCAAGGGCACGGGGTGGTATGTCACCGACTACGGCCGTTCCGGCAGCAGCGGAGGCAACAACGGCAAGGGGAGCGCCGGGAAATCGGCGGACAACGGATCCAAAGCGGAGTCCACGGCCAAGAGCGGCGACGCAGCCAAGAGCTGAGGCGGCGCAGTGGAGCTGCTTTACCTGTCCCATTGCGTCCCCAATCCGCCTGACAAGGGCGAAAAGATTCGCGCCTACCATGAGGTCACCGCGCTGGCCGAACGCCACCGCGTCCACTTGAGCTGCTTCGCCCGCAGCCCGGAGGAGATCGAACAGGCGCGTGCGCTGCTGGACCGGTGCGCCTCCGTCTATGTGGCGCCGCTGTTCCCTTTCGCCCTCCATCTGGCGCGCGCCGGCCTGCGCTTTGCGGCCGGGGCGTCGCTCAACGACGCCTTCTACTCGAGCGGCCGCCTGTCGGCCGATGTGCTGGGTTTGCTCGAGAGCAGGCCGGTGCGCGGCGCGGTGGCCTACACCGCCGTGATGGCCCCGTTCGTTCCGCAGGAACTGCCGTTCGTGCTTGACATGACGGACGTCGATTCAGAAAAGTGGCGCGCCTACGCCCGCTACCGAAAACCGCGCATTTTGTTTCAAACAGAAGCGAAGCGTCTTGCACATCTGGAGGTGCACGAAGCGCGCCGGGCGAGGCGGGTTCTGCTCACGACGGCCGCCGAAAAACAGGCGCTGCTTGCTCTGGATCCGTCCTTGCAATGCGCCGTTATGGAAAACGGCGTCGACTTTGCCTTCTTCGACCCCGCGCGGACGCCAGTGAACCCGGGGCTGGCGGCGCGCCGGTATCTGCTTTTCTGCGGGACCCTGGATTATTTCCCCAACGAGCAGGGCATCGCCGATTTCGCAAGGGAAATCTTCCCCGCATTGCGCCGCAAGCATGACGGCCTTGAGTTGATCGTCGTGGGGCGGAACCCAAGGGCCCGGATCCTGGCGCTGTCCGCTCTGGACGGGGTGGAAGTGGCAGGGAGCGTCGATGACGTCCGCCCGTATTACCTCCACGCTCTGGCGACGGTCGTCCCGCTGAAAATCGCGCGCGGCATCCAGAACAAAGTGCTCGAATCTCTGGCAATGGACAGGCCCGTGCTGGCTTCGCCGGAGGTTTGCCTCACATTCGGCGACCGGTTGCCGGCGGGCGTTTCCTGCTGCCGCACTGCCGAGGACTACGCGAACCTCCCTCAGCCGGGCGGCATCCGCGAACGGGCCAAGCGGCGGTTCTCGTGGAAGAGCAACCTTCAGGTTCTTCATCAGGCGGTCGAAGCCCTGGAGAGAGTTGATTGAAACCTTGTGTGTTTTTCGACCGGGACGGGACGCTGATCGAAGAGCGCAACTATCTTGCGGATCCCGGCGGAGTGGTGTTGCTGCCCGGGGCCGCCGACGCCGTTCGGCGCGCCCGCGAGGCCGGGTATCTGGCCGTGATCCTGACCAACCAGTCCGGCGTGGGACGAGGGTATTTCACCCTGAACGAGGTGGAGGCGGTCAACCGGCGGCTCCGGGAGCTGCTGGCCGCCGGGAGGGGGGCGCTGGACGGGATCTACGTCTGCCCGCACGCTCCTGAGGAAGACTGCCCTTGCCGGAAGCCGCGGACGGGCCTGGTGGAGCAGGCGGCGCGTGAGCTGGAGATCGACCTGTCCGGCTCTTGGGTGGTGGGCGACAAGGCGGCCGATGTCGAGCTGGCCCGGAATGCGGGAATGCGCGCGGTGCTGGTGGAGACGGGCTACGGCGCCTCGGCGGGGGAGGAGCCACGGCGGATGGCGGACTTCGTTGCTCCGGATGTGCTGGCGGCCGTCGAATGGATCGTGAAAGCCTCTATGGGCGATGAAAGAGCGAAACAAGGCAAAGCGGTCTGAAAGCGAGGGTTGACAAGAATCATCAAATCGGGTAATGTTGGAGTTTCGGCCAGTTGATCTGTTCCCTATCAACTGGCCCGGCAGCCAGGAAGTCGCCCTGGCGAATGCGCAGAAACTCCTCCGACTGCGCGAGAGCCGCGATGAATCAGTCGTACTTTATTGTAGTCCTGGCTCACTCCCTCCACGGCCGCTTGCGGCGTTTCCACATCGATCAGAAGGTGGTTTTCGCCGTTCTTGCGCTGGCGCTTCTTGGCTGTTTCACGCTGTTCGGAATGGTGTCCAGCTACGTGCGCATGGCTTGGAAGGTGTCCAACTACAACAGCCTGCGGCAGGAAGCGGAGCTGCTGCGCGCCAGATACCAGAGGCTGTTGAACCAGACCCAGGAAGCCAACGAAGAGCTGGCCAAGCTTTCGCTTTTTGCAGCGGAAGTCTCGATGGCCTATGGCATTCACCGCCAGCCGGCCTATCCGGGCGAGCCGGAGCTGGCGGTGACATCGGTGAAGCTGACGCCGTCGCTGGCCGAGACTCTGGAGACATACAACAAGCTGCGGACGGCCTCGCTCACGGCGAGCACGCGGCTTTCGGCGCGGCGATGGCTCGTGAACACGACGCCGAGCCTCTGGCCGGTGACGGGACGCCTGCTGAGCAACTTCGGCACGCGCGAGGATCCTTTCCACGGGCACATGGCCTTTCATACGGGCGTTGACATCAGCGCGCCGGTGGGCACTCCCGTAAAAGCCGCCGCGGACGGCATCGTGATCGAAGCCGACTGGATGGGCAACTACGGCAAGCTGATCGTCCTGGATCACGGGAAGGGCTTGCAAACCTGGTACGCGCATCTGTCCCGCATCGATGTGATCCCGGGCCAGGAAGTGCGGCTGGGACAGATCATCGGCGCCACGGGCGCCACGGGGAGGGCGACCTCGCCGCACTTGCATTACGAGGTACGCCGGGGAGGCGTGGCCGTGAACCCGTACGGCTACCTGGCGCGCTCGGCTTTGACGACCCCGGACCCGGCGAAGGATTTCCCCTTCTGAAACGGCTTTCCTGAAACCTGTTTTCCGCACGCCGTCATCCATCGGATGTGAGTTCTCTCGAGCGCCGATCTCCGCTCTACCCGCCAGCGGCCGGGCCGCGGACGGCGCGTCTCCCTGTTGACTCCGGTTCCGGGCCGTTTTCACGCATGACGAGGCGGAGCTTTCTTGCGGGGATGCTCGCCGCGCCGCTGACTGTTCAGGGCGCACCCGTGCCCCGGGATTGGCGGAAGTATCTCGACCCGGCCACCGAGTTCGAGGTTCTCCTGCTCACCGATCCGCAGCATGAAAGCATCTTTCCGTCGCCGCCTGCCATCGCTGTGGATCGGCGCAGCCGCCTGCTTCTTTATGCGAGCACGCGCAGCGGGCAGTGGCAGCCCTGGGTGATGGATCTGTCCGACGGGACCAGCCGGCAGCTCGGCACGCATACGGATTTCCTGCCTTCCACCATGACTCTCCACCCCGCGGGCCGCGAAGCGGTTCTTGCCGAAGGCAGCCGGCTGAAGGCAGTACGGCTGGCCGGGCTGCGGCAACGGCCGCTCGCGTCTCTGACCGGCGGCGCAGAATGGTTCGGGCCGGTGGCGCCGTCGCCGGACGGGACCGCGCTGTTTTACGTCGAGAAGGCGGCCGGCCTCTGGCGCGTCCAGAGGCTCGCATGGCCGAAGGGGGCGCCAGCCACGGTGCTCGAGTCCGGCGAGCCGGTGCTCGCGCTGACGCCCAACCCGCGCCGCTCCATGCTGCTTTGGCGGACCGAAGCGGGCGCGATCGAGACGGCGGCGCAGGACGGCACGCTGCGCCGAAGGCTGGAAACGCCCCCGGGCCGCGTGCTGGAAGCCGCCTGGTCGCCAGACGGCCAGGCGGTGCTTTACCTGCACGAATCGGCCGAAGAACGTCCGCGGTGCACGCTGCGCGAGCAGATGCTGGACAGCCGCGAAGACCGGCTCGTGGCGCCGACCAGTCAGTTCGGCCGATTCTCGCGCAACGCCAACGGCAGCGTGTTTGTCGGGGCCAGCCGCAGCGCGGCATCGCCGCTGATCCTGATTCTGCTCCGCATCAACCGCCGCGAACTGCCGCTCTGCGAGCACAAGGCTTCCGACCCGCAGATGACCCGTCCGGTGTTCACCCCCGACAGCCAGCGGATCCTGTTCGTCAGCGACCGCCTGGGCAAACCGGCGATCTTCATGCTGAACGTGGAGAAGCTGATCGAAAAGACGGAATCCTGAAGCCCGTGCCGCTTACCGCGGGCGGAGGCGCGGCCAGGCGATCTCGACTCCCTGGGCGGCGAGCAGGCTCTGGAATTCGCCGAGCAGTTTCCCCGTATTGCGCACCTGGCGCGGCCGCAGGCTGCGCTGCACGCAGAACGCGGCCAGCGCGCCGGCGCTTTCGCCGATGTTCCACTCGATCGGGTGCAGGCGGTAGCAGCCGTTGGTGATGTGCGTGACGCCGAGGTTCTTGCAGGCCGGCAGCAGGTTCTCCATCCGCTTCGGGATCAGCGCGCCGAGCGGGATCTGGAAGGGCAGGCTGCTGACGTCGATGTAGTTGTCGCCGCCGCTGGACGGGTGCAGGTCGATGCGGTAGCTGCCGATGCCCACCGAGTCGGGAAACACTTCCGCCGTCACTTCCTCCCGCGTCTTGCCTGTGGCTTTCATGCGCGCGTCGGTGCCGACATGGTGCTCGAGCACGGTGAACTCGGCCACGATGCGGCGGGACTCGCGGATGTAGGGGTACATGGCGAGCCCGTCGGCCGTGCCGGTGATGTCGGGGCGCAGATGCAGGCCGCGCCAGCCGACGCCGCCGTCCGGGCGCGGAGCCTCCGTCTGCATCCAGTACAGCAGCGACAGGCTGAGCTGGCGGGCGCGCCTGAGATGGCGCGCGGCCTCTTGCTCGGGCACGCCGTAAAGGTTGCCGAGCCAATAATCGTTCTGCGGCCAGTTGACCAGCGTCACATCGCTGCGGCAGAAGCCCGGCTCGTAGATGCCCTTCTGGACGATGCGCCGGTAGATCCAGAGGTTCAGGCCGGGCTGCTTCGTTTGCAGGGTCGGGTCGAAGTAGGCGTTGCGCGGCTTCAGCCTGATGGGGTCCGACATCGACCAGCTCAACAGCTTCCCCGGCCACGGCGGGTTGAGCTGCGGGACGTAGTCCCGCCAGAACTCGTATTCTTCGGGCTTGTCGATGGTGTGGTCGGCTTCGGGGTCGTAGCCGAGCGCGAAGCAGACGGTGAAAGCCTGGTGGTTGTTGGGCCGGGGCTCGTCTGCGGCGTGGAGTTCGCCGGTCTGAGCGCGGGATTCGGCCCCGGTGACGAACTCGGTTCCCGTCATCGGCAACAGCTCGCCCGTTTCGGTGGCGTCAAGAAAGTACGGGGCGTGGAGGATGCGTTCGGCGCCTGCGCCGTCGCGAAAGGCGACCGCCCGGACGCGGTCGCCCTCGACATCGGCCCGGACAGCGCGGGCCTCGGTGAACAGGGCGAGCTTCCCGGCGGCGAGATACGGCTGCAACATCGCGTGGAGCACGGCGAGCGCGACGCGCGGCTCGTGGGTAAGCGCCGACACCGAGCCGCCGCCGGGGTTGAGCCGCGCGTTGGCGCGCGGCGCGGCCAGCAGCGGGTAGTGGTCGCGGTAGTAGCGGCGGACGCCCTCGCGGAAGGCGCGCCAGGAGGCGGTGCAGCCGAACATTTCGATCCAGGGATGCTCGTCCGGCGGCACCGCCTGCGAAGTGAGCTGGCCGCCGATCCAGCGCGTTTCCTCGGTCATGACCACGCGGAGGCCGGCGCGGCAGGCGGCCAGCGCGGCGGCGCAGCCGCCCGTGCCGCCCCCGACGACGGCGACATCGCAGGCGATCTCCCTTCCGGAGGCCCAGGCCGGAAGCGAAAGAACGGGAATGGAAGGAATTGTTTTGAGAAACGAGCGCCTCGTGAGCTTCATGGGAAATCACTCCTAAGCTATCATGGGCTTGAGCCAGCACGGCGGGAACCATCGATGGCGGTAGTCACCGTTTCCGGGCAGCCCGGGTGCCGCACGGGCGAGGTGGCGCGCCTCGCCGCGCAGCGGCTGTCCTTCACCCATGTGAGTGCGGAGCGGCTGGACGCCATGCTGGCGGAAGAGTTCGGGCCGGTGATTGAAAGAGCCTCGCGGGCCTGGCCGGACATGGCCGCTTCCATCCTTTTGCGGCTGGCGACCAGCGAACATCTGGTGGTGGGCGTCGACGGGGCGGAAGAGCTGTTCCGGGGCTTCCCCGCCCTTTTGCGGGTCCGCGTCGTGGCGCCGGCGGCGCGGCGGACCGGCAACGTGATGCTCGACAACGGGCTGAACCGCGCCGAGGCCCGGCAGGCTTTGGCCGCCCGCGACCGCGAGGCTGCCCGCATGCGCAAGGCCAGGTTCGGGCGCGCCGGGGCCCCGGCGGAATCCTTCGACCTGGTGCTGAACGCGGCCACGCTGGACAGCGCCCACATGGCCGAGCTGATTGCGCGGGCGGTGGAGCAGCAGAGGCTGATCGAGCACGGCTTCCTGTCGCCGGCCGCGGAAGCGCAGCTTCAGTTCCAGATCCGGCTGCGGCTGGCGCGGCACGGCATCCAGCCGCGCGCACGGGCGTCGTTGCGCAAGGTGCAGTTCGGACACCCGTCGGAGGAGATTTTCGCCAATTTGCTCGACTTTTACCGCATTCCGTGGGAATATGAGCCGAGGTCGTTTCCCATCGCCTGGGATGAAAACGGGAACGTGATCGAGTCGTTCACGCCGGATTTCTATCTGCCGGAATCGAACCTGTACGTCGAGCTGACCACGATGAAACAGTCGCTGGTGACGAAGAAAAACCGGAAAATCCGGCTGTTGCGCGAGATTTACCCCCATATCAACATCCAGGTTTTCTACCAGAAGGACATCATGGACCTGGTGATGAAATACGGGCTGGCGCCGCAGGCGCAGCCGCAGCCGTGAGCGCCGCGCCATGAAGGTCCCCGCGCTTCCGGTCATCGACAGGGTGTTGTTCACCGAGGAGGAGGTGCAGCGGCGCATCCGCGAGGTGGCCGCCGAGATCTCCGCCCGCTACCGGGACGGCAACCTGAAAATGATCGGGGTGCTGAAAGGCAGCGTTTTCTTCCTGACGGCGCTGGCGCGCGAGCTGACCATTCCGGTGAAAATCGACTTTCTTTCCATTTCGCCGTTTTCCGACCACACGCGCGCG
>Ga0209018_1003225_pt1 | contig 10560 bp, 6 predicted proteins | sample YNPBryBLVA2012_FD_185814 | JGI IMG/M metagenome (GOLD analysis project Ga0209018, IMG submission 185814) | Anoxygenic and chlorotrophic microbial mat microbial communities from Yellowstone National Park, USA - YNP Bryant BLVA 2012 (SPAdes)... ...
CATACACAGAAGCTGCAAATGAGTGCGAAATCGCCAGGGGGACGGAGCGCTCCGTCCCCTTGGACTATACGCCAAGGGCTCAATTCAGGCTGTCCCCTTCACTCCCCTTCACTGTTGGACACTGACTTGCGATAGGAGGGGTGAGAGATGTCCAACGTGAATGTTTCGGTTTCCGGGTCCGCTTCAGCGACCCGGCGCGCGAGGCGGCGCGCGAGCATTTCAGGGGAGTGGCGGAGCTGGTGACGATTGTCGAAGGCTACGCGCACCAGACGATCGCGCGGCTGAAAGAACCCTTCGACCTTCTTTTTCTCGACGCCGACAAGGATGGATACGTCGATTACCTCAATCTGGTGCTGCCGCTGGTGCGCCCGGGCGGGCTGATTCTGGCGCACCACATCGACATGGCGCCCGAGTATCTGCGTCTGGTGACGACGAATCCGGCGGTGGAGACGCAACTCTTCCGCGAAGGGGGAGTGATGTCGATCACGCTGAAGAGGCTGTGAGGGCGGGGGGCTGATGTCACGCAACAGGCGCAAGGGCGGGCGCTGACTGGATTCTCGCCGGTGCTGCCAGAATGGCAAGTCCCTTTCCGGGAGAGCCAAGTGTCGAGAGGCTGGGGATCCTCCACCCGGACGCTGCTGCCGAGGCGCTGGTTCTTCGTGCGTGCGTGGCAGGAGATATTCGAAGGCCCGAAGGCAGCATCGGATGGAGGCAACCTTGAGGATCGCCGCCGCCTGAAGAGACTTCTTCATGTATCCATTTGCTTGAGGGCGGTGCCGGAGTGGCGCAACCCAAGGGGGCTTCCTCGGCGGAACCCGGATGCCCGGGCCCCGCGCACGGCGGTTCCCGGCAGGCCGGATTGCGGCTTCTTCCCTGTTTGTTCGTGTTGTTACTCTTGACCGGCCTGGCAATCCTGTGGCTGTTGTCTGCCTGGGGCCTGTCTTTCAGGTTGTTTTCCCGGATGGTTCCGGGAAGTGTGGGGTGGGGCTGCCTGAGCGAGGTCCGGGAGGTTTTCGGGACTTGTTTGGTAGATTGGTGTTGGTGACGAGGGAGGAGCGGGCACGGGAATTGGAGCGGCTGCTGGCGGCAGCCGCGTTTGCCCGGTCGCCCAAGCTGACGCGGCTGCTCCAGTACCTGGTGGAGGCGGACCGGGAAGGGCTCAAGGAAGTGGTCATCGCCGGGGAGGTCTACGGCAAGGGCCACGATTACGACCCGGCGGTGGACTCGCTGGTGCGGGTAGAGGTGGCGCGGCTGCGATCCAAGCTGAAGGCCCATTACGAGGGAGAGGGCTGTGACTGGGCATGGAGGCTGGAGATCGCGCGGGGCAGCTATGCGCCCGTGTGGCGGCGGGTTCAGCCGGAGGCGAAGCCGCCGCGGAAGTGGCCGAAGCGGGTTCTGGCGGGGACAGCCGCAGTGGCGCTGGCGGCGGGAGTCATCTGGGGGTGGCAGGAATGGATGGTCCGCCGCGAGGTGAGCCGGGCGGAAGCGCTGTTGCCGCCGTCGAGGGACCTCTTTCTGCAAAGCGCACGCGAGCGGGCGCCACGGCCGCTCGACTCGCTGCTGGAAGCGGCCGCGGGCTATGAGCGGGCGCTCAGGTTTCGGCCGGCGCGGGCCGACATCTGGGAAGGGCTGGCGCGCACCTGCTGGCATGCGGGCGACTACGACCGGCGCTTGTACGCGAAGGCGGAGATGGCGGCAAAGCGGGCGCTGGAACTGGATCCCAGGAGGCCCGAGGCGGAGTTCTATCTGGCCCACATCGCATTCTTTCAGCGGGGCAAAGCGGAGGAGGCCTACGGGCGGATCCTGCGAGCCATCTGGTTGTCGCCGGATACGGAGTCGTTTTATCGGTACGCGGGGGACTGGTCGGCCATCCTGGGGAAGGCGGACAAGGGGTTGAAGCTGGTGGAAGACGGCCTGAAGCGGCGGCCCGGGTCGGAGGTGCTGAGGCTGGCTAGGCTGCATCTGCTGGCAAGAATGGGGCGGTGGAACGAAGTGGAGAGCGGGGCGAGGCAACTGCGGGGAGACCTTGCAACAGGCCACCGGGTGCTGGCGCAGGCATTGATGGAGATGGGCCGGTTGGAAGAGGCCGAGTCGGAGTATGGCAGATGCGTGGCGCTGGTGGAGATCGACGAGCCATGCTGGATCGGGCTGGGAAGAGTGAAGGCGAGGCGGGGAGACAGGAAGGGGGCCGGAGAGGTGGTGGAGCGGCTCAGACAGATTCCCATGCACGCCGTGGCGGTGGCGATGGTGAAGGCGGAGATGGGGGACAAGCAGGGCGCGATGGAATGGCTGCGGAGGGCGGAGGCGGAGAAGGACGACGCGCTGCTGTATGTGCTTGCGGGGCCAGGCATCGGTGCGCTGGCAGGGGAAGCAGAGTACAGGGCGATGGCGGCCAGTCTTGCAAGTCATTGATAAAAAGACGTTAGAAATGTTAGCTAACGGCTACTGACTTCAATCCGGAACCGGGCTGCGGCTACAGTGGCCTTCATGAAGATCCCCACTGGATTGCTTTGCCTCGTGTTTGCGGCCGCGCCGGCTTCAGAGGGCGGCGTGATGGCAGGAGCGTATGCTCAACTGACGCAGGCCGGAGATTCAGCGTCGGTCAGCACAGCGCTGAACCCTTCCCTTGCGGGGGAGCCGAAAGTTTGGGCTGGGGTTGGAACCCACTATTTGACCGTGTCTGGCGACACCGGGGCTGGAGGCTCTGCCGGATGGAGCAAGGCTTACGCGCAAGCCGACGGCTCTGCCGGCGTGCTGCGAGGGAAGGCGTCAAGCAATCGTGCCGTTGACTACCAGAACAACACGTTCTATCTCGACGAATCCGCGTTCGGCGCGGAAATCAGGGATGTGTGGCGGTTGACCGGACAGGGACTCACGGGCTGGCTACAGGTCGATGTGGATGCCGACTACGAGCTTTTTGCTGGCTTGGCGGAGGGGAATCAAGCGACCGTGATCTTCGAAACGGGCTTGAGCCTGCCGCTAGAGTTGGACCCGGACGGGTTCAACGCTCCATTCTTCTTCAGGGAGGCAGCGGGGCTTGGGTTTGATGAGAACCTGGGACAGCTCGTTTTCTCGCGGGATCCCAACGCGCCGCCGCAGCAGAGAGGGCGGATACAAGCCTCGTTCCTGGTGGAGGTGCCGCTGAATGTGGATCTGCGCTTTTTCGCCTACTTATTCGGGATTTCGCGCGGGGATGCCTCGGTGAAGGCGGACAATTCGGCGTACCTGAAGGCGACGGCCCTGAACGGGTTCACGCTCGAGTCGTTGAACGGGTATTCGTACCTGGGCAGGCAGGGCGGTGTGGAGGATCCAGGCCTTGGGGAAGTCCCCGAGCCCGGGAGCTGGGCGATGGCTTTGCTGGGGCTCGGCGGCGCGGCTCTGTTGCGGAGGAGAAGGGCGAGCCTCGGACGCTCCAGGCGCTGAGGCCGCCCTCGGACAGGGCCGCTTGCCCCGGCGGAGGGATTCGCCTCCGCCGGGGTTTTCGGGTGTTGGACGGGGCCTTCCGGCTCGGGAGCCGAACGGTGCGGCCGATTCGCGGATGATTCGCCCGCCCATTGCTGGCGGACAGTCCGCGACCCTGCCGGGCTGTCGGGCTACCGGCATTGGGTCACTTCACCGCGGGCAGGCTCTCCGTCGGCGGCGCGTCCCCATGGAACATGCGCGTGATTTCGCGGGCCAGCCGCAAATAATAGTCGCTCGGGAGGTCGAACCCGTCGGCGTCCAGCGTCAACCAGAAGCCCTGCTCCGGAGCGTCGATGCGCCTGGCGGCGAGCTTGAACATGGCGGTGCTTTCGTTCACCTCGTCGAACATGGCGATTTTCAGCACGCGCGCGCCGGCGGCGCGGGCATTCCAGGCCTGGCGCCAAAGGAACCGCCCGCCGAGGCGCGGGATTTTGTTGGGCGGATCCCCTTTCTTCAAATTCGCCCAGGAAAAGCCGGGGAAAATGACCGGCATATATAGCTGATTGTTCTCGGCGGTTTTGGCGAGGTCGGGTTCCAGAACCTCTTTCCGCCACTCGTCCGCGGAGGCCAGGTCGCGGTACCGGCCGACCGTCCAGGGTTGGATGACGTCCATCCGGGCATAGACCCGGGCCCAGCCGGGGTCGCGCTGGGCATCTCTGGTCAGCGTCCTCCACCGGGCCGGCGTGCCTCCCATGAAGGTGGCGCGCAGGTTTGGGGGAGCGCCCGACTGGAACCACGCCACCAACTGCCCGGCCGGTTCCGGCCGCCGCGGCGGATGCCGCGGATCCTCCAAGCCCTGGCCCCACACGGAAACAAGAGGTTTGGCCTTGTGGTGGAGATAGCGCGGATGCGAAGTGACCTTGAGATCTTCCACCAGGTATTTCCAGTCGTCCTGGATCATGCGGATGTACCGGTCCTCGGGCGAACCGGTCACGTCGTACTCGATGGCGAAGACCCGGCCGTGTTCGCGCGCCGCGGCCAGGATGTTCTTCAGAACCACGTCGCCCGAGGCGCGCCGGCGCGCGATGCTGGTGACGAACCGCTGCACCAGCACGCCGTCGAGACCGTACTCCTTCATCCACCGGAAATGGGCCTGCACGATCCGGGGATTCCACGCCGAATACAGGTATGCCCGGCGGCCGCGAATCGTGAAGCCAGGAACGGCGCAGAGGTCCGCCGGGTCGAACTCGCTCAGATCGGGATACATATCGACGGTCAGTGTGTCAGGTGCAGGCGCCCCGCGGGCCCACGTCCGCCAATTGTTTTCCGGAGCTCCGTCGCCCGGGCAGTTGAACCACCCCTGATAGCCGAACAGAACTTTGCCCTCGAGGGTCGAGGGGTCGACCTCCGCGGCGACGCGCTTCTGCGCCGGCTCGGGCGCCAACATGAGAGCCAGAAGCGGGAAAAGGACCCGCCCGCCGGAGCGTGGCCACCGTGAGAACTCCATTCTGTGAACCTCCTTCGTTCAAAATGAAAGCCGCAGGGCGAGCTGAATCTGCCGCGCTCCGCTCGCGCTGGTGATTTGGCCGAAGCTGATGGAGGTGACGCTGCGGTTGGGCGCGTGGAACTGCGGCGTGTTGAATGCATTGAAGAACTCGGCGCGGAATTGCAGGTTCACCCGCTCCCGGAACACCCGGTTCCGGGCCAGCATGATGTTGCACGTCTTGATTCCCGGGGTGCGAAGACGGGGCTGCGTGCGCGAATCGCTGCCGAGCGAGCAAGTGGGGGCGGGGGCGAAAGCGCTGGTATCAAAGTGGCGCTCGAGAGCGCGCTGGCTCGAGTCTGGCACCCAATCCTTCAGACGCAAGGCTGTCGCACTCACGCCGGGCAGCCGCGTGTTGTCGGAGACCGTGAGCACCATCGGCAGCCCCTTGCCGAGGGGCGTAGTCCCGCTGGCCTGCCGAACGCCGACCACGTGTCTCACCCATCCGCTCCTGAACGATGGCAGTGGATACACGTAGTTTACGACCAGGGACTGCGGGCGGTCGAAGTCGGCGATCGACCGGGACAGCATGATGTCATGCCCTCCCGCTCCACCGCCGCCGCTAACGACGTAGCCGGGTCATCGGCGGACGGAGGTGAGCGTCCCCAGACTCCGAACTCGTCGTTGCCGCGTCTGCGGAGCCGCGAGCGGAGCAGGGCGAAGCCCTGCGGGAGCGAGCGGTCGCACCGCTGCACGCGGCCTCGACATGACGAGCAGTCCATCGTGGCTCGCGGTAGTCGTCAAGCCTCGCATCAATCGCTCACTCTGGCCGGAATTCTGACGTACTCCGGCGCCCCGTTCGCGGCTCCGAACCCGCCGCAGCGCTTTGAGAGCCGCGAGCGAAGCAGGGCGAAGCCCTGCGGGAGCGAGCGGTCACGAGGGAGCCGGCCACAGGGCGATGGCGCACCCGTTATCGGGCGGTTCTGGTGGCGCGACCTGTGCCCGGGCCAAGTCCGCAAGAACTCGCCGTGCGGGGCCGCCTTGCGTGAAGTGCGCTGCATCCTGATATCAAGGGGAGACGCAGCAGGTGCGGGAGGCGGGCTTGATGGTCCTCGACGATCTTTCCCGGATGCAGCGTTGGACCGCTGCGGCGGCCCGCCCGGTCGGGCCTCTGCCGCACCTGCCTGATTCCCGGCCGTCGTGCCGGGCAGATTGACGTTGCCTCAGCGGCCCGGCCGGCGGCGTTGCCGCGCCGTCAGTCGCCGAAGTAGCCCTCGGCGAGTTCCGGCTTCATCTCCAGAGCCTGCCGCCAATAGCTCTTGGCCTCTTCCAACCGTCCCTGCGCCTTGAGGGCGTGGCCGAGGTTGAGCAGCGCCTCGGGGAATTGCGGACGCATGCCGATCGCTTCCCGGTAGAGCGAAATGGCGTCTTCGATCTGCCCGCGCCGTTGCAGCAGAAGCCCGGTGTTGTAGAACAGCTCCGGCGAGCGCTCGCCCAGGTCGATCAGTTTGCCTTGGTACTCCAGCGCGCGGGCGTCATCGCCCTGCTCGACAGCCAGCGCGGCCAGCCCCCGCAGCGCCTCCACCGAGTCCGGCTTCAGCTGCACGGCGCGCTCGAAATGCTCCCGCGCCTTGTCGAGCTCGCCGGTCTGTTTGCGGGCCAGGCCCAGGTTGACCTGCGCCTCCACCCAGTCCGGCTTGGCCTGCACGCATTGCTCGAATGACTCGATGGCGCCCAAGGCGTCCCCGCGGCACAACCGCAGGTAGCCGAGGCGGAAGCAGGCGTCGGCGAACTCGGGGTGTTTCGCCAGCAGCCGCTCGTACAATGGCTCGGCTTCCTCCGGATGGCCCAGCGATTCCAGCAGCCCGGCCAGGTTGGCGATGGCCTCCGGCAGATCGGGATTCAGGCGCAAGGCCGTTTCGTAGGCCTCGCGCGCTCCCTTCGTGTCGCCGAGCGACTGGCGCAGCACGCCCAGATTGGCCCAGGTCTGCACATGATCCGGCTTGAGCTCCGAGGCTTCCTCGTAAGCCTTTTGGGCCTGCTCGAGCCGGCCCAGCCGGTGCAGCGCCACGCCGAGGTTGTAGCGCCGCTCGAAGTTGTCGGGCGTCAGTTCCACCAGCTTGGCGCAATAGCGCGAGGCGGCCTCGAAGTCCTCGCGATGGAAGGCGCACCAGGCCAGCCCTTCCAGCGCCGCCTGGGAGAATGGCCGCAGGGCAAGCAGCCTCTCGCTGATCTCGGCCACCAGCGCCTCGTCGCCGCGCTTCATGCCGATGTGCACCATGTTCGACATCGGCTCTTCGGCGTCAGGGTTGGCCGCGAGGATCTGCCGGTAAATGCCCAAGGCTTCTTCAAGGCGCCCGAGCAGCTCGAAGGCCACCGCCTTGCCGAACAGCGCCGTCTCGTTGGAGGGCTCGGCTTTCAGACACAGCTCGAAGCATTCGAGCGCCTCGCCGGCCTTCTTCAGATGCAGCAGCGCGATGCCCATGCCGAGACGGGCGTCGTTGCGCTCCGGGTCGCTTTGCAAAACGCGCTGGAAGTTGGCCGCGGCTTCCAGCCAGCGGCCGAGCTTCTCCTGGCAGACTGCCATGTTGAAGAAAGCCGACGTGGCGTTCGGGTCGATGGTGGTCAGCGCCTCGTAACTCTTCACCGCCTCGTCGTAAAGCTCCAGCTCGAACTGGATGTGCCCGCGGGCGGCGTAGATCTCGCGCGGCGAGTCCGCACCGGACTCGAGCGCGCGGTCCAGCTCCTTCAGCGCCTCCCTGCCTTTGCCCTCCAGGTGGAGCGCGACGGCCCGCGCCAGCGCGCTGCCCTTTTCGGGGCTCAGTTCCTCAAGCAGCCGGTTGTCGCTTTTCATAAGCTTCCTCTTCGATCCACGTCAGTTGCCAGCGAGGGCTTGCACGCCGTAAGGCGACAGCAGCGCGCAAAGCCTGCCCAGGTAATCGTACTGGTGGGAAACCTCCACCCAGCGCAGCAGCGCCCGGTCGCCTCTCGGGCTGTAGAAGCCGATGCCGCCCTGCTTCAGGCGGCTGTCGCTGAAGTGGTCCACAAGCTGGTTCTGGATATAGGTGGTGAAATCCTGCCCCCGAACCTCCATCCGCACCAGATACAACGTGTCGGCGCGCACAGGGAACGGAATCGGGAGAGTTCGGGATTCCTGCTCCTTGCCGTTGATCACCACGGAGCGGACGACCATGGCTTCCGGCAACGGCCCCCCGCGCGTGATCACGATCCTCATCGAGTAGTAATTGGAGAGATCCCGGGCGCGGAACACCCAGTTCAGGCTCCGCCGTTCGATCTGCCCCAGGAACGTCAACGTGTAATCCGTCATGCCAAGGCTCGGCGTCAGCAGCGCCAGCTCGCCCGGTTCCAGAAAGGTCGCTTCCCCGTAGCGCCACGTTTTTGCCCACCCTTCCCGGCCTTCCCAGGAGCCCAGCCCGCCGCGGAAGTCATCGAACAGCCGGACGGCGGCCCGCCGCAAGATGATCCGCTGCAACGCGTTCAGGCGGTCTTCCGGAGCGGCGGAGCGCGCAGTGCCGGTGGCGGCGGAAGCCATCTCGTGTTCCCCTGACGCTAGATTCGGCGTTCTCGACCGGAAACTGTAGACCACCAGCACCAGAAGCAGCGGCAAGACGAGCGCGATCCACTTCAGATCGGAGGGCGCGTGGGACCAGAACCTCCTCGGCGGCGCAGCCGCTTTGAGCGGCTTTTGCCGTTTCGCCGTCTTGCCGGCCTCGCCCCGGCGGCGCGGGCCGGACCCGTCGGCATGATCCAGCTCGAACCGCACCGAGGGCATCATCGGCCGCGGCTCGTCCAGAGAGACCCAGCAAGGCCGGGCCTCGATGCCGGATTCCGCCCCCGCCAGCGCCGCCAGACAATCCACAGGCCGGATCGGCATCTCGGGCACGCGCCCGGCAACCCGGTGCGGCTGCGGCTCCTCGCCGGCATTCCCGGCCAGCTCTGCCGGTACGGGTTCCCGTGTCAGTTGGGCCAAGGGCGGCCGCGGTCCGGCAATGGCCTCCGCCGCCGGCTGCTGATCCTCCAGCCGAGCCGGCGCCAGCTCCGCCATCGGCGGCGCGACCCGTTGACAGGCGTCCAGAGCTGCCAGCGACTCCTCCACCAGCGCCGGACCGGCCGCCGCCTCGGCAGGCGCCGGAGTTTCGGGCGGAAGCGGGACGAGGCTGGAAGCAGGCAGAGCCGGAAGCGGTTCTGGCCAGGATGGAACAACAGCGGCCTGCTCCAGGCGCGATGGCTCGGGACGGACAGCTTGCAGCGGCAACCCGGCAAGCTTCCACGCCGCGCGAGGCACCCGCGCGGGAAGTTCCCCGTTCAGACCGGGAATGCAGAGAGCCCGGCCTGCGACCGGCAAGACGCCTCCCACGAGCCCCGGTGCAGCCTGTGCGGCGACGACAGGGGCCACAACGCACGGCGCCAGACCGGGCTTGTACGGCCACGGTGCCGTCGGCAGCGCCACCGGGGGCCGCTGGGGAAGGATCGGGCCGAACGGAACAAGATCGGGCGCCGGATCCCCGTCGTACGCCTTCGCCGAAGGCGCCAGCCGCGGGGCCGTCTCTTCCGGAGCGAGAACGGCGGCCTCGCGGAGCCGTCCCGGCTGCGCACTCCGCGCCGGAACGGGGACCAGAGGGGCCCGTACGGCGAATTCGGCCTCCGCCGGCGCGCGTGTTGCACTCGCAGCCGCGGGCAGCGCAGCGGCCGACGCGACCGGCTCCAGACGCGCACAGAGCGGAGGGTGCTTTTCGGGGGCAGGTTCCACCAGCGGGCCTGGTGAAGACATGCCGGGCTCGGGAGGCTGAAGCTCCTCCGGAGAAGCGGGCAGAAACGTGGCTGGCGCGGCCGGGAAGATGGGCGCCTCGGCCCGCGGCCCAAACGGCAGGCTCCGGCTCCACGCCAGCGGCGCCAGTTCCAGACCGTGCCCGATCAGCCTCCCCAGGCGGGCCTTGGCCGGCTGAGGCCGCAGGCCCGACTTGGGAACGATGACCACCAGCTTCTTCCGGCCCAGCCTCGACAAAGCCGACTTCGGACACCAAGGACCCAATGCGCCGGCGACGGGGGCCAGTTCCGCGAACAATGCAGCCGCCATCCGCGGCGGGGGCGGCTCCGGTGGCGTTGCGGGTGTGTCCGGCCGCATGTCCATGGCCCCGGCGGCATTTCGGAGATTCCAGCCATGGGGGACGTCTTCAACGAGCAGGGCCTGCGGCGCCGGGGCAATGACAGTCGGCACGGCGCCATTGCCCGAGCCGAACAGCGCTTCCGTCCGCGGAACCAGAAGCAGGGAGGTCCCGCTCCTGGCCGGCGCGGCGAGCGGGGAAGAGCTGGCTGCCGGAAAGCCCCGCACGCTCGGGCGCAGGTCGGATTCAGGCAGGAAATTCCCCACCTGGAATGCGATCAGCTGTAGCGGCGGCTGGGCCAGCCTGCGGCAGTTCGCGATGCGGAGCGCTTCCGGCAGCAGCGGGGCCAGCGGCAGGGTGATGCCGCCGCGAGCGCCTGCCTTGGGCTTGCCCCGCGCGCCCGGCGCCCCGCGCGCCCCCATCAGGCGCGCCAGCGCAAGATCGTTCTGAAGACGCTCATATTCCTCGCGGTGTTCGTCGGAACAGAATCGTCCATCGGCGAGTTTGCGCAGAAACGACAGTTTCTTCCCGCAATGGAGACACTGCATG
>Ga0209018_1003226_pt1 | contig 10555 bp, 7 predicted proteins | sample YNPBryBLVA2012_FD_185814 | JGI IMG/M metagenome (GOLD analysis project Ga0209018, IMG submission 185814) | Anoxygenic and chlorotrophic microbial mat microbial communities from Yellowstone National Park, USA - YNP Bryant BLVA 2012 (SPAdes)... ...
CGGCGTCACGATCATGCAGATGGATGCGGGTTTGGACACGGGCCCGATCCTGCTTTCCGAAGCGCTGAAAATCGGCGCTGACGACACGGCAGGCAGTCTTGCCGAAAAACTCGCTCGCTTGGGCGGTCGCTTGATCGTCGAGGCGCTCGAAAAGCTCGATGAGCTGACGCCCAAGCCCCAGCCCGAGGCGGGCGTGACTTATGCCGCGAAGATCGACAAGGCGGAAGCGCCGATCGACTGGCGTCGTCCGGCCGTCGAGATCGAGCGCAAGTTGCGCGCCTTCGACCCCTATCCGGGCTGCACGGCTCATCTAAAAAACGTTACGCTCAAACTCTGGCGGGGGCAAGTCGCCACGGGGGCAGGCGCGCCGGGCGAAATCATTGGCGTCGCCGAGGATGGCATCCTGGTCGCCTGCGGCGCAGGCGCCCTCCGACTGACCGAGCTGCAGAAGCCGGGCGGACGCAGGCTGACGGCCGGCGAATTCTTGCGCGGTTTTCGGCTTGCCCCTGGGGCGAGATTCGACCTGGGTTCTTAATTGACGCGAAAGTTCTTGAACTGCCACGGATCGTCGCGATCGACGTCCTGCGGGAAGAAATCCGCGCGGCCTTTCAAAGGCGTCCAATCCGAATAAACGCCGACCACTTCCCCCAGATAAGGGCGGCACAGTCCAATCATCTCGTCGAAAGGCAGCTCATCGGGATCGACCACTCCCATGGCCGGATGTTCGATCGCCCAGGCCATGCCGGCCATCACGCCCGCGGTGACTTGCAATACCGTCGCCGAATTGTACGGCGCCAGGCGTCGGGCTTCCTCATTCGAGAGTCTCGAACCGAACCAGTAAGCGCCTTTCAGATGGCCCATCAGCAACACGCCGAGTTCGTCGACGCCGCCGACGATCTCGTCGCGCACGATGCGTTTGTTTTCCTGCAAATGCCATTCCCGGCCGGCGAGCTCGTGCAGCGAGAGCACTGCGTCGTCGCACGGGTGATAGGCGTAATGGACGGTCGGGCGGTACTCGGGCGACGGGCCACTGCCCACGGTCAGGTAATCAGCGATCGAGATCGCCTCGCCATGCGTGATCAGAAATGCATGCATGGGACCGGCGAGCGGCGTCCAGGTGCGCACACGGGTCGCCGCGCCGGGGCGCTCGAGCCAGATCGCCGCTTCGCAGCCGAAGCCGTGGCGATGCCCGTCCGGCGGCAGCGACTTTTCGTGACTGCCCCAGCCGAGCTCTGCGGGTTGACAACCTTCGCCGACGAAGCCATCCACCGACCAGGTATTCACGAACTCGCCGGGACGTTTGCGCGGTTCGGCGACCTGCCAGTCGCGTTCGGCGATATGAATGACGCGTATGCCGAGCGACTGCGCAAGGCGCGCCCAGCCGCTGCGCTCTTTTGGAACGGCGACATCGAGGCCGCAATCGCGCGCGATGTCGAGCAAGGCCTGTTTGACGAAATGAGACACCCAGCCTGGATTCGCGCCGTGCGTGAGTACCGCGGTGGGGCTGCCCGGCCGGTGCAGCGCCTTGGCCGCTTCACGCAGCGCATAGTTCGAGCGTTGCGAGGGCGACAGCGCCGGATCGGTGTAGCCGCCCGCCCAGGGTTCGATGCAGGCGTCGAGATACAGCGCGCCGCGCTCCCGGCAGAACTCGATCAACGCGACGCTCGCCACATTCACGGAGAGATTCAGCAGGAAGTCGCCTGGGCCGACGAGAGGAGCCAGGATCTCACGGTAATTTTCGCGCGTGAGCGGCAGGATCGTATGGGAAATGCCATAGTCTCGAGCTTCTTGGAGGCCCTCGGCATCCGCGGTGACGATCGCGATGCGTTCGGGCCGCAGCGCGAAATGGCGCAGCAGCAGGGGCAGCACGCCCTGCGCGATCGCGCCCCAGCCGACGATCGTCAGGCGGCCGGGAAAAGGGAAGGGGGCGGAAGCGGTCTGCATCGCCCGTTGTTTACCACAGCGTCGGCTAACATGCGTATATCAACATGAACGCCTTGGCCCGCCCGGCCCGTCAGCCGCCGCTCTCAGAAGCGCTCGCCGCCGCCGCGGCGGCAGTCGCGCAAACGCTTTCCGGTCGCACGCCGGATGCCTTCCTCGATGCGCTGCCCGCCGCTCTGCGTCCCGCGGCGCGCGATCTCGCCTACACCGCGTTGCGCGATTACGGCCGCGGCGACTATCTGCTCGCCCGGCTCATGCCGCGCCCGCTGAAAGCGGCAAAAGCCCGTGCGCTGCTGCTGATCGCACTCTCCCGGCTCGAACGCCGCCCGGAACAGGCGCATACGCTCGTCGATCAGGCCGTCGCCGCCGCCGATCGGCCCTTCAAGGGCCTGACGAACGCGGTGCTGCGCAATTTCCTGCGTCGTCGCGACACCCTGCTCGCCGCCGCGGACGCCGATGACGTGGCGCGGCATCGCCATCCGCGCTGGTGGCTCGAACTGTTACGCGCGACCTATCCCGAGGATTGGCAGGCGATCGTCAGCGCGGACAATGCGCATCCGCCGATGACGCTCAGGCTGAACGCGCGTTGCCGCATCACCAGCGCCGAATATCTCGAACGGCTCAAAGCCGCCGGCTGCATAGGCTACGCGCTCGATGAGACGGCGATCCTGCTCGATGACCCGCGACCAGTCGATCGGTTGCCGGGTTTTCATGAGGGGTTGGTCTCGGTGCAGGACTGGGGCGCGCAACGCGCCGCCAGGCTGCTCGATGTGCACGACGGTATGCGCGTGCTCGATGCCTGCGCGGCGCCAGGCGGCAAGGCGGCGCATTTGCTCGAACTGGCCGACATCGAGCTGACTGCGCTCGATAGCGATGCAGCACGCGTGAAACGGATCGCAGACAACTTCGCGCGTCTGGGCCTGGCAGGCACACTCAAAGTCGGCGATGCGCGCGATCCGGCGACATGGTGGGATGGCAGACCCTTCGATCGCATCCTCGTCGATGCCCCCTGTTCTGCATCGGGCGTTGTGCGGCGGCACCCCGACATCAAATGGTTGAGACGCCCGGAAGATGTGGCGGCCTTCGCACGCACCCAGGCCGCGATCCTCGATGCATTGTGGCCGCTGCTCGCCCCCGGTGGCAAAATGCTCTACTGCACCTGTTCGCTCTTCCCGGCGGAAAACGCCGCGCAGGTGAGCGCCTTCGCGAAGCGTCACCCGGATGCGCGCCGCCTGCCGACCGGCGGGGCGCTGCCGGAACTGCAACTGCTGCCCACGGCCACTCATGACGGCTTTTATTACGCACTGCTGGAAAAATCGCCTTGAGCGGCTGCGCGCGCAGCTGATCGTTTGCCTGATGACGCTGCTGTGCGCTGGCGCAGCTTGGGCGGGCGGCATCCAGCCGCAAAATGCCGCGATCGCGCCGGATGAGCGCGGTTGGGCGGTGGATGCCGCCTTCGACGTGCAGCTCGGCGCGCGCCTGGTCGATGCGCTCAGCAAAGGCGTGCCGCTCAATTTCCGCTTCGAGGTGCAGATCAAGCGCAAACGCTGGTATTGGATCGACGAGCATCTCGCCGGCCGCGTCGTCAATTACCGGCTGAGCTTCCAGGCGCTCACGCGGCAGTACCGGCTCGCCGTCGGCAGTCTCTACCAGAACTTCGACAGCCTCGATGCCGCGCTCGCCGCGCTGGGCCGCATCCGCGGCCTGCACGTCGCCGAAGCCGCTCAGCTTCCGCTCGGCGAGCCGCTCATCGCCAGCGTGCGCCTCTCGCTCGATCAAAGCCAGCTGCCCAAGCCGTTGCAGATCGATGCGCTCGCCAATGACGAATGGAAGGTCGCGGCGCGCACCCTGACCTGGCAGTTCACCCTGCCGCCCGAGCCGCAATGATCCTCGCGCTCGCCTTCACCGCCGCGCTGGGCGGCCTGCTCGTGATCCTGCTCGCTTCGGCGAGCGTCGATACCGCGCTGTTCGCGCAGCACATGACCTGGCTGATCGTGTTGAATGCGCTGGCGGCGCTGCTGCTGCTCATCCTGGTGGTCACCCAGCTGCGCCGTCTGTGGTGTGATTGGCGGCAAGGCGTGTTCGGCGCGCGCCTCAAAGCGCGCCTGCTGCTGATGCTCGCCTCGATGGCGGTGCTGCCCGGCGCGCTGGTGTATGCGGTTTCGATGCAGTTCGCGGTGAAGAGCATCGATGCGTGGTTCGACGTGCGCATCGAAGCCGCGCTCGATGGCGGCCTCGATCTGGCGCGCAGCGTGTTCGAGACGATGCAGGCCGAGCTGCTCGCGAAGGGACGTTCGATGGCCTACGATCTCGCCGATGCGCCCGCGCCCGGCGCGCTGCTGTTAAACCGTCTGCGCGAGCAGGCCAACGTGAGCGCGGCGCTGTTGCTGAGCTCGAGCGGTCGTCTGATCGCTTCGAGCAGCGCGCAGGGCGCCCAGGCGTTGTTGCCGCCGCTGCCGGATCTGGCGCAGTTGCGTCAGGCGCGGCTCGGCGCGGGCGCTACGCGCGTCGAGGGCGATGCGGCGAGCGGTTACGTGATTCGCGCGCTGGTGCCGGTGAGCGCCTATCGGCTCGGCGGCGAGCCGATGATCCTGCAGCTCGAGCAGCCGGTGCCGGCCGCGATCGCGAAAAGCGCCGCGCTCGTCGAGGCGGCGCAGCGCGATTATCAGCAATTGCAGCTCGGCCGTATGGGGCTCAAGCGACTGTACACCTTGACGCTCACCTTTGCGCTGCTGCTTGCGCTGTTCGCCGCGATCGCGCTGGCGTTTTTCCTCGCCGGGCGCTTGGCCAAGCCGCTGTTGATGGTCGTCGAAGGCACGCGCGCCGTCGCCGCCGGCGATCTGACGCCGCGCGTCGTGCTGGAAACCGACGACGAGCTGGGCGTGCTGACGCGCTCGTTCAATGAGATGACGCAACAGCTCGCGCAGGCGCGCGTCGAACGCGAGGCGGCGCAGCGCGCCGCGGTCTGGGGCGAGGTCGCGCGGCGGCTGGCGCACGAGATCAAGAATCCGCTCACGCCGATCCAGCTCGCGGCGGAACGCCTGCAGATGAAACTGGCCGGCAAACTCGCCGCCGAGGACGCCGCGATGCTCGCGCGCGCGACGAAGACGATCATCGATCAGGTCGAAGCGCTGAAGGCGATGGTGAATGACTTCCGCGACTATGCGCGCCTGCCGCCGCCGAAAACCCAGCCGCTCGACCTCAACCGCCTGGTCCTCGACGTCCTCGATCTGTATGCCGGCGGGCCGATCCAGATTTCCGCCGATCTCCAGAAAGACCTGCCGCTCATCGAGGCCGATGCCGATCAGATGCGTCAGGTGCTGCACAATCTGATCAAGAATGCGCACGAGGCGATGCAAGAAAAACTCGGCGCTGGCGGGACGGCACGCATCCTGCTCACGACGCGTCGTCGCGAGCGCATGGCCGAGCTCGTCATCGCCGATGAAGGGCCGGGCTTTCCGCGCGAAATCCTTGAGCACGCTTTCGAACCCTATGTCACGACGAAGCCGAAGGGCACCGGTCTGGGCCTGGCGATCGTGCACAAGATCATCGTCGATCATCGCGGCGTCATCACGCTCGCCAATCGGCCGGAAAAAGAGGGCGGCGGCGCGCGCGTTTGCATACAATTGCCCCTTTCCAAGGAGGCCCGCGCCGATGGGAAATGAACGAGGAGCATGGCGACGGCGTTTTCTGACGGAAACGCTCGCGCTCGCCGCCAGCGCGGCGCTGCCGGCGCCGGCGCAGACGCGCGCGCAGCGGGTGTTCGGCATCGTGCCGTATTTGCCGGCGCGACGTCTCGTCAGACTTTACGCCCCGCTGAAACCGGTCTTTGAAAGCGTTCTCGGCCAGGAAGTCGAATTGTCCAGTGCGCCGAACTATGCCGAGCACCTGGCGCGGCTGCGCGCCGGTCGCTATGACATCGTCGCCGATGCGCTGATTCACGCCCGCCTGGCGCAACGCGAATTGGGCCATCTGCCGCTGGCGCGCACGCTGGCGCCGCTCGAACCGCTGCTGGTCGTGCGCAAGGATGCGCCCGCCAAGACTTTGCAGGCGCTGAAATGGGGAGCGATCGCGTTGGCCGTCACCGACCGCAGCGCTTCGCTCGGCGTCATCGGTCTGCGTTATTTGCGCGACCACGAGCGGATCGCCGGGCGTGATTTCCGTCTCGTCGTCACCGGCACGCATGCCAACTCCTTGCAACGCCTGCTGGCGGGCGACGTCGAGGCGGCGATCGTCTCCAGGACCACGCTCGCCCAGGTCGATGCGTCGTTGGCTTCCCGGGTGCGGGCGCTGGCGCCGCTTGGCCGGGGGCTGTCTGCGGTCGTCTATCACGTCGCTCCCCGCCTGGCCAGCCAGGCGACGGCGCTCGCCCGGGCGCTGCTCGATTTCGCCGCGACGCCTGATGGCCAGGCCTTCATCGCCGCGCTCGGTCATCAAGGGCTGGCGCCGGTGAGTCCTGAGGAAATGCAGGCGCTCGACCCGCTGGTGGTCGAGCTCTACCGCCAGATGCGCGAGGAGCCCTGAATGTCCGGCGGCGCGCGCGGCTTCGCCCATCTGCCGATCCGTCACAAGCTGGGATTCCTTGCCGCGGCCGCCTTGCTGCTCGGCCTTTTGTTGCTGGGCATGATGATGGCGGCGATCTTTTTCTGGTCGGCCCGGCAAAGCGTCGAGCAGCAGGCTTCGACGTTACGCCCGCTGCTCGTCGCCGCGCTCACCGCGCCGATGATCGAGCGCGACTATGCGACAGTCGGGGAAATCGCCCAGGCGTTGGTCAAGAGCGATGCAATCGACGCGATCGAAGTCGTTTCCGCCGAAGGCGCCACGGTCGCGGAAGCGCACGAGGCCGCGTTATCGCCGCTCGGCGCGGAACGCACTTACGAGCTCGACGAAGGCGGCTTGAACTTCGGTCGGGTGAAGCTGCGTCTGGGCGCCGGCGGACTGGCTGCGCTGTTGGAGCGTCTGGCATGGGCGACCCTCGTGGCGGCGACCCTTTCGCTGGCGCTGGCCACGGTGATGTTCCGCGTTTTGTCCGGCAGGCTCACGCAACGCCTTGCGCGCCTGGCCGCCACTGCGCATCAGATCGCCGCCGGCCGTCTCGATGCCCGCGTCGAAGACGCGCTGCAGGATGAAATCGGCCAATTGGCCAGCGACTTCAACCGCATGGCCGAGGCCGTGCAGAGCGCGATGCAGGCGCTCGCGGCGCGTCAAGGCGAAGTGACGGCGATCCTGCAATCGATCGGCGATGGCCTGATCGCGACCGATGCCGCGATGCGCATCACCTTTCTGAACCCGGTCGCCGAGGCGCTGACCGGCTGGAGCGACGATCAGGCGCGCGGCCGCAGCGTGGCCGAGGTGTTCCGCATCATCAACGCGCTCACCGGTCAGCCGGCGGAGATTCCGGTCGGCCGCGTGATCGAGACCGGCCTGGTGCTCGGCCTGGCGAATCACACCGTGCTGATCTCGCGCGATGGCCGGCGCTATCACATCGCCGATTCGGCGGCGCCGATCCGCGATGGCGAAGGAAAACTGATCGGCGTCGTGATGGTCTTCCGCGACGTCTCGGAGGCCTACCGGCTGCGCGCCGATCTCGAGACGCAGCGCACGCGGCTCGCGCTGGCGTTGAAAGGAGCGAATCTGGGCTTGTGGGATCGCGATCTGACCACCAATACGCTGATCGTCGACGAGCGCTGGGCCGGCATGCTCGGCTATCGTCCCGACGATCTCCCCGCCAGCCCCGATCCCTGGATCGCGCTGATCCATCCCGAGGATCTGCCGGCGGCGCGGCGCGCTTTCAAGGAGCATCTCGCCGGGCATGCGCCGCAATACGAAGCCGAATTCCGTATGCGCAGCAAGGACGGCCAGTGGCGCTGGATCCTCTCGCGCGGCCGCGTCACCGAACGCGCGGCCGATGGTCGGCCGCTGCGCTTCACCGGCACGCATCTTGACATCACCGAGCGGCGCGCCGCCCAGCAAGAAATCGAGCATCTCGCCTTTTATGACTCGCTCACCGGCTTGCCCAACCGCCGTCTGCTGCTCGACCGCATCGAGCGCGAGTTGGCCGAAGCCCGTCGCGAGGGCCGCCATGGCGCGGTGTTGTTCATCGATCTCGATCATTTCAAACAAATCAACGATGCCCACGGCCATAGCGCCGGCGATGCCTTGCTGATCGATGCGGCGGCGCGCTTGAAAAGGCTGTTGCGCGAGGTGGATACCGTCGCACGCCTCGGCGGGGATGAATTCGTCGTCCTGTTGCCGGGGCTCGCCTTTGAAACCCATGCCGCGGCGGCTGCGGCGCGGCATGTGGCCGACAAGCTGCGCGCGGCGCTGGCTTTGCCTTTCGATCTCGGCGCGCTGGGCGGCGTTTGCTATCTGGGCGCCTCGATTGGCGTCACGCTGTTCCCCGATGGCGCGGGCGAAAACGCCGAAACCCTGATGCGTCAGGCGGATACCGCGATGTATCAAGCCAAGGCGGCCGGCCGCAATGCCGTCTGTTTCTTCGAGCCGAGGATGCAGGCGCTGGTGGAGGAGCGACTGGCGCTCGAGAACGATCTGCGCGCGGCGATCGCCGCCGAAGGATTCGAAATTCATCTGCAGGGTCAGCACGATGCCGAGGGCCGCCTCGTCGGCGCCGAGGTGCTGCTGCGCTGGAGGCATCCGCAGCGCGGCGCGGTGCCGCCGTCCTCGTTCATCCCGCTCGCCGAAGAGAGCGGGCTGATCGACGAGCTCGGCGAATGGGCGCTGCGCAAAGCCGCGATTCTGCTCAGACAGCTCGAAGAAGCCGGCCATGATCTGCGCCTGGCCGTAAATATCAGTGCGCGCCAGTTCCGCAATGCGGATTTCGTCGAGCGCGTGCGCGCGATCCTCGCGGAAACCGGCGCGAATCCGTCGCGGCTGACGCTCGAAATCACCGAAAGCCTGCTGCTCGCCGATGTCGGCGAAGCCACGGCGCGCATGCATGAGCTGGAAGCCTTGGGCTTACGCTTTTCGATCGATGACTTCGGTACCGGTTATTCTTCATTGTCTTACCTGAAGCGCCTGCCGCTGCAGGAATTGAAGATCGACCGCGCTTTCGTGGCCGGCCTGCCGCTGGACCCCGATGACGCGGCGTTATCGAAGACCATTCTGTTGATCGCAGAACAGCTGCGTCTCGAAATCGTCGCCGAAGGCGTCGAGAACGAGGCGCAGTTCGCCTGGCTCAAGCAATGCGGCTGCCCGTATTTCCAGGGTTATCTGTTTGGCAGACCGCAGCCGGCGGCGACCTTCCTTGCCCGTCTCGGCCTAAAATAATCTGCAGCCACCATGCCCCAGATCCTGGTCATCGACGACGAAGTCGGCATCCGCGAGCTGCTCTCCGAAATCCTCAGCGACGAGGGCTTCGATGTCGTCACGGCCGAAAATGCCGCGGCGGCGGCCAGTGTGCGCGATGCCCAACGCCCCGACCTCGTGTTGCTCGACATCTGGATGCCTGACATGGACGGCGTGACCTTGCTCAAAGAATGGGCGGCAAAAGGTCAGCTCGACATGCCGGTGGTGATGATGTCCGGTCATGCGACGATCGAAACCGCCGTCGAGGCGACGAAAATCGGCGCGATCGGCTTCCTCGAAAAACCCATCAGCATGCAGAAGCTGCTCGCGGCGGTGAAACAGGGGCTTGCGCATCATCCGCGCAGCGGCGTGGCGCTCTCCCTCGCCGCCTTTCCGCACTCGGCGCTGCTCAAGGATTTGCGCCGTCGCCTCGAACAGGTGGCGGGAAAAAGCCGCGCCGTGCTACTGCGTGCGCCGCCGGCGTCGATCGTCGAGCTCGCGGCGCGCACGCTGCAGGCGCCCGGCAAGCCCTGGATCGACTTGGGGCAGGATTCGAGCCCGCTCTCGGTCGAGATGCTCGGCGGCGCGAGCGGCGGGGTGCTGTATTGCGGCGAGCTGGCGAAACTGACGCGCCTGCAGCAAAAGAATCTTGCCTTTGCCCTCGAACGTTTGGAGCGGCACAATCTGCGCCTCGTGGCCGCCACGACGCATCCTGCCGCTTATCTCGTCGAGCAGGGCTGGGATGCCGGCGTGATCGAGCGCCTGTTCGAAATCAGCATCGCCCTGCCGGCATTTTCCGAGCTCAAAGATGAAATTCCCGCGCTCGCCGCGCAGCTCCTCGCGCAGCTCGCCGAAGCCGGCGAGACCCCGCGTAGGACGCTGACGCCTGCGGCGCTGGACGCGCTGCGTCAATACGCCTGGCCGGAGGGCTATACGCAGCTGAGGGGCGCGCTCAAGTCGCTGGCGCTGGCTGCGCTCGGCGACGAAATCGACGCTGCCGACGTCACCCGCCTGCTCGCTCCCGAGCGCGCCGCCGCGCCGGAAATCCCTGCGGGCCTGCTGCCGGAAATGCTCGAATTGCCGCTGCGCGAAGCGCGCGAGATGTTTGAAAAGCTCTATTTCGAACACCATCTGCGCGTCGATGGCGGCAGTATGACGCGGCTCGCCGAAAAGACCGGCCTCGAACGCACCCACCTCTATCGCAAATTGAAGGATCTGGGGCTGAGAGGGGGCAAAGAAGAAGAATGAAAATCCTCATCCTCGGCGCCGGTCAGGTCGGCGCCAGCGTCGCCGAGGCGCTCGCCTCGGA
>Ga0209018_1003228_pt1 | contig 10547 bp, 12 predicted proteins | sample YNPBryBLVA2012_FD_185814 | JGI IMG/M metagenome (GOLD analysis project Ga0209018, IMG submission 185814) | Anoxygenic and chlorotrophic microbial mat microbial communities from Yellowstone National Park, USA - YNP Bryant BLVA 2012 (SPAdes)... ...
AAGCAGGTGGAGGCGAGCGCGGGGATCGAGCAGCCGCTGCGTTGGCAGGGGCGGTTGTACACGGCGCTGGCGGGTGGTATGTACGACGTACGAGCGAGGCAGTGGAGTCCGGAGCTCGGGGTCTTTACAAGTGCAGATGAGTTTCAGTACCTGACGACGGGCGGGACGTTGTGGAGTTGGCCCGGGCAGAATCCGGTGAGGTGGAGGGATGCGAGTGGGCGGGAACCTTTCCCGCGCGACGAGCAGAATCCCAACTGGACGCCAACAGGGGACTTCACGCCAACGGGGTGGCCTGACTGGCTCCAGGAAGCGCTCATGGGCCCGGTCGGCGAATACTTGATGTACGGGTCGGCTGGCGTTGGCGCGCTGGCGACGGGCATTGCAGGCGGTTTCGTGCTCGGCGGCGGCGAGGCCATCACGGTCGGGGGAGCGTGGGCGTGGACGCACGCCACTGGTAGCACGGGGCTTCGAATGGCGGCCGCGGGCACAGGGGCGATGCTCACCAGGTTGAAGGGGTGCGTGTCGGGTGGCGGCGACGGTGCGGGCTCGAACCTCGTCAAGGTAGGCGAGTGGACGTTGGATCCCAAAGTTTCGCGGCACCTGGGGGACGTGGCGAAGAGCGGGGATCTGGTTCGCCCGTACCTGAACTCGCCCTACACGCTGCAAGAGATCATGGCCGCTGGGAAGCCGATCGCGGATCCACGCGGCTTCCCCGGTGCCGTGCGCTACGACGTGCCGGGGGCATTCAGAGGCTCCCAGGGCACTTTTGAGCTGGTCATTCATCCAGAGTCGAAGACCGTTCTCCCCTGGCTCTTCAGGTCGGGGCCGTGATCAGGTTCGTGGAGATATCGGGCGAGCTCGTTGGTGCTCGTCTCGTCTACGACGGCACTGGGTTCGACACCGAGCCGCGGCCGTCTGGGTGCGTGGCCTCGGTCCTGGTGAACGACCTCGAGCTGATGCTGGACGAGGACGACCAGCGCGTCGTGTTCCTCACGGGCTACTGCCCGCACCAGGCGTGGCGAGAGACGACGTTGAAACCACCGCCGAGTCATCGCGGTTCACTTCGCGCTGAGTTCGACTCTCCGATGGTGCCGGGCGTTTCTGTGCGCCTCCACCCTTGGCAGGAAGCCTGGCCGATTCTCGTTGATCCAGTGAGCGGGTGGGTCCGGCTTGGAAGTGGTAATCCCGATGAGGATCGCGAGGGCGTAGAGTTCGCCCCTGGCGGTATCGCGGTGCTTGAGGGTGATCGCCTCGCAGCATTGTGGCTTCATCCCGATCGGCTCCCGACTCTTTCAGCCTGATCGCGACCGGTCCGACGCGGCTTCGGCTTGCCTTCTCACCCTCCTCGAGCGTGACTGGTTCCTCGGAGCCGAGGACCGATGCCCACCTACGCCTCCGCCATCCCGCGCCCGCCGCGGACGCTCACCGAGCTCGAGCAGGCCAGGCTGCTGAAGGTGACTGGCGAGCACCGCTCGGGCTACAGGAACCACGCCATCTTCGCGGTGGCGCTCGCCACCGGGCTGCGTGAGCACGAGATCGCCGCGCTCGACGTCGGCGATGTCCTGCTCGACGACGGCCGCGTCCGGCACCGCATCGCGCTTCGCACGTTCAAGCGATCGAGCGCTGATCCGGCCACGCAGGAGGTCTCCTTTGCCGACAGCAACCTATACCTCGAACGGTCGAAGGCAGTAGGTTGGCCGGCGGGGGCCGTAGCCGTGCGACGCTCAGGCCGAACTTCACGTGCTGCATCCGGACCCCTCAACGGGTGGCCGTTCAAGGTATAGCTCGCAAAGAGAAGAGCTCGCCCCAGGCAGGGCCCACGGTGCCTTCGAGTCGGTCCGGCGTCCTGGCCTCGTCCGCCTGCGGAATCCCGCGGCGGCTTCCAAGGACCATCCCTCCATGCGCGGTCTGCCGCGCCCGCCTATCCCCACCGCCGGTGCAACCACAACCACTGCCCGGGGTCGTTTCGCACGTGCGCGTCGAGTCGCTTCGCGACGTCGCGCACGACCTGACGCACCCACGCGCGGGAAGGACGATCCGGTGGGTCGAGCAGCAACGGGATCGCGAGGCGGTGTTGGCCAGCCGGGCCGCGCTCCGCAAGCGCCAACGCAACCGGCGCACGACAGCGCGCCGCAAGGTCCGCAAAGGCGCGTTCGTAACGCGCAGGCGCGCCGAGGAACTCCACCTGCTCCGTGCCGCGATCGTCGAGCGGACGCTGGTCGATCAGGAACGCCACCACGCCTCCGGCGCGCAGGTGCGCGGAGGCGCGACCAAGCGTCCCACGTGCGTCGACCAGCACCACGCCGCGCTCCGACCGCAGCGCTTGCCAGAATCGATCGAGCGACGCCCAGGACAGGTGTCGCGTCACCACCATGAGGGGAACCCGCGCAGCCATGGCGCATGCGAGCAGATCCCAGTTGCCGGTGTGCGCGGTCGCCACGACGAGTCCGTTGCCCCGTGCGAGGGCGCTGTCCACCGCACGCCACTGCTCCGGCGGCACGCTGACCCGATCCGCGACGGCATGGTTGCGCCTGCCTGCCGTCCACAACAGCTCGAAAACCAGGGTGCCGAGCGATGCGTACATCGCGGCCAGGGCGGCTGACGCATCCGGGATGCCCGCGCGGCGCATGCTCTGCAAGGCGTGACGTCGACGGATGCGGAGCACGGAGCCCACCACCCAGCCGAGGGCCGCCCCAGGCACACCGAGCCAACGCCAGGGAAGCATCGCCACCAAGGCGGCGATCGCGCGCCACACCACGGCCGCCGCTACCGGCCCGAGGAGAAGCCCGCCTTGCGCTCGGGCGTCGGCGGAGGGTCCAGCGCGATGGCGACCAGGTCCGCGAGCCCGAGCACGTACACCTCCCCCTTGCGCGTGCGCGCGCGCACCAGCGTGCCGTCCACCCGTATCGCCTCGACCTTGGCGATGGTGAGCGACGCAGCGCCGTGGGCAACATACATCGTCAGGTACCGCTCCGGTTCCAGCACGGACCATCCCTGGTCGTCGACCTCGAACGGCACGCCGGCCCACGCCGCCTTCCAGCCATCGTTCGTCATGCGCCGATCGAAGCAGGGCTTGGCTCGCTGTCAAGGGGCGTGCAATATCGCGCCGTGACCTCCGCCGCCAGCCGCCCTCGTTCCAGCGACCACATCGTGGTGCAGAACCTGGTCAAGCGGTTCGGCGACACGTATGTGCTGCGGGACATCTCGCTGACCGTGCGCCGCGGTGAGACGGCGGTCATCATCGGCGGATCGGGCGCCGGCAAGACCACGCTCCTGCGCATCCTCATCGGGCTCGAAAAGCCCACTTCCGGCAGCGTGTTCATCGACGGCGTCGACATCGCGCCGCTGCACGGCCGTGACCTCGACAGGGTACGCAAGAAGTTTGGCATGGTCTTCCAGTATTCGGCCCTGCTCGACTCCCTCACGGTGCTCGACAACGTGGCTTTTCCCCTGCGCGAGCACACCCGGATGAAACCCAGGGAGATCCGCGAGAAGGTCCTGAGCATGCTCGAGACCCTGGGCCTGCGCAGGGAAGACGCCGACAAGATGCCGTCGGAGCTGTCGGGCGGCATGCGCAAGCGCGTGGCCCTCGCCCGGGCGCTCATGCTCGAGCCGGAAATCATCATCTACGACGAGCCCACCAGCGGCCTCGACCCGCAGACCTCCCGCATGGTCGACGACCTCATCAGCGAGACACGCGAGCGGTTCAACGTCACCAGCGTGGTGATCTCGCACGACATGGCCAGCACCTTCCGGATCGCGCACCGCGCCTTCCTGCTCATCCGCGGCGAGCTGGTGGCTTCCGGCACCCCCGACCAGCTCGCGGACCCGTCGATCAACCCGATCTCCCACGAGTTCATCGTGGCCTCCGGGGTCTCCTGGGATCGCATCTCCCGGCCTCCCCCGCCGCGCGGGACGTGATCGCCCGGCCATCATCCAAGAAGCCACGGCCCACGCTCCAGGCCACACGCCTCACCCGCGCGCCCCCACGGACGATCGTATCCCTCACATCCGGACCGCGCTGGGTATAGCATGCCCATCCGAGCCATGGGCAACCTCGTCAACTATCAGACCGATCGCGGTGTGGCCGTCATCACCCTCAACGACCCGCCCGTCAATGCGTTCACCCACGAGATGCTCGTCGAGCTCGACGGGCACATCACGGACGCACGCTTCGACGACGACGTGCAGGTGGTGGTGGTGACCGGGCGTGGGGAGCACTATTTCTCGGCGGGTGCGAACATCACCATGCTGCGCGAGGTCGACGCCGCGTTCCGCTATAATTTCTTCCTGTACGCGAGCGAAACCATGATGCGCGTCGAGCGCACGCCGAAGCTGGTCATCGCCGCCATCAACGGCCACGCCATGGGGGTTGGCTTCGAGCTGGCGTTGGCGTGCGACATCCGGATTGCCCGTGCGGGAGGCGGCATGGTCGGGCTGCCCCAGATCGACCTGGGCATGATCCCGGGCAGCGGCGGATCGCAGCGCATCGCGCGATACTTGGGCAAGGGCCGCGCCATGCAGATGCTGCTCGAAGGCGAGAAGATGTCTCCTGAAGGCGCCCTCGCGCTCGGGCTCATCGACTTCGTCTGGACCACCGCGACGCACGCGGAGTTGCTCGACCGGGTGCTCGAGTACGCGCGACGGTTCACCACGCCGGGCAAGGCGTCGTTGGCTGTCGGCAAGATCAAGCGCGCCGTGCAGGCCGCCTACGAGGTTCCCATCGAGCAGGGGATCGCCCTGGAGCAGGAGATGGTGGCCCAGGTCTGCCGGTCCGACGACGCCTGCGAGGGCATCCAGGCCTGGCTCGACAAGCGCGCTGCCGTCTTCCAGGGCAAGTGACCGCGCCGATCGTCACGGCACCCGCGAACGAAGGTGCGACGGCATCAGCCGCTGCCTCTCAACGACGTCGCCCCTCGAACCTGGCGTCCGCGCGCACGTCCGGCGTCCGCGCCAGCGTTCCGTACCAGCCGGTGCGAACGTCTGTCCGGTGGTCGAAGTCCGGAACGAACGGCTTGATGTCGAGCAGCGGGGTACCATCGAGCATGTCGACGTCGGCGACCCGCAGGATGTTCGCCTGCACGGCGAGGAGCCGCACGGTGCTGATGCCGATGGGGTTGGGCCGGCGAGGCGCACGCGTGGCGAACAGGCCTCGTTGGGCCTGATCCAGGTAGGGGGTGACGTGCAGGTCGAAGCCGTCGCACAGGTGGAAGAAGTAGACCAGCGTGATGTGGCTGAATCCATCGAGGTCTGCGAGGCCGGGCTCGTAGGCCGGGTCGACCTCCACGGTTCCTTCGGCGCCGCTGGCGAGCGCGGCCTGGATGGGCGTGCCCTTCTGCTCGTGAAAGGGAGTTCGAATCACCCCGATCGGATGAAGCGTCATGTCGGTCCTTGCGGCCTCCGGAAGGTCAGGATGTACTGGTAGGGTAGAAGCGACGAATCCGCGGCCTCCTCGGCGAACCCCGCGGACGTGAACAGGTCGACCAGACGCCGCCGCGGGATCTTCACCGAAGCCGGCGGCCCCTCGGGCAGGTCGCCCTCTTTGAACTCAATCAAGACGACGCGGGCCCCAGGTTGTGTCTCCCGATACATGCTGCCGACCCAGGCCGAAGCGTTCTTCACATGGTGCATCACGTCGCAGACGAATACCACGCTCGCCTCCGGGGGCACCTTGGGGTCGTCAGGATCGGACAGGACGGCAACCACGTTCGCGACGCCTTCCACCATCGCCTTGTGGTGGATGTGCCGGACCATCTCGGGCGCAATGTCTGTGGCGACCACCTTGCCGTTCGGCAAGGCGCTGGCGAGCCGAAAGGTAAAGTAGCCCGATCCCGCTCCCACGTCGGCGACGGTTTCCGCGCCGGTCAGCCCCAGCGACCGCACGACATCGTCGGGCTTCTGCCAGACCACGCGGTCGGGGCGCTCGAGGAAGGCGATATACTTCTCGACATCGTCGAAGGGCTGTAGGTCGTGCGGATTCACGCCTGCTCTCCGAAGGGGGCAGTCGATGGGGGGCAGCGACGGGTCGTGGCCGGCAGCGCTGGCGGCGGTCACCGGATCGGCGGCTGGCGGGCTGGCGGCCGGGGCGGCGCGCGTTTCTTCCGCGGCCGAATCCTGCTTCGATCGACACGAGAGGGAGAAGCCGGTCGCGCAGGCCAGCAGCGCCACGAGGAGAATGCGTCGGAACGGTTTCATCATTCGGCGAGCCGGTCAGGGCACACGGCACCGTACACTCCAGCCTCGCGGCCAGCAACCGGTCCCGCGTCGCCCCCGCTGCCTGTCGGCCGCGCGGCGAAACGTGGCGCGGTCCGCCGGAATCATACGGGCATGCAAAGCGTCAAGCATGGCGACCTCGTTCGTGTCAGCTTCACCGGCAGGCTCCTCGATGGCCGGGTCTTCCATTCGCCCGCCACGCACGGCGTGGTCGAGCTGCGGGTCGGCGATCAGACCGTGCCGCCGGGCCTCACAGCGATGCTGATCGGCATGCGCCCGGGCGAATCCAGGACCGCTCTGGTTCCGGCCTCGCAAGCGTTCGGCCCTCGCCGTGACGACCTACTCTTGCGCGTCGACGCCACCTCGATTCCGCCAGCGGCTACACCCTCGGTGGGCGACATGCTCGAGTTGCACAGCGATCGCGGCGATCGCATGCACGCGCGCGTGGTGGCGGTTTCCGCGGACGAGATCACGCTCGACGCCAACCACCCGCTGGCTGGTCACGACGTGCAAATCGAGCTCGACCTGCTGGGCATCGGCGCGCCCGGCGCGCCGAGCTGACCGCTGGACCGCGTGGCTTCTTGGGCCGACCAGGGCCTTTGCGGCCGCTACCACCTCGGCTATCCGTCGCATCGCTTCCGGGGTGGTCGCCGGCGTTTGCAAGGCTTACGAACGAGGGGTGTCGATGGTCAAGGTCACGGTCGGGTCGCGGCTGCGATACTGGTTCGACAACATGGTGTCGCGAGGGCCAGGGGCGCTCATCGGCTTGCTCGCGGCGGCGTCGGCGCTGATCATCCTGCTCATCGCGCTCGTCGGGTGGCTCGCCGGCATCTCCCCTGGCGAGGACCCGCCCAACCCCGGCATCAACGGCTTCCTGCATCTGGCGTGGATGGGTCTGATGCGCACGCTCGACGCCGGCACCATGGGCGGCGACCAGGGCAGCTACGGCTTCCTCGCCCTGATGCTGACCTTCACCTTCGCCGGTATCTGTGTCGTCAGCTTGTTCATCGGCCTGCTGACTAGCGGCATCGAGCACAAAATCGAGGAGCTGCGCAAAGGGCGATCCATCGTGCCCGAGCGAGGTCACCACCTGATCCTCGGATGGTCCCCCAAGGTGTTCACCATCATCGACCAGCTCATCGAGGCCAACCAGCACGCGTCCAGGCCGCGCATCGTCGTGCTGGCCGAGCAGGACAAGGTCGAGATGGAAGACGCCATCCGCGCCCGGGTCCGCAAGCCTGGCAGGGTCCGGATCATCTGTCGAACGGGCAGCCCCATCGAAAGCGACGACCTGGCGATCGTGAACCCCGACGCTGCCCGATCCATCCTCGTGCTGAGCTCGGAACACGACGACCCTGACGCCGGCGCCATCAAGACCGTGCTCGCGCTCGTGAACAACCCGCGCGCGACCGGCAAACCCCAGCATATCGTGGCTGAGCTGCGCAGTAAGCGCAACATCGAGGTCGTCAAGATGGTGGGCGGCAGCCAGGTCGAGGCCATCGACTCTCATGCCCTGATTGCACGCATGATGGGTGCAGACATGCCGCCACTCCGGGTTGAGCGCCGTGTACGCGGAGCTGCTCGACTTCGGCGGTGTGGAGATCCACTTCGCCTCCGAGCCCCGCCTCGCGGGCATGCTCTTCGGCGAGGCCCTGATGGCCTACGAACATTCGTCCGTCATCGGCATCCACACTGCGGACGGACGCACCCTGCTCAAACCGCCGATCGACACACCCATCGGCCACGGCGACAAGATGATCGTCATCGCGGAAGACGACCTATCCATCCGGATGACCGGCGTGGACGAGACGGGCATCGATGTCGACGCGATCGCCGATGCGGAAGCCCAGCCCGCGCCGCCGGATCGCACCTTGATCGTCGGTTGGAGCGGCAAGGGGCCGATCATCGTCAACGAGCTGGATGCGTACGTGGCGCCCGGGTCGCAGGTGACGGTCGTGGCGGACATGGGAGACCACGAGGCCGCGATCCAGCGCGAGTGCGCGGGGCTGAGGAACCTGACCGTCCGCGCGGAGCGTGCCGACACGACCGACCGCAACGTGCTCGACAGGCTCGACGTGCCGGGCTTCGATCATGTCATTCTGCTGTGCTACGCGGACGACCTCGAGCCGCAGAAGGCCGACGCTCGCACGCTGGTGACGCTCCTGCATCTGCGGCGCATCGCGCAGGAGCGGGGCGCGAAGTTCAGCATTGTCAGCGAGATGCTCGACATTCGAAACCGCCAGCTCGCGGAGTCGGGCCGCGCGGACGACTTCATCGGGAGCGACCGCCTCGTGAGCCTCCTCATGACCCAGGTCGCCCAGACCAAGGAGCTAAACGCCGTGTTCGAGGAGCTGTTCACGCCCGAAGGCGCGGAGATCTACCTGCGCCCGGCAGGGCAGTACGTGCAGACCGGACGCGCGATCTCCTTCCGCACCGTGGTGGCGTCGGCGCGCAAGCGAGGGGAGGCGGCCATCGGCTACCGGAAAGTGGCCGACGTCCCAACCGCATCCAACGGCTTCGGCGTGGTGCTCAACCCGGCCAAGTCGAGCCGGATCACGCTCGACCCGGACGACCGCGTCATCGTGGTCGCCGAGGGTTGACCGTCCGAGGCCCGTCCGGGCCAGGCAGGGGGCTTGGGGCGCCTGCCGGCAGCCATCCGATTCATCGGGTCCAGCAACCTCTTGCCAACGGCGGTCCGCCGCTGCACGGTCAGGGCCGGACGACACGACGGAGGACACCATGGGATTCGCATTGAGCACGATGCAGGTTACGAGTGACGCATTCCAGAGCGGCGGCCCGATTCCGGCCAAGCACACCGGCGAAGGCGCGAACGTATCCCCTGCCCTGCGCTGGACCGGCGCTCCGCAGGGGGCAAGGGCCTTTGCGGTATTCTGCCACGATCCGGACGCGCCGCTGGTGACGCCCGGCGGCAAGTACGGATATGTGCATTGGGTCTTGTATGGGATTCCGGGGTCCGTCACCGAGCTTGCGGAGGGGACGAAGCAATACGTTGCGGGGAAGAACGAGACGGGGAAGGCGGGCTACACGGGTCCGATGCCGCCGAAAGGGCATGGGGTCCACCAGTACTACTTCTGGGTGGTCGCGCTGGACCAGGAGGTGAAGCTGCCTGCGGGGCTGACGCTCTGGGAGTTGCTGGAGAGAATCGAGCCCCACGCGATCGGGATGAACCGGCTGGTGGGGACGTACGCGCGGGGGTGAGGGAGGCGAAGCGGTTCGCGGTCTTCCGGTCTTGCTTGCGCGGGGGGCGAACGGGGCTGCGCCTAAGGCCAAGGAGCTGAACATCAGACTGCCGAGATAGGCGCCCGTCCGCGCTTCAATGGGAGGCCGCCGTCCTTCAACGGCGAGAGCACCGAGGGGGAAACCGACTTCCTGTCCATCGCCACTGCTTCAATGGGGCCGCCGTCCTTCAACGGCGGAGAGGAACGGTAGTGGCTAGCCGCGGGGCCTGTAGCGCGGCGCTTCAATGGGGCCGCCGTCCTTCAACGGCGGAGAGACATTCCATTCCCAAACTTCTCGCTGCCCCTTCCGTTGCTTCAATGGGGCCGCCGTCCTTCAACGGCGGAGAGGGACAAGGCGACCATCAACATGCAGTCGCCATCTGGCGCTTCAATGGGGCCGCCGTCCTTCAACGGCGGAGAGTCGGCGCGCGAACCGCGCCATCTCCGGGACCCATCGGCTTCAATGGGGCCGCCGTCCTTCAACGGCGGAGAGGAAGCTCACGGTCGCAGAGGCCGCGGAGCGCGTAGAGCTTCAATGGGGCCGCCGTCCTTCAACGGCGGAGAGCACCGCGCGCGCCCGTGAGCACCTCGCACGCCTGCACGCTTCAATGGGGCCGCCGTCCTTCAACGGCGGAGAGTTGCTTTTCGTCGCATCATTCCCTCACTTCCGCAAGCTTCAATGGGGCCGCCGTCCTTCAACGGCGGAGAGGAACATGTCCATCGCGCCCCCTGTGCCAGAGCAGCCGCTTCAATGGGGCCGCCGTCCTTCAACGGCGGAGAGCAGGGTCCAGATCGTTCCCGTTCGCATAGATGTTGAGCTTCAATGGGGCCGCCGTCCTTCAACGGCGGAGAGGACGTTGGCTCGAAGAAAAAAGGTAAAATGGCGACCGGCTTCAATGGGGCCGCCGTCCTTCAACGGCGGAGAGGGTTTGCGAGGGCGGACTATACGGGCTTGCAAAGCCAAGCTTCAATGGGGCCGCCGTCCTTCAACGGCGGAGAGGAGCGGTGGCCCGGTGACGAATCAAGACGCCTCATATTGCTTCAATGGGGCCGCCGTCCTTCAACGGCGGAGAGCTGTAACCGCGGATGCAGAGG
>Ga0209018_1003229_pt1 | contig 10547 bp, 16 predicted proteins | sample YNPBryBLVA2012_FD_185814 | JGI IMG/M metagenome (GOLD analysis project Ga0209018, IMG submission 185814) | Anoxygenic and chlorotrophic microbial mat microbial communities from Yellowstone National Park, USA - YNP Bryant BLVA 2012 (SPAdes)... ...
TGACGCCGGATGATATCCCAAAGTATTTGTCTCCAAGCGGCGCCATCCAAGACAGGTGATCGAGGCGTATCGGCGTCCCCCGCGAGATCAAGACCGAGGAAGACCGGAAGGCCCGACAGCCATGCGCCTTCTCATCAAACTCCTGTGGATCGGCCTGCTGTTGGGTCTTCCCCTGCTGGTGCTCATGGGCCTGATTGCCTGGGATGCTCGGCAACTGGAGAAGGCCGTTGAACAGGTCGCGGCGTCCTTCACCCTCGGCGGATCGCCCTTCATCATTCCGCTGCCGGCGGATCGTATCGCGATGGTGTCGGTCTCCAATCGGGATTCCCGCCGAACCTGCGCGGATCTGGTGGTCCACAACGGTGTGGTCCGGTCGGCCCGGATCGCCGGACAGGCCGTTCCAATGGCCTTCGATGGTGGAATCGATCTGACGGCCCAGGCCGAGGCGCTTCAGCCCTGTGATCGGATCGACATCGCGCTCATGGCGAACTGGGGCTACCTGAAAGGCGGGTTTAGGCTGGAGTACGCCGGGTCGCGCGTGACCCAGATCGGTGAACGCCGGCTGTGAGATTGAGGGACCGATACAACCATGAGCCACCTCAAAGACCTCGTCGAATGGATCGACCGGCTGATCGACGGTGCCGGAGTGCTGGTCATCGTCGCCGGTATCCTGATCGCCGGCGCGCGCGATCTGATGTAGCGCTGCGCACAGAGCGATCCATACCACCGACTGCGGTAGGATCTGGGGCGCGGCATCCTGCTGGGCCTGGAACTGCTGGTCGCGGCCGACAGCATCCGCGCCCTGGCCGTGCCGCCGACGCTGGAGGGCGTGATGGTGCTGGGCCTGATCGTGCTGATTCGGACCTTCCCGAGCATGGCGCTTCAGGTGGAACTAGAGGGACGCTGGCCGTGGTAGCGGGGCGGGAGGGTCAGTCACCTGAGTGATCCGACCCGATGCTGGGCTATTTGAACAGATCCTGCGCGGCTTTGGCCAAGTCTTCTGGGGCCGGGGAGGCCCCTGCCGCTGGAGTCAGGCTGGGTTCAAAATGCTCGCAGAAGTTGGCGTGCGTCTTGTCGAGCACGCGCTCGGCCAGGGGCTCCAGGCAATCGTTGGGGCGGCCCCTGGCATAGTGGCGGCAGTTGCGGCAGACGTGGGTCGGCTTGCCGCAAGCCAGGCAGCTCGCCTCGCGCCCGTAGTCCGATTGGCTCAGGGCGGCCTCGCAGTTCCAGCACTTTCCAACGATCTCGGTGTTCATTCACTGCCCTCGCGTGGATATTCGATCCAGCGTAATGAGGGTGGCGTTGGTGGAAGCTCGGCGAAGCCGTCTCCCGCGCCCGTCACGACGAACTGGAGATGGGCCTCAGGGCCAGTGGCCCTGGGGTCTGGGTTGAGATCGGTGATCCCGATCCAACCACGCATCTTGAGACCCTGATCCTGCGCCTCTGGAGTGAGGCGGGAGCGCACCTGGATGATGTCGCCCGGCTTCAGCCGGAGGCTGGATTGCAATACAGAAATGACCTCCATCCGGTAGAGCGCTTCGTAACCTGTCTGCTGCCGAGCTTCCAACACCTTGACCTCCAGCTTTGCTGCCACTCCCGTCGGCGGTGACTGGTCAGCCCGGACCGCTCCCCACAAGACCGACAGTATCCCGAGGGCCGCAAGGGCTGTGATCCGAATCGCATTGCGTTTGAACATGACAGAGTCCTCGTTGAAGTTGACATCGCCCTGTGCGGTCTTGACCAGACCTCCACCCTGTCCCCACAGCTCGCTGGACAATCCCGATGGGGATCTCTACATCTGTCCCAACGGCAGCCATGAGTGGCTACAACAGACCGATGAAGCGGGCGACGAGGACGCCATCTTGGTCAAGGACGTTGTCGCCAGTTAGAAGGTCGCGTTGTTCCAACCGAACAGATGGCGGGGTGGGGAAGAGAACTCGATATAGACCCGCTCAGGCGGGATGGCCAGGGTCTCGGCGAGCAGGCCACAGAGCGCGCGCGAGAACTCCGGTGTCCGCGATTCGGGCAGACCCAGGCTCTTGAGTTCCAGATAGGCGGACGGGTCAGACGTCCCGGCAAACAACAGGTCGCGCCCGCTCTCCAGGATCACCATGACATAGGACTCGGGTTTGCCGAGCAGGTCAGCGACCTGGCGCGAGGCACGGGCCAACAGCTCGGGGCGGGACTCGGGGGCGATCTCGACGTTGGTCAGCAGGCGCAGTGTGGGCATGGGGGAATCCTCATGACGATGACAGGGCACTCAGGATCGCACGCAAACGCTCGACTGTCTGGACCTGGAAAACAGATTGACAGGGCGCGTTTTTGCAGTAAAATGAGAACCATTATCAAATAGACCCGCCAGCCACTCCAGACCGGATCGCCACGTCGGGTGTTTCCTCAACTGCGTAAGCTCGGGAGAAACACGCCATGTCCGCTCTGACACATCACCTGGAACTCGACGACCTCACACGACTGGAGCCCGCGCACCTGCGCCGACGCCTCGCCGATCTCATCCATCAGTATGTGCACGAGCGCTCGGTTGCGCTGGCCGAGACCATCCTATGCCATATCGAGGCGCTGTGCCTGCATCCCACCGATTGTCGGGAACCCGAGCAGCTGTGTGCCTATCATCGGCTGGCCTGTCACTGGCGTTGCCTCGCCGAGGTGCAGCGTCTGCGCGAGCAACGGGGTAATCCGGCGTGGCGACCTTGAGCGCCTGGATCAGGCACTTATTCACGATGATACAGAATCCGGTGATGACGGCAAGACAGCTTCAGATGTCCGCTATCCGACGCTGGCCATTCTGGGGGCCGGTGTTGAGCACGGGTTTCGTACCAGCGCTGTTGCTCATTGGTATGGTGCTTGGTCTCTCCTTTTGGATTTGATGGTCCCTCAGCCGGTTGAGGAGTCGACTGGGGCGGTCGATGGTCCCCTGCTGGGGACCCTGGTCGGGGCGCGGCCCTTCAGATCCGACCAGCATTCCAGATCCAGTCTGCGCCTTGATGCAAATCGACGGCCTGGCGTACCTCCGGGCAACTCAGGCCCTTGACCAGGTGCGCGGCAAGCCTTGGCCTTCAGGCCAAGGAAGGATCGCGCGGACGGCGCAGCCGTCCTACAATCCTGTTGTCGCCGATACCCAAGGCGACCTACGGCGGGGCACGCCGGAAGTCACGCCTGTGGAGAGACGAGCAGCGGTTGCGCACTCGGCCCAGGAACCCACCGAAGCGACTTTCAAGGTGTGGCGCAATGCCGCGCCTTAAAGCGCCGTAGCAATCTCCGGACGGAAGGCCGGGGAGGATGTCAAGCCGGCAATGTCTATCCGACCCGGCATGGAGCGTGCAACGACATGACGATCCCCAGTACCCTGTTACAGGCCGACGCGCTCGGCATTCGTCTCGAAATCGTCAATGGTCTGCCCATCTGGGAGGCGCAACCCGTCTACCGACATCAGAAGCAGATCGACCGCATCGTCAGGAGTCTGCGCGGTACCCGCGACACGGATGACGCCTGCGGCTGTATCTACGCCATCGATGTCTATGTTCAATTCGCCGGCGGCCTGAAACGACCGGATATCTCGATCTTTTGCCGAGAGCCGCCCGAAGATCAGCAGGATAGCGTGCTGACCCTGATCCCGGAGGCTGTCATCGAGGTGGTCAGCAAGGGCTACGAGGCCAAGGACCTTGAAATCGGTCCGCCGTTTTATCTGTCGCAGGGCGTCAAGGATGTTGTGGTGTTTGATCCGGCGACACTGTTGGTGCTGCATGTGCGCAAGGACGGCGCGATCCGTCAGGTTTCGCCGGTCAAAATTGCGCTGGAGTGCGGCTGCGAAGCAATCGTTTGAAGTGGCCCTGGAGCGACTGGAGTGAAGTCCTGCGGGATTGGTGCGTGACAGCTAACTGGATTGGACGAAATAGATGGGCGATATGACGCGGGTCTGTCTGATCGAGGACGACGCCATCATGGGTGAGGCGCTGGTGGAGCGTCTGACCCTGGAAGGATTCGCCGTGGACTGGCGACGCACCGGGCGCGCTGGGCTGGCGGCGCTGCGTGAGACCGGGGTCGAGCTCGCGGTGATCGACGTGAATCTGCCCGACCTGTCCGGGATCGCCCTCTTTGAGCGCCTGATCGCTTCGCGTGTCGATCTGCTGCCCACGCTCTTCATCACCGGCTATGGCACCATCGAGGACGCGGTGCGTCTGCTCAAGCTCGGCGCCGCCGACTATTTGACCAAGCCCCTCGATCCGGGCGCGCTCATCGATAAGCTGCGTGCACTCGCTGCCACGAGTGCGCCCCGCCGCGACGTGCGCCAGGAGGTCAGCGAGCACGAACGCCTGGGGATCTCACCTGCGATGTGCCGTATCGAGGCCGAGCTCGACCGTCTGGCGCGTCATCCGCAGACGCCCGTTCTCATCAGCGGCGAATCGGGCGTGGGCAAGGAGGTCGTTGCCCGCGCCCTGCATCGGCGTCAGTGCCCGCAGGCGCCCTTCGTTGCGGTCAACTGTGCGGCACTGCCCGAGACCCTGATCGAGGCCGAGCTCTTTGGCCATGAGCGTGGGGCCTTCACCGGGGCCGAGCGCCGTCGCCCCGGTGTCTTCGAGCAGGCCGGCGCAGGCGTGCTCTTTCTCGATGAGATCGGCGATATGCCGCTGGCCCTGCAGTCGCGCCTGCTGCGGGTGGTGCAGTCACGCCAACTAACCCGGATCGGCGGCGTCGAGCCGGTTGAAGTCGGGGCGCGTCTGGTGTGCGCCACCCATCGCGATCTGGCCGCCCTGGTGCGCGCTGGGCACTTTCGTGAGGATCTCTACTACCGGGTGCGGGTGCTAGAGATCGCGATCCCACCGCTCAGAGAGCGTCCCGAAGACATCCTCTGGCTGGCCGAGCGCTTTCTGGCCGAGCATGGCGCGCGCTTTCCGGATGAGCGTCGCCGGCTCGAAGCGGCGGACCGCCAGTGGTTACTGAATCAGCCCTGGCCGGGCAATGTGCGCGAGTTACAGCATACGCTCGAACGCGCCTGCATCCTCGGGCAGGGCGAGCGATTGCGGCTGAGATCGACCGACACCGCACTGGCGGAAACCAGCCTCAGACAGCAGACCGAGGCCAGTGAGCGGGCCACGATCCTGGCCGCGCTCGTCGAACAGGACTATCGCATGACCCAGACCGCTGCCCGGCTTGGCATCAGCCGTAAGACGCTGTGGCAGAAGATGAAACGCTATGGGCTGTCAAGAACTGAGGATGCAGGTTGAACTGAGCGGACGCGGCTGTTTGCCGTCGAAGCAGGCCGGGTAGAGAGTCGCCAGGTCGAGTGGGAGCTTCTTCGGCGTGGGCTTGGGCAGGCTCCAACGAGCGGCGCGCGTCGCGGTTTTCGGCTTGAACCGGCTCAGGGTGTTCAAGCGCTTCGCCTCGGCTCAGCGATCGAGACAGAGGTCTTGCGCCCCGACGCCCTTCAGCCGGTGTCGACTAGCCCGAGCAAGCCGCCTTGCAGGTACGGCGAGGGGGATCTCAATTCATGGCGATAGACCTCATTGGGACGGTGATGTCGCAGGATCGGCGGAGGGTCGATACCCCGGAAGTAATAACACCTTGGCGATCTCGATCGGCCGGGTCGCGTGACGCTCGGCGATCTGTTTGAGCGTGTCCCCGCCGTGTGCCATGATGCCGATGGCGGCCAGCCGTGCGACGGCGCTGTCGGGTGCGAGACCCTGCTCTATCGCGAAGGCAGCCAGGGTCTTGCCGCCGAATCCGGTGCCACTCAGACGTGCCTCGATCTCCAGGGGGTTGCTATTGGCGCTTGGCGCCGGGGCGGTTTTTTGGGGAATCAGGGCGAAGAGCGCCGCGGGCGTGGTGTCATGGGTGCGCGCGAGGATCTCCAGGTTCGTGTCCGACTTCGTGATCGAGATCCCAGCCGCGTTCAGCGCCTCAGGCGGTTTCGAGATCGAAACCGAGCCGTTGCGCCAGCACCGGCAGCGGTGTGGCCTCGGCACGGGGATAGGGCGGCTCCTGGCCGGGGGCACGGCCCCAACTGGACTTGGCCCAGTCGTTGAGATCGAACAGCCAGCTCACCGGTGGCACCGCGAACAGCGCCCCGAGCACCAGCAGCAGGACGGCAGCGAGCGAGGTGATCAGCTCGCGTTTGAGCGTCAAATGGCCGCGTACCCGTTCGGCCAGATAGCAGGTGAAGGGCTTCCAATTGAAGTAGAGATGCAGCGCGCCACTGACAATGAAGACTGCGCCAAACAGGATATGGATATCGGCCCAGCCGTCCTTGTCGAGCCCGGCCAGCGTCCAGAAGATCCAGTTGGCGACCCGGCCATGGGGCACGATATAGAGCACCAGACCGGTCAGGGTGAGCACCACGAAGGACCAGGTCACCAGGAAGGCGATGAAGGCGCGGGTAGAATGGACGTTCTTGAGCATGCTCGTTCTCCCGTGTTACGCAGGGATCGAACGCCAGTCGCGCCACAGCGCCCAGGCGCCTCCCCCTAGCACGCCGATGAAGACTAGGAAGGCCCAATTGGCCAGCGACAGCCCCAAGATCACCAACTGCTTGTCCTCGCAGAGGCCGCTGGCCATAAACAGTGCGGGTGACTGCTGGCCGAGCCACTCGACCAGGCGCTCGATCGGCCCCAGCGGGCCGCCGATACAGGAGGCCTGATCGATCGGCTGCCATTGCAGCCAGCTCTGATAGGCCGCTACGCCGCTGCCGAGGACGGCGAGTACCAGGAAAAGGACGGCGGTCAGCCGTGCACCGAGACGTCGCCAATCTGGATACGACAGCGCCGCCGTCAGCGCTGCCAGGAGCGCCATCAACATGAACAGCGTGCGCTGGAAGATGCACAGATGGCAGGGCTCTAGCTCCAGCCAGGGCGTGAGCACCAGACTGGCAAGCGCGACAGCGGCTGTGATCAGGGCCAGGAGTAACCAGAGCGGGCGTGGGGTAGGGGCTGGCATACGGGTAAATCCTTGATCGTGGGTGGGTGTATGCTGATTCGAGACTGGCGCAGGATCAGGGTCGCGCCCACCCCGGCCATGCCAAACAGCGTGGTCAGGTCAAAGGCGATCAGGGCGGTGAGAACGAGGAGGATCATGCGAGCGACCGCGCCTCGCGGATCCCGGTGCTCCGCTCAGGACCCGAGGGTGTAGCCGGTGACCATCTGGATGCCGTCGGCAAGGCAGGTGGCGCAATGGCCCTCGCCAGTTCCAGGAGGGCCAGGCGTTGACCCTCGGCGGCGCGTTTGAGCCGACCGCGCAGTCCCATCAGCATCGCCGGGCATTGATGGCCGTACAGTGCAAGGCCGTGCGCATAGAAATCGTTGGCTTTGATCATGGATCGCAGGATCCGGGTTGTGCTTTGGCGAAAGGGGCCGAATGGCCCCGACATACGCGAAGACGCGGACGACGGCAAAAGGATGCACCTCATCGCCCTCACCGCCCGTCGCTCAGCCGCCGGTCATCAACCGAGGTTACCGACGCGACCACAGCAGTCGCCATACTTGATGCATCAACCACAGGACTCCAACGCCGATCAGGGCCAACTGCAGTTCACCCGTGTTACCCGACCCGCCGCCGACATTGCGGCCGAATCCTTCGGCAGCGCCCCAACAGCTCACCTGGGCCGCACATAAAACAAGCACGATCACCCAGCGAACAAGGGTTTTGCCGGGCGGGGGCTGACGCAGGCTGGTGCGAGCCATCACGACAATGGCCATCAAGGCACCACCGCCGCACAGCAGAAAGTAAAAGGGAATGATCAGTAGGAGTTCCATGGGTGGGACTCACGGGGTCTGGAGAACGGCTTGGCCGTCTGCGGTGGTGTTCTCGGCTGGAATCGACTCGGGTCGATCGCCCGCCTTGGCGTCCGCGGACGGGCCGAACAGCTCGTCGTATCGAACATCGCTCCAGGGTCTGCCCCAACGCCCCGACTCCTTCAAGTCACGATGGTAGCAGCCTTCGCCGTCGAACAGCATGAACGGTTGCCCGTTTTGCCGCATGACCAGTGCCGTGCCGGCCTTGCTCCAGGACGCCTCCAGGCGGTCGGAACGCCACACGGGACCGCTTCCATCATCGTAGGCGAATTCGACGAGCGCCATCACCTCCGCGGCGGGGATGTCGTCCGCCGCCGCTGGCGGTAGGCGAAAGCCGTGCGAGAGTGGGAGCGGAGGGTAGGTTCGCTGCTGGAAGCGCCCCGGGGTCTCGGTGCGATTGTAGATCCAGCAGGCGGCCCTGAGTGGCGTATCCGGGCCGTTGTAGTGTTCCGCCTTAAGTGGCGTTGTGCGATCGCCGATCCGCGTATCGTTGACGGTTAGGATCTTCAACGCTGGATCATCGGGCCGCTGATTGATCCGCAAGCCTCGTGCATCGGGATCCCTGGGGACGAGCAGCCAGCCGGAGAGTCCGTCATCGAACAGCCACGGCTTCAGGGGCGGAACGACCCAGCCCGGTGGCGCCGCCATCAGCGCCTCGTTTCGCTGCCGCGCTTCCTCTTGATCCTCCTCATGGCAGTCACCGGGATCGTCACCCGGCACCTCCACCCACTTGTCCAACCAGACGCCGGCGGTGCGCACCTCAAAGCGGCTCACCGTCAGTGTCCGATCGACCGTGATACAGCTCCCCATGCCATAGCGCTCAGGTGCGATCTCCCGGGTCTGATCCTTCTCGTCGACGAGGGTCAGCACACCGTCCGAGTAGGAATACCGCAAGCTGTCGTCTTCGCAATCCCAGCCCAGTCCGACGGAGGTCGAGCGGCGGAAGACCTCGGCGGCAAGAAGGAGCGGCGACTCCAGCGCTCCTGGTTTTACGAAGAACAAGTAGCGGGGGTCGGTGAGCCCCCAACCGCCGCGATCTTCGGTCTCAATCAGGTAGAGATCGGGCGTCCCGACCAGCCGCCGGACCGCGACATCGAACGGGATGGGGCCGCAATCGGTCAATGGCTCAACGACCAGGCCGCCCTCGCCGCTGAGCGGGATCGGATCCTCTCCCTCGATCTCAAGGATCGCCGCAACGGATGAATCTGCCCGGGCGGCGTCCTTGAGTTCCTGAGAGACCGCCATGCGGATGGCGAACCTCGGATCACGGCCCTGGCGCAGTACCGTCAGTGGTTCGAGCCGAAAGGGGCGTACCACGTCCGTCGATTCTTGCCGCCACTCCCCCCGGAGACCACCCTCGGGATCGAATTGGCCCGTGAAGTGTTTGCTGGCCTCTCCGGTCTGCTCGTCCCGCGCAACGAATCGCACCACGTCGCCTTCGCTGCCGTCGTCTTCCAGAACCTGGCGCGCGTAGCGAAAGCGATTGGTCGCAGCGTCGTACCGGCCGGTATCGTCGAAGGAGTACCAGAGGTCCGGTGTGTCGTCGGGCTGGTCGCGAGTCAGGAGTAAGGTGATCGGACGATCTCCAATCACACCGGCATAGGCCCCGAAACAGCGCCCCCCCGACAGGCCAGAGAGCCGCCCTTCGTCGGTGGACGCGTCTTGGGTGGCGAGCAATCCCACCAGAATCAGCCGGCAACCAAAAGGTGGCGATAATCTCAAGCCGGGTCTGCTAATCGGGTCAGCGATCAAGACGGATGTCTTGCGCCCCGACCCCTTTCAGGCGGTCGACCAGACCGAGCAAGCCGCCCTGCAGGTACTTGGCGTTGAAGCCTTGGGCGATGAGGTAGCTGCGCGCCATGTTGGAGCGGTCGGTGAGCGGACAGGCGACCACCAGCAGCTTGTCCTTCGGCAACTCGTCGAGCCGCGCCGGCAGTTCGTTGGCTGGGATGCGCAGGCCGAAATTGAGCTGCCAGACGGCGGTTTCCTCCGGCACACGGATGTCGAGCAATTCGGCCTCGCCCTTGTTGTAGGCGGTGATGAAGGCGTCGATGGCGATGCGGGCGTTGCCCATCTGCGCCGGCACGATGGTGGCGGCGAATTCGTCGAGGGTTTGGGTCATCTTGATCATCTCCGGGCGTCAGTGATTGGTGGTGTCTGATTGCAGCGCGTCCATGTAATCACGCGCCCGGTCGCCGCGCAGATGGTTGGCAAGGCCGAGCATCCCGTCGGTGAGATAGCGCGCGTGAAAGCCCTTGAGGGTCAGGAACAGCCGGGCGATCTCGGCGCGGTCGTAGTGCGGGCACATGGTGACGATGGTCTTGTTCGGATCCAGCTCGTCGAGCCGGTCCGGCAGCTCATTGAGTGGGATGTGCCGGCCGATGCCGAGGCGCCAAGCAGCGTATTCCTCGTTGAAACGGATGTCGATCAGTTGTACCTGACCCTCAGCATAGAGCTTCAGCAGCTCGGGGAGCTGGATCTTCATCGCGACGCGCTCGTCGTAGTCGAAGCGGCGCAGATAGTCGGCGAAGGGGATATCGTTCATGGACGTGAATCTTGGTGGAGTGGGTATGTCAGGGGAATCGGCGCGGTCACAGCAACCCCCAGGCGGTCTTGATCGCGACGGCAAGCAGCACCAAGGCGATCAGGCGCTTCAGCGAATGGGCGCTGAGACGCTCGGCGGCCAGCCAGGCACCGAGTGCCGCCCCGGCCAGGGTCGCGACAGCCGTGACGCCGAGCAGGGCG
>Ga0209018_1003230_pt1 | contig 10546 bp, 5 predicted proteins | sample YNPBryBLVA2012_FD_185814 | JGI IMG/M metagenome (GOLD analysis project Ga0209018, IMG submission 185814) | Anoxygenic and chlorotrophic microbial mat microbial communities from Yellowstone National Park, USA - YNP Bryant BLVA 2012 (SPAdes)... ...
CGTCGGTTTCCCCCTAGTCGCCGTAGGGCGACTTGGGGTCGTGGTAGCCGCAAATTCATTTGCCCGTGTCCGATTTGCCCCAAAACTGAAATGCACCCTACTACGGCTGGTGCAAAGTCGGTAAGTTGTCACTTCGAGCGAAGCGAGAAGTCTCGTTTGCACTCCACGAACGAGGTTTCTCGGCGCAAAACTTGTCCCGAGCGTAGCCGAGGGAAGCGCGCCTCGAAATGACATCAAGGGATTGTCAAGGGACTTGGCACCAACCGTATCAAACATACTCCATTGATGTCAATTGATGCCCCCTCGGAGGTAACATGCCCGTCAACCTAACGATTAACGGCAAACCCGTTCAAGCGCGCGAAGGGCAAACGGTATTGGAGGTCGCGCGCGAAAACGGTATTCGTATTCCAACGCTGTGCTATCACGCCGATCTTTCGCCAGTCGGCGCGTGCCGTCTGTGCGTCGTCGAAGTCGAAAAGATGCGCGGACTCGTCGCGGCGTGCACCTTGCCGGTCGCAGAAGGGATGGTGGTGCAAACGCACACGCCGAAAATCATCGAAGAACGCAAATTCATCCTGGAGATGTTGCTCACCGATCATCCCAACGATTGTATGATTTGCGAAGCCGATGGCGGCTGCGAACTGCAAGACGCCGTGTACGAATATCAGGTCGCCTGGTCCCAACACAAAGGCAAACGCCACAGTTATCCGATTGGCGCGGATCCCAATCCGTTTGTCCTTACCGATTTTAACAAGTGTATTCTGTGCACGCGTTGCGTGCGCGCCTGCGCCGAAGTGCAAGGGCGCAATGTGTGGGGCGTGGCGAATCGCGGCTTTAACAACAAAATCGTCGCGGGCGCCGACGTGACGATGCTTGAAGCCGGTTGCGAGTCGTGCGGCGCGTGCGCAGCGTACTGCCCCACCGGCGCGCTCACCGATAAACCTTCGCGCGGTAAAGGACGCGCACACCAATTCACCAAAGTCCGAACGACCTGCGTGTACTGCGGCGTCGGTTGTCAATTCGATTTGAACGTGCGCGATGGCAAGGTTGTCAAGGTCACTTCGACGCGCGAGGCATACGTCAACGGGATGGCGCTCTGCGTCAAGGGACGTTACGGCTACGAGTTCATTCATCATCCCGATCGGTTGACCAAGCCGCTCATCAAGAAAAACGGTACGTTCGTCGAAGCATCGTGGGACGAAGCGCTGAATCTCGTCGCGGAAAAACTCGCGCAACATCGCGGCGACGAATTCGCGTTTCTGGCGTCGGCTAAAGCGACGAACGAAGAAAATTACCTCTTTCAAAAATTTACTCGCGCAGTGATGGGCACGAACAACATAGATCACTGCGCGCGGCTCTGACACGCCAGCACGGTGACCGGTCTGGCCACCGCATTTGGTTCTGGCGCGATGACGAACAACATCGCTGACATTGACCATTGCCAAACGCTGTTCGTGATTGGCTCGAACACGACGGAGCAACATCCCGTCATCGGCACGCGCATTCGTCGCGCGGTGCGGCGCGGCGCGCAACTCATCGTTGCCGATCCGCGAATGATTGATCTGGCGAATATCGCGAGCGTGTATCTGCGGCATCGTCCGGGGACGGATATTGCACTGCTCAACGGGATGGCGCACATCATCTTGAAAGAGGGCTGGGAAGACAAAGAGTTTATCGCGCAGCGCACCGAAGGTTTCGACGAATGGCGCAAGGTCATCGAAACGTACACGCCGGCGCGCGTGAGCGAAATCACCGGCGTTTCGGTGGAGGATTTGTACACGGCGGCGCGGTTGTATGCGACGAACAAACCCAGCACGATTTTCTACGCGATGGGCATTACGCAACACACTGTTGGTCACAACAACGTGCTGGCAGTTGCTAACCTCGCGATGGTGACCGGCAACATCGGCAAGCCGGGCGCGGGGGTGGATCCGCTACGCGGGCAGAACAACGTGCAGGGTGCGTGTGATGTGGGCGCGCTACCCAACTTTTTCACCGGCTATCAGCGCGTTGCCGATGATGCCGCGCGCACCAAGTTCGAAAACGCGTGGGGCGTCAAACTACCAGCGACGCCGGGCTTGACGGTGGGAGAAATGTTCCACGCCGCGCACGATGGCAAAGTCAAAGCGATGTGGATTAGCGGCGAAAACGTTGCGATGAGCGATCCCGATTCGCATCACGTCGTCGAAGCGCTCGAGCGGTTGGATTTTCTCGTCGTGTCGGAATTGTTCATGACGGAGACCGCGCAGCTGGCGGATGTGGTTTTGCCGGCGGCTTCGTTCGCCGAGAAAGATGGCACGTTCACCAACACCGAACGGCGCGTGCAGCGCGTCCGCAAAGCGATCGAACCGATTGGTGAGGCGCGTGCAGATTGGGAAATCGTCTGTGCGGTTGCCAATTGCCTCCTACACAATACGCAACACGCATCACGTTGGGACTATGCCAGTGCCGAAGAAATTATGCAGGAGATCGCGTCGCTCACGCCGTCGTACGCTGGCATCACCTACGCGCGAATTGACCAGCGCGGGTTGCAGTGGCCCGTTCCCAGCAAGGATCATCCGGGCACGCCGATTCTGCACACCGAAAAATTCACGCGCGGCAAGGGCTTGTTCTCGCCGGTCGAACATCAAGAGCCAGCCGAAAATCCGGACACGCAGTATCCGTTCGTTCTCACTACGGGTCGCATCCTGCAACACTATCACACGCGCTCGATGACCGGACGCGTGGCGGGCTTGGTGCAACTCGCGCCAGATGAACGCGTCGAATTGCATCCGGACGATGCGGCACGGCTCGGTGTGAACGATGGCGACTGGCTGCGCGTCACCTCGCGGCGCGGCCAGGTGGACGCGCGCGCGTGGCTCACCGATCGCGTGGGACACGGCATTGTCTTTATGACGTTCCACTATGCCGATGCGCTTGCCAACGTTCTAACGAACACAGCAGTTGATCCGGTGGCAAAGATACCCGAATTAAAAGTGTGCGCGGTGCGCGTGGAGAAAAGAAACGGGCATTGAACCAAGCCCACCCTCATTTCCCAAGCGCGTGCCTGTCGGCACGCCAAGTCCCTTGACATTGGGGGATAGGAGAATCTCAGACCTGTCAGGTCTTGCAGACCTGACAGGTCTTTGCGTACGCCCTGCGCGCGCCAACACGCGCTCTTGTCAGTTCCGCCAAATTGCGCTATTATACGCGCGATGACTCCCCTCCGCCAACAATACCTCCGCATCAAGAAACAATATCCCGATACAATCGTGATGTTTCGGCTCGGCGATTTCTACGAGACATTCGACGACGACGCCAAAATCGTGTCGAGCGTTTGTAACATCGTCCTCACCGCGCGCGAGATGGGCACCGGCCATCGCGTTCCCCTCGCCGGCGTGCCTTACCACGCCATCGAATCCTACCTCGCCAAACTCATCCACGCGGGCCACAAAGTCGCCATCGTCGAGCAGATGAGCGACGAACCCATCAAGGGCTTGATGGAACGCCAAGTGACGCGCGTCGTCACCCCCGGCACCGTCGTCGAACCGGCCTTGCTCGAAGAAAAACGCAACAACTACCTTGCGGCGCTCGTCGCCGATAAAACCCGCGCCGGCATCGCCTATGCCGACATCACCACCGGCACCTTTGCCGCTACCGAAATTGATGCGCACGAGGCGCGCCAAGAATTGGAACGCCTCCAACCCGCCGAGGTGTTAGCGGACGCGCGAGAAATAGGAGATGGACGATTGGCGATGGCTAATCTCCAATCACCAATCACCAATCTTCAATCCCCTGACCTCGATGCTGCGCGCCAAACGCTCCTCGAACATTTTCGCGTCGCGACACTCGACGGATTTGGCTTGGGCGCGCTCCCCCTCGCCACGCGCGCCGCTGGCGCGATCATTCGATACTTGCAAGACAATCAAAAAGCCGCGCTCGCGCAACTCACCACGCTGAAAACCTACTCGACGCGCGCGTTTATGACACTTGACCCAGCCACGCGGCGCAACCTCGAACTCACCCAAACGATTCGCAGCGGCGCGATCCAGGGCTCGCTCCTCGGCGTCCTCGACGAGACGCGCACCGCGATGGGCGCGCGTCTGTTGCGCGAGTGGCTCACGCAACCCCTGCTCGATGTGCACGCGCTCGACGCGCGACTCGCGCGCGTCGACGCGCTCTATCGCGATACAGCGCGCCGCGAAGCCATCCGCGATCTCCTCAAACGCGTCGCCGATCTCGAACGATTGACCAATCGCATCGCGCAAGGCATTGCCACACCGCGCGATGTCGTCGCCATCCGCACGTCGCTGCAAGTCGTCCCCAAAATTCTTGCGGTTCAAGGTTCCAAGTCCGAGGTTCAAGGTGAAACATCGAACTTTGAACTTCGAACCTTGAACCTGGATGCTTGTCCCGACCTCGTCGCCCTCATCGCGCGCGCCATCGTTCCCGAACCGCCCGCGAATCTCAACAACGGTGGCGTCATCGCCCCCGGCTTTTCGAGCGAACTCGATAGCATCGCCAGCGCATCGAAAAATGCCAAAGACTGGGTCGCCAATCTGGAACGCCAAGAACGCGAACGCACCGGCATCAAATCGCTCAAAGTCGGCTACAACAAAGTGTTCGGGTATTACATCGAGGTCACCACGCCGAACTTGCCCCAAGTGCCGCCCGAGTACATTCGCAAGCAAACACTCGCCAACGCGGAACGTTTTATCACGCCCGAACTCAAAGAGTACGAATCGCTCATTCTCAACGCAGAAGAACGCCTCATCGAATTGGAGACGACGCTGTTCAAAGAAGTGTGCGCGCAAATCGCTGGCGCCGCGCCGCGTTTGCTCGCCACCGCGCGCGCGCTCGCCGAGCTGGATGTCTACGCCGCGCTCGCTGAGGTGGCGGTGCGTTATCGCTACGTGCGACCGCAATTGAACGATGGCGATACGATTCACATCGTCGCAGGACGTCATCCCGTCGTCGAGCTCACCCTGCGCGATGAGCCGTTCGTTCCCAACGATGTGATCCTCTCGCCCGATGAACTCATTCACATCATCACTGGACCGAATATGAGCGGCAAGTCCACCTTCCTGCGCCAAGTCGCGCTCATCGTATTGATGGCGCAAATCGGTTCGTTCGTCCCTGCCGATGCGGCGACGATTGGCTTGGTGGATCGCATCTTTACGCGCATCGGCGCGCAAGACGAAATCAGCGCGGGGCAATCCACGTTCATGGTGGAGATGGTCGAGGCGGCGAACATTCTCACGCATGCGACGTGCAAATCGCTCATCCTTCTCGACGAAATCGGGCGCGGCACCAGCACGTACGACGGCATTGCTATCGCGCGCGCCATTGTCGAACACATCCACAATCATCCGCAGTTGCAAGCCAAGACCTTGTTCGCCACGCATTACCACGAGCTCATCGCGCTGGAAGAGTATCTGCCCCGCGTGCGGAATTACAACGTCAGCGTCCTGGAGCAAGGCGGGCGCGTCGCGTTTCTCCGCAAGATCGTGCGCGGCGGCGCGGACAAATCGTACGGCATCCACGTCGCGCAACTTGCGGGAATTCCCAAAGCGGTGGTGCATCGCGCGGAAGAAGTGTTGAAGGAATTGGAAGAGCTGCAAGCGACGGGACGATTGCACAAAGGCGCGGGTGTGCAAATGGCGATGTTCGCGCCCACCGATCCACTGCGCGACGAAATCGCGCAACTCGATGTGCTATCCCTCTCGCCACTCGAAGCACTGAACAAGTTGTACGAGTTGGTGGAGAAGGCGAAGCAAAAATAACGTATCTTTGCCATCCGCTCATTCCAATTTGAAGCATGCACGTGTACTGATTCTGGCGTGCTTTAGGAGGTGATGTCCAGCAACCCAATCATCCAGTCACCTAATCACTCAATCACCTAATTTTTTCGAGGAGAAGAGAAATGCGAAAACTCACTTTGTTGGCTGTGTCAGTAATCGTCATGCTGGTTGCATGCGCCACGCCAACACCAACTCCGGCACCAACACCAGTGCCAAAACCAACCGAAGCACCCAAGCCAACCATCGCACCGACCCCCGTACCACCACCCACCGCAACGGCGCTACCCCCAACCGCAACGCCGGTTCGTGAAACCAAGATCACCATTCTGCATACGAACGACACGCATGGTCACCTCGACGCGTTTCGTATCGCCGAATTTCCAGATCCCGTCGGTGGAGTCGCGCGCCGCGCAACGTTGATTGCGCAGATTCGCAAAGAGACGCCCAACGTCTTGCTCGTGGACGGCGGCGATGTGCATCAAGGCATCTTGATCGCGGACACGTACAAAGGCGAACCCGACATCAAGTTTATGAACGCGATGGGCTACGACGCGATGGGCTTGGGCAATCACGATACCGATTACGGCTGGGCAATCTTCCAGGCGCGCAAAGATGCCGCCAAATTCCCAATTCTTAGCGCGAACCTCGTCATCTCTGCAACGAACAAACCCGCGTTGACGCCGTACGTCATCAAACAAATCGGCGATGTGAAGATCGCACTCACAAGTTTCGCCGGCCCCGATTTCAAATCACTCGTCAAACCCGCCAACATCCCAGATATGAAATTCGAGGATCCAATCGTCAGTGCAAAAGCGCTCGTGCCAGAACTACGCAAACAAGCCGATCTGGTCGTTGTGCTAGGTCACGAGTTAGTGAATGACGATAAGAAACTCGCCGAAGCCGTTCCCGGCATTGACATCATCATTGGCGCACACGAGCACGCGCGCTTGAACGAAATCGTCAAGGTCGGCAATACGATGTTGGTCGAGGCATGGCAATTCGGTGCGTTTCTGGGACGTTTGGATCTCACACTGCGTGCTGGCAAGATTGTGGATGCGAGGTATCAACTGATTCCCGTCGCGAATTCCATCACACCAGACCCAGCTATAGATGCCGAAGTGAAATCGCTTGTCGCCAAAATGAAAGAACAAAACCCCGCGCGTTTTGTCGTACTAGGCGAAGCAACGATAGACATCACCGACACGAATATTCGCACCCAAGAAGCCGCGCTCGGCGATTTCGCGACGGATGTGATGCGGATGGAATCTGGCGCTGACATTGCAGTCTCGACAGCGAGCAGTTTCCTCAGCAGTCTCTTCAAGGGGCCCATCACGGTCAATGATTTTAGCGAAGCCCTTCCATACAAAAATACGCTCGTCACGGCGCAGTTGACCGGCGCACAGGTCAAGCAGTTACTCGAATTGTGCGCCAAGAACATTGGTGCTGGCGCGTTCTGTCAGGTGAGCGGCGTCGCGTTTACAATCAACAAAGGTGTTGTCGAAGACATCAAAGTTGGCGGACAAGCCCTTGATATGGCAAAGATATACACCGTTGCCACAACTAATTATCAGGGCGGTGTCGCCGCTGGCTACAAAGACATCTTCCAAGCCGCCAAGAACTACACCGACTCTGGTAAAGATGTCAACGAGTTGATTATGAACTACATCAAAGCGCAAAAGCAAGTCAGCGCCAAAGTGGAAGGACGTATCACCGTTAAATGAATCGTAGGGGCGGCGTCTTGCCGCCCCTCACAAATTGCAAGGAGAACCATGGGACTCAAAGATCAACTGGCTGAAGATCTCAAACTCGCGATGCGTGCCAAAGACGAGAATCGCCTCAACGCGATCCGCACACTCAAAGCCGCCATCGCCAATTTCGAACTCGCGCAACCGAAAGACAAACCGATTACCGAAGCCGATTTGCTCGGCGTCGTTGAAAAGCAAGTCAAGCAACGCCGCGAATCCATCGAACTGTACGAAAAAGGCAATCGGCTCGATTTGGTGGCAAAAGAAAAAGCGGAACTCGATTTCCTGCAAGCGTATCTGCCCAAGCAACTCGCGCGCGACGAAATCAAAGCGGAAGTGGAAGCGATCATTGCCGCGTTGGGAACGAAAGAATTTCCCAAAGTGATGAAAGAAGCCGCCGCAAAAATGAAAGGACGCGCAGACGGCAAGATGGTGAACGAGGTGGTGCGCGAGTTGACAGGGTGATGCCCCTCCCCCACCTCCTCGCGCAATGGCAAAGCGATGCGCGCCTTCGTCCACACATTGCCGCGTGGCGCACCTTTCCCGCGCGGGACGCGCACGCCACGCCGCTTCCCGCCGATTTGCATCCCGCGCTCGTCGAATGGCTTGGCGCGCGCGGCATCACCTCGCTCTACACACATCAAGCGATGGCGTGGCAACTCGCGCGCGCCGGCAAACACATCGTCGTTGTCACTGGCACCGCGAGCGGCAAGACCCTCTGCTACAACCTCCCCGTCCTCGATCGTCTGTGGCGCGATGAACACGCGCGCGCACTGTATCTCTTTCCCACCAAAGCCCTCGCGCAAGACCAGCGAGCGAATCTGGCACAAGACGACGTACGGTTCGACCGCCAATTTTCGATTGCCGATTGCCGATTGCACGCGCGTCCCGAATCGCGAATCGAAAATCGCAAATCGCAAATGGCGAGTCCTTCGTCGTTGGTCGCCACGTACGATGGCGATACGCCCCAACACGCGCGTGCGGCGATTCGACGAACCGCGCGCATCGTCATCACCAATCCCGATATGCTGCACGCCGGCATTTTGCCGCACCACACCTTGTGGGCAGAATTTTTTCGGCATTTGCAATTCGTCGTGATGGACGAGATGCACGCGTATCGCGGTGTGTTCGGTTCGCACGTTGCGAATGTGATTCGTCGGTTGGAACGCATTGCCAAGTTTTACGGCGCGTCGCCGCAATTCATTCTCACCTCCGCCACCATTGCCAATCCCGCCGAACTCGCCGAGCGATTGATCGAAGCGCCGGTGACGCTCGTTGACAACGACGGCGCGCCAAAAGGCGAAAAACATTTTCTCATCTACAATCCGCCGGTCGTGGATCGCGCGCTGGGGATTCGGCGCAGCGCGCTGCTGGAGAGTGTGACGCTGGCGCAAATGTTGTTGCAACACGATACGCAAACGATCGTCTTTGCGCGCGCGCGTCGCACCGTCGAATTGATTTTGCGTTACCTCACGCATGCACGTCCCGACTGGACAGACAAGGTGCGCGGTTATCGCGGTGGCTATTTGCCGAACGAACGGCGCGCCATCGAGCGCGGTTTGCGCGAAGGCACTGTGCGCGCCGTTGTCGCGACGAACGCGCTCGAGTTGGGAATTGACATTGGCGGAATGGGCGCGGCAATTCTCGTCGGCTATCCCGGCACCATCGCCGCGACGATGCAACAAGCCGGGCGCGCGGGGCGCACGCGCGATGCCGCGCTCGCTATGCTGGTGGCTAGCGCCGATCCGCTCGATCAGTTTCTGGCGCGCCATCCCGATTATTTTTTCGGACGCTCGCCCGAGCACGCGCTCATCAATCCCGACAATCTCCTGATTTTGCTCGCGCATCTGCAATGCGCCGCGTTCGAGTTGCCGTTTCGCCTCGGCGAGAATTTTGGACGCGTGGACGCCGCGCGCGTGAGCGAGTTTCTGGAATTCTTGCAGTCGCAAGACGTGCTGCATCGCAGCGGCGAAAAATATTTTTGGATGGCGGATCGCTATCCCGCGAACAACATCTCGTTACGTAGTGCCTCCGCCCAAGCGGTGGTGTTGCAAGTCGAGGACGAGACGATTGGCATCGTAGATCGCGCCAGCGCGTTGTGGATGGCGCATCCGCAGGCGATTTATCTGCACGAGGGACAATCGTTCATCGTGGACGAACTCGATCTCGCGCACAATCTCGCGCGTCTGCGCGCGACCGATGCCGATTACTACACCGAGCCGCGTCGCGAGACGACGGTGCGCCTCATCGAAACGCTTGGGCGCGCCGAAACGCGCGGCGCAACCAAAGCGTACGGCGAAATCGCGGTGACGACGCAGGTCATCGGTTTCAAGAAACTCAAATGGTTCACGCACGAAAATCTGGGCGAAGAACCGCTCGCGCTTCCACCCACCGAATTGCAAACGACCGGCTATTGGCTTGCGCTGCACGATGCGACGGTTGCGCGTTTGCGCGACGAAGGATTGTGGACGAACGCGCCCAACGATTACGGACCCGATTGGGACGCGATTCGTGAACGCGTGCGCGCACGCGATCACTATCGCTGTCAAGGATGCGGCGTGCCGGAGAACGGACGCCCGCATCACGTCCACCACAAGATTCCTTTTCGCGCGTTTGCTACGAGCCAACAAGCCAACGAACTGACGAACTTGGTAACGCTTTGTCCCGCGTGTCATCGCCGCGCGGAACTGGCGGTACGCATTCGCAGTGGGCTTGCTGGCGTCGCGCACGCGCTGGGGCATCTGGCGCCGCTCTTTCTGATGTGCGACGCGCGCGACCTGGGAGTACATTCCGACTCCGCCTCATCACTCGGCGAGGGCAAGCCGACCATCGTGATTTACGAGCAGGTGCCGGCGGGCATCGGCTTTAGCGCGCGCTTGTTCGAGTTGCACGATGCGTTGTTTGCGCGCGCGTTGGAACTGGTGTCATCGTGCGAATGTGAGGACGGGTGTCCGTCGTGCGTGGGTCCCGGCGGTGAGCAAGGATACGGCGGGAAGAAAGAGGCAAGGGCGTTGTTGGAGA
>Ga0209018_1003232_pt1 | contig 10541 bp, 7 predicted proteins | sample YNPBryBLVA2012_FD_185814 | JGI IMG/M metagenome (GOLD analysis project Ga0209018, IMG submission 185814) | Anoxygenic and chlorotrophic microbial mat microbial communities from Yellowstone National Park, USA - YNP Bryant BLVA 2012 (SPAdes)... ...
GGCCACGGGCTCGAAATTCTCCTCGTAGCGACGAAACTCGTCTTCGAGGGCCTGGAGCACGAGCGCGCCGGTCGCGTCGCGCGACTCGACCGCCGAGGCAATGAGCGTTGCCACCAAGCTGCAGCGGTTCACCTTGACCACGGCCTGGATGAGGCTGTGGAAAAAGTCCTTGAGGGTGCCGAGCCGGCGCGCATCGTGGTTGACGGCAGCGCGGTAGTACCAGACCGCCTCGTCGAGCAGGATGAGCGTGCCCAGGCCCTGCTTCTCAGGCTCGCGCAAGAGGTCCACGATCACCGGATCGGCGGGCGGGTCATAGCCCTCCTCGTGCGCCTTCACGCGAGCAAACCCGGCATCGCCGGCGAGCTGGTAGGCGAGCGCCCCCCAGGGGGTCTTCACCCGTCGTGTGCCGCCATCCGGGCCATAGACAAGGAGCCCCTCGTGCACATCAAACTTGTCGAAGGGCAAGAGGGCGACTCGCGCCTTGGGCGCCTTCTCGATGCCGGCGAACTGCACAAACTCCTTCACCGTCGGGTGATCCTGGAGGTCGAGCCCCCGCTCGGCGAGGTGGAGCAGCGTGATGAGCGTATGTGTCTTGCCTCCGCCGTACGAGACGTCGAAGCGGATGACCGGCACGCCGCCCTGTCCCCCGAGCCGCAAGAGGCAGTCACGCACGAGCCGCTTGAGGTTATAGGTCGGGTACGTGCGGGAGAAGAACGCGTTCGCCTCACGGTACACGGTCGGTGCTTCACCCGTGCGCACAGCGTTCAAGTCGGCGGCGAACTCCGCGAGCCTGAGCGTCCCGCTGCGGACCTCTTCGCGGAGTCGACACTTGGCGTTCCAGGCTGGAGTGCTCATGGTCCATCTCGATCTATGCGGTTGCGAAACTCCTCGCAGGTTTGCTTTAGCGACGAAGGCGCCGGGGAGCGAAGCACACCTTCGTCACACATCTTGATGAGTGCAGTCCCATGACGCGAACAGTCCCGCTCGCGTTTGAGCCGAGGGTAGTCGCTTCTTCCAACTGGGCAATCCGACCCGCCGGCCCGCGGTTGTCGCCATCGATGACCACGATCAGGGCCCGGTCGACGTGGCGGTGACGGATGGCCTGCAACTCGGTGGGAAAGTGCTCTCGGACGAACTGCTCTCCAGCCCCGGTGCTCGACTTCAGCACTCTCGGCTTGTGCCTCCAGCCCCGACACTCGAGGAAGCGTCGGACGAAGGCTTCGTGTTGAGTATCCTCGCACAGCAGGACGATCTGGACTTGACGCCGGCTCATGTCTCCCATCCCCTCGCCATGACTTCCGAAAGCTTGAGCGCGCCATCAAGATTCAGGTCGGCGACGCGGCGTGCGGTCACGGGGCCGGCGTCACTTCGGTCGAGAAGAACTCCGTGTTCGTATCCCAGGTAGTCGATGACCTCGGGGTGGTGCGAGCAGATGATCGCCTGGGGAATGTCCTCGCCGATCTGATCGGACAGCGTCATGAGCCAGGGCTGGATCTCGGAGAGAGCCACGTAGTTGTCAGGCTCATCGAGCAGCAGCGTGTGTCCGTGGCCTCGATTCATGTGGAGGATGGCATACAAGAACACCAGGGCCCGCTGTCCGTCGGATAGCCTGTCGAAGGGGAGCTCGTAAGCGCCGTCGCGGCCGAAATCGAAGGATGCCTTGAGCGCACGGGCGTCTTGGCCCACCCTCTCCAGTCGCAGCCCCTTGAATCCAGTCACGACATCGGATAATGCCTCGGTCAGGGCCTGCGTCCGATCGGGCCGTTCCTGAATCAGGTCGCGGTACCAGCCCGAAAAGTTCGAACCGTCGCGCTTGAGCACCGTCTCCTCCGTCCTCGACTCGGCGCTCATGGCCGGAGGATATACGCCGCAGACGACCAGCCTTGCTATCCAGTCCAGGAACCTGGCGGGTCGCGGGTTGTCCTGGTGTGGCATGAACCGGGCGAGCCACGACTGCGACCAGTCGCCGGGGAAACTGGGACCCTTCGAGTGATCGTCCCGGTAGAGCTGGACGGTGCCTGCCTTGAACTCGAACAACGGACCCTGGGGTGCTGCGAGGCTTTCCAACAGGATCCTGGCTCGCTTCTGTGCCCGTTCATGCTCGACCTCGAGGCGATACGTCAGGGGCCCCGTATTGGGCACATCGACTTCGAGCTCGAATACCTGGACGTTGCGGGTCTGCCACTGCGTCAGAGTGTCCGACGGAAAGGCGTCGGCGTCGGTGAGCCTGGGTCTTCCCGAGAGGACGTTGCGAAGCGCGCATAGGACGTCGAGCAGGGACGACTTGCCCGTCCCATTCCTTCCCAAGAGCACGACGAGCTCGTCGAACCGGAGCTCGAAGTTGACGAAGCACTTGTAGTTGTCGATGTAGATGCGTTGGAGCATCGTCATCCCTCCTAGCCATTGGATTCGAACAGCGATCCCTGCTTCGGCGTGCCGCTCTGCGTCTGCCTGCCCCGACCCCAGGCGATGATCGACTCGAGCAACGTCCGGCCGCGCGCCTTGGGCTCGCTCATCTCGAGGACCGCCTGGGCCACGGTCCAGAAAAGTTCGCTCTGCATGAGCCCGTGCTGGTCCAGATACTCCCGAAGCTTGCCTGCATCGCCCGCGGTCCACAGGCGCATCGAGCGATGAAGGGCGTCGATGAACGGCAGGCCGCCCGACGGGTCCGGCATCCCGAGGTCGTCGCGCTTGCGCTCATCCCATTCCAGCAGGCGAAGATCGCTGCCCGAGGCGATCGTGAGGATGCCCTTGACGTTCCGCAGGTGGTTCAGGTCGAGGTTATAGCCCTGCGCGAGCAGGATGCACTCACCGGCGGGCGCAGCCTCAAGCCCGAAGGAGGAGCGGTGCATCAGGTAGTAGCGGGTGACTTCGTCGAGGCCCTCGGTGGAGGCGCCGTGCAGGATGCGCCCGAGCGCAAAGTCGGTGACCAGGCGCCGCACCTCGCGCAGGAACTCGGTCACGGTGAACGGCGTACCGTCGAGACGACGCACCTCGCGATAGCGCGAGTAGGATTCCAGCGCGGGCCCGACCGCGGCCCAGACGAAGTCGGGACCGGAGATCCCCAGGTCCCAGAAGTAGCGGAGGCGCTCGGTGATCCGCGCCTCCATCTCGCGCAGCACCTGCTTGTAGCGGCCGATGCCGGCGTTGTCGGGCCGGCGGCGGCAGACGAGCCAGACAGAGGTCGAGAGGTGGGCGGCCTTGTCGGCGCCGACCTTCGCCGTCCGCTCCGTGTCGATCGGCCATGAGCTGGTCACGGTGCAGCCGGCGGCGATGAGCGACGTCACGAGCGCATCCCATGCGTCCGGCTCCTTGTTGGCGAAGACAATGACCATTGTGCCGTTAGGAGCCAAGGCTAGGGTGGCATTCCGAAACGCGGTCGCCATGCCCTGCTCGTATCGCCGCTTTGCGGCTTCATGGTCACCACCTGCATAGGCAGCGTGTTGAACAACTTCTTGCTGACGAGGAACCACATCCCGTTCGTCAAAGACGTCGGGATACTTGTCCCCTACGAAGCGGCGCAGCCAAACGTAGAAGAAGTCAGAGAGGTCGGCGTATGGAATTGCCCCGTAGTAGGGTGGGTCCGTGACGATAGCGTCGACACGTCCTAGGGCTCCCATTTCGTTGGTCGCGCTAGTCCAGTGAATACTACTGAGATCTCGAGCAGCAACGCAAAGATGCGCCACGTCGGCACTGATGTACTCCACATTGTCGCTAAATCCACCGCTCGCCGTCGAACTGGGTGGCACCTCGCAGAAGTCCCAAGTCATAGGGAGTGCCCAACGAGCGAACGTGTGTCCTACCTTCTCTGCATTTGTCTGCCAGGTGCAAATCGAGCTGTTACGATCAGCGGATCGTGCCAGTACGCAATACAGGTAGGCGAGGACTGCTTTCGCAAGCTCAGGGTCACCAGTCGTGTCAGCTGCCGCCTCGTAGGCTAGGCGGCTCCACCTGGCGATCACACCGAGCGCGAGCTGCTGCCGCGGCGCAAAGACCTGCCCGAAGTGGACGATGCCGAAGGCGGCAAGCTGGGAAGTCCCGCGGCCGTGGTAAGACATGCCGCGTGGATCCATATCGCACAATCGCTCATGCAGCAGGCCTCCGGGCAGATTCTCCATCACGATCGGAAGGTCGCGTACCGCCTGCTCGGCGGCGGCGACCTCCTCGGGCGTCGGCGCCCGGTACTCCTTGCCGCTCTTGCCTTCGACCGCGACCGCCGTGAGGCAGGCGCCCATGCGGTCGGCCTTGCCGCAGTCCTTGATGTACCTGGCCGTGAGCGGCATCGGCGGGTCGTGGAACGGACAGAAGGCCTTTCCGTTTGCCACGGTTCCCTCGCCCACGTCGGCCTTGCTCTTGGGCGAAAAGACCTCGAACTCCACCTGCCGCGTCTTCTGGTTCGGGTGCAGCCGCAGCGCGCGCTCCTTGCCCTTCTTCGTGCACAGCCACAGCGTCTTGAGCAGTGGCACGGTGGCCCCGCACTTGGGGTCCTGGCAGGGAACGGTCCTGGCCCAGAAATAGGCGACCGGGGGCTTGCCGTCGACGACCGGGAAGTAGGGCCGGAGCTCCTCCTCGACGTGCTTGCGAACCCACTCGCCCCAGTAGCGGACATGCGCGGCCAGATCCCCCGCCTCTGCATCCCGCGCGAACAGCTCCCTGCTCTGCCCTTCGTCGTTCTTCTTGGGCAGCGGCCAGGTCTTGCCCGCGAGCTTGCTCGGGAACTCCAGCGTACACTTCAGGATGAACCACGCGACCGGGTTGTACTCCACCGCGATGGCGTGGCAGCCGAGGCGCATGGCCTCGAGCGGAATGGCTCCGCCGCCGGCGAAGATGTCGAGGACCTTCGGGGCCTTTCCGCCGTACGCCTTGCGGATGAGGTCGCGCAGAATATCGAGCTCGCGCTCGTCGATACCGCCCCACCGGGTCACCTTCTCGATGCGCGAGCAGAGGTCCTCGCGCTGCCTGACCGGGTCGCTCGAACCAGCCAGCCGCTCGTACTCGCTCCGCACCTCGGGCGGGGCGTCGCCCGGATCCGGCAGCAGCGCGGCGATGACGGCCGCTCTGCTCGCCGCGAGTGGCCGGCGCGCGGGCCAGATGTGCAGCGTCGAGATGTGCCCCATGCGGCCCGCCGACTTCTCGTGCTTGGAGTCCTCACTGACCTTCTTGAGCGGGAAGGCCTCCTCGATCAGGCGTCTCATGTAGCTAGCTCCTCTCGCATGGTGTCGCGCTGGGTCCACAGCACGGGGATCACGTCATAGCTCTTGAGGGCATCGACGACGTCGTTGGATATTGTCCGGTCCGAGTCGTTCAGCACGGCGTACGCTCGGGAGCCTGGGGAACGCGCATCCCGTGTGTCGATCCAGGCGAACACCACGGACTCGGCTGCATCCTTGTTCGGCCTGTTGATAGCCCTCAAGATCCTCTCAGGTCGAACCCTGGACTTGGGGATCACGAAATCGAACACGTGGTCATACCCGCTCTTTCCCGTGAACTTGACCTTTGGTGTATAGCGAATCTCGTTCAGATCGAGCCAGGCCGCGACGTCTTCGTAGAAGAGACTCGTGACGACGGGTGCCGCAAGGTAGAACATATCGTTTACGGCGAGCATCGCCTGGACGAGGTTGTGCTTGCGGAGTGGGAAGTTGTCTCGCGTTGCGTGAGCTTCGAGCGCAGTGCCGTTGAGCGTAACGCCGAAGCCATTGAGCGTGATCTCGAGGAGCTTTCTGCGCTTGGGACTATCGAGCTTGCAGCCCGATCGTTCCAGGTCGCCGATGGTGTGGCTGTCGTCGGTGAGAAGGAAACCACCGTTGTGATCCTTCGCGTAGATCTGGAGGTAGTCGTTGTGACGGTCGAGGTAGGGCGTAGTGATCTCGACCCAGCCCTTGACCTGCCGCAGCGAGGTCTTGTCCTTCAGCCAGGCGACGTATTGGTCGAGGAGTTGCTGCATGTCGGCCATCATGTGAACAATCCCCTCTGGATCGCGGGCGGTTCGACGATGTTGCAGTAGCGCATGAAATCATCGAGCGTCCGCCACAGGTCACCGATATGCTGGAACCGATCTGCGGGGAGGGGACAAGCCCACTTGTCTCCGTAGCCCTCGCGGTACAGATGAAGGTGCGGGCACCCGATCTCTTCGCCATCAGGATTGCGATGAGGCGGCCCACCGAAATCGAGGCGCACGAGAACAACGACCTGCCGGGAACGGTTCTGGTAAGTCCCCTTGGATAAATCGATGCGTCCGCGGGAGATGTCCAGGATGAACTGCTCGCGACGATCAGCCGAGACGAGAGGGACGGAGATGCTGCCACCCAGGCCGGGGTAGTCCCATTGGTTGTCGTCGGCCCTGTGTTTCTCCAGTGCGATCAAGGCATCGGCCTCGGCCTGCGTGAGGTTGATTTCGGCCATCAATTCTCCTCCCCATCGGTGGCGAGGACCTCGATCGCCTCAATGGTCACGCCTCCCTTCGGCCGGCCGAGTCCCTTGCCCGCAGGGTCCTTGATCCGACGCAGGACCGGGGCCGTCTCGCAGTCGTAGACCACATACAGCCAGTAGCGGTCAGGGTGGTTCTGGGCCTGTGCCCATTCGTTCTCGGTAAGCTCGATACCGCCGACGCGGGCGCGGCCCTTCACTTCGATATAGCGGACCTGGCCGTCGGGCCGGCGAGAACGAAGGTCGAATCCCATCTTCTTGGTGGGGTCGGACACGTCCTCGACCAAGGCGCCGAGGCTCTCCTCGTGCTCGCGGGCGACACGGACGGCGATCTGCTCGATGCGGTCGTCGCGGCGGCGCTCGGCCTGCTCGGGGGGGAGCGGCAATACCAGCGCAGTGGCGTAGAAGGTGACAGGGCCGAGCCGCAAGCTGTCCAGCTCCATCAGCAGGGCGGACTCGGCCGAGGCGCCGCGGGCGTCGAGGCTCGCGAGCTCCTGCTCACAGGTCTTGAGCTTGTGCGCTGCAGCCGGCTCGCCCTTCGCAACCGCCTCCTTGAGCCGCCGCCGCCGCTCGAGCAGATCGGCTTCGTACAGGCTGTAGGCTCGACGGATCTGTGCCTGGCGATCTCCGCATCGTCGCTCTGCATCGCATGCGGCCCGCTCGAGAGCCGGCATGCCGTGCCGCTCGTAGAGGAAGGACTCGACCGCGGTTCGGTCTCGCGCACGGGTCGACCAGACCTTGAGCACCTCCGTATCGACCTCGCCGAGCTCGCACTCGAACAGGTCGAGCAGGAGGTGAGCCGGAGCCTCTTCGCAGCGGTCGTCGCCGAAGCGCCGGACACCGATCATGGCCTCATCTACGGTCTCGGAGACGGTGGGCGAGCCGGGTTGTCCACCTTTGGTCACGCGGTCTCTCAGAACCGGAACCTTCCCCAGGTAGAAGAGATACGGCTCGGTTGCTGCGCCGTCGTAGAACACGCCACCATGGGTCGCGAGGTCGCCGACCTTGCCGAGGAACAAGGTGGTGACCGCCTCGAAGACGGGCTCACCCGGATGCAGGTAGATCGCGCGGGGTGACAGCGTCTCGGGCGGAAGGGCGAGCTCGCGGCTGAAGGTCAGCCTGTCCTGGATCTCGTCCGGGTAGGTCTGCATGGCCCGGCGCACGGTATCCGGACAGGGATCCAGGGAGAACACGCCACGGATGTCGCCCGAAATCCCGACACCGGCGTGGGGCGCGGCCTTCTCGAAGAACGCGCGGACGTACGACGGCATCATGCGCTTGACCGCCGCGTCTTCGCGCCGCTTTTCGAGCGCGGCGAGAAGGTTCTTGACCTCGGAGCACTCGACCTGGCGTCGCTGCTCCTTGAGCTGGTTCTCGACGCGCTCGCGGGTCAGGGTCGCATCGATGGTCCGCGCCACTTCCTCGTCGCGGCCTTCGACGACGGCCCGGAAGATGAGATCGCGAAGCGCGACATCGCCAAACTGGGCGCCGATGACATCGAACACCTTGTCGTTGCCGAGCTCCTTGCGAATGCGTTCGAGCTTGTCGAGCAGCACCTTGAGAACACGACCCTCGCGGGTCTCGGCGGCGACCATGTTGAGGAGCAACACCTCGTGGCGCTGCTTGTAGCGATGGACGCGCCCCATGCGCTGCTCGATCCGCGCCGGGTTCCAGGGGATGTCGTAGTTCACGAGCAGCCAGCAGAACTGGAGGTTGATGCCCTCGCCGGCAGCATCCGTCGCCACCAGGTATCGGGCTCCGTTGGGATCACGGAAGAATTCGGCCGCGCGGTCGCGGTCCTTGTAGTCCATGCCGCCATGGATGGTAGCGATCTTGCCGGCGAGGCCGAGCGCCTCGAGACGACCGACGAGGAAGTTCAAGGTGTCGCGGTGCTCGGTGAAGAGGAGGACCTTGGTGTCCGGGTATGCCTTGAGCGCGTCCCAGAGGCGCTCAAACTTGCTTTCGTGCTTGGCCTCGTAGACCCGACGCGCCAGTGTGACGAGGCGCTTGACCTCGCCGATCTCGGCGCGTAGCTCTTCGGGCGAGACCGCGTCCGTTGCCGCAACGAGCTCGTCGTCGTTGCGTTCGGATTCCTCGCGCCCGTCCTCGGCCTCCTCTTCGTCGCCGGTCTTGGTGTCTCGGACGTCCTCCAGCGGGAGCTGCTGCTGGCGCGCATCGAGCTGCTCGGAAGAGAGGAGCCCTTGCTCGAGCAACCGCAGCTCCTCGGAGAGCTTGGCCTCGCGGTGCTCCAAGGACTTGAGCAGCGCCCATGTGCTGGACGCGAGCCGTCGCTGCAGGACGCTCATGGCCAGACCGGCCGCTCCGCGGTTGCGGAGCTTCGCTCGGTTCCAGTGCACCTCGCAGTACTCGGTGGTTGCCTCATACAGCTCGCGCTCGTCGGGGCTCAAGGGGAACTCGACGGTGATGCTCTTGCGCGGAGGATAGATGGGCTCACCGTCGAACCGAACCATCTCTTCCTTCATGCGGCGCAGGGCGTAGCGGGAACGGTGCTCGCGCGAAAGCCGGTGGAAGGCATCGGGAGTGGACAACAGCTCGGGCTCGAGCAGCCGCCACAGGAAGTAGTAGGGGTCATCTTTGCCCATGTGCGGCGTGGCCGTGAGCAGCAGCAGGTGCCTGCCCAGCGCGGCGACCTCCTCAGCCATCTCGTAGCGCCGAGACGCGCGCACGGTGAGGTCGGCGTCGCGGGTGGCAGACAGCTTGTGCGCCTCGTCGAAGACCACGAGGTCGTAGGGGCGCGCCTCGCGCAGGTGGCTCCGCATCCGGGGCCGCGCGATGGTGTCGACGCTGACGATGGCGAGGTCGTTCTTGGGATCATCGAGCGGGTTTTCGCTCGCTCCCTCGGAGCTGGACACGATGCGAAAGCGTAGGCGAAAGAGGTTGCGCAGCTCTCGCTCCCAGTTGCCGACCAGACCCGCCGGAGGAACGATGAGGACCCGCTCCACGAGCCGTCGCAGCAGCATCTCTCGAATGTAGAGCCCGGCCATGATGGTCTTGCCAGCCCCGGCATCGTCCGCGAGCAGAAATCGCAGCCGCGGGTGTTGCAGCAGATGATCGTAGACCGCGATGAGCTGGTGAGGGAGCGGGTCGATCAGCGACGTTTCGGTCGCGAACAGAGGATTGAAGAGGTAGGCGTGAGCGAGCCTGTGGCACTCGGCGACGAGCCGAACGATCCCGCTCTCGGCCTGGAAAGCCGCCGTCCCGCCTCGCAGGATGTCGAAGCGTTGCTCTGCTTCGTCCACAGGGTAGATAAACGGCTCCATGCCGCCGGTTCTCGGATCGTCGAACCAGATCTTCACGACTCGGCCGAGACGCTCGACCGCGCGCACGAGCCGTTCGCGCCCCCGCTGCTTGTCGAGCAGTCGTGTTCCGGGTTGCAGGGAATCGACGAGGCTCATCGGCTCTTCCTTCTTCGGCCATGCCGCTTCGGCACTGCCTCGGCACGACCAGCGGATGTTGGCTCGGCCCCAGCAAGGGCGTCGGCTGTCTGGGTGGCGATCCAGCGGTCGATGTCCTCGGGCCTGAAGCGCCAGGCGCCGGCAACCTTGAAGCCGGGGATCTCCCGCTTCTGGGCAAGGCGGTAGACTGTCTTCTCGTTCACGTTCAAGTAGGCAGCCACCTCTCGGACTGTCATCGCGGTTTCGGCCATGTGCGACTCACCCTCCCGCAAGGGAAAGGAATTCAACACAGGGCATTCTACGGCAAACGGGTCCAAGGATCAATCGCGAATTCTGAGTGAAATCGCGGCTGGAGGGCGTGGCTCCCCAAGAAACCCCCATGGCTAACCTGCTCGCACTCCGAGAGGTCAGATCCTCAACGTGATCGCAAGTCGGAATGCTGAACAACGACGGCGTGTTGGCGGGGTTGCGAGAATGGCCGCTCAGGAAAGGACGCCTACGTTGAAGGCTGCGCGTTCGCCTGGTTCACAGCGGCCTGGGGGACCGGGCCGGAACGCGCCCTGTCGGGCCACGGGGCGGCCTTCCCCGCTGGTCCCAAGAAACCCTCGCGGCTCCCCGGCAGGCTGCGACGTGGTGCCCGTGGGTGCCAAGGGTGGTGGCTTGGGCGAACGGATCGTTTCGTTCGACCCGCAGCGACGG
>Ga0209018_1003233_pt1 | contig 10541 bp, 5 predicted proteins | sample YNPBryBLVA2012_FD_185814 | JGI IMG/M metagenome (GOLD analysis project Ga0209018, IMG submission 185814) | Anoxygenic and chlorotrophic microbial mat microbial communities from Yellowstone National Park, USA - YNP Bryant BLVA 2012 (SPAdes)... ...
CCGGCACGACCCGCAGTTCCAGTGGATCGGCAACGGCAACTGGACCCGCGGCAAGCACAACATCCGCTTCGGCGCCGAGCTGAGCTGGCAGCACCTGAATCACTCCCAGCCGGAGTTCTACGGCGGCAGCTGGGGTGCGCCGGGCGGCTTCGCCTTCGGCGGCGGCCCGACGACTCTCAACGGCGGTCCGGCCTCCAACCAGTGGAACGGCATGGCGTCGTTCCTGCTCGGCCGCGCCACGCAGATCGGCAAGATCTACCAGTGGCCCGACGAGTACAATACGCGCACTTCGATGCAGAGCTACTACTTCCGCGACCAGTGGCAGGTGAACCGGCGGCTGACGCTCAACATCGGCACCCGCTGGAACTACTTCCCCATGCCGACGCGCGCCGACCGCGGGCTGGAGCGCTACTTCTTCCCCGGCGATCCGAACTACGCAGACAAGGTGATGGTCTGCGGCGTGGGCTCACTGCCCAAGGATTGCGGCGTCGAGGTCAGCAAGAAGCTGTTCGCCCCGACTGTAGGCATCGCCTACCGCCTGAACGACCAGACGGTGATCCGCACCGGCTACGGCATCAACATCGACCCGTGGAACATCGCCCGCGCCATGCGCACCAACCATCCGCTGCTGACGGCGCAGACGGTGAACGCGCCCAACTCCTTCTGGTGGGCGGGGCTGCTGAAGGACGGCGTCCCGGTGCTCAACCAGCCGGACATCGGCAACGGCGTCGTCGACCTGCCGCGCAACGTCGTCTTCAACACGCTGGACAGCAAGTTTGTCCGCGGCTACATCCAGAGCTGGAACTTCACCATTCAGCGGCAGCTGCCGCTGAAGCTGGTGGCCAGCGCCGGCTACGTGGCCACGCGCATGACGGGCTTCCTCGGATATGAAGAGCGCAACTACGGGCGCGTGGGCGGCGGCGCCGCCAGCCGCGTCTATTATCCGGAGACGCAGCGCAACGTGTCGCTTGCGGTGGTCAACCGGCTGGGCAACAGCACCTACGACTCCTTGCAGCTCACGCTCGACCGGCGCTTCAGCGAAGGGTTCCAGGTCAACACGGCCTACACCTGGTCGAAGTGCATCTCGCTGGCCGGCTTCGGCAACAGCGGCGACCGCGTTTCCATCAAGATCCCCGAGTACTACCACCTGAACCGCTCGCAGTGCGGCATCCACACGCCACACCGCTTCACCGCCAACGGCATTTGGCAGCTCCCGTTCGGACAAGGCAAGCGCTGGGCGCAGAGCGGCGCCGCGGCGGCGATCCTCGGTGGCTGGCAGATCAACGGCGCGCTGATGCTCCAGAGCGGCAACCCGTTCTCGGTGTCCTCTTCCGGCTCTTCGCTGAATGCGCCGGAAAGCTCGCAGCGCGCCGACTGGATCGGCGGCAACGAGAAACCGCGCAAGCTCGGCGGCATCGGCCGCGGCATCCCGTATTACGATTGGCGGCAATGGGCGCCGGTGACCGAGCCACGGTTCGGCACTGCCGGCTTCAACACCCTGCTTGGACCCGGGATCGTCAACCTGGACATGGGCCTGTTCCGCCAGTTCCGCATCACCGAGCGTGTGAACCTGCAGTTCCGCGCGGAGGCGTTCAACGTCTCCAACACGCCGCACTTCTCCAACCCGGGCGGCAACATCTCGAACCTTGTGCTGAACAGCGACGGCAGCTTCCGCACGGGCGTCTTCGAGGTGACCGGCATCCGCAACACCGGCCGCGAAGGCATCGACGAGCGGGTCTTCCGCTTCGGCCTGCGCCTCGGTTTCTGACCCGGCCCGGATTCAGTCCGGAAAAGCGAAGGGCGGCCCCGGCGGGCCGCCCTTCGTGTGTCTTGTGGCATGGCCTCCGGCGCCCGGCTTCCTTATGATTTGCATCGCGAGCTTGCCTGACCAGTTCGGGGGCCGGAACCCCGGAGACGAAGGACTGCCGCTCCCCTGCCTGTGACGGCATTCCGTCACCGGCTGCCCGCTGGACCAACAGCGACTCCATGCCTCGGCCGGATCGACACCACCCCGCGCGGAGCGCGCTGCCCGCCGCGAAGACGGAATACGGCCTGGGCTCCGTCCAGACCGTTCCCGCCGTCGAGGGGGCGAACCGCGGCGCCTGGCCTCAGCGCAGCCAGACCTGATGACGCCCGGCGGGGAAGATCCGCACCTCGCGCCGCCCGCCCGCCAGCACGGCGATGGCCCTGGCGCGGCTCTCATACTCGAGCCGCCAGAGTCCGTCCACCCGCTCGAGCTTCAGCACGTTGCCGCTGAAGTCCTCCAGCACCGGCGCCGCCGGCTCCGCACAAGACGTCACATGGTGCTTGCCCGCCGGAACCAGCAGCCTGCCGTGGCTGCTCAGGGGCCACGGCTGGCCGTCCAGCGCGGCGCATCCTTTCCAATGGAGCGCGACCGGCGCGGCCGCTTCCACCTCCAGCCCGCCCTCATCCAGCTCTCTCACTGCGGCCGCCGAAGCTGCCGCGCCGAGCAACCCCCAATCCGGCGCAAGGATCGAGTTTTCGAAATAGATCGCAACCTGCGGGAAAGACTTCGCCGCCCAGTGGAGCAACTGGAACAGTTCGCCGCCGGTTTGTTGTTTGGTCGGGTACACATCCTGATAGCGCTCCACGATGTTGATGTCGGCGCCCAGCCGCACGCCCGGAGGGAGGATGGCGGCGTAGCGGCGCGCCAACTCGGCGTAGCGCTCCGGCCCGAGATTCCAGATGGTGGCCGGATCCTCCACCAGGAATGCGGCGCCAAAGCGCGCCGCCTCGGGCAGCAGCGCCGCCGCATCGGCGCCGAGGTTGTCCCGCATGGTGGTGTCGAAGCGGTCATCGACATGCGTCAGCACGATGTCCAGCCCGCCACGCTCCTCCGAGAGGCGGCGCACGCGCTCCAGCCACTCGACCTGCAGCCGGTGCGCGAGGTGCGCGCGGTATTCGAGGAAGCGCCGCACCGGGCCGGAGTCCCGGACGTGGTAGTGGCGCGAGGCGGGATTGTAGAACTCCGCCGGGTCCACGCCCGTCTGCGCTCGAAACTCCGCCCGCACGAGATCGTTGAATGGCGTGAACCGGGCCGGGTTCAGGTAGCCTTCCAGGGACTCGAAATAGAGCTCGGCCACATTCACGCCGTCCCAGTCGAACCGGCCCAACAGCCCGCGCAGCCCCTCCTCGACCGCGCGAGCGCAATCCGGATCGGCAAGATTCATGAGCTTGCGCCAGTCGAGGTGGGCATCCTGTCCGGTGGCGGTCTTTTCCCGCCACTGCGGGTGCGCCTCCCAGAAGCGCTCGCTCACGTGGGGGAACTCGATCCAGGCGTAGATGTGGATGGCGTGGCGGTGGCAGGCATCGATCAGCTTCCTGAGCCACTCATCCCTCGCCCCGTCCGGCTCCCAGTAATGCCACGCCGCGGCGTGCAGGGCCCCGATGCCGGCGCGGCGCCAGCGGTCCGCCAGGTACTCGGGATCGGCTCGCAGGCGGTAGGAAGAGTCGAAGAACGCCCACAGCCCGCGCGTCTCCACCCGCGGCGCGAGCCCGAGTTCCACCAGCGCCTGCGCAAGGTAAGGATAGCGCTCGAATCCCTTGTCTCCGACCGGCGTGGCTGTCCAGAAAACCACGCGCCCGCCGTCCCTGTAGCCAGCCGCCAGCGGGGCGCCGGTCCAGCGCTCGCGGGTGAACACCGCCGCCTTCGGCGGCATGGTGAAACGCGGGACGGTAACCGGCTTCTCCCACACGATGTGCAGGGAGGGCAGGAACGTGTCGGTGACGCTGCGCACTTCCACCCGCTCGCCCGACGGGACGAAGCCCGCCGCGCGGGCCTCGGCTGAATCGCCCTCCAGCACGGTCAGCCGCGCCGAGTTCAGCCCTGCAGACTCAAGCACACGGCGCCAGCCGCCGTACGCGGCCGCGCCAGGGGCCAGGATCAGAAGCAGTGCGAGGCTAATACTTCGTGCGCGCATACCAGATGCCCGTCCTGAAATCCCAGTAGTTCGGCCCCCACGGATTGGACTCGTTGCGCAGATGCGCACCGCGCACGAACTCTGCCCGCCAGCTCATCCCTTCAGGCAGCGAAGGCGAATGCACACGGACGCCCATCCCCGCTTCGGCGAAGTTGCCCCAGTACTCGCCCCGGCGGTCGGCGGTAGCGTTCCAGACGGCGTAGATCTGCACCTGCGTGCCACCGAGCGTTGGCGCGAAAGTGTAGCCGGTGCGGTTCTGCGCATAGACCAGCAGATCGTGCCGGAACCGCGACGCGTAGACGCCGTCGAGGTTCAGTTCATGGAAGAGCCCTGCCTCCCTGCCGCCTGCCAGCCGCCCCCAACCCTTCAGGAGCGAGATGCCGCCGCGGGCGTCCCAGCGCGTGCGTTCCTCGTAGAAGCGCTGTTCGCCATAGGCGAACGATCTTCCGGCTTCGAACCAGGCGAACGTGGTGGGATGCAGGACCCGGCTGGCACCTGCCGCCGCGATCACGCTTTTCTCGCTCAGGTACAGCGGCAGCAGCGCCTTGGCCGCCTGGCGTCCGCCCGCCGTGTCGCCCACCAGGCGCAGAGAAACGTAAGGGGACACGGGCAGCCCGGTTCTCCGCCACTGCCCTTTCACCTGCCCGTAGGCGAAGACGCCCTGCCAGCGCGAGGAGTAGAAGGGGATGGCCCAGGCCTCGGCAACGAACCGGCTGAATTTCGGCTGCAGCGCCAGATAGCCCTGCCGCGCCTTTTCGGCGATCTCCGCATCGGAGGCGCGCCGGGCGCGGGCGAACCAGCGCAGCGCCTCCTCGTCCTTTTGCAACAGGTTGGCCGCGACGGCAAGCAGATACTGCGCGCGGGCATTGTCCGGCTCCTCGCCGACGGCGCGCAGGAAATAGTGGTACGCGTCGTTCAGGTAACTGCATTCGAGCGACCGCTCGCCCATCTCCAGAGCGGACAGCGGCGCCGACGCAACGATTTCGTTCGTTTCCACAAGGGCGGGCGCGGCCAATACTGCCGCATCGGCGGGGGGCGGCTGGCCCTGCATCATCTCGCGGGCCGTTTCGGCCACCCGGGTCGAGCCGCGCCTCCAGGCCGTGGCCAGGGCGGCATGGGCCTTCTCCACCTGCCCGAGCTCGCGCCATACGCGCGCCATGTGAAGCAGCAGTTCGTGTTTCTGCGGCCGCAGCTTCCAGGCCAGCTCGTAGTGTTCCGCCGCCAGCGCCAGTTCGTCGCGCATCTCGGCCAGCGACGCCAGCTCCTCGTGCGCAGACCACTGCTGCGGCGCGCGGCGCACGGCCTCGGTCCAGCGTTCGATGCCTTCTTTCAGAGGGCGGTCCACGTTTTGAAACGCCTCTTCGGCGGAGCGCCGCACGGACTCCTGTTTCGCCGCCAGCCGCAGCATGTGGAACACGCGCCGCGCCTCCTGCACGCGCCGCGTCTCGTAGCACAGGAAGGCGTACTCAAGCGCGGAGGTCTCGTCGGCGGGATCCTCACGCCGCAGGCGGTCGAAATGGTCGCGCGCGGCCTCGCGGTCGCCGCGGCGCAGAAGCGTGTAGGCCAGGTCCTTGCGCACGTGCCGCAACGAAGGGTCGGCCTCCAGCGCCCGCTCGAAGGCGGCCACCGCGGCATCGTACTGTCCCGCGCGGAGCGCCTCGTAGCCGCGGTAGGCTTCCGCCGCTGCATCCGGGATCACGAACCACGCCAGAGCCACCAGTACGGTCATCCGTAAACTAGGTGGCCCGGGCGCGCCGGAATTCTCACTTGTCCGAGGGCGGGATACTACCATGGAGAAGTATGGCCGCCTACCACGGGTTTGACTACCTGCTCATCGATTCGCAGTTCAGCGACGAGGAAAAGCTCGTCCGGCAGACCACGCGGCAGTGGGTGGAGGACCGCGTCATTCCGCGGATCAAGTCCTGCTACAACGAGGGCCGCTTCCCGTCGGAGCTGATCCCGGAGATGGGAGAGATGGGCTTCCTCGGCGCGAATCTGGAAGGCTACGGCGCCGCCGGCATGACCAACGTGGAGTACGGCCTCATCATGCAGGAGCTGGAGCGCGGCGATTCAGGGCTGCGCAGCTTCGCCAGCGTGCAGGGCGCCCTTGTCATGTACCCGATCCTGACCTTTGGCAGCGAGGAGCAGAAGAAGAAATATCTGCCGAAGCTGGCCAGCGGGGAGATGATCGGATGTTTCGGGCTCACCGAGCCGGGCTTCGGCTCCAACCCCGGCGGCATGACCACCACCGCAGTCCGCGACGGAGAAGGGTGGGTGCTGAACGGCGAGAAGACGTGGATCACCAACGGAACGGCGGCGCACGTCGCCGTCGTGTGGGCGCGCACCGAAGAGGGCATCCGCGGCTTCCTGGTGGAACAGGGCACGCCCGGCTACCGCGCGTCCGACATTCACGGCAAGCTTTCCATGCGCGCCTCGGTGACGTCCTCGCTCTCCTTCAGCGATTGCCGCATCCCGGATTCCATGCGCCTGCCCGGCGCCGTGGGGCTGAAGGCGGCGCTGTCGTGCCTTTCTCAGGCGCGCTACGGCATCGGGTGGGGCGTGCTGGGACCGGCGATGGAGTGCCTGGAGGGGGCGCGGCAGTATTCGACCGAACGCAAACAGTTCGACAACCGCCCCATCGCCTCCCACCAAATGGTGCAGGAGAAGCTGGCGTGGATGGCGACGGAAGTCGTCAAGGGTCAGCTGCTGGCGCTGCACTGCGGGCGGCTGAAGGATCAGGGGAGGCTGGACTTCGCCCATATCTCGATGCTCAAGCGCAACAACGTGGCCATGGCGCTGGAATGCGCCCGGCTGGCGCGCGACCTGCTCGGGGCCAACGGCATTGTGGACGACTACCCCATCATGCGCCATATGTGCAACCTTGAGTCGGTGAAGACCTACGAGGGTACCGATCACATCCACGCCCTCGTCATCGGCGAGCGCCTGACGGGCATCCCCGCCTATAAGTAAGATTGGCACCGGAGGTGTTCTCATGCATCGCCGACAGTGGCTCGCACTCATTCCGTTTCTGGCGGCGGCTTGCGGCACTCGCCGCGAGCCGAAGTTCGACTACGGCGAACCGAAGCAACGCTATCAGCTCCGCGGCAAGGTGCTGCGCCTGAGACCGGAGGCGCGCATCGCTTCCATCGACCACGAAAAGATCGAGGGCTGGATGGAGGCCATGACGATGGAGTTCCCCGTTCCGAAAGAAGAGGACTTCGCCAAACTGAAGGAAGGCGCCGTCATCCGCGCCACCGTGAACGTCAACGACCTCAACTACTGGCTGACCGATATTCAAGTGGAGTAGTTCATGACGCGCCTCCTCGCACTGGCCGCGCTGGCGCCGCTGGCGCTGCTTCCCGCGCAGACCCGCCAGAAAGCAGCGCAGACCTGGGATCAGATCTACTTGCACCCCGATGCGCGCGTTCCCGTCCACCCGAGCGCGCTGGTGCTGGAGACGAGCGCCAATCTGCCCAACGGCGTGGCGCTGGACGCCGGCATGGGCAACGGCCGCAACGCCATCTACCTTGCCCGCAAGGGCTGGAAAGTGACCGGGGTCGATCTGTCGGATGCCGCCGTGCGGCGCGCCCGCGAAGAGGCGTCGCGGCTGAAGGTCGAGTTCGACGCCCGCGTGGGCGACGTCGAGAAAATGGCCTTTCCACGCGAGTCCTTCGATCTGATCCTCTGCCTTTACACCGAGCCGCTGGCCGTCCGCGCCGCCCGCAAGTTTATGGATGCGCTCAAGCCCGGCGGACTCTTGCTCATCGAGGGCCGGCACATCGAGGGCCTGACCCGCGCTGCCGCCGCCCTGTCTCCCACCGGTTTCCACGACAACCAGCTGTTGCACTTGTACGGGCGGCTGCGCATCCTCCGCTACGAAGACCGGCTGATGCCTGCCGAGTGGGGGAACGGGTCGCCGGAGCCGCCGGCGCGCGTAGTCCGCCTGGTGGCGCAGAAGCGGTGAGCCGGTGCCGGGCCACTGCCATTACTGCGCCGCCGTGTGCTGAACTTCGGCTCCAGCACAGGTTTTCTGGCCGGCTCTGTCCCGCTCCGGTATGCAGGCGTGGACCGGGACACCGCCTCGATCGAAGAGGCCATGCGGCTCTTCGCGCTCCACCGTTTCCTCACTGCGCCTCCCGCCGGCGAGTCCTTCGATACGGTGGCCGCGCCCGCCTTGGCCGAACACCTGCCGGAGCCTGCCGGATGGCTGCCGCAGTTGCGGGGCGTGCTTGCGCCGGAAGGGCATGTTGTCGTGCTCACGACTCCGCATCCCGCCTTCCGGCGACTCCATGAAGCTGGCGCCCGAGCCGGCGTGTTCCGCAAACAAGCCGCTGAAGAGCACAGACGCTATCGAACCGGGTGGCGCTGCCGCGGCGAACGGTTGCAGCCGGGCAGCGGATCGTGTGCTCCCGGCGGTCTCTTCCCGGCGCCAACCAGCTGGCCAGGCTCGAGCCTGATAACGGAGTCTGAGGCCCGGCCTCCCGGAACTTTACATCGCCGGACGGCCCGCTTGGTGGCAATGCGGAGGTCCACAGCCGAAAGACGGGAATCGGCGTTGGATGAGCCGGCGGCCGGCGGCCCCACAGCGCATAGCGGGAGCTATTGACCAAGCCGGCCGGGGGGCGCTGCATTGGATCGCGAAAGTGCCAGATCAGGCTGTCCCCCTCGATGATGGCGATTGTTGGAAAGTTCTACAAATTTCGTGCGCTTGGCTGGCGAGAGGAGCGACGTCGCGGCAGCTTGAAGGGATTTAATCAGAAAAACTGAACAAGTAGCCCTTGGGGTATTGCATTTTTCACCGGACTGCGATTAAATACCAATAGATCTGATTTGCCGATTTGGCCAACGGCGCACCCTCGAGGCGCAAGCTGCTGCGGCGGTGCGGGCCACGCGGCCGGTCGGACACTGCCGAGAAGGGATCGGAGCCCCCTCCTTCGATCTCCTTCCTGAAACCTCGGCCCGGCGGCCTCCTCCTCCGCCGGGCCGTCGTGCTTTGCGGTTGCTTTCTCCGGCTGGGCCTGAAGTCACGCAGGGCCCGCCGGCGGACAGGCTGTTGCGGGTGTCGGGCGAAGAGCGGCAGCGCCGCATCCGCCGCCTTCAGCGGCTTTCCGGCGTCAGGCCCACACGCCGTACGACCGCATCGTGGCGCGGCATTCCCCGCAGCGAGGCCAGGCGTGGGTCGGCCTTGACCCAAACGGCCTCCGGTTCGCGCCGCTCGACGGCGATTTCGAGCCAGTCGAGCGCCTGCTCTTTCTCTCCCAACGCGGCAAACAGGCGCGCGGCGTCCATCGCTTCCTCGCGGCCGGCTGCGGCGGCTTCGGCCAGCTTTGCGGCGTCGCGGCGGGCCGTCTCGCGGTTTCCGCAGAGCAACGCTTCCAGCCCGCGTGGTTCCAGGTCCTTGGCGCTCCGGCGCTGCCGGGAGGTGCGGAAGGCGCGGCGTGCTTCTTCCGTCCGGCCGGCGAAGGCCAGCGCCATCCCATAGTCCCAGTAAACGTCCGGATGCAGCCCCTCCAGCTCCAGGACGCGCTCATACTGATGCACGGCATCTTCGGGCCTGCCATCGGCGAGGAGGAAGAATGCGTAAGTGTAGTTGAGAAACAGCGGCAACGGGTCGAGGTCCAGAGCAGTGCGGAACTCCGACTGCGCCTCTTTCAGGCGCCGTTCCGGCAGGAGCACGCCGACGGCGTAGAAGCCGCGGGCGGTGGCCGAGTGCGGATCAGCCTCGATCGCCATGCGGAACTCCGCCTCGGCGGCGCTCCAGTTCCAGTCCTGCCAGGCCAGGCTCAACCCCAGCGCGGCGTGCGCCTCGGCCAGAAGCGGATCGGTGTCCACGGCCCGCCGGGCCGCTTGGCGGGCGCGGGTGAAGGCCTCGGCCGGCGGGATGAGCCGGTAATAGCCTGCCACCGTCACGGCCGAAGAGAGAGATGCCAGCGCGGGGGCGTAGCCGGGATCGAGCCGCAGCGCCTCCTCGAAGTACTCGACGGCGCGCAACATGCTCTCCGCAGTGTTCATGTTCGTTTGCTGGCGCCCGCGCAGGTACAGGTGGTAGGCCTCCAGGCTGGCAGGGCGCTGCACGGCGGGCGGGGCAGTGCCGGGAGAGGAGGACCTCACCCGCAGGGCCATGGCGATCGACTGCGCGATCTCGTCCTGGATGGCGAACACGTCGGCCATTTTCCGCTCGTAGCTTTCGGCCCAAAGAGTAGCGCCGTCACGGACCGACACCAACCGGGCGGTCACCCTGAGCCGCTGCCCCTGCCGCCGGACGCTGCCCTCCACCAGCATGGAGGCCTGGAACTTCGCGGCGATCTCGTCGAGGGAGGGCGCTTTGCCGCGGTAGGCTGCCGTCAGGCTGCGGGCGACCACCCGCAGTCCGGGCGTCCGGGCCAGACGATTGATCACCTCTTCCGTAAGTCCTTCGCTGAAGTAGTCGCCGCCCGGATCGCCGCCGGCGTTCTCAAACGGCAGGACAGCGATGGTGGCAGCGGGCGCTTCGCGCAGGCGCCGCATGGATTGCGCCTGCCACCAGCCCAACCCGATGCCGGTGGCGGCCAGGAGAACGAGGATTCCCGCCAGCTTCCAGCCCCGCGGCATGGGCGTGAG
>Ga0209018_1003235_pt1 | contig 10540 bp, 10 predicted proteins | sample YNPBryBLVA2012_FD_185814 | JGI IMG/M metagenome (GOLD analysis project Ga0209018, IMG submission 185814) | Anoxygenic and chlorotrophic microbial mat microbial communities from Yellowstone National Park, USA - YNP Bryant BLVA 2012 (SPAdes)... ...
AGCCCCACGGCCAGCCCGGCATCCCGGATGCATTGCTCAAAGACCATCAGCTCCACGGCCAGCCCGATATACCGAATTCATTTCTCAAAGACCATGACGCCCACGGCGCGGACGATCAACCGGACGTTGACGTAGCCCCGGGGGGCACCCACCAGATTGCCTCGGAGATGCAGATCAGGTACTATACGGCGTGAACCTGCTGGGGCCGCTATCAGCAGGGACAGACGTTGTACCCGAAACGACAGGGTTCCTCACACCCCTGTTTGCAGCGAAGCCGAACGGATACCTGATGATTAAAGACCTGCACATTAGCGTGATCGGCCCCGGGGCGATGGGCGAGGCGATCATCGGCGGGTTGCTGCGCCAGGAACTGGTGGGATCCGAGCAGATCCTGGTGAGCCATCCTCGCGAGGACCGCCGGCGCGAACTGGCGGCGCGCTACGGGGTGCACACCAGTCACGACAACCTCGCCGCCGCCGAGTGGGGCCGGGTGGTGATCTTCGCCGTCAAACCCCAGCAACTCAAGCGCGTGCTCCCGCCCCTGCGCGGCGCCCTGCGCGGCGAGGATCTGGCCATCTCGGTGGTCGCCGGAGCGACTATCGCCACCTTCGCCCAGGCCCTCGAGCATCCCGCGGTTGTGCGGAGCATGCCCAACACCCCGGCGATCATCGGCGAGGGGATGACCGTCTGGACGGCGGGACCCGAAGTGAACGAGAGCCAGCGCGGCTGGGCGCGCACGGTGCTCGGCGCCCTGGGCCACGAACTGTTCGTTGACACCGAAGCCTATCTGGATATGGCCACGGCCATCAATGGCACCGGTCCGGCCTATTTCTTTCTGATGATGGAAGCAATGATTGACGCCGGCGTGCACCTGGGCCTCTCGCGGCGCATCGCCGAAGAACTGGTGCTCCAGACCATGCTCGGCTCGGTGCGCTACGCTCTCCAGAGCGGCCTGCACCCGGCCCAACTGCGCAACGCCGTCACCTCGCCGGGCGGCACCAGCGCCGCGGCCCTGGCCGAACTGGAGCGGGGCGGTATGCGCACCGTCCTCGCCGACGCGATCTGGGCCGCCTACCGGCGCTCCGTTGAACTGGGCAAGCAGCAGTAACTCGAGCACGCCAATGATTACCTATGGTCGCCCGCGCCTGATCACCGAAGACGACAAATACTACCGCGCCTACGTCGAGAGTTTCAAGCTCCAGCGGAAAAACCAGAAGGCTATGCGCCCGCCGCGCCAGCGCGATCTCTTCGGGGCCGAGGCCGAGGCCGCCCTGCGCGCCTGGCTCGGCGAGCGTCTCGAACTCGACCGGCGCCGCATCCTGGCCTACGAAGAACGGCGCAACAAGCGCAGGGTGATCAAGTACCGTGAACTGGACGCCCTGCACCTCGCCGATCGCAGCGCGTGGGTCTTCGAGATCAAGGCCAGCCGCACCGCCAGCGCCCTGCGCCGGGCGGTCGGGCAACTGCAAGAGACCCGCGCCATCCTCAAGCTGCTCTACCCGACGGTGCGCGTGACGATCCTGCTGGTGGACACCGGCATTCCCGCCAGCGTCGAGGAGGTCGAGGCGCTGATGGCCTCCGACCGGCCCCCGCCGCGCCGCCCGGAATTGCTCAGCGAGGTCACCACCGCCGTGCCCGAACTGCGGCTGATCGAGAGCCTGGAGGTCGAACCCGACGCCGAGCGCATCGACGTGCTCCGCTTCGGCGTGGAGGACATCATCGCCATCGCCGGGGCGGAAAACCTGTCGCTCGACTGGGAAGCCGACGACGAAGAGCCTGAGGAACCGGCCGGGGCGCAGCCGACCTCCTCGCTCTACGCAACCAGCGCCGAGGATGCGGCGGATCAGGACGACGACGACAACCCGCTCGCCGCGGCGCTGCGAAAGGCCGGGCTACGCTAAGCCATGGGTTACACCTGTGTGACCGTCTGGAGGGGCGCGGGGAGGCCGCGCCGCCTCGCAACCCCCGTTCCGCCCGCGGCGGGCGCGCGCCCTGGCGCAACCGGGATACGGCTGCCGCCGCGAGCGGACCAGGCCGAATCGCGGAGCGCTGCGCCCTCCGCATCTCCAGGGTACGCACAGGGCCGCGCGGCGAAACCCTGTCCAGGCGCATCGGGCGTCTTCGATCAGCAGCGATGACTTTCCGCACATCCCTGGCCATCGTAACGGGCAAAGTAGCCGGCACGCTCTCGCGGCGGTTCCGCCTGGGAGGCGGCACCACCCTGCCCGGCGGCCTGGCGCGCCGCCTGGCCCCCGAGGTGCTGGGCACGCTCGCGGCCGCGTTGCCGCATGGCGTCGTGCTGCTCTCCGGCACCAACGGCAAAACCACCACCAGCCGCATGCTGGCCGACATGCTGGGCGCCGCCGGTGAGCGCGTGCTGCACAACCGCGCTGGCGCCAACCTCATCGCCGGCCTCACCGCCACGGCCATCGCCAACAGCGACTGGCGCGGGCGCCCGCGCGCTACCATCGGCCTGTTCGAAACCGACGAAGCCGCGCTCCCCCAGGCAATCGCCGAAACCCGCCCGCGGCTGGTGCTGATCCACAACCTCTTCCGCGACCAGCTCGACCGTTACGGCGAGGTGGACACGGTCGCCGCGGCCTGGCGCGCGGCCCTCACAGCACTGCCCGCCGAAGCCACGGTGGCCCTGAACGCTGACGATCCCGCCGTAGCCGACCTGGGGTCCAGCCTCCGAGCGCGGGTCGTGTACTACGGTCTCGACGATCCGCAGCATGCCACGGGAGCGGGGGCGCATATCGCCGACTCGCAGTTCTGCCGTCGCTGCGGGCAGCCATACGTGTACGATCTGGCCTTCTACGCCCACATCGGCCACTACCACTGCCCGGCCTGCGGGCGCCGCCGGCCGGAACCACAGGTGCGGCTCGTCCGGCTCCGTCTGCGAGGCATCCGGGGGAGCCAGCTCTGCCTGCTCTACCCTGGCGGCGCGCTGGAGGTGGAACTGCCCCTGCCGGGCCTCTACAACGCCACGAACGCCACGGCCGCCCTGGCCGCCGCCCTGGCGCTGGGGGTGGCGCCATCCAGCGCCCGCGCGGCCCTCGAAGGCTTCCACGCCGCCTTCGGGCGCATCGAGCGCCTCAACGCCGGACCAGGCGGCGCGCCCTTGCTGATCGCGCTGATCAAAAACCCCGTCGGTGCCAGCGAGACGGTACGCATGCTCGTGGACGGCAGCGAACCCAGCGGCGCCGACGGCGATGCTCAGGCGCATGACGCCGGCTTGCACCTGCTTATCGCCATCAACGACCGCTTCGCCGATGGCACCGACGTCTCGTGGCTCTGGGACGCCGAGTTTGAGCCGCTGGCCGGGCGCCTGGCGCGGGTCACCCTGAGCGGCACACGCGCCGAAGATATGGCCGTGCGGCTCAAATATGCCGGCGTGCCCGAAGCGCGTATGTGTCTGGAACCGGATCTGGGGCGCGCCATGGACGCGGCCCTGGAGGGGCTGCCCGCCGGAGCGACGCTCTTCGTGCTGCCCACGTATACCGCGATGCTCGACTTGCGCGACATCCTCGCCCGGCGCGGCTGGGCGCGACAGTTCTGGGAAGTATAATGTTTCTCGGTTGGGTACGGACGCGAGGGGTCTCCGCATCCCGTGGCCGGGAGGATCTGGGAGGCCAAGGCTCCCGGGGCCTCCCCCTACGGAAAGCTATCAGAGCGTTATCGAGACGCCGCAAGCTCGTGAGCGCTAGAGCGCTTCCTGTTGCATAGAGCGGCAATTGTACGTGTTCACATGTCTCCTGGGAGCGCGGGCATCTTGCCCGCGGAGACGCGACGGGGGCGAAACGCCCTCGCTTGCAGGCGCGTGGGGTTACCCCAGGTGTGAACAGGTACCGGCAATCTACCATCCGCAATCTAAAATCTAAAATGGCAGCGTCGGGGCAACCCGGTTGCCCCCCACCCCCAGGAGAACCACGATGGGACATCAGGAGCACGAACGGCGCGCCCGCGAGGCCGCCACGGCCATCCGCTGCGGCGTGCTGACGATCAGCGACACCCGCACCCCCGAGACCGACGAAAGCGGCGCCATCATCCGCTCCCTGCTCACACAGGCAGGACATGATGTGGTAAGATATGCGGTAGCGTGCGACGAACCGGCGGAGATTGCCGGTCTGGTACGCGACTATGCGGCAGAAGGGTGCAAACTGATCATCACCAACGGCGGCACGGGCATCGCCCGCCGCGACAGCACCTTCGAGGCAATTGACGGCCTGCTGGAAAAACGGCTGCCGGGGTTTGGCGAGTTGTTCCGCATGCTTTCCTACGGCGAGATCGGCCCGGCCGCCATGCTCTCGCGGGCCACGGCTGGCGTCTATCGTGAGGCGCTGATCTTTTGTCTGCCCGGCTCCACCAATGCTGTTCGCCTGGCAATGGAACGGCTCATTCTGCCTCAACTGGCCCACCTGGTCTGGGAAACGGTGCGCTAGTGCCGCAGTGGTAGCAGTCGTCTGGTATACTGTGCTGCGTCGCAGCGTCAATACTGCCGTTCTCTGCATAGCTGTGTAAGGAGCCAGAGAGCCCATGACGTCAGTAGAAGAGTTCCGTGGCCTGCATTACCCCAATAAAATCGGACGGCTCACGTTCATTTCGCTTGAAGAGGTTATGGGCCAGAATGGAGTGAAGGCGCTGCTCCGCCTGGCTGATCTCCCGCAGTACCTTGACGCCTATCCACCCAACGATCTGAAGCGCGAGTTCCCATTCGAGGCCATTTCTGCCACCTCGGTCGCCTTAGGGACGATGTACGGACCGCGCGGGGCGCGCGGCCTCGAGTTGCGCATGGGGCGCGTGGCCTTCACCCTCGGGCTGAAGGAATTTGGCCCCCTGCTGGGCATGGCTGACCTGGCCCTCAAGCTGATGCCGATCACCATGAAGCTGAAAATCGTGCTGAACGCCACTGCGCAAACGTTTGACCGCTTCAGTGATCAGTCCAGCCACGTCGAGGAAGAGCGCGGACAGTTCATCTACCATATCACCCGGTGCTCGAACTGCATTACGCGCCCCGAGCCCGGGCCGGTGTTCTATATGGCGCGCGGGATCATCGAAGAGGCGACGGCATGGGTCTCCGGTGGCCGCCGTTTCGCCGTAGAACAGTGCTCGTGCATTGGTCAGGGCGCCGCGTCGTGCAGTTTCACCATTGGCAAGGAACCCCTTGAGTAATCATCGCCTTCACCGCCCGGCAACCCACCTCTTGACCGGCGGGCAGTGTGCCGGGTGGCGCGGCTATCGGTCATCGCGAGAACGCTAACACTCGTTTGAACTTCAGCCAGGCCTCTTCGACCGCTTGCCAGGGTTGTCGGTCATCGCAAGAACGCTAACGCTCGTTTGAACCTTTCTGGCGGCAGACGTCGCTTATCACCAGATGCTATGCTCCGCTGGCTGGCGATCAAACTCATCCGCTTCTATCAACTGGCGATTTCCCCGTGGTTGCCGCCAAGCTGCATCTACACGCCAACCTGCTCGCAGTATGGCATCGAAGCCATCAGCAAGTACGGTGTGTTCAAGGGCGGCTGGTTGACCCTCAAGCGCCTGCTGCGCTGCGCCCCCTGGGGTCGCGGCGGGTATGATCCCGTTCCCTGAAGCCCCTGCAACCCTGGCCGCCGATCGCTCGTCATACTCTTCGAGCAGAGTTCCCTATGACGAAAGTCGGGGATGCCGCTCCGCCCGCGGAGTGATGCTCGGGGGTGCGATCTGTGCCATACTGGGCGCAGTGGAGAAGTAACGATGGCGCCACAGCGCCCGCCGCACCGATCGCCCCTCCGGGCCAGCTTCCTGGCCGGAAGCTCAGATTGCCGCGGCGGGTCGCAGCGCCAGGAAGGTCAACGGTGGCAGAACCAGCGCGTGAGTTGATCGCCCGGGCGCAGGAGGGTGACCCCCAGGCGTTGATCCAGGTTATCCTGGGCCAGCAGCATTATGTCTACAGCATTGCGATGAGCGTGCTGAAGAACCCCGAAGACGCCGCCGACCTGACCCAGGAGGCGTTTATCAGGCTGTTTCGCGCGTTGCCGCAATACAATGGCGAGAGCCGTTTTACGACCTGGCTGTACCGGCTGGTGGTCAATCTGTGCCGTGATGAGTTGCGCCGGCGCGGGCGCCAGGTGCCCATCGCTGCTTCGGCGTCCGAAGACGAAGAAACCGACCAGATCGCCAGTATCGCCGACGACGACCGCTGGGCCAATCCCGCCGAGGCCCTCGACACCCGTGAACTCCGTGATCAGGTGCGTCAGGCGCTCGGGCAACTTGAGGAGCACTACCGGCTGGTGCTGACGTTGTACTACTTCGAGGATCTGAAGTACACCGACATCGCAGAGATCCTCGATATTCCGCTGAACACGGTGAAGAGCCACATCCGGCGCGGGAAGGAACGCCTGGCGGCTATCCTGGAGACCCAGGAGCACCCTCCGGCCACGCGCGCGGTAGCGCCGCCTCGCCGCGAGAACCGCCGGGACCAGTTTCCCGGCCCCGTGCCGCTGCGCCTGCTGGCGGGCGCAGCCAGAAGATAATGCGATGTCAGGCGGTGGCATAAGACGATGTGTGACCCTCTGGAACCAACCGCGCGTGGCCCGGATGACGCCCTCGATCGGGTCTTGCGTCAGGAATTGCGCTGGGAAGCCCCGCCCGAAGTTACGGCATGCCTGCTGGGGCTGATCCCCGACCGAACCTTGTGGGCCGAGACGCTGCAGCGCCCGCGCCCACAGCTCTGGTACAGCACGCTCGTGCTGATCCTGACCGCCGTGGCAGTCGGCCTTTCTCTCGCCGTGGCCTGGCAGGTCATCGGCTCGCTCAGCGCCGAACTGGGCTTTATCGCCATCCTGGAACAACTCCGCGCCGCGCCGGCGATTGGCCTCCAGCGGTTGTATGAGGCGCTGCCGGTCTCGCGCCAGATCGTGGCCGTGCTGGTGATTGTGCGCGAGCAAATCCACTGGCTCCTGGTTGCGATGATGCTCTGGCTGGCGCTTGATGGCTGGCAGCCGGGGCGCCTCTCCACGCGCCAGACACGGTAGTTTCCCCGTGCGGCTGCGCCGCGTCCCCTTAAAGCATGTGGGGAAACCTGGTTTCCCCGCGCCCCTGCTTGCCGAAGACTGTGGGGCCACCCGGTGGGCCCCACGCCCCCTGCGTGCGAAGGGGGTAAGGGCAAGAATGCGGGGAAACCTGGTTTCCCCGCGCCCCTGCTTGCCGAAGACTGTGGGGCCACCCGGTGGCCCCACGCCCCCTGCGTGCGAAGGGGGTAAGGGCAACCCGGCGGCCCCCCGCTCACTCCTCTGCTTGCGAAGGGGGATGAAGAGCAACCCGGCAGCCCCCTCTCACTCCTCACTCCTCTGCTCTCGCTCCTCGCTTTACAGCCGGCTCCTGGCCCGGTGCAGGCGAATGGTGCGCGTGAGGAGCGTACCGCCGAGGAGCATGACACCGAGGAGCGGCACACCCGCGCTGGTTTCGGGCAGCGGCGCGGGCGGCGGCGCGGGCGGCGGCGCCAGGGCGATGGTCGGCAACGGCGTGGCCGTCGGGGCGCTGGTCGCCGTCGGGCCGCTGGTCGCGGTGCGGGCCGCCGTCGGGCTGCGCGGCGGCGGGTAGGGCGCGGCGGTGGGCGTCACCTGTTGCGCGATCGGCGCCGTCGGCGGCTGAGCCGCGCCCACGACCTGCACCGAGACGATGTTCGAGAAGAGCGGGGCCGGCGCGAGGCCAGCGTAGAACAACTGGCCCTGGACGACGATCAAGGTGCCTGCCGTGACATCGGGCCTGATGCGGGTGGGGATGGTTATTTCGACCCCTTCGCCAGGCTGGAGCTGGTCGAGGGTATAGGTCACGTCATTGCCGCTGACAGTGGGATCAACACCGCGATCGGCCCGCGCTCCCAGCACCTCCAGGTTGGTGGGCAAGGTGCTCCGCACCGTGATGTTACGCAGCGTACTGGACCCATCGGCGACGGGTGGGCGGGTGTTGCGCACCACCAGGGTGAAATTGACCTGCTGACCAGGGTAGGCGCTGCCCCAGTCGCTCGCCAGGCGGAAGAAGACGTCGGTCGTGACGCCGGGGGTAGTGACCGGCGCTGCCGTGTTCGTGCCAATGGGAATAAGCGGCGCCGGTGTATTGGTCGGGCCGAGGGGCGCGCGCGTCGGGCGCACAGCCGCGGTGGGCCGCACCACCGGACGCGAGGTGGGAGCAACCACCACCGTAGGCGGCTCGGTAGGCAGTTCGGGGATCACCACCGGCGGCGGCGGCGGCGGGGGTGCGGGCGGCGGCTGGGTGGCCGCGGGCGGTTCTGGCTCCTGTTCGCCCGACGGTGGCGGAGGCGGCTGCTCCGGGGGAGCAGGCGGACTCGTCGGCGGGACGCCGGGGCCGGGGGGCACCGTCGGGACGCCGGGGGGCACCGTCGGGACGCCGGGGGGCACCGTCGGGACACCGGGCGTCGGCGAAGCGATTGGCGCGCCACTGACCCGCACCACCACCGTGCCAGAGGTTTGCCCGCCGGCGGTGGCGCTATTGGCAATATTTGTGCCCGCGGCGACGGTGGTGCGCACCCGCACCTGGATGGTCACCGTAGCCGGATTGCTATCACTAATGGTCAGGGTGCATTGCACCGTCTGTCCGGCAGTGCAGTTCCCTGAACTCGAACTGGCGCTCAGCACCTCCAACTCGCTGCTGATCGCGTCCTCCAGCGTGACCTGCTGATTGGCGGTGCTATCCGTAACCACGGCGACGCTGTAACTAAACTGCTGCCCCGGCGCGGCCTCGGAAACCGAGGCGACCTTGAAGACCCGGACGCCGGTCACGGGAGCGGGCGTATTCGTCGGCCCAAGCGTATTGGTTGGTGTGGCCGGCCCAACGGTACTGGTTGGCGTGCCTGGCCCGGGCGTATTCGTTGGCGTGGCCGCCTCGAGCGTGTTCGTTGGCGTGGCTGGCCCGAGCGTACTCGTTGGTGTGGCTGGCCCGAGCGTGTTGGTCGGCGTGGGCGGGGGAAGGGTATTGGTAGGGGTCGGCGGCTCGGGGGTATTGGTAGGCGGCGTCGGAATACTGGTCGCCGTCACGATCTGTTGGGGGCTGCCGGTGTCGGTGGGCGTAGGCGCCTGGGTATCGGTGGGGAGCGGGCCCAGGGTATTGGTGGGAGGCGGGATGTCGGTCGGAACCGTTGTAGGCGGCAAGACAGGATCAACCGTGGGCGCCTCGGGAGTGCTTTCCTGGGCGGGCGCCAGCGGCGGAAAGACGAAGCGCATCGCTCCCGCGTAGAGCGGGAAGGCGATCATCACCACGCTGAGCAGAATCAGCGCCAGTTCCAGCTTCGTCCAGCGGGCGGGCGCGCGGCCACGGCCAGGCGATGATGGACGACCTCGTGCAGGCGGCTGCATACCAACTCCTCGTTTCAGGAGCGCGGGCGCGCGTCGGCAAGATCGGCAACGACCACCAGACGCTGCGTGTCCCAGTTTGTACAGGTGATCAGGGTCAGCACCGGCGTCGAGGTGGGATTCATGACCTCAACCTGGGTGGGCCAGACATTCAGTGTCTGGCGCACGCGGTAGACGTAGCGCCAGCTACCGGTTTCGACGATCACCTCGTCGCCCGGTCTGAGCCGGCCGATATCCTTGAACACCGCGCCACGCAACCCGGCATGCCCCGAGAAGACCGTGTTTCCGATGGCCCCGGGCAGGGCGCTGCCGTTATGGTAGCCCGCGGCGTACTCGGCCACTTCCCATTCGCCGTCAATAACGAAGACCTCGTACACCGGCATATCGGCGCCGATGCTGGGCATTATCAGGCGTCGGGGGCGCGGATCATCGCTCAGGGGCGCGGCCGCCGGAACGGCCTGCGGCGCCAGAAAGGCTTCGCGGGGCGCGCGCTGCGCGGGAGGGTCGAGACCAGGGTCTTCGTCCTCAGGGCGGGTAAACGGCAGGGGCGCGCCCGCGGCCTGACCGGCAGCCGTGGGCACCACCAGGGGCGGCGTCGGTGGAGGCGCCATCGCCTGCGCCCGGGGCATCGCCGGATGGGACCGCGCATGCAAGAAATCGCGCACAGGGCCATCGAACAGCCAGTAGGCGAAAGCGATGACCGCCGCCGCCACCAGCGTCCGCTCGAGCACCGTCAGCCCGCGATCAACCCAGTTGCGCAACCGAAAGCCATGCAGGGCTATGCGCCGCTGTTGGGAAGCCGAACGCAGCCGGGCCGGACGGATCTGGCCGTCACGCGCCGGCAGTTCGCTCGCGAGCAGAGCGCGCAGCAGTTCATCATCATCAGGCCCGGCGTCCTCACCAGGCGCGCGCGGTGTGCGTTTCATCAGGCGGCCCGGTTGTCCTTGCGGCTATGCCGCGCAACACCGGTGCGAACAGGCGTTCTCCCTGCAGGCCTGCATCCTGCTGGCCGGCAGCGCCTCACCGGTTTCCTGGCAGAATGGCACCCTCCCGGATTGAATGGTCTTTGAATAGTAATCCGCTCTAGGCCGCGCAGGCGGGCTTCGCATCCCGTAGCCGAGGGCTTATGGTCTTTGAATACATCATCCGGTATAGCCCGCGCAGGCGGGCTTCGCATCCCGTAGCCG
>Ga0209018_1003237_pt1 | contig 10535 bp, 8 predicted proteins | sample YNPBryBLVA2012_FD_185814 | JGI IMG/M metagenome (GOLD analysis project Ga0209018, IMG submission 185814) | Anoxygenic and chlorotrophic microbial mat microbial communities from Yellowstone National Park, USA - YNP Bryant BLVA 2012 (SPAdes)... ...
TGAACATTTAAATTGTTTTTCGGAATAAACTATTTCGATCCAAGCAAAATCAACATTCACAACTCGAGATAAACTATCCAAAAATAAAGTATGTAGTTCGCTCCTATCGTTAATATTTGAATTTAATACAATTTTATTGAAACGCTCTAACTCAGATATGCTTATGTTTTCGTTGCTAATCCTTATTTTTTTGGACCTAAATGCTTGCCAGAATAACCGAAACTCATATGCGATTAAATTTATAATAACAAATAAAAGAAAAATATATAGATTAGGAAAAATTTCATTTATACTTGCTTTGATGTCCTCGTAATAATTCGATGTTATTGTAAAAAATCCAATAATCACAATTGTGGCACTAACAATTAGTAGTCTATATCTTTGTTTGTAGCTTATATTTTTAAGCCAATCATAATTATTACAAACTTTGAAGCTAAGAATTGGTGTGATGATAAAGAATATAATTTCAATAAAATCAACAAAATCCGAAAGTGATTTTAAATCAAAAAAGTAATTCAGAACTCTAAAAATGAAAATATTAAGGAATATGACTAAAAATGAAATTTTTGAAACTTGGATAAGTAAATTTGTGGATTTGTTTTTCAAGACGATGATCCATCTATAAAAATATCTGGCAGAAACAAAACCAAGAATTAAATAAAACCAACCAAATAATTGGGATATTAGATTGAGAGAAATGATATACTCTTGGAGTAATTCCCTAAAATTTGATAGAAAAATTGTTAATCCCAAGCTTATAAGATAAAAAAATAGTAAGGTATTTTGATCATTAATGAATTGTTCCAAAAAAGTTGAGTCGTAAGCTTGAACTTTTGGTTTTAAAATAATAACAAAATATCCCAAAATTAAGGTTGCTAATACAGCAGTGGTTACAAACTTCCAAAATATATTTTGGTCGAAAGTGAAATAGCCAAAGAAAAAATACAAGGCAAAATCGCCAATAATTTTAACCACAAAGCTAATAATTATTGCCGTGAGTAATAGCTTTTTATTTCCAAATATTAAATTTATTTTTTCCTGATTAATCATATTTCTAAATTACGAATGAAACTTAAAATTTGTTCACAATTTTATGACAATACTCGAAATTTTATTAAGTTTGAAAAAAAGGGTTGTAGAATGATTAATGTGTTGACACCAGAGCAAGTTCGTCAAGCCGACGATACAGCGATAAAAAAATATAATATTCCGTCTCTGATTTTAATGGAAAATGCAGCTCGTTCGATTGCAGAATTAATAAAAACTCTCATTGGCGACGAAACCTATTTTCCTCCTAAAATTGCAGTTTTTTGTGGCGTTGGCAATAATGGTGGTGATGGTTATGCACTAGCTCGTCATCTTGTTGATTATGGCGATGTTTTTGTGTATTGGATTGGTGATTCAAAAAAAATGAGTTCCGAAACAAAACAAAATTTTGATATTTTATCGAATTTGGGAATTGAACTTAAACACATTACAAATAATGACCATATTATATTAATCGAAGACGATTACGATATTATCATAGATGCTTTAATAGGAGTGGGTGGAACCGAAAATTTGAAGGGTATTGTAGTTGATTTGCTCCAAAAAATCAACTCGCTGAAAGGAATAAAAATTGCTGTTGACGTACCAACGGGACTGAACGCATCTACTGGAAAGGCACATCCAAATACATTCGTTGCCGATTACACCGTAACTATGTTTGCCATAAAAACAGGTATGGTAATAGGGGATGGACCTGAATTTTGTGGCAACATAGTTATTGGTCGTTTAGGAGCTCCACAATCAATTGTTAATGAAATGTGTAATACATATATTCTCGAAAAAAATGATTTTTGGACCAATTTACCATTTAGATGGCGAAATAGCAGCAAATTTGACTACGGAAAAGTTCTTGTTGTTGCCGGCTCCCACAAAATGCCTGGTGCTGCCGCATTAGTTGCCAATTCGGCAATTAAAAATGGTGCAGGACTTGTGTATTTGTTCACACCCAAAATTCATCCCCAAATATTACCCGAAGTTATTGCCTTCGAAGCCAAATCAAACCAATTGGAAACGTTTACACTCGAAAATTTATCAGAAATCATCGATTTAGGTAAAAAAGTAAATTCAATTGTGGTTGGTCCTGGAATTCAAATTAACGATGAAACCGAACGATTTGTTGCCGAATTAATCAAAAAGTTTAGCAAAGATACACCAATTTTGTTGGATGCAGATGCAATAACATCAAATTTGCAAAATTTGAAACTCAACAATAATGTTCTTATTACACCCCATATTGGTGAATTCTCAAGATTAACGGATATACCCAGGGAGGACATATCCAAAAATCCAATTTACTATGCTCAACAATGGGCAAATAAGCTTGGATGTAACATACTTTTAAAAGGTCCTACAACAATAATTACCAATGGAAATCGAACATTTTTGAATAATTACGGTTCGCCAGCATTGGCAACTGCGGGGAGTGGCGATGTTCTTTCTGGAATTATTGCAAGTTTTGTTGCCCAAGGTAAAGATATTTTTGTTGCTGGTGTTATTGGTGCCTATTTGCATTCGTTGGTCGGAGAAATATATGAAAAAAATTACTTTAATCGTGGTTTAACAGCATCAAAAATAGTAGATTTAATAGAAGTTGTTTACAATGAACTTGCTAAAGAAATCAATGGCGAATAAAAAAATAAGATACTTTTTTATTTTTCAGTGGATTTTAATCTCTGCAATAATATTTTATTTGTCTCATCAAAATTCACTTGATTTTTTACCCCAAAGTATTTTATCATACGATAAATTTTTACATTTTCTTGCATATTTTGTTTATGGAATATCAACTTTATCAATGCTTGTGTGTGTAAAGAAAACCGAAAAAAGATTATCAGTAGTTGGTTTCGCTTTATCTGTGCTTTTTGCAATTTCGGACGAAGTCCATCAGTTTTTTGTTCCCAATAGAATTATGGATGTTTACGACTTGTTTGCTGATTTATTTGGTATTTTATCATCAATTCTATTTTTTAAGTTAATTTTGAAAAACAAATTGTTGAATTTTATAAAAGTTGGAAAACAGTAATACCGAATATAGACCAATAATAATGATAATCGATGATATCGAGGAAAATATCCATTTTTTGGTTGATTATTTAGAGCCAAATGGATTTAGAATTGAATATTCACTTAATGCCCAAGAAGCTTTACATAAATTAAAAACCATTACACCTGATATGATATTATTGGATTATTCAATGCCCGAAATTGATGGGATATCTTTTTTAAAAATCATCAAAGCTGACGCTAAATTCAAAGAAATTCCTGTTATTTTTGTTACAGCACGTAAAGACGAAGAGGCAATAGTTAATGGATTCGAAGCTGGTGCCATTGATTTTGTTACCAAACCCTTTAATTCTAAGGAATTATTAGCTCGTATCCATAATCACTTAGAATTAAAGTTTTCTAAACAAATAATTAATCTCAAAATAAAGGAAATTACCGAGATAAACAAACAATTGGAAGCCTCCAAAGAAGAAATAGAACGATATTACCGAATGTTGCAAAACGAAATTATGAGTGCTTCAGATTATGTTTATTCACTTCTACCTCAGAAATTAAACACCAAAAAGGTTACGACTGATTGGTTATTCAAGCCATCTCAGAATTTGGGTGGGGATTCATTTGGCTATCATTGGATTGATAAAAATAACTTTGCAGTTTATTTGTTGGATGTTGCTGGTCACGGAGTAGCATCTGCATTGGAATCTGTAAGCGTGTTGAATATGCTTCGATTTTCGACTCTGCCATCAGTTGATTTTACCAATCCAGGCGAAGTATTTAATAAGCTAAATAAAGCATTTCCAATTCAATATCACAACTTTTTGTTTTTTACAATTTTTTATGCAGTTTTCAACACCAAAACGCGTGAATTACGCTATGCTGGGGCAGGTCATCCACCTGCATTTGTATTTTCCAATGGTGATAGTATAAGTCTCGAGTCCGATAATATTATTATCGGAACGCGTGAAGAGGTAAACTATTCCTATAAAACAATCGAATTACCCAATGAATTTGATTTAGTGATTTATTCTGATGGCGTTATAGACCCGAACACTTTTGATATTAATCAATGGGACGAAAATTTTTTGAAAACTTTTGTTCAAAACAATCTTGATTCACCTGATTTATTACAAAAAATAATAGATCACCTTGACAGTATAAAACTCTCCAATAATTTTAAAGACGACATTTCTATTCTTAAAGTCTCGATAAAGTGAAAAATGTTTTTTGAATTAATATACGAAGATAAGAACTCGCGAGCACGAGTTGGACAGATAATCACCGATCACGGAACAATCCCAACTCCTATCTTTATGCCGGTTGGCACCCAAGGAACTGTTAAAGCAGTTCATCAAACTGATTTGTTGAATCTTGATGCAAAAATAATTTTAGGCAACACCTATCATTTGTATTTACGACCTGGTTTGGAAGTTATAGATTCGTTTGGTGGATTGCATAATTTTATGAATTGGCAACGACCAATTTTAACCGACAGTGGGGGATACCAAGTTTTTTCGTTATCACCATTAAGAAAAATTGATCAAAATGGTGTTCATTTTCGTTCTCATATTGATGGAAGCAAGCATTACTTTACTCCTGAAAATGTTGTAGACATCCAGCGTTCATTGGGCTCGGACATTATTATGGTGCTCGACGAATGTGCACCCTACCCCGCAACACGAGAATATATTAACAAATCTATCAAAATTTCGATTGATTGGGCTCGCCGCTCCCGTGAGCACTACCTACAAACCCAACCAAAATGGGGTTATTCACAGTTTCAGTTTGGAATTGGTCAAGGTGGAGTTTTTGCTGATTTACGTAAAGAATATATCGAACAAATGCTCGAAATTGACTTCGATGGTTATGCCATTGGCGGATTGTCGGTTGGCGAACCCAAGGAATTGATGATGGAGATGACCGATTTATCTGCTGAGATGCTTCCAAATCACAAACCTCGGTATCTGATGGGAGTTGGAATGCCCGAAGATATTTTGAATGCAATTGAATTAGGAATTGATATGTTCGATTGCGTTATTCCAACCCGCAATGCTCGTAATGCACAAATTTTTACAACACGCGGTAAAATTAATGTTCGCAACCTTAAATACAAGTTTTCCAAAGAACCAATCGACCCCGAATTGAACTTATATCCCTCGAATTACTATACATTGGGGTATTTGCGGCATTTATTTATCAGTGATGAACTTTTGGCTCTTTCGATTGCCTCGTTGCAGAATATTGCTTTTTACTTATGGTTAGTTCGTCAAGCAAGGGAGAGAATTTTATCTGGTGATTTCACTAAATGGAAAAAAGAATTTTTGGAAAGATGGAATATTAAAGAAACCAATTAGCTCTATTAGTGATTATACAAGCTTTGTAGCCTTAAAATCAAAAGAATAGGTTATTAAATTCTTAACAAGATTGTTAATGACCAAAATGTAACAAATTTAAAAAGATTAATCGCAATTTTGGTTACATTTCAAACTTATTAATTATACTAATTTTCAATAACTTGATTAGAAATAAAATTTAGCAAAGTCTAAAAAAATTACACTTTTTGACGTTAAAGTGTTTGGATACCTATGAAGATACAAACTTCAAATATTGATTTGAATTCACGATTAATTTCTTTGCAAATGCAAAGAAAATTGGAGTTTGTTCAGATAAAACAAAATAATACCAAAAAATCCAGAATGACTGTGGATGTTGATTATATTTACGATAAATCCGAAAACATCAAAGCTAAAATGAATTCCACAAGCAAAATTGCTAAAAACAATAAATTACCCGAAATCGACGAAACATTAACACCACGCGAACAAGTTGCGAAATTCCTTCTGGAATATATTTTTGGCGTAAAAATCCAGGTAAACTTCTATAAAGTCCTAGAAAAAGAGAAACAAAAGGAAAGCAACAGCATTCAATTCCGAAAACAAGATTTCGAGATTGAGCGAATTGAATTCAATGAGAGATACGAAGCAGAAAGAGTTGATTTTTCTGCTGTAGGAACTATCAAGACCAAGGATGGTCGCTCCATTGAATTTAGTTTAAATTTAAACTTAAATAGGGAATTTTATACTATTATTTCAAAAAATGATTCACCCTCACAAGATCCATTGGTGTTTAATTTTAGTAGTTCTAATGTTGAGCTTTCCAAAGTGAAATACCAATTCGATATAAATGCCGATGGATCTAAAGATAGCATTTCATTTCCTAATCCCGGAAGTGGATTTTTGGTTTTAGATTTTAACCAAAACGATAAAGTGGACGATGGGAAAGAACTTGTTGGTGCCATTTCCGGGGATGCTATCTTGGAATTAAAAGAATATGACAACGACCAAAACAACTGGATTGACGAGCAAGATGGAATTTTCAATACACTTAAAGTATGGGAGAAAACAATTTCGGGTAACGATTTGATTTCGTCATTGAAGGACAAAGACATTGGTGCCATCTATCTAAATTTGGCACAAACACCATTTCAAATTAAAGATGGTGATACAAATCAGGGTGAAATTACTCATACTGGTGTATTTATAAAAGAAAATGGGCTTGTCCGCCCATTTCATAAAATTAATTTAAATTTATAACAACCAATCACACTCCCCGTAGTTTGATCACGGATTTTATTGTCTCTACAAAAATTTGTATGTCTTGCTTTAATCCAAAGTTATTTAAGTATTCAATATCTAAATCGAACATATTGATTTCTTCATCATTAATTAATCTACGTTTTGTTTGCCAAGGTCCAGATATTCCTGGTTTAACTAATGTTCTTATTTTCATAATTTTTGGATAATCTTGCTCCAAAGATTTCCAAAAAGGTCGCGGTCCTATCAAACTCATTTCTCCACGAAGCACATTGAAAAGCTGCGGTAGTTCGTCTAAACTTGTTTTTCGTAGTATTCTACCTAATTTTGTAACTTCTTCAATACCATTTTGCTTGTTGAGTTTTGTACTCGTAAATTTATACATTTTAAAATGATAGGTGTTTTGACCAATTCTCCAAATGTATTTGATTGGGAATCGATGATCAACAAGAAGTATTAATAATGGAATAGCAATAAAGAATGGTGATAAAACAACAATCAATCCTAATGTTATTATAAACTCAAGAAAGAATTTTATGGGATAATATGCAACAAACTTATTAAAAAATCCATCGAAATCCAATTTTGTGAGTGATCGATCGAAATGTTGTAGGTTTGCTGTTGTTTGGAAAAAATTTTGAGGCTGTAACAACAAGGTGCTAATTAAAATATTAGCTTGCAAAACAGAATTCTGCTTATCCATTTTTTGCTCCTATATTGGATGAATATAGGTATAGCTTGTATTATATGACCTCTAATTTGGTTTAGGATAAGTAGAATTTTGCTTTTTGATACCTCGTTTTTAAATGAAAATAAAATTAATAAAATTTTGTTTCACTGCAAAATTATTTTTTTTGAAAAAAAAATTCAAACAACTTCTAAATAACCGATTTTAAGGGCTTTAGGCGAAAATTTGATTTTAAATAATTGTTTAAAAAATTTTTCGTTCGATTAACATAATTCATCTAATGTTAATAAATGTTTCATAAAATGAATAAAATAATTATTCAATTAGAATGTAATTCCTATATTCTCCAAGAATTTTTTTAGTAAATTTATAGTAAATTCGGCGAATTTTTTCTTTTGTTGAATACCGTTTAATACTTGTATCAAATACAAAATTCCAATTTTTTTCGGCAATTCTCTTATGCATAACTTTCGGATGAGTACTGTCGAAAAGTTCCAATGAGTCAACATTGGAGTAATCAAATTCTTCGATGTGAGCTAAATTTTCTTCTAACCATTCATCATTGTGATAAAGCTTGCTGAATTCTTTTCTTTTAATTGCTTGTTTTTTGGGATGTTTAACCCATCCATAATGATAAATTTCGGCATTAATTTTGGCAACTCGCAATTTTTTGTTCTCTTCTTTTCTAAAACCTTGAGCATCGCGATAGGAGTATATTTTGGGGTCATTTCTGATAATTCGTATTTCGTTACGATACCAACGGAACGACTCACCAACATAATCGTAATTACCATAAAAATGCTTATAACCAAACAAAAGGCCATCGATTTCTTTTCGATTAAGGTAATGATGCATTTTGTTCAACACTTCGTCGTAATATTTTTCGTGTAGCACCTCATCAGCTTGGATATAAAAAGCCCAATCAGCCTGAGGATTAATTGCTTTGAATGCTTTATTCGTTTCGATTGCAAGAACTTTGCCACCTTCACGAAGTGAATCATCCCATATTGTGTCGATTATTCTAATTTTTGGGCTATCTATCGAAATAATAAGCTCACGAGTATTATCCTCGGAGTTACCAACTGCTACAACCACTTCGTCGCACAAAGGCAAAATTGAAGAAATTGCCTCAATAATAGGGTAGTCTAATTTAATTGCATTACGAACAAAAGTAAATCCCGAAACAAACATAAGAAACCATTAAAAAAAACAAAATTAATACAAATTGTTAAGAAAGAATAAATTATTGAAATATTCCACACAAAAATTGTTGAAAATTTGTGATAGTCATTCAAAGTCAATCAAAATAGAGACTTTTATCTATATTAGCTAAAAAAATCTAAATATCTTTGGAATTGAGAATAGAAGATAATTTTTTTATGTTTTTTTGTTAATTTACGAAAAACTAAAATACAGGCATTATGAATAGAATTAAAAGCAAGATATCAACAAAGAGTCCCGATTACAAGGAAAATTATGAAAACTCTTTACGATTGGTAGAGGAATTAAAAGAGCGTTATTCAAAAATAAAATTAGGAGGTCCGGAAACTGCACGACAAAAACACATTAGTCGAGGAAAATTGTTAACAAGGGATAGAATACAAAGATTACTCGATCCGAATACTCCTTTTCTGGAAATTGCTCCTTTCGCTGCCTATGATATGTACGAAAATCAAGCACCTTCGGCTGGAATGGTAACTGGAATTGGTATTGTACACAGTCGTGAAGTAATGATTGTTGCCAACGACGCTACCGTAAAGGGAGGAACTTATTTTCCAATGACAATCAAAAAACATATCCGTGCCCAAGAGATTGCCATTCAGAATAATTTACCTTGTATTTATTTGGTAGATTCTGGAGGTATTTTCCTTCCTTACCAATCCGAAACATTTCCTGATAAAGAACATTTTGGGAGAATTTTTTACAATCAAGCAATAATGTCGGCACGCAATATTCCACAAATTGCAGTTGTTATGGGATCGTGTACTGCCGGTGGAGCATATGTTCCAGCAATGAGTGACGAAACAATAATGGTTCGCAACCAAGCAACAATATTTATTGGTGGTCCACCATTAGTTAAAGCCGCAACGGGCGAGGAAGTGACAGATGAGGAATTGGGCGGTGCCGATGTCCATACAAAAATATCAGGAGTTGCCGATCATTTAGCTAATAATGATGAGCACGCATTAGAAATTGCAAGAAACATCATCGAAAATCTTACTAAACAACAAAAATACGATATTGGACGCCAAGAAGTGGAAGATCCATACTATGATCCCGAGGAATTATATGGAATTTTGCCTAAAAATATACGCCAACCTTTCGATATTAGGGAAGTTATTGCAAGAATTGTAGATGGCAGCCGCTTCCAAGAATTCAAGGAAAATTATGGAAAGACATTAGTAACCGGTTTTGCCCATATAATGGGTTATCCCATAGGTATTTTGGGTAATAATGGTGTGTTATTTTCCGAATCGAGTTTGAAGGGTGCACATTTTATCGAAATGTGTTCAATTCGTAAAATTCCCTTGCTTTTCTTGCAAAACATTACTGGGTTTATAGTAGGACGCAAGTACGAGCACGGTGGAATTGCTCGTGATGGGGCAAAATTAGTCCACGCTGTTGCTAATGCTCAGGTTCCAAAGTTTACAGTTATAGTTGGTGGAAGCTATGGAGCAGGAAATTATGCAATGTGTGGAAGGGGTTACAATCCTCATTTTCTTTGGATGACTCCCCATAGTAAAATAAGTGTTATGGGAGGTGAACAAGCAGCTGATGTATTGGCAACTGTAAAGATTAACCAATTACAAAAAGACGGTAGAGTATTATCACAAGAAGAAATAGATGCAATACGTCGCCCAATAATTGAACAATACGAAGCTGAAGCAAGTCCGTATTATAGCTCGGCACGTATATGGGATGATGGTATTATTGATCCTCTCAAAATGAGAGAATTAATTGGATTGTCAATTGCAGTAAGTTTGAATAAACCAATTCCCGACCACCAATTTGGTGTATTTAGAATGTAAAAATAGAAATTTCGAAAAGTATTATTTGAAATAAAATAAAAATTAACGATAAAAGTTACATATATAAAATAAATGAAAAAATAAGATGAAAAGGACAAGCACAAGTGAAAAATTAGATTTTGAAAAAGTGTGGTTAATGTTCCAAGAAACAAAGGAGATGATCTCAAAGTCATCGTT
>Ga0209018_1003238_pt1 | contig 10534 bp, 10 predicted proteins | sample YNPBryBLVA2012_FD_185814 | JGI IMG/M metagenome (GOLD analysis project Ga0209018, IMG submission 185814) | Anoxygenic and chlorotrophic microbial mat microbial communities from Yellowstone National Park, USA - YNP Bryant BLVA 2012 (SPAdes)... ...
CGCAGGCGAGCGCGTACTTTTCAAGGGTGTCCTTGAGAGCGTCAGCGACAGCGGGGGCAGGGTTCATCTTGCAGACGACTGTTCGCTGGACGACCATGATGATGATCTTATCACATCTTGCGGAAAGGGTCAAGGAGGCGGCGCTTCCTCCCCGCCCTGAAGGGCGGGGTTTCCGCGCCGTGAAGATCATGAGGGTTTCCGCCGTCCGGCTCGGGCATGCGACGAACAGCTCGAGCGCGCATTCCATCGTCATCGGCTCGACGGATCCGGAGGTGCTCTCAGCCGGGGGGTCGTACTGCTACGGCTGGGACAGATTTCATCTCCGCTGTCGGGAGCGGAAAGAGGAGTACTTGGTTGCGCTCGTCTATGACTCGTTGCGGAACCGGGTGAGCAAATCCGAGGCGAGCAAGACCGTGCAGGAGGTCTTCGGATCAATGCCGGACTGCAACCCGCAAGTTGACCACCAGTCGTGGATGTGGTTTCCGATGGCCTACAATTCGTCGAGTCCGGATCTGGACTTCATCCGCGAGTTCGTGTCCTACGTCAGGGACAACGACCATGTGTCGATTGTCGGCGGGAACGACGAAGACGACTACGAACCCATTTCTGGAAGGGCGCACCCGGTCACTCAGATCCGCGACTACGGTGGCATCCTCACCTGCCGCAAGGACGGCTGCTGGTGGACCCTGTTCAATCCGAGGACGGGCGCGAAGATCCGGCTGACCTTCCGTGACGATGCGCCGCCCTACGAGCGGTCCACCGATCCCGAGCTGGTGGACCTGAAGATCACGGACCGGTGCAACAGCCGGTGTGGATTCTGCTACCAAGGGTCGTCGCCCGATGGAAAACACGCCACGTTCGAGAACGTCGAGGCCATTCTTCGCCACCTGGGCGAGCGCAAGGTCTTCGAGGTCGCCATCGGCGGCGGAGAGCCCCTGCTCCATCCGCAGTTGATTGACATCCTGCACACCGCAAGGCAGTGCGGGATCGTGCCGAACCTGACGACTCGCCAGGTGCAGTGGATGGAGAAGGACGACGATATTCGCAGGGCGGTGGAAGCGTGCTGCGGTGCTTTCGGAATCAGCACTCTGGATCCCAACGACATCCGCAAGATCGCCGCCTGGAATGAGCAGCATCGGGACGGGCCGTGTGGAGTTCTCCATATCCCCCTTGGATGCTACGCTCCCGAGGTCGTGATGGCAGCCTTGGACACCGCCTTCTCGAGGCGGGTCGGAGTGGTTCTTCTCGGATACAAGGCGGTCGGGCGAGGGAAGAGCTTCGAGCCCTTCGACCAGGACTGGGCGCTGGACTACGTTCGGAAGGCACCCTCCAGGGTGTCCATCGACACCGTCCTAGCCGACCGCTGGTGCAAGCGACTCGAGGAGATGATGATCAGCCCCATCTATCTCCCGCAGGACGAGGGGAAGTTCTCGAAGTACATCGACGCCGTCGAGATGAAGTGCGGTGACTCGTCGTATTCCGGCGAGCTGAGTCCATTTGACATCGGGCAGGAAAAAACGGGAGGAGTCCTTTGATCGCTTTTTATCTTCTCATTCTTCCGGCGGTTCCGCCGCAGGACTCCGCGGCCGTCGAACGTGCGAAGAAGACCGTGGCGGCGAAGCCGGACGATCCGGTGTCGAACCGGATCCTTGCGGTTCACTACGCCTCGCTCCAGGACTGGGATGCGGCCATCCCATGTTTCGGCAAATCCGGGATCGACGCCTTCGTTGCCGCCGTGGAGGCCGAGTCGAAGTACGACGGCTCCAGCCATCTCGACGCGGTCGGAATCGGCGACCTGTGGGCGGCGGCGGTTCCGAAGCTTCCACCCGCTCGTCAGGCGTGCATCGACCGGGCGTCCTACTGGTACGCCAAGGGCTGGCGCAAGCTGGACGACTTCTGGAAGATGAAGGTCAAGGCGAAGCTCGAATCCCTGTACCGTCCCCTGATTCCGCGGCGCGGGTCGATCGGGGGATGGAGCGGCCCCGTAACCCATGTGCAGAAGATTGAGATCTTCACGTCCATGGTCCATTCCGGTGGAAGCGCCCTTCGGCTGATCCCGAACGGCAGGAAGGCAGGCAACTTCTCGTTTCTGAGAGGAAACGCTCAGACGCAATCCACGAAGACGCTGGAGTTCTCCGCATGGGTACTATCGGACGGCACGGACAACCTCGCGGACTGCGTCCGTTTCGGGGTTCAAGACATCGACGGCCGGCATCTGATGAACAGCCACATCCGGATTCCGATGGACTTTCCGATCTGGACCCGTCTCTCCAGTCGGCTCGATCTCGAGAACAACGACAAGCACTTCATCGGCGTCGAAGTGATCTCGTTCTCCTCCGGCGGGTACATCCTGGTGGACGACATCTCGGTCAAGGCCGACGGACGGGAGCTCTTTCCGAACGGTGGCTTCGAGGCGACGAAACCAGGGGGTAAGTAGCTGATGTCGAACAAAAGGACTTGACATGGCATTTATGGACAGTTATACCATTTCCGTATGAAGCTGGCCGATTGGGCTCGGTTACAAGGTGTCGATTACAAAACTGCCTGGCGATGGTTCAGATCCGGAATTCTCCCAGCTCCCGCACGGCAACTCCCGACAGGAACTATCCTTGTCGATGCGGAACAGATGGAGCATCGGAAAGAAAGAACGGTTCTCTACGCGAGGGTTTCCTCGGCAAATCAAAAGGCGGATCTGGACCGCCAGATGGCTCGCTTGGTCGAGTTCGCAACCCGCAACGGATGGACGGTCATGGAAGCCGTTTCGGAAATCGGGAGCGGACTGAATGGCCGACGAAAGAAACTAATGCGATTACTGGCGAATCCAAAGGTTGGAACCATCGTGGTGGAGCATCGGGATCGTTTGGCCCGATTCGGCTCAGAGTACATCGAAGCGGCACTGATGGCATCGGGGAGACGACTTGTCGTGGTCGAAAAAACCGAGATGAGGGACGATCTGGTACAGGACATGATCGACGTACTCACCAGCTTTTGTGCGAGATTGTACGGGCGAAGAGCGGCGAAGAACCGAGCAAAGCGGGCGGTTGAGGCGATGCAGGATGATGATTCGTCAGGCCTTCCGGTATGAACTTGACCCGAACGACCGGCAGAGAACGATTCTGGCCAAGCACGCCGGTGCGGCTCGGTTCGCTTGGAACTGGGCCTTGGCTCGCAGGATCGAAAAGTTCCAGAAGAACGAAGGCAAAGCCAAGTTCACGAACGCCGTAGAACAGCACCGGGAACTGAACCTGATGAAGAAGACGGAATTCCCTTGGATGTACGAGGTCTCTAAATGCGCTCCGCAAGAAGCTCTGCGAAATCTCGACAAGGCATTCCGGGCGTTCTGGAAAGGTCGGAAGAAGAAGAAAGTTGGATTCCCCAAATTCAAGAAAAAGGGCAGAGACGACGCCTTCCGGCTGACCGGAAGGATTTGTGTCGAGGAAGATGGCAGGCACATTAGATTGCCGAGAATCGGATCCGTTCGTGTCAAGGAATCGACCGAAAAGTTCCGTGGGCGGATCCTTTCCGCGACGGTAAGACGCGAGGCGGATCGCTGGTTCGTATCCTTGTGCGTGGAACGCGAGCGAGCGGAGCCCGTTCCAGTTTGCGGCCCGACGGTCGGTATTGACCTTGGGCTGAACTGTTTTGCGGTACTCTCGGACGGGAGCAAGATCGAATCTCCCAAAGCACTGGAGAAGAATTTGGAACGGCTTCGTCGCAGATCCAAGACACACTCACGCAAGCGAAAAGGTTCGAACAACCGTCGCAAGAGCGCAATCCGGCTTGCGCGTCTCCATCAGAAGATTCGGAATCTTCGGATCGACGCGATCCACAAGGCGACCACGAGGCTGGCGAAAACCAAGTCGGTCATCGTGGTCGAGGATCTCTCAGTCCGGAACATGATGCGGAACCGCTATCTGGCCAGAAGCATCTCCGACGCTGGATGGGTGGAGTTTCGCAGGCAACTCGCCTACAAGTGCAAGTGGTACGGGTCGGAGCTGGTCGTGGCTCCAAGGAATTTCCCGTCCACGAGGAGATGCTCCAGATGCGGGGTCGTCGGCCCGCGTTTGGATCTGTCGTGCCGTCTGTTCCGGTGCAAGGCTTGCGGATTTGCGCTGGATCGGGACGAGAACGCGGCAAGGAACTTGGAATGGTACGGCCAGTTCGGTCGGAACCTAACGCCTGTGGAGAGTCCTCCGGCGGTGGAACGGGCTTTACAAGCTCGGTCTACGAGTCGTGGCTCGTTGAAGCAGGAAGCAAACATCGTTTGTCCCTATGGGATAGATGGGTAAGTTTTGCGGAACGGCGGTGTGCAAAGTGGTCCGGTTGCGCGATACCCCACTTAAAACGGCTTCTACCGACTCGGCTAGTTCAAGTGATTCAAGGAGTTAGAATGGCATTCGTTCGTAACTCCTTGATTCTTCGTCGAGAGGCTTCCAGTTCGCTCGGATTGCGGCCCCGGCCCCCCTCAAAGGGGGCCGGGGCCGCGGATCTTCGACGCTGTACGTTGCCGTCTTGTTACACTCGTTTACTGTCAGTAACAGAGGCTAGTCTACATTCGCGTAGACAGTCGAAATTAAGGGGCTTTTGTATTGGCATAGCCTTTGCATGTATCCACTAGGCAATTTTGGCAATGGGAGGCCGAGATGGTCATCATCAGTGGGAGTAGACTTCGAGATGTACGGCTTCGGGCGGGTCTGACGATCTTGGAGACCGCGAAGGCGTCGAACCTTAGGGTCACCACGATTCGCGGGCTGGAGAGCGGGCGGTGGAACAGGATGACCGACCGGACGTTGATCGGTCTGGCCAAGGCGTTCGGGGTGGATGCTCCCGCTCTGAGAGCGCAGATTTCTGTTGAAAACGACAAGGGAGAGAATGTAGTCTCACCCGTTGCGTAGGAGAGCGCGGCGGTTCTTTCGGGAGAGAGAACGTGGACTTTTCATACAGTCAGTTCAAGGACTTTGCCGAGTGTCCACGGCGCTGGCAGTTAGGGCGCCGGTGGACTCCGAAGCGCAAGGCGGCTGCGCTCAACGACGGTTCCTGCTGGCATTCGATCCTGGCGTCCTTCTATACCAAGAAGTCTCTGGACGCGGGGGTCGAGTCCATGAAGGAGCACTTCAATTCCGTGGCCGCTTGCGACGAGCGCGATGTTGTGGCGCTCGGTGATGCACACTCCAGGATCGAGTCGCTGAGCCGGGCCTACTGGCAGGGGATTGCGCGGCGCGATCTCGAGGAGTTCGACATCATCGCGGTCGAGGCGCCGTTCGTGGTGCGCCTGGCGAGAGGGGTTCGCCTCCGTGGAATCGTCGATGCGATCGTCCAGTCGCGCTCGAGCGGCATCCGGTTCATCATGGAGCACAAGTACCAGTCGGACCTGCACGATGAGCTGATGCCTCTCGATTTGCAGGTCTCGCTCTACGTTGCGGCGCTTCGTGAAAAGCACGGCCTTCTGCCGGTTCTCTACAACGTCTGCCGGAAGCCGCTCTTCCGCAAGGGCAAGGAGGAGGGACAGGAGGACTTCCGGCAGCGCGTCGTGAATGAGATCGAGAAGGATCTTGCGGGGCTCCAGTACGCTCACGACCGGATCGAGTCGAAGTTCTTCGTGCGGCGGGCGTACACCCGCTGCGACAGGGATGTACGGGTCGCTCTTGAACAGACGGAGTCCATGGCGGCCCGGATGCGGTCGATCTCCAGGAATCCACGCCAGGTCTGGCGCAACGTCGGAGACCACTGCATCTGGCGGTGCCCATTCCGGGACATCTGCATCGAGGAGGACCCGATTGTGATCGAGGAGAGGTTCGACCCGCGGGTGGATGGATTCCCCCGAACGTCCGTCGGGGGGCCTGCGGTCAACATTTGAAGGGGGTTGCTCATGGGCAACTTGCAGGAGATCCTGGCGAGGTACACGCACATCAAGTGTTTTCTCAAAGGGCCGCCGGGGGACGGAAAGACCTTCGCGGCGGCCATGATCTCGCATCTCTGTCCCACGCTGTTCATCGACGTGGAGGGCGGTATCGTCTCGGCCCGGGACGTGGTGAACCGTGAGAACCTCACAGTGCGCCTGATCAAGCAGGCCAATCCGAAGACGTTCTTCGAGGAGCTCGGCGTGGTCGCGGCCGAGGCGGCCAGCGGAAACTACGGCGCCGTCGTCGTCGACTCGATCAGCGAGATCGTGGGGCGCATGGAGGACGAGTATGCCTGCGCCTCCGCCGACGGCAAGGTGGGGGCTCAGGACTGGTACAGGCTCACGGAGCGGGTCAAGAAGTTCGCCCGTTTCCTGAGGGATCTCAACTGTCATACCATCGTGACGTCCATTACGAAGCCCACGGGGCGGGACGAGGATGCCAAGTCGATCTTCGAGCCCGTTCTGCCGGGGCAGACTTCCGCCGTGGTGCAGAGCTTTTTCGACATCGTGGCGCTGATGCGAAAGAAGCCTGCGGCGGGCCGGCGCGGAACCGACTACTTCCTGGTCACCGACGGGCCGTCCGTCTTCCAGGTGCGTGATCGTACACGCACTCTCGACGCGGAGGAGCTTATCGACGCCTCCAAGCCGGGAACGGTCTGGAAGAAGGCGCTGGCGGGGATCATGAAGATCTCAGGGAAGGAGGCATGACATGGACGATGAGTTCACGGTCGATCCCGATGAGGCGTTCCAGCTGATTCCGGAGGGGGAGTACGAGATGGTCATCGCGTCGGCGGTCAAGAAGCAGAAAGAGGGCAAGGAGTGGCCGTACATCGAGGTCAAGCTCCACCCCACCGCCAGCGAGTTCCAGAAGATGCAGGTCACGGACCGCCTAAGCCTGAATCCGGCGGCCCGCTGGAGGCTGGCCCGTCTCGTCAAGGCGACCGGGCTGGCTCAGGGAGGCGGCGAGCAGAAGTTCAGCGCCTCCAGTCTCGTGGGACAGGTGGTCCTGGTTCGGGTCAAGCACGAGGAGTACAGGGGGATGCCGACGGCCCGGCCGGACCGCTACTCTCCGGTCGCCGCGGCTTCCTCCGAGGCGGCTCCGGCTCCTGCGGGGACTGCGGCTCCTGCTCCTGCTCCGGCTCCGGCTCCGGCTTCGGCCAAGGCGGCTCCGGTTCCCGCCAAGCCGACTCCGAAGAAGGTGTCGATCTAGGAGACTGTTCCCTCCCCTTCTGCGAAGCGTTCCCGAGGGAGGGCCTGAAAGCCCTCCCTCGAGGAACGCACTTTGAGGAGCGAGTGTGGGCAAGAGGAGCAGGGGGGCCATCCGGTTCTTTCCGACCGGCTACGTGCCGCGGCCGTCGCAGGTCGAAGGCATCTCCGGCATTGAGAATGAGTTCAAGCTCGGGAAGTCCATCGTCGGATTCGACGGCCCCACGGGGGTCGGTAAGACTCATGTCATGATGACCTTTGCCAGAGAGGAGTGCTCTCGTGGTGGAAGGACCTTTATCCTGACGTCGCAGAAGATCCTTCAGAGCCAGTATGAGAGCGAGTTTCCGCCTCCGCAATTGGAGGTCCTCAAGGGCCGGAATGCCTATCCATGCATCCATCCCGACGGCAAGGGCTTCAATTGCGAGGACGGGTACTGTCGCAGGAACGGCGTGTCGGTTCTGATGGAGTGCATTTCCGGCGTTTCCAATGTCAAATCCGTGATGTCGCTGCTTGCGGATCCTGCGGATGTGGAGTGTCCGTACTGGAAGCAGCTCCTGACGGTCGCGAAGTCGAGCGTGGCTGTTTTCAACTTCTCATCTTTTCTGTTCCAGAACCGGGTTGGGCGGTTCGGTTTCTGCGATCTCATGGTGCTCGACGAGGCGCACAGCATCGAGAACCGGCTTCTCGATTTCGTCAAGCTGGAGCTGTGGGAAAACGACCTTGGCGCGATCCTCATGACCTTCGACAGGAACATGGTTTCCGCCGACGAGGTGCGTAACTGGATCATGCAGAACACGATCCTTGAGCGCATCGGCAGGCGTCTCGAAGAGCTCGGGGACCAGGAGAACGCTGACATTCTCAAGGCATCTCTTGACAGGGAGCTGGCTGCCAGGATCGAGGAGAAGGAGTTCCTGGAGAAGCTGCAATTCAAGATTGAGCTCTTCCTTTCGTTGCTCAAGAAGACGGACTGGATCGTGAAGGTGGAGACGAGGAAGCGCCGGTACGGAAAGAACAGGGAGCCGGAGCGGGTCCTGGTCTGCCGGCCGATTCATGCGCGTCAGTTTGCGAGCGACCTGCTGTTCTCGAAGGCAAAGCGCGTGCTGGCGACCTCGGCGACCCTTCTGGACCGCGAGATATGGGCAAGCTCCATTGGTGTCGCTCCCGAGGAAGTTGGATTCGTGCAGGTGGGGTGCGACTTCCCTGTGTCGAACCGCCCGATCAAACTCGCCCTTGCAGGCTCGATGTCCTACAAGAACCGGCAGGAGACGCTTCCCATTCTCATCGATTATGTGGCCAAGATCCTCGCCAAGCACAAGGGTCAGCGTGGAATCATCCATGCGCACAGCTTTTCCCTGGCGCGGGACATCGTGAACGGCGTTGGAGACAGGCGCCTCCTGCTGCACGATGAGGAAGGCGACAAGGAAAAGATTCTGCGTCTCCACAGGGAGCGCGAGGATTCTGTAATCGTGGCTCCGGCGATGCACGAGGGAATCGACCTCAAGGACGACCTAGCTCGCTTTCAGATCCTTGCGAAGTGCCCTTACCCATCGATTAAGGACGAGGTCGTCGCGGCCAGGATGAAGGAAGATTACCGCTGGTACGACTGGCAGGCCGCTCTCAAGACGATCCAGAGCTACGGGCGGGCCGTCCGGCACAAGAATGATTGGGCCGTGACCTACCTGCTGGACTCGGACTTCATTTCGCTGATCAAGAGGCGTGCCTCGATGTTCCCGAAGTGGTTTATGGAGGCGATATCCTGAGATCATTGGAGCGAGATCATGACCAGGGAAGAGTTCATGAAGAAGTGGGGGGACCGGCTTCCCCCGCCGCGAGAGGAGCTGGAGCGGGATGTGGATTCCGTCATGCGCTGGGAACGGATGCGGATCGTCGAAGCGATTCGCGAGGCGTCGAAGGGAAGCCGAAAGTACAGGGATGTGCTCATCGCTATTGCCGGAGCAGTCGAGCACGATCAGTGGACATGGGGAAGCAGGCGGGGACTCCCGTGAGCGACTGGATGCGCGACTTCGAGTCCATATTCTGTAGGCATTTCGACACACCGGACGAGTTCATCATTGGGATCGGATACATGGTGGCGGGTTCTTCCCTGGCGAACCGGGTGTTTATGAGGTCGCCGGACGAGCTGACGACGAACTTGTACCTGCTCCTATGCAGTCCGCCGGGGTGGTATCACAAGAGCTCTCCCCTGCGGGCGGCGACGCGGATCCTGAGACGCATCCTTTCGCCGGAGGAGTTCATTCCGTCCTATGCCTCGAGCGAGGCGCTCGGCAAGATCATCTCGGACTCCGTGGATGGGAACGGGCGCGGCCATGGGATCATCATCTACGACGAGTTTCGGTCGTTTCTGGCGCACATCCGGAAGGAGTACGCGGCGAACGTCGGGTCGCTCGTCGTGGAGCGGTTCGAGCGCGGGCCGGATCTCCAGTTCGTTCGGAAGTCCAGGGCCAAGGATGACGAGCCCGATGGGGTCATTCGCGACGTGATTCCGGGCGGATACGTGCTTTCCTTCGTAGCGTCCACGACGACTCCGTGGCTCCTGGAATCCATGAAGGGATCGGACATCACGGGAGGGATGCTGTCCAGGTTTCTCCTGATCGAGGCGCATGAGAAGACGCGCTCCCGGGCGCTTCCGATTCCCGTGGAGGAGAAGTTCCTCGGGCATCTTGCGGAACGTCTCCAGGAGGTCCGCAAATCGTATGAGGGGACGGAGTTTCAGTTCAGTCCGACGGCCGCCAGTGCATTCGAGATGCTCTACCATGACATCGAGAAGACGGCCATGCGCCACGAGTACCCGGAGTATCCGTCGCTGATCAGTCGTGCGCCGACCTATGTCAAGAAGATGGCTTTGATCAACGCGGCTCTTCGCGGAGGCCGTTCGGAGATCCTCGAGGAGGACCTGGAAGAACCGGCGGGGATCGTGGTCGAGTCGATCCGTTCCTGCGAGCGTGTGGTGGACGAATTCGTCTCGTGGGAAGGAACCTACTCGAAGTCCCTGTTCAAGGCGAAGCGCATCCTTGCGTCGAGAAGAAGGATTGCCAAGCGGGACTTGCTCCGCATGATGCACATGAGGGTGCGCGACCTCGACGAGATCCTGGAATCGCTGTCGCAGCAGGGACTGGTCCTGTACGAGAAGGAAGGGAGACAGGAATTCATCCTGTGGAGAGGAGTCTGACTCGGTGGCAAAGAATAAGGAGGAGCCTATGGGCGGAGGAAAGAGGAGATTTCTTGGGGCGGTTCTTCTCGTTCTCGGTCTGTTCCTGGTCCTGTTCGGCTTTGCCGTTCACAGGATTTCCACGCGACCATGCCGTTCTTGCGGGCATCAGCCGCACGTCGGTGTTCGGTGCAACGTTCCTGGTTCGGATGGGTTCCTGTGTGGATGTGATAAGGACCGATAGCAGAAAGCTGTGA